>ERZ838483.1830-NODE-1830-length-15470-cov-2.413299_pt1 | contig 15470 bp, 11 predicted proteins | sample MGYA00519939_ERZ838483 | MGnify/ENA primary metagenome ERZ838483 (study PRJEB31850, sample SAMEA3708836) | human gut metagenome | biome: human gut; feature: human-associated habitat; material: faeces | place: China | collected 2014 ... | reverse complement strand
TGACCGCCTGGGACAACCGCACGGGAAAACCCTACGAATTCATCTTCGAACCCAGCCTGGGATTGATCGAAGACCCGGCGATCGGCGCCAGCGGAGGACTCTGGGTACGCGGCGGGATCCGCATCCAACGCGAAGACGGCCGAACCTTCGAAGTTCGGAACAGGGTAGTGCTCTGCCGCTGCGGACACTCCCGCAACAAGCCCTATTGCGACGGTGCGCATGCCGCCGTCAAATGGAAAGACGGGCTGGAGGGAACCCCCGACGGAGAAACGCTCCCCCGAAGCGTTGCCAGTGCAAAAATCGAAACCCACTGACCGGCCTGCCGTTCCATTCGAATAAAATAGAGTCCACCGGCACGCTGTACGGCTTGGCTCGATATACTTCGGCCCCGAAACGGGACGCTCCATTCTACAATACGCTCCGATAGATTCCCGCCCATATCGATAAAAGAAACCCCGTTGAGATTTCAACGGGGTTTTTCATGCGAACAACGATTCGTCGTCCTATTTCTTATCGGGTTTGGCGATCGTTTCGCGCATCGTAGTATCCGCCATGATGTTCTTCATCTTATAGTAATCCATCACGCCCAGATTTCCGCTGCGGAACGCTTCGGCCATAGCCAGCGGCACTTCGGCTTCGGCCAGAATCACCTTGGCGCGGGCATCCTGCGCCTTGGCCTTGTTCTCCTGTTCGAGAGCTACGGCCATAGCACGACGCTCCTCGGCCTTGGCCTGGGCGATGTTCTTGTCCGCTTCGGCCTGGTCCATCTGCAACTGTGCGCCGATGTTCTTACCTACGTCTATATCGGCGATGTCGATCGAAAGAATTTCGAACGCCGTTCCCGCATCCAATCCCTTCTCCAGCACCACGCGGGAGATCGAATCGGGATTCTCCAGCACGATCTTGTGCGACTGTGCCGAGCCGATCGACGAAACGATACCTTCGCCGACACGTGCCAGAACCGTTTCCTCACCGGCACCGCCGACCAACTGCTTGATATTGGCCCGCACCGTAACGCGTGCCTTGGCGATCAACTGAATACCGTCCTTGGCCACCGCAGCTACCGGCGGAGTATTGATGACTTTGGGATTAACCGACATCTGCACCGCTTCGAATACGTCGCGGCCCGCCAGATCGATCGCCGTAGCCATCTTGAAATCGAGCATAATATTGGCTTTCTGGGCCGACACCAGCGCATGCACCACATTGGTCACGTTACCTCCGGCCAGATAGTGAGCCTCGAGCTCGTTGGGATTGAGTTCCAGACCGGCCTTCGTACTCTCGATCATCGACGATACGATCGTCGAAGGCGGCACCTTGCGCCAGCGCATCAGGATCAACTGCAACAGGCTGATCCGCACGCCCGACACCAGCGCCGAAAACCACAGGCCCACAGGAATGAAGTAAAAAATAAGCCAAATCGCAAAGAGCGAAACGAAGACGATTAGTGCAATGATACCGATTTCCATCTTTTATTTATTTAATGTGTTTGCGTACGATTATATTGAAATTTTCGAATCCGACGACTTCGACCTCCCGGCGGGGATCTATATAACTGTCCATGGACTTGGCTTCGTAAATCTTACCGCCGATCTCCACCTTTCCCATCGGAGCCAGCCGCGAAACGGTCATTCCCGTATCTCCGACACGGACACTCTGCTGCACCGGTTCGGGCATCACAGAGGAATCGACTTTCTGTTTCAGGGAGAAACGGCGCCAGGTTTTGGACCGCAGCGAAACGACGGTCGCCGCGAACGAAAGGATCAGAACGACGGCGACGACGATTCCGCCCGCCAAAGGACCGTAATCCCGGAAGGCGATATAAATGGCGCCTCCATAGCTGACCAGCGCGAGAATCGCCCCGATCGATACGCCTGGCAGCAGGACAAGTTCCGCCACCAGAAACAGTAACCCGAAAAAGACCAACAGAATGATAAAAAACATATTCACCGTGTTAAAATCGCTGAAAAAGATCGGAATAACCGGCTCGCAGGTCGAATTTCCCCCGATTCACCGATATACGTCCGAATACGGACCTATTTCTTTCGGGTGAAGATACGCAAAAAATCCGATTATTTAGCAATTTCCGTCACTTTTACCGATAATTGAGGATCGGCGGCGCGAATCGCGGCAGCCGCCTGATCCGCGACAGCCTTGTTGTCGAACTGTCCGACGACGAAAAGATCCGCCCCCACGCGGGACAGGTCGCAGCCGGGAGCGGCCTGCGCAATCGCCTGCTTCACGGTATCCGACAGATTCTGCTCACTGGAGATTTCCACCCGGAAAGCGGCCATTTCCGCCTCGGGAGTCCGTGTCAGATTGGTATATTCCCCATCGTACCACACAACCAGTTCCGGACGGCGGAACCCTTTCGCCCGCAGCAACTCCTGTGCATCGACGGCTTCGGCCTTGGTCGCGAAACCTCCCGCGAAATAACGGTAGCGCCCCGCGTCGGTCTTCAATACATAGAGCGGAGAAGCGCTGCGGAAAATGGAGATATTCTGTTTGTACTTATACTCCCCGAGCAGGATTCGGTAGATCACTCCGTGCTCATAGACAGGACAGTCCGGAATCGGTTTCTTATACGTATAGCGCCCCGCAACAAATTGGACCGGTTCGTAATCGAGGAAATAGCGCTCCGTAATCTCCGGCTTCGGAAGACGAAAATCTATCGTCTGAAGCCGTACAGCCACCTGTTTCAAGGAATCGGATGCAAGTCCCAATCCCAGCATCCGGGCAATTTCCCGCTCATAATCCGTCAAATAGCATTTCTGGATATAATAATCGGGAAGCGCATCAACAAGCCCTTCGGCCTGGGCCGCAGACATCTGCCGCCGCACATCGTCCAACGCCTTCTGCTGACGTGCCTGCTGGTCCCTGCAATTCAACTTATCCAGGATATAATCGTAAGCATAGCTCTTGTTATCATACACATATCCCCATACGGCCGTCAGCGAATCCCGCAAAACCCGGCCCAGGTTGGCTACCGTGCGGTAACGACCGAAAAGATCGACAGCCGCCTGCTCCGTACGAACGGTATCGTACTGCTGCTTCAAAAGAGTCTGCTGCCGGTAGTTCTCCAGCAGGCGCCCGGCACATCCGGCCACCTCCGCCTCCATGCGCTGCGCCCGGAGCAGAGCCTCGTAATCACGTGCCGGAAGATTCTCACGGAAATAACCGTTGAACACGAGATTCCGACTCTGCTGCGATTCGGGAGTCTGCGTGATAAGAGATTTTTCCGTTTCGGCCGCCGGAACATAATCGGGATGTTCGGTCAGCCAAGCCTGCTCGATGGCGTTGATCCGGGCCGCGACCTGCGTACGGAGTCCCTGGGCAGAGAGCATTTCGCTTTCGAGCGAGAGAATCTGAGCGCCGTAAGTCTCCTGTGCGGCCGGATTTTCCCGCAGCATCGCACGCAGTCCTGCAATCCGGGTCTGCATCTCGTCGATCCGGACCTGCAACCGACTGTCCTGATCCCGAAGCGCAACGTATTCCGAATTCGACTGCAGGGCAGGAATACCGGGCCCCGCCGGGTCGGAAGCTCCTCGCACGATAACGACCGAGAAGGTCAAAAATAAACCGATCAATAACTTATGCCACATCATTTCCACCATCTGATTAACAAGAATTGCAACAATCCGAATATCTCCAGACGTCCCAACAACATAAGCGCCGTGAAGATAAATTTCACGATCGCCGGCAAATCACCGTAGTTGGCCATCGAATTAACCCCTCCAAATCCCGGACCTACATTGCCGATAGAAGCCACGCACCCCGAAAAACTGGTCATCAGATCTACGCCGAAAAGCGTACAGAGAATCGTTCCGATGAGAATGAGAAGCAGGTAGGCCACGATGAAAAGCGACACCGTATGCAGCACGCCCGCTTCCTGAATCACACCGTCCATCTTGAGCCGGATGACGGCATTCGGATGCTGCTGCTGCTTCACCCGGATGTAAAGCATCTTCAGAGCCATCAATGCTCGATTGGCCTTCATACCACCCGAGGTGGAACCCGCACAAGCGCAGATCAACGAGCCCAGTATCAGCAAAATAATTGCGAACGGAGTCCACAGGCTGGAATCGGCCGTAGCGAAGCCGGAAGTCGATGTCACGGAAACAAACTGGAACGACGCGAAACGCAGCGATGACCTGAACGTAGGATAAATATCGGCGATATATAAACTCAGGGCGATCAGCAGGCTTCCCAGAATCAACATTCCGAGATAAAACAAAGTGACTTCGCTACGGAAAATATTGTTGCGCTTACCGGTAACGGTCGCATAGATCAAACCGAAATGGATGCCTGAAATACCCATCGCGAAGATGAGTACCATGTCGATCATCGCACTGTCGTAAAAGGCGACACTGGTATTTTTGGTTCCGAACCCGCTGGTCGCACAGGCCGACATCGAATGACATACGGCATCGAACCAGTTCATTCCGGCGAATTTCAGCATGAAAGTGAAAAATATCGTAAGTCCGACATAGACGAACAACAAGATCTGAACCACCATCTGAGCCCTGTAACGATAATTGTCCCGGGCCAGGGTGGACATCTCGACACTCGAAAGCATCATTTTGCTGGTACCCAGTGCAGGCAGGATCACCAGCGCGAACATCACCACGCCCATACCTCCGACCCAGGTCGAGGACATCCGCCAGAACTGCAATCCCCGGGGCAGCGCCTCGACATTTTGCAAAATCGAAGATCCTGTGGTCGTAAAGCCCGAAACAGTTTCGAACCAAGCATTTATCACGCTGAACTCACCGCCCCAGATCAGGTAGGGAAACATACCGACGACGCAGGCGAGCAACCATGAACCGACCACGATGCAAAACCCCTCCTTATTGGTGATCCGATCCTGCTTTTCCACGAAAATGAGCGGGAAGCCCCCCAACAGCGCCGTCAGCAGAGCCGAGAGCAGCAACGGGTAAAACGCGGAATCCATGTGGTTGACATAGGAGATCCCTGCCGAAACGAACATAAAGAATGCCAACAACAGCATAATCATTCCCACGTATCGCAATATCACATTGACCCGCATGACTCTCTACGCTTTATTTTGTTTCAGCATGGCGACGAGTGCCTCGATTTTTTCCTTGAGTTCCAGGATTTCGTCCTTACACTCGGCTTTCACGGCAAAGGGTATCCTGAAGGTCAGATACTGTCCGAGCCCCTTGTTCATCGCCACGATCGGATTGACACAGTAGAGCATCGTAAAGTAAAAGAGCATCAACACTGTAGCGATCATCACCACCAGCGATATCAGCACGGGAGTAACGGCCCGGTAAGCGTTTTTCTTGAGCTGCTCGGCCCGCGGAGCCAGCGAACTCTGCGTCGAAGTCATATAGTCCCGAACCGCCGTGACGACCTTTTCGTACTGTTTTTCATAATATTCGTTGTACCACACCTCTCCCGACTCGTCCCCTGCCTTCGGGGATTCGGTCGCGAGAAACATCTTGGTCAGCACCAGCAACTCGGTAGTCGCACCCGTCAGGGAGTCGAGCGCCGAGCGGTCCAACGCCCCCTTCTGGGCCGTAGCCACTGCGTGCTCCAACCGCTGCATTCCCGTACGGCACAGGCTGTCGTAACTCGCATCTTGCAGGATCGCCAGATGGACGATCGCCACGTTTTGGTCATGCACGGCACCGAGCATCTCCTTGGCGAGCTCCATATTCCGCTGGTTGGCTTTCAAAATCTCCTCGGTGTCGTAGCTCAAGTGACTCAGCTCGAAAAAAGAGATCATCCCCGAGGCGAACAACAACCCGACGATACTCAAGAAAGCAATGGATATTCTTCTTCGAATTCCCGTCATACGCGTTTAACTGTTAAAATCGTCCCAAACCGCCCGTATCGGCAGGGCAGTCCCCCCACCCGAACATATCCGGAGCGATGCAACAAATATAATGCAAGGCAAGGGCAAAAGCAAACTTGTTTGAATCTTACCGAGCTACAAGCCGTATTCCGAAAAACAGTTCAAGGCGTAACCAATGCCGAATCCGGCAGACTACACCGCAACTCGTTCTTACAAAAACGACCGGACGGTACGGCAAGCCCAGCCGCCGCCCGCCCGAAATACAGGCCATTTTCGCAAAATACAATGCGACCCGGAGGCAAGGCCGCATCCGGCCGGAATGCTGAAACGAAATTCACCCGAACCTTCGCCTGATACAAATATACGAAGAAATCGCTAATTATCCACGATTTCGCCTTCGAGATCGTTCGCATCGTCCATACGCCCCAGCCGCACCCGGCAAATCGTGTTGATCCGACTCCGGTCGTAGGGGGCCTTGACCCGGCGGTAGTTGCCCGTATAGCCGAACATCATCCCGCCCCGCATCGTGCTCTCGAACAACACCTCGTCCGTCGTACCTTCAGCCCGGGCGCAGAATTCGCCGTGCAGCCGGCGGCAGAGCTTTTCCAGCTCCTCCACACGCCGTGTAGCCACCGAAGGCTGTACCTTGTCCGGAAAATCGACGGCCGGCGTGCCGGAACGCTCCGAGAAGGGGAAAATATGCAGATAGGCCGGTGCGAGGCGCTCCAGGAACTCGTAGGTCGTACGGAAATCGGCCTCCGTCTCACCGGGAAAACCGACGATCACGTCGATCCCGATAAAGGCGTCCGGCATCAGGCGCCGCACAGCCTCGATCCGCTCGGCGAATTTTGCGGTCGTATAGCGACGTCGCATCCGTGCAAGCACACTGTCCGAGCCGCTCTGAAGCGGGATATGAAAATGATGCTGGAATTTAGGTGACGAAGCGCAAAACGCTATTATCTCATCCGTTAAAAGATTCGGCTCTATCGAAGATATACGGTAGCGTTCGATGCCTTCGACTTCGTTCAGGGCCCGCAGCAGATCGATGAACCGCTCACCCGTCGTGCGTCCGAAATCGCCCGTATTGATCCCCGTGATGACGATCTCCCGCTGTCCCGCAGCGGCGATTTGTTCGGCTTCCTTCACCAGATCGGCGATCGGCATATTGCGGCTGGCGCCCCGCGCATAGTGGATCGTACAGTAGGCGCACTTATAGTCGCAGCCGTCCTGCACTTTCAGGAACGCGCGGGTACGGTCGCCGCTCGAAAAGGCGGCGAAGAAATTGGTCAGCTCCTCCGCGTCGCAACTGGTGAACTGTGCGGGCCCCTTGCCCGCAAGAGCCGCTACACGCCTGAAAAGTTCGCCCTTGTCGTTGTTGCTCAGCACCAGATCGACCCCTTCGATCGAGGCGATCTCCTGCGGTTTGAGTTGCGCGTAACACCCCGTGACGGCGATGATGGCACCGGGGTTGCGGCGGTGCAGCTTGCGGATCAGGTTACGGCATTTCTTGTCGGCATGTTCGGTCACAGAACAACTGTTGATGACCGAAATATCCGCCGCTTCCGAAACCCCGACCCGGATGAAGCCGCCCGCTTCGAATTCACGGGCGAGGGTAGAGCTCTCCGAAAAGTTGAGCTTGCAGCCCAAGGTGTGAAAATTGACTCTGCGTCGCTGCATATTTCTGCTGTAAATTTGAGCGAAAGTACGAAAAACTATGCGAATCCGACCATTTTATCGGCAAAAATCACACACACGTCCGGATAAAAGAGCAGGGGCGCCCTGCAACGGGCACCCCTGCGACATACATCAAAACAGGGCGATCTACTCCTCTCTCACGGGTTGCATCACGGCTCCGCCCACAGGCTGTACGGGCCGGTTTTCCCACAGATCGCCGAAAGATCTCATCGACCGGCAACTGCCGCGCGTGTGCATGGCGGACGGCAACTGCGGTTTGTTATCGGTCTTGATCCACTGCAGGGCAAGGTATCCGAGCTGATCCATCATCGTACCGAATTCACCCGGATAAATCGCCGAATCATCGATTTGGACATCGGGTGTGAAGCCATCCGAGTAATCCCGGAAGCCCTTGGCATTTTCAATATAGAACGAAACGGGGAAAAGCAGGAAATCGTAATTGTGAAACGAGCGGACCACACCTTCCATACCTACGTTCTTACCGTTAGTGGGCATCCCGATAAGATTGACCTCAATATCAAGGCCGCGCAGACCGTTGATGACCATTTCGCTCGCCGAAGCAGTCGTTTCGCTCACAAGGACATAGATTTTCTTCAAGCCCAAAGCATGTTGCAAGGCTCTTTCGATCGGTTCGTACACGCTTTCGAACGTCTCCTTGACGCCGATCTTGTAGTCGCCACTCTCTCCGGCCTCCGTGCGGTCCTCGTTGAACGTCATATGAGCATAGAGCTGTCCCTTGTACGCCTCACCTGCGATAAGCGTACCGAGCACAGTACTCGAAAGCACATCGCCACCGTTGTTGTAACGCAGATCGAGGATCAGGTCGGTGACATTCTGTGCACGGAAACGGTCGAAAGCGGCTATCAACTCCTCATCGTAATCGACATCGAAGCCCATATAGAGCAGATAACCGGCCTTCTTGTCCGACTCTTCGATTTCGACCACTTTATCCATATAGATAGCCGGACTGGTGAAGGTCGCACTTCCGAGTTGCACATTCCCTTTCGGGGTAAGCACAGGAGTAGTCCCGTTGTCGGTCCACGTGACACTGTTCACCGTAACATCGACCGCACCGTCGTACACGGCCCGGCCCAAACTCTGATAGTTGCTTTCGGTCACCTCCTCGCCATTGACCGCCGTGATGAAGTCGCCGCGCACGAGACCGGCTTCCGCAGCCGGCGTTCCGGGGATGACGACCATGACCACAATTCCGATATAATCGTCCCCGAGTCGGGTCGCATCCAACAGATAGATACCCGAACCGACATACGCCTCGCCGGGAGTACGCGACAGAGGCGCATCGCTTTCCAAACGCGAATAGTAATACATACGTTTCTGCCCCTGCCAATGACCGTCTTCGCGGTTCACCTCGTCCTGAGCGGCTACACCGTCGAGAATCGAGAAGAAAAAGAAGTCATAACAAAGACTGTAATCGAGCGAAACATTCTCGATGGCACGATTCCAGAGATAACGGCTCTTCATGTACTCGGCAACCCATTCGTTCACGCTGCGGTATTTTCCGTCCCCCTGCTCAATTAATCCTTTGCCCTGCTTCACCACGAACGAAACCGGCGAAGCATATCCCCACACACTGACGGTAATCGTCGCGGAACGAGCTTCGGCCCGGGTATTTTTGGCAACTTTCAGCAACGATTCGCCCGCCATACCCGAACCGGTTTGCACTTCGCACCAGTCAGCCGAACTCCGGGCAGTCCAATCGCTTGCGGCGGCAAACGTGTAATTAAGCACCCCGCCTTCGATCTCGACCTGGTTTTCGGCACTCCAGGCTGCATCGGCGATTCCATTGCCCGCAAGAAGCTCTTCATCGTCGCTGCACGACACGCCGGCCGTCAGCACCAGCAGTACGACCAGCATCCATCCGAATAAATTCTTCATAACACAAGTTTTTTAGGATTAACGCATCAATCGTTCAGCCACAGCTCGACGGTTGTCCACTGCAGGTGACGCTCCGAGGTTTACGGTCACGCGCTCGGGCATGGAGAGATGTCGCACGCTCTTCACGGCAGCAGGCTCGGGCCCCTGATCGGCATCGCGCTTCAGCACGATCTCTTCCGACGCTGCGAACACCATGTCGCCCCACCACTGACTCGTACCCGACAACACACCGGGATAGTAGGTAAAGGTACCGTAATCGGTTTCTTCGACCAACTTCTTGATCGTCACTGTCAGATCATCCGACACCTCGACAGGGAAGCTGCGTACCGCATCCGTATAGCGGTCGCTAGTCGGACGTTTGGCGAAAGCGTGGAAATAGTATTGCTTACCATCGAAATTCAACATCGTGTAATCCAGTTCGTCGTTCACAGGCAGACTCGTCGAAATCGTCTCGTCGCTGTTGAACTCGATGAACCACTTCGGCCCGTAATTCGCATTGGCCTCCTCTTCGGTCGCTGCCCAGCCGTTGGCGAGCAGCTCTTCGGGGCTGGCATAATCCACTCCGCACGGCGCGAAGCCCAGAACGACCAGACGGTTCAGATCGGAATAGGCTTTCTCGGTAGCTTCGTTCACACCCGTAGCGATGGTAACGGAGAAAGTGACCGGATCACCGTTGCTGTCTTTGGTCGTCGCAGTGTATTTGCCGGGCAGCTTCGCACGCAGCTCCCCGCCTTGCTGCGGCGGTAAAAGGGTGGTGAACTCCACTATTTCGGAAACGCCCACACCTTCTGCGTTGGCCGCATAAACGCCGAACTCGTACTCGGTATTGGGCAGCAGCTCTCCACTCTCGATGACAAGTCCCTCTTCGCTCATAGCCGCAGCCACCTCCTGTTCGGTAAGCTGCGTACCGTTGTTGTAAATGACATCGCCGGCCGTAAGATTCTCATTACCGGGGCGGCCGAGCACTTCGTCGATGGAGCCCTTCGGGAACCGGCCGTCATCGCTACCGCATAAGTCGCATTGACCTTGAAAGCGGCCTTGTTCCACGGAGTTTCGACAGTCTGTGTTTCGACGGCCAAAGTCGGTTTGGGGCCTGTAGGCTCTCCCGTCGTGAAGTCGTAAAGCAGAACCTTTTCGCGCAACTCCTTGTCGAAGCCCACGATACCCACCTGATATTCGGTATTGGGTTTGAGTCCCGTCGCATTGACGGTGATAGCCTTCGTACTCTCGTTCGTAAGATCGTCCCAGTGGCCGATGATCATGCGACGCACGGAAGCCTCTCCCTCGAAAGCGGTATAATCGAAATCTGCCCGAGAAGCAACCAAATAGCGGAAACGCTCGATTCCCTCCTCCGGCTCGATGGCAATATCGGCCGTCATCGAACCGATGTTACCCACGGAAACCTCGAAGTCGTAAGGCGCGACACCGGCCTTCTTGGTTTTGAAGAGGAGCGACTTCACAGCCGACTCTGCGACCTGGCCATTCTCGTCCACTTCACCGGCAATGATGATAAACTCCATGTCGGAATAGATATCCTGACGAAAATCGACGATATCGAAGAAAGTGGTATCGAAATTATAGGTTTGATCCTCGGTCGCTTCCGCACCGAAAGCACTTACATACGAATGCAGGCTTCCTCCGATTAAACTTACGATGTAATCGTAGTCGGACTTCGAAAGACAGACGTGCTTGTACTTGGTCACCCCTTCGGGCTTCATGATATGGTAGGAGAAAGAGGTAAGTCCGACACTTTCGAGCGTAATCATCTCGGTATAGGGAACATGCGTGTCGATCACCTCGGAAGCGAGATCGCTGTAAACTAAAGGATTGATGTTGCGTACCGCAACATAAAGATTGTATTCCGTGTCGCCGGCAAGATCGTTCAGATCGACCTTTACTGTTTTCTCTCCTTCGAAATAACGGACAGGTCCTCTTTCGAAGAGCGCCTCCGCATCGGCGATCGTTTCTGTGGCCGGCAATACGGCATAGACATAGTCGGAGGCATTGTTCGTATTGATTGTAAATGAAGCCGTTGTACGATTTACTTCATCTACGCTGACATCAACTGTGGGGGGGGGAGTTGTGGGTCTTTGTTTTCGACACCGTCATCACTGCACCCCGACAGTCCGCACGCTGCCAGCAATGCCAATCCGGTCAAACCGAGAAATAAAGATGTACGCATAAATGTAAAAATTTAAGAGATTAAAGATTGGTTTTGCGAATGCCGAAGAACCTATGAACAAGCATTCGTATTCAAATATACGAAAAAAAATGATATGACGCACCGAATATTCGATTTTTTAATGTCTTTCACCAAAAAGCATACGAATTCCGGTGTATGCACAGCCTGTCTTCCGACCGATACCGCTCTCTGCGGCAACAAAGCACGGGCCCCGCAAATCGGACGGAACAAAATACGGTTGCTGCGATATAAAACGGCTCCCGGTTCTATTTTTTGTAAAAAATCCGTAAATTTGCAAACTAATGATTACCGCACCATGGAGTTTTTCAACGACCTTGTCCGATACAGCTACCTCAATCACGCTTTTTGGGCGTGCATCCTGTCGGGCATTACGTGCGGAATCATCGGCACTTACGTCGTCTGCCGGCGACTGGTCTTCCTCAGCGGCGGCATCACGCACTCCTCGTTCGGCGGACTGGGCATCGCTTTCTACCTCGGAATCAATCCGATTCTGGGTGCGATGGTCTTCGCCGTCCTCTCGGCACTGGGGATCGAATGGGCCAACGACCGGGGCCGTATCCGGGAGGATTCGGCCATCGGCATCATCTGGTCGGTAGGTATGGCCATCGGCGTACTGTTCATGAGCCTGCGCCCGGGCTACACATCGGGCGACCTCTCGAATTTCCTGTTCGGCAGCATCGTAACGGTCACCCGCACCGATGTCCAGGCGCTCGCCGTTCTGACGCTCGTGGTAATTGTCGGCACGCTCCTTTGGCTGCGTCCGGTCATGTACGTCGCCTTCGACCGCGACTTCGCCCGCAGCCAAGGAATCCCGACCCGGCTGATCTCCTATACCATGTCGGCACTCATCGCCGTCACGATCGTACTCTCGATCCGCATCATGGGCATCGTGCTGCTGATCTCGCTGCTGACTATTCCCGTAACGATCGTCAATACGTTCACCAAATCCTTCCGCACGCTCGCACCGGCCGCCGCAGCCGTCGCCGTCGCGGGGAACCTCGCGGGACTCGCCCTGAGCTACAATTTCGAAGTTTCGCCTGGTGCGGCCATAATATTTACCCTGACCGTTACGCTTATTTTAGTAAAACTGCTAACTTTGCTCGTCAAAAAACGCCGCCGCGCCGATGAAAACCATCTATAAACTCGTTCTCAAGTCCTATCTGGGACCCATGGTGCTGACGTTCTTCATCATCATGTTCGTGCTGATGATGAATGTACTGTGGCGCTACATCGACGAGCTGGTCGGCAAAGGACTCGATCCCGGTACGATCATCGAACTGCTCTGCTACGCCACGATCAACATGATCCCGATGGCTCTGCCGCTCGCCACGCTGCTGGCGGCCATTATGACCATGGGTAATCTGGGCGAAAACTACGAGCTGCTCGCTATGAAGTCGGCGGGGATGTCGCTGCCTAAGATCATGAGGCCGCTGCTCGTGGTCGTAAGTATATTGGCTGTCGGCAGTTTCTTCATCGCCAACAACTTAGTGCCATACGCCAACAAAAAATTTTTCCGTACGATATACGACATTCGCCAGATGAACCAGACCCTCGAGTTTCAGGACGGGCTCTTCTTCAACGGCATCGACGGCATGAGCATCCGCGTCGGACACCAGAATCAGGAAACAGGGCTGCTGACCGACGTACTGATTTACGACAACCGCAACGCATCGGGCAATATGACCACGACCGTCGCCGATTCGGGCTATATCCGGCTCTCGGACGACAAGCGCTTTCTGGAGATCACGCTCTTCAACGGCGAACGCTACGAACAGACCCGAAATTCGAGTCAGTGGTACAACAAAAGTTCCCTGCAACGCAATAAATTCGAGCTTCAGAAAGCCAATATTTCCATTTCGGGATTCGAAATGCAGCGCACGGATGCCGATCTGTTCAACAACGCCCAGACCAAAAACATCTCCGAGCTGCAATACGAAATCGACACGCTGACACAGCAGGTCAATTCGGCGACGACCCGATCCTATGACCCGTTGCTCAAGGAGCGTATCTTCGTGCGGGATACGACCGTCATAACCGACCGAAACGATTCGGTGGTCGTAGAAAAACGGGATTTCAGGCCGATGGATGCCCTCGACTCCCTGGCGACTCTCGACCTGCGCTCCAAGGACCGAATCTGGAGCCAGGCCGTTTCAGCCGCACGCAACTCCCGGTCTATGTTCTCGTTCGACGAATCGCAGGCCAAAAATGCGCTCAACCAGCTCTACCGCAGCAAGGTCGAATGGCACAAGAAATTGGCGCTTCCGGTGACGATCATCATCTTCTTCCTGATCGGAGCACCACTGGGCGCTATCGTCCGCAGAGGCGGTCTGGGTATGCCGATCGTAATCTCGGTCATCTTCTTCGTCATCTACTACATTATCAGCAGTTCGGGCGAAAAGATGGCCAAAGAGGGTACATGGGAGGCATTCTACGGCACGTGGCTCTCGGCCTTCGTACTGGCGCCCGTCGCCATCTACCTCACATACAAGGCCACGAACGACTCGGGGCTGCTCGACGTGGATTGGTACGTCGTAAAATTCAAGAAAATCAAGGAGAAGATCTCCGGGATATTCGCACGTTTCGCACATAAAAACAAAAAATAAAATAGACCATGAAAAACGAAAAAGTACTGAATACGATAGAAGAAGCCATCGAGGATTTCCGCCAGGGAAAAATCGTCATCGTCGTCGATGACGAAGACCGGGAAAACGAAGGCGACTTCATCATAGCAGCCGAGAAGGTGACGCCCGAAATCGTCAATTTCATGCTCAAGAACGGTCGCGGCGTGTTGTGCGCCCCGCTTTCCGAAGAGCGTTGCGCACAGCTCGAACTCAACATGATGGAGCCGAACAACACCTCGCTGCTCGGCACGCCGTTCACCGTGACGGTCGATCTGCTGGGCGAAGGCTGCACCACGGGCGTTTCGATCCACGACCGTGCGGCGACCCTGCGGGCACTGGCCGACCCGAATACCAAACCCTCCGACCTGGGGCGTCCGGGACACATCAACCCGCTCCGGGCCCGTCAGAAAGGCGTTCTGCGCCGTCCGGGACATACCGAAGCCGCCGTGGACCTGGCTCGACTGGCCGGGCTGCAACCCGCCGGAGCACTGATCGAGATCATGAACGAAGACGGTTCGATGGCCCGCCTGCCGCAACTGCTCGAAGTAGCGGAGAAATACGGCCTGAAGATCATTTCGATCGCCGACCTGATCGCCTACCGCCTGCGCAACGAGTCGATCGTCGAGCGGGGTGAAACGGCCGAAATGCCGACCGAATACGGCATGTTCAAAATCACCGTGTTCCGTCAGAAGAGCAACGGGCTGGAACACATGGTACTGACCAAGGGCGAATGGACCGAAGACGAGCCGGTACTGCTCCGCGTGCACTCCTCGTGCGCCACGGGCGACATTTTCGGCTCGTACCGCTGCGACTGCGGCGAGCAGCTCCACAAGGCGATGGAGATGATCGACCGCGAAGGCCGGGGCGCCGTCGTCTATCTCAGCCAGGAAGGACGAGGCATCGGACTCTTCAACAAGATCGCAGCCTACAAACTCCAGGACGAAGGACTGGACACGGTGGATGCCAACGTGCGCCTGGGCTTCGGCGTCGATGAGCGCGACTACGGCGTGGGCGCCAGCATCATCCGCGAAATGGGGATCAAACACATGCGTCTGATGACCAACAATCCGCTCAAGAGAGTAGGGTTGGAGGGTTACGGACTGAAGATCGACGAAATCGTACCGATCGTCATCGCCCCCAACAAGTACAACGAACGCTACCTCGAAACCAAACAGGAGCGCATGCACCACAAACTGAACCTCTGCAAGCATTAAAATACACAGACATTACCGGGGAA
>ERZ838483.1826-NODE-1826-length-15516-cov-3.180131_pt1 | contig 15516 bp, 17 predicted proteins | sample MGYA00519939_ERZ838483 | MGnify/ENA primary metagenome ERZ838483 (study PRJEB31850, sample SAMEA3708836) | human gut metagenome | biome: human gut; feature: human-associated habitat; material: faeces | place: China | collected 2014 ... | reverse complement strand
TCGCTCGCCCGGTTCTTGGAATTGATCGGCATCGCCAGCAAATCGCTGGTTTCTTGCCACACTCGCGTGCAAAGGGCGTCGTAGAGAGGGCACAACTCCACGCTTCCGTCCGATCGCAAAAACAGGCTGTAGTTCTTGCCGTGCGCGTCGCAATTCCCCACCAGCGTGTTGAAAACGAGCCGCTTTGCCCACTCCCTCACCAGCGAGCGGCCGTTGGGCTGCCTTTTCAACAGGGCAAACGAGTCGGCGGCGGTCACGGAATACTTCGCATGCCGCGAAACGCCCAGCGCTTGCGTAAAGTCCTCAACGTGGATGCGCAAAACCTGCCCGTCGGCGCAGACCTCGCGATCGAACCTTTCGACGACGTAAGCCTGATCATCGCCGAACGACCTTGCGACGTCCAGCCCGCACGCCGCCGCGAGATGCATGGTCGCGTCCTCCACCAGCGGGGCGCCGCAAAAGCGCTCATGGGGCGGCTTCACGATGTGGGTCGAAGGGTGCTTGGCGTTCGGCCAGGTCCAGCGGTCGTCGAACCGTTCCAAGGCGAACTTGCCCTGCGAACCCGCAAGGGCGAAACGGCTGCGGCGATCATCGGACTGCCACGTCGTCCAGCCGCGCCCGAGCCGGTAAACCTTGATCGCGACGTCCTTTTCCCTTGCGAACTCTCGAGCCTGGGACGTGATTTCTCCCAGCTCGGGAACCGACGTGAAGCACAGTCCGCCCGTCACATCCGCCCCCACAAGAAGGTCGAGCGGGTCGGCCGATACGGCGCCGAACCAACGGCGCATCGCCTCGCGTTCGCCATCATTGTCCGGCAGCAAGCCGTCCAAGAACGCGCCCGGGGCGTCGACTCGCCAGGAGCCATCGAGCGGCAGCGAAAGGCTGATGGGCGCGAAAGCTTCCGGGGCGTATTCAAGCCGAGTCACGCCGTCGGAGTCCTCAAAGAAGCGTCCGACCAGGCGATTCTGCGACCACGCGTACGCTTCCCTCATTCCATGCCCCTCTCAAGCTCGTCATCGCCGGGGAGCGAGAGCAGCTCGACGCGCAACGCCTCGCACAGCGCGAGCAGGTCGGCGGACGTGCCCTTCCCCTTCCGGATCAGGTCCTCGGCGGCTTTCTCCGAAATGCCGGCCGCTGCCGCAACCTCGGGGATGGACATTCCCCGGTACCACATGAAATCCAGCAGCTCATCGCTCACATCGCGGCAGGTGGCCGGCATGCTTACGAACAGGTCAGGGACCCCGCCGGAGTCGGCGCCCTTATATTCGCTCACCAACGGCGGATGCGGCACCCCATCGGTATACCTGCGATACACGGCGATTCCCCCTCATGCGTTTCATCGCGTTGTTGTCGGCAATGATGACGTTAACGCTTTCGTCCTTGAACAGGGGACGGAGGTGTGTTGAGGAAGAGACCTGCGTTTCGCAAAAGACCGCCCCAAACGCACCTCCGACCCCCGTTCTTCCAGCCAGGCGCTTACCCGCGCGTTATAGGTAATCCGGCGTCTTGAGCGACACCCCCTGCTTCAGCTGCGCTATGTCTTTCGAGGTCAGATAGCTCTTCTCAGCGAGTGCGGCCGCAAGCCTCTCCAGCAAGGCGCGATTACGCAGAAGCGTGCGCTTCGCTTTCCCGTAGTAATGCCCCAGCATATGCGACGCAACCACCTGGCGCCGCTGCTTTATGCCCTCGGCGTCGTCGTAGCCGTCCTCTTCGTCGAAGAAACCGTAGGTGGGGCTATGCAGCCAGAACCCGTCAGCGCACGATTTCCCCAGCAGGCTTGACAGCGTCTGGAACGCGCGCTTGATGTCGTCGTCCGCACCCGTATCGGAGATGCCGAAAACCACGTCGACTGCTGCGCGGCCGCTCAGGCCCACCAGCACCTCATCAATGCCGGCGCGCAGCGGGTCGTCGGCTTCGCGCCAGTTCCGCACCGTGAAGCCGCTGTGGTTGCGCTTCGCCGACTTGCTTTTCGCCGAGACGAGCGCCACGCTGCCCGGCACCAGCAGCTCCTGCATCACAGCATGGCCGGCCTCGTGCCACACGACGATCGACTTCGTCGACCTACTGGATAGGTCCACGACGTCCGTCTCGTACAGGCACTCCGCCGGCACGTGGAACACGGCGCGCATGCTCGCCTCGATCATGTGCTCGGTTGTGATGCGATCGCTTTTCGAATAGGCGGCGATGATGCCGGCCTCGTTCACCACGGTTTCGAGCGTTGCGCACGAATGCCCCGCCAGCATCGAGGCGATCAGCTCCGGATCAAGGTCTTCGGCAAAGGGCTTGTTCGCCAAGTAGCCGGCGATGATCCTGACCGCATCCTCGCCCTTCGGGGTTTCCACGCAAATCTGCCGATCGAAACGCCCAGGTCGAAGCAGGGAACCCGGCAGATTCTTGATATTCTCGTTGGCGGTTGCCAGCACAAACACTTCTGTGCCGCGCATGTTGTCGATGCAGCTTTGCACGGCCACGAACTCGGCGGCATCGCGATGCTGGAAGTCGCTGTTGGCAAATTTGTCCATGTCGTCAAGGAGCACGATGGACGGCACGTTTTGCTCCGCTTCCTCGAAGACGGCCTTCATCTTGTCGATGAAGGAGTTGTCCGATTCGGTGCGACGACAGGTGAACGAAGGGCGCCCGCTTGCCTTGATGAGGCAGTTCGCCATGAGCGTTTTGCCCGTTCCCGGCCGACCATACAAGATCAAGCCGCGCGGGGACGTCACGCCAAACTTCCGATAGCGCTCAGCGTTTTTGAGCGTGTCGGCAATGCGGACGAGCTCTTCCTTAGTGGCATCGTAACCGATGATGTCGTCGAATTCGTTCATAGACCTTCTTTCGCAGGGATTGGCTGTTGAGCCTGCGATGTCGGTTTTACGGCAACGCCAAGTTTCGAGACCGCCATAGTACGGCTATGTAGCGGCACTTCGCCAGCGGCGCCGCGCCGCAATCTGCTTCAAGATTGGCGAAGGGGTTTTACGCGTGACCGTGCAGGCGCGGAAAGGGCTTTGCATCCATTGGAAACAGCGCCAAGTGTCAACGCTAATTTGACTGCACACTTGCTAGCCTTTCTGTGCGCCGCGTCGCTCGATCGCGGCGACGCCGATCGAGAGCGCAAGGCCGGCCGCGGCGAGCGCAGCAAGAACCCAAATGGCTGACGCAAGGCCCGCGCCGTCGCCCAGCGCACCGAGCATGGGCGACGCGATGCCGCCGACAGCTACCGCCACGCCAAAGGTGAGCCCCGACGCTGTGCCCAGATGCTCGGGCAGATACTCCTGCGCCAGCGCCACGGCGGGCGGGTTGAAAAGATTCAAGCACATCGCCAGCACCATAACCGCCGCCACGCAGAGCCACACGCTGCCCGAAAGCAGGAACGAGGCAAGCGACGCCACCATGAGAACGAAACAGCCGATCATGAGGCGCGGCGTGGGAACGCGATGCGACATGAAGCCAGCCGAAGCCGTTGCCACCGCGCCGAAAATCGAGAACACGGTGATAAGCAGCGAGGCGGAATCTTCCGCCGCGTTGAACGTGGTCACCAAGTAGAGCGGGAAGAAGCTGGTCACGCCATAGAACACGATGGAGCGAACCGAAAGCGCGCCGAGTACCATGCCGAACGCGCCCCATCGGTCGCGCTTGCCCCGGCCCGCCAACGAGCCGCCTCCGCGGATGCCGAAAGCCAGGAAGCGCCTGCTCAGCGCAAGGAGCACCAGCGCGTACGGAAGGCAGAGGACCAGATACACGAGCGTGCCCGAAAGCCCGAACGCCGTAACGGCGGCGACGCTGATGATGGGCCCTAGACAGAAGCCGATTTGGCCGCCGACGGAGAAAATCGACATGCTCATGGCTTTGTCGTCGCCGCCGGCCAGGTATGCCAAGCGCGCCCCTTCCGGGTGCAGCATGGCATTACCGACCCCTGAAACCATTGCCGCCAAAACCACCAGCCAATACGACTGCAGCACGCCCACCAGCGCGATGCCCAAGCCCGCAAGCGCCACGCCGACCGACATAAGCCACGGACGCGCCTTCTTGTCGCCCATGAGACCGAACAGGGGCTGGATGACCGCCGACGCAATGTTTGATGCCAAAACCAGCGCCGTTATCTCGGTGTACGAGAACCCGGATTGAATCACCAGAAACGGCAGCACCGAAGCTAAGCCGCCCTGTGCGGCATCGACGCAGATATGCCCACCCATCAAAACGAAGGGCAGCTTATTGGACCGGCCGTGCTTCTTGCTCTTATCTTTGTTCGCGCTCATAACCTGCACTTTTCTCCAATAACCAAACGGACGCACACCGCATGGGGCAAGGTCCAACGCCGTTTTTACGCGCAACCGCGCAACTCGGCGATTCCGGAGCGCCTTGCCGCCGCGATGCACGATTGTAATCGTCCCCTGTTCACCCTGTCCGACACGGAGTCTAACAAAACAGCGCATAAGGCGTTGTTCGGCAGTATGGAAAGAGTCCCTTAAAGAGCGCGAAAGCATGGGCGTCATGCAAAGCAGCGGCGCGGTCGACGGCCTTCGCGCGGACCGTCCGCAGGCGAAAGCGCGACGGCGGGGCGATGGCGCGGCGGGGGCACCGCCGGAACGTCGAAAGCCGGCGTCCCGCCTGATGGGGATGGACGTTCTAGCTACCGCCCATGATCCACGGATCGCGCCAGAGCCTTGCAATCGCGCTTCCCGAGCACCGGCCAGGACGCGCCCCGCGCAACCGGCGCGCTTCGCAGCGTTTGCCGTCCCACCCTTGCCGCCTGCAAGCCCCGTTTTGAACTGCGGGGACGATTATTCATGGACAAGCCTTTCTGGTTTTTAGCTGCAGTTTCTGCATCGCAACCAGAAATTATTATGAGAGCCACTACTTCCGAAGATAGAATAAAGAGATTAAATAAAATCATACTGAGGTGCACATTGAACCAATTTTTGCAAACACTGAATGGCTACACGCTTACCGAAGACAAGAACGCTCCGACTGTAGTGTCCTTCTTCTCCGGTGGTGGCGGACTCGATCTGGGTTTATCTCTTGCAGGCTTTAGAACCGCATACGCCTCCGACTTGGAGAAACAACATTGCGAGACTCTCCAAAACAATTTTCCCAATGCTGTAATCGAGGCAGCTGATATTAACGATTCGACTGGTGATCACATCAGACAAATTACCGGCATCAATCAGTTCGATCTCATGGCTGGTGGTCCTCCATGCCAGGCGTTCAGTATCCTTGGCCAGCGCAAGGCGTGTGCAGACCCTCGAGGGATGCTCGTTTATCAGTACGTTCGCATGCTTAACGAGCTTCAGCCTCGCGCGTTCGTGTTCGAAAACGTTCCTGGCCTTCTAACCGTTAATGGCGGTCAGGACTGGAAAGAATTTCTTCAATATCTCGAGGAAAATACAAAGTATCACTTTCATTATAAGGTGATGAATTCGGCAGATTATGGATGTCCCCAGATTCGAAAGCGCGTCATAATTGTCGGCTTCAAAGAGGACATTCCGTTCGAATTCCCTAAGCCAACTCATTTTGAAAAGCCAAAAGACGGTCAAGCTGGATGGGTTAAATCAAGATTCGCATTTGAAGACCTCGAAGGTGTGCCGAATCATGTCATTCGAGCACACTGCGATAGGGTTAGAAACAGATACGACAAGGTAAAACCAGGCGAGAGGGATCACACGGACCACACCGATCGAGTACACCCTGATAGACCTTCCGGAACGGTCCTGGTTGGCTCCCGAGGCGGTGGCGGTAGGCCGTTCATTCACCCATTCGATCCAAGGCATATTACCGTTCGCGAAGCTGCACGTCTTCAGACTTTCCCTGACTGGTATGAGTTTGCCAACACCACAACTTGGCAGTATCGCGCTGTTGGCAATGCTGTTCCTGTTCTTATGGCAAAAGCCATCGGCAAAGCAATAAAGAAAGCGCTGGGTTATTAATATGGCAGATTTGACACTCCCTTATCCAGGGTATAACTGGCAGCTCACACAACACATGGGTATGGTCGACAGCGCTTCTCTGTCGGCTTTGCTTGGGGCCGCCGATCTGTTTAAGGGAGCACCCGATTTTTCTCAGTGCGTTTCTTCGTATATGGCAAATCTGAGTATGTTTTCCGAAAACATCCGATCCGACTCTGGGCATTCGGATACATGGCGTGACTATCAGCAAATCCTTTCCGAACTCGGTCTTATTGTCTCTACAACCCTAACGAGTACCTTGAATCTGAACATCACGCCAGCCGGTCTCTTGTTTCTCGATGGAGAGATGAGTTATTCAGAAATGATGGCAACACAGGCCTTTAGATATCAATACCCCAATGGCTATAAAGGCATACCAAACCAGGCAAAAGCGTATGCTCAAGCTAGAGGCATCAACAAGAGATGGATGCTCGACAAAACCCATGGTGTTCGGATCAAACCTGCTGTTCTGATTATCCGCACGCTTCTCGCTTTGTACGAGGAAAACCCCACTAATGCGGTTTTAACTGCAGCAGAGTGCGCCACTGCACTCGTTCCTGTCAAAAACCACGACAACCCCTTGTTGGGTTATGAGAATTTGAAATACATCAGGGCAAACGGAGTTCTTACACACGACCAAGTGCTAAGGAGAAGCTGCGCTGAATGGTTTTCCCTACTTCTCCAAACCGGTCTTGCGATTGGTGGCCGTCAGGAGCTGCGCCTAAGTCAGTATGCAATTGAGAACTTATTCCAGATTGATGACATTTGTTCTATTCATGAGACAAACCAGGATGAGTATTGGTTCCCTAAGGGACAAGAATCCGATTCGTTTGACTGGTTTGTCTATTACGGTTCGCCCGATACCAGCACTATGAGCCAACATGTTGAGATCCTTTCGCCCATTCAAGGAGATGGATTTACGATCGACCATACGGAAATTATTTCTGGCACTACGTCCGGCGATCTTAGGCTTGTTGATTTTTCAACGCCTCCAAGTTCACCTAGCTTTAATCCTAATATCAACGAGAGACACTATTCGCCCGACGCCATCCGCCTTGGAATCCAGCGTCGCACGAAGGCTGGTCGTCGCCATGAAGAGTTGGTTGGAATTGCTCGACAAAGAATGATTGAAGCGGATTTCAAAGTATTCAAATCTGATGCTGTTGATTTGCTAGGCATAAGAGACGATAAATGCCTTATCGTTGAAGCTAAGACCATCACCAAGAAGAATCTTGTATCCCAAACTCGAAAAGGCTTAATGCAGCTAGGCGAATACAGGTACCGCTATTTGACGGAAGCGGAGGGTCACCAGAAACCAGAAACATTGCTTCTGCTCAGCTCTAAAACATCGTACGAGCAATGGCGTATTGGGTTCATGGAGAGCATCGACATTGGGTGCGCAAACATAAACCCAGATAATACGTTTAGCTCTTGCGTAAGCCGAGAAATCGCGAATTCGATATTTCAGTATGCATCCTAATATTGCAGGGGTGCGGGGGATTCCCCCGCTAACGGTGACGAACGAGGGCATAGCCCCTTCGTAGACGATATGTCCCGCATCCGCTGAACCGATAATCGAAAGAAGCCACTGAGCTGTTCGACCGTGGGCTGTCGGCGTACGCTGGGTACCGCCATGCAAACCAGCTGCCGTTCGCCGCGGCGAACGGCAGAAAGGGGCTTCGCCATGCAAGAGCACGCCGTCAGGTCCAGCCGCGCCTCGACCATCGCGATCGACCAGCACGCCGAATCGGTCGCGATGCGCGCCCTCGGCGTCTCCACCGGGGAAACCAGAAGCGCCAAGTTCGCGGGATGCCCAACGGCGGGCGACATGGTTGAGTGGGCCGCCGCATGGGCGGGTAACGTAAAATTCTTTGCACACTTTGAAAGCTGAACACGTCCAGAAAAGAGAAAAGACATGGCACGTGCCGTCGGTATGATTTGAGTGTCGAATTCAATCATGCTAGGAGGCAGGCCATGTCCAACCCAATCGTATCATTCGACGAGGAGGCGGTGAAGTCCGAGCTGCGCGAGCTGGTCAGGAAAACCATCGAGGAGACCATCAACGCGATGCTCGACGAGGAGGCCGACCAGCTGGTGGGCGCCGCGCCCTATGAGCGCACCGACGGGCGGGCGGCGTACCGCGCCGGCCACTACAAGCGAGGCTTCACCACCACGTCGGGCCAGGTCACGGTGAAGATGCCCAAGCTCAAGGGGATGAGGTTCGCCACCGCCGTCATCGAGCGCTGCAAAAGGCGCGAGACCTCGGTCGAGGAGGCCATCATCGAGATGTACCTGGCCGGCGTGTCGACGCGGCGCATCGAGGACGTCGGCGAGATCCTCTGGGGCGCGGGCGTCTCCGCCGGCACGGTCTCCAACCTGAACGACAGGGCGTTCAAGGCCGTGGACGAATGGAGATGCCGTCCTCTGGCCCGCGAATACCCGTACGCCTGCATCGACGGCATCTACCTGAAGCGCAGCTGGGGCGGCTCCTACGAGAACGTGGCGGTCATGGCGGCGATCGGCGTGAACGAGGACGGCTACCGCGAGCTGATCGGCTGCGCCGAGGGCTTCACCGAGTCGTCGGAGTGCTGGCGCGACTTCCTGTCGTGACTCGAGTCCCGCGGGCTGCGCGGCGTGCGCATGTTCGTGGGCGACAAGGCGGCCGGCATGGTCGGCTCGACCGCCGGGGTCTTCCCTGGCGCCAAAATACCAGCGCTGCACCGTGCACTTCTACCGCAACGTCCTCGCCAAGGTTCCGAAATCGAAGAGGCCGCAGGCGGCGGCCATGCTCAAGGCGATCCACGCGATGGAGTCGCGCGAGGCCTCGGCCGCCAAGGCCGAGGCCGTGGCGGCCGATCTGGAATCCATGAAGCTCAAGGAGGCCGCCAAGGTGGTGCGCGGCGGGTATGCCGAGACGCTGGCGTACTGCGAGATGCCGCGCGAGCATTGGCGGCGCATCCGGACGAACAACGCGATCGAGCGGCTCATCGCGGGCGTCACCGTACTCATAGGTCTCCTCGAGCGTCACAGGTCTAGGGCCGATAACGCTCATCCCTTTTGTCAAGACGAAAAAACAAGATTACCTGCAGAAATGCTCCGACTAGGTAGTTGAACTATCTGCCTTCTGGAGTTTGAATCTCCAGACTTTTGCAACTCATTCCGACCGTCATCGGCGATGAACCAGCTCCGAAAAGCCGCCTTCAAACCGAATAGCAAATCGTCTCATTGGGACAGATTCCCAATGAGACGATTCTTCGCATCGACGTCGACACATACACAAACCCAGCGATTTAGCGAAACGGCAAATCTGAGTGAATCGCGTGGCGAGATTTTCAATAAAGCCAGAATCAACGCGGCGTTGCCCCCCTTCGATTGGCCCTGCTTCAATCGCATAGTCGGCGTGTGACACTTCGATGTTGCAAATGTCTGAAATTTTCGTACAATCGCAACATGAAGTATGCGAACAACATAGCAGCCATCGACGAGCTCTCGGCATCGGAGGGCGTCTTCACCACTGCCCAGGCACAGCGCCTCGGCATCAGCAGGAACGCCCTCTCCCACGCCTGCAAGGTCGGACGCCTCGAGCGCGTCGCCCACGGCGCGTATCGCCTCTCCGGTGCGCCGAGCTCGGAGACCGACGAGCTGGCCGCGATCTGGAAGCTCACGGCATCGACAGCGTTCTCATGGGAGCGGCAAGCTAAGTGGGACGGCGTGGCCGTCGGTGGCTCTACGGCTGCATGGCTCCTGGGAATCGGGGACTTCCACCTCTCCCCCTACCGCATCTACGCGCCTGGGCGCATCAACTCAAAAATCGAGTCGGCACGTTTTGGAGTGAGAAACGTCGACGAAGGCGACATGGCCTGGATGGGCTGCCTTCCTGTCACCCGCGCCGAGAGAACGCTTGCCGATCTGTGCCTCGACTGCGAGGACCCGTCGCTTGTCGAAGGCGCCTTCCGCGACGCCGCGGCCCAAGGTCTCATCGACTCTGCGAAGCTTGGCAGCCTGCTCGACGAGCTCGGCGAAAACAAGCGGCGCGCGGCCCTGCTCGAGCCCCTCGCAAGAGCCCTCTCCGCATCCGACCAGAAAGGCCGATCGTGAGATACAAGACACCCGCGGCGCTCGAGATGGCCGTCAAAGAGGCGGCCAAGAAATCGCCGCTAGACACCAACCGCGCCATCGCCGGCTTCTACTTCCACCGGCTGCTGTGCCGCGTCTTCAGCGACCCGGATTCGCCCTTTGTCCTGAAGGGCGGTCAGAGCGTGCTTGCCCGAACCGTCGACGCGCGCGCCACGAGGGACATCGACCTGCTCGCGCGCGAGGCCAGCGTCGAAGCTGCCGTGGCAGATCTGCGAAGGCTCGCCGGCATCGGCCTCGACGACTTCATCAGCTTCTCCTTCGACAAGGCGGAGCCCATCAAGGCAGACGACGAGTACCGCAGCGGGATGAAGGTCTGGTTCACCCCCTCTTTCGGTGGCAAGTCCCTGCAAGCCGTGTCCGTCGACCTCGTGGTCGACGAGGTCGACGACGTGGCGCCCGACATGGTAAGTGCGGAAGAGCTGGCGGCGAAGCTCTATGAGCCGGCGCTGGGCACGCACTGGAAGCATGGAGCTTCAACATGGAGCCCTTCGTCGCTCATCTGGGCTGCAGCAGAAGGAAACGACGCCTTGGAGCCAAACGACAGCATTTCCCATAGCACCAAGACACAAGGCCGCTGAAGCGAGCCAAGCCCATGCAAAGAGGCTTTCCCTGATCAAGCAGATGCACCACTAATCGGACAGGAGGCCGCTATGGCCGACGAATACGAGGAGATGGCCCGGCAGATGAGGGCCGACGGCGTAAGCGAGGAGATGATCGCCAGGTTCGTCGCCGAGGAGATGGAGGAAGACGAGTTCCGCCGCAGCAAGGGCGTCACCGAGATCGAGGCGCTGCGGGAGTGGAGGAAGATCCCCGAGCATATCCGCAAGCTGCTGCTCGCCAACGCGTTCTGCCATAACTGCGGCACGACGGAGTTTGCGCCCGGCTACACGCTGCGCATGCGCCACGACTGCGTGCTCATCGAGGGTTGCTGCGCGAAATGCGGAGCTGAGGTCGCCAGGCTGTGCGATTAGCCGTCCACGGAATCCTGCCGGGGGTAGGCGGCTGCCGGATGAGCGGCGCTCCCGGGAACCGAGACGCCCCAACCGTTGGGCCAATCCATCTAACGAGACAGTCCGTCATTATTGCAACTTGCCAATCCCTCCTACCTGAACAGCTCGTCGTGACCGCCAGTGCGCTCGAAGAAGGCGACCTCGTCGTTGGCCGACCATATCACCAGCCAATCGCCGGAGTTCGCCACGTGGCACTCGTTCCTCCCGGCCCAACTACCGCTCAGGCGGTGCATGTTGTGGCGGCGCTTGAGAGTCTCCAGCGACTCGGGGGTATTCTCCAGCACCAGGTCGATGAGCTTCTGCAGCTCAGCTAAATCCCAATTGCGCCGCTTCGCCTTCTTTTTGAGGTCGCGAGAGAATACAGCGGAGAAATCCGCCGTGAGCCTGCTCATTAGGCCATCGCTGCCGCGATGAGATCGGCTGCGTTGTCAAAGCGGCCTTTCTCGCCAGAGGACAGGAAGGCGTCACCCTCGCGGATAGCCTCGAGACTCTCCATGCTGGGCTCGTCGGGGGCGAAGGTCAGGGGGATGCGGCGCGTGTTCACCATCTGCTTGTAAAACGCGCGCGTAACCGATGAGAGGTCGAGACCGTAGTAATCGGCCACCTCGGAAGCGCCGCGCTTCAAGTCGTCGTCAATGCGTATGGTCAAAGTAGAGCTAGACATGATACTCCTATCGACGTATGTGCATATATATTATACTGCACATACGTTAGACCCTCAAGCAAGGCTGACCAAAAGACAGCGTAAAGTCGATGATAGGAATCCCTGCCTTTTGATTACCCAATCCACGCGGCCCAAAAGTCGACGCCAACGAAATCGCTGTAGATTCAGGAGGCAGGACGGAAGTTGTCGACAGCACAAAAACCGAAATGACGGAGCGCATGACCACGAGAAGTCCCTACGAAGCGCCCCTCAATCGCGCAAGTAAGCCCCGGCCACCCCCTCGATTCAGTTCGATTCTAGCCATTCTAACCACCATGGTTAATTAAATGGTTAGAATATGGGCAGAAAAGAATCGGAAGGTGAGCAGAATGAAATTCCGGGAAACAGAGACTGTCGAGCTGAAGGCCGTTGCGCAGGACGGCATCAAGAAGGAGATCATCGCCTTTGCGAATTGCGGTGGCGGCACGGTCTACGTTGGCGTCGCCGACGACGGCGCCGTGCCGGGCGTCGAGGACGCGGATGCGTGCGCCCTGCAGGTCTCCAACATGGTGCGAGACGCCGTGAAGCCGGACGTCACCATGTTCGTCAGCTACGAAACGCTCGACTGCGACGGGAAGGCGGTCGTGGCCGTCAAGGTCCAGCGCGGCACGAACCGCCCCTACTACCTGGCGAAGAAGGGCCTGCGCCCCGAGGGCGTCTACGTGCGGCAGGGGTACTCCTCCGTCCCGGCGACCGATGCTGCCATCCGGCAAATGATCAAGGAGACCGACGGCGACAGCTTCGAGGACATGCGCTCCCTCGACCAAGCGCTCACCTTCGAGTCGACGAAAGGGGAATTCGAGACACGAAAGATCCCCTTCGGCGCGCCGCAGATGCAGACCCTGAAGATAACCTCATCGGACGGTCTCTACACGAACCTCGGCCTGCTCCTGTCCGACCAGTGCCCGCACACCGTCAAAGCGGCCGTTTTCGAGGGGGCGGACCAGAGTGTGTTCAAGGACCGCCGGGAGTTCTCCGGGTCCCTCATGCGGCAGCTCGGCGAGGCCTACGACTACATCGACTTCCACAACCAGACCCATGCCACTTTCCAAAAGCTGCTGCGCGTCGACACCCGGGACTACCCGGAGGTCGCCGTGCGCGAGGCCTTGCTGAACTCGCTCGTGCACAGGGACTATTCCTTCCGCGCCAGCACGCTGATCAGCGTCTACGACGACAGGATCGAGTTCGTGTCAGTCGGCGGCCTTCTGCCCGGCTTGGAGCTGGAGGATTTGATGATGGGCGTCTCTGCCTGCCGGAACCCGCATCTCGCCAACGTCTTCTACCGCCTGCAGCTCATCGAGGCGTACGGCACGGGGATGAGGAAGATCATGAGGGTTTACGCGGGTGCGGCCTCTCAGCCGCAAATCATGGCCACGAACAACGCATTCAAAATCGTCCTGCCCAACATGAACTTCACAGCAACGGAAGCAAAAGAGCCTGCGACAAACAGCAAGGAGGCGCCCGCTGCTTCCCATTCCCGAGAGGACGAGATCCTGCGGTTCTTGGCAGAACACCCCTCAATCACCCGAAAAGAGGCGCAGGCGCTGCTCGGGGTCAGTCAATCAACAGCCGGCCGAGTATTGAAAGAGATGGTGGACAATGGGCAAATCGCAACGCTCGGCGGAGGCCGCGCCTTGCGATACGAATTGGCATAGCGTTGCGCCTCTGGGGCAATTGTCAAAGGAGTTTGCCCCAGCGCTGCGCTCCTCAAAGCCTGTGGCCGAGGAGCGTAGCGCACTTTATCCCATCGCAGTCTGGGATAAGCCACCGATAAACTTCGGTGTCAGACATTCGGCACCGGACTACATGAGCCCGCCCAAATTCGAGGAGACCAACTAATCGGATGACGAAGGCCGTCCACCATGTCGAACAGTCCGCCGAGATTCTTGCGGTACTCGACGCCCAGGTCCTTCGGCATCGCCTGCGCGGACGTCGCAAGCGCCCCAGCCCTGCCCGCAGGTCTTTCCAAACGATGTAGCCCCCATAGCTGCCACGCATAGCCGCCCAGTCCAATAATCGCAAAATCACGCCTATAGGCAGGAGGCACAGACGCCTCCCCCATTCCTTCCTCGCCGAGGGGCCGAGGGCTAGTCGAGCCTTATCGGCCTCCCGGGCCTCTTCCTCCCAGAGCAGTACGAGCAGTAGCCCGGCTTGGCCCTCACCCTGTCGCGGACGGCCATCCGATAGACGTGGCCGCACTTGCCGCGCCACCACACCATGGCGCCCGCGTGGGCGTGAAGGTCCTCGGCGCGCAGGCCGCCACTCAGATCGGGGTGGAGCTGCCTGGCGACGTCCGGTCTCTTCGATCCGAGGTTGTTGCTGCCCTTGGCGAGATAATGCACCCTTCCCCATGGCACGACGGGCACTTGCGGCTCTCCTTGCGAGCCCCCCGCAGGCTCTCGCGCCATTCGTACCCGCACGTCGGGCATTGCAGCCAGGTCCTCTTGACCGTACGGTCGGAGACCCGCGAAGGCTTCAGGTCGCCATCCCGGAACACCTGCACTGTCATATGATGCGGAAGACGCGCGCAATGGTTCTTTACAAAGCCGGCGTTCCGCTGCCGCTGATCATGCAGATGCTGGGGCACGAGAGCATGTTGACGACATCGTCGTTCTACGCGTTCGCCACCGTCGACATGATGACGTGGGCCATTGCCGATGCAGTCCCCTCGACGCTGTCCGAGAGCACGGGATGGCTCACCGAAGAGAGGAAGGCCGCGCTGTACAGTCTGAAATAGGCGTGACGCTAAGCCACAAGAGTCCGGGATTCCCGGTGCGTTATGCGCAATTGCGGTTTAGCGTTTTCCTCGGCATAGTCGGAGCTAAACCGAAAACGGTTTAGCTCCGACCGCGGCGCACAGTACACGAGCAGGTTGCTAACGAGGTGGGCTGCGGAGCGCAAAGTGAGTCTGTCGGTGGGCAGAACCGGGTCGTGCCACGACAACGCGGTGGCGGAATCGTTCTTCGCGACGCTGAAGGACACTGATAATGGGAATCGCGCCATCGACGAGGGTTATCGGCGAAAATGCGCATGAGCCGACGCGATGGCCCATTAAAGAACCGCCGTCGATCCCATCGACTGGCCTCAGCTCGAAGAGCCTCGCGCCGGCCCCGACCAAGGCCGGCCAATGACCTAATAGGAGCATGGGCTCGAGCGCATGGACCTAGCAACCCGCATGGTACAGCCCCCATCAGCGTTCTGTCTAGCCGGCCTTCGGCTCGGATCGTATCGCAAGCGTTGATTCGAAGGGCTGCATATGAGCGAGTTGGAGAAAGACCTCGTCTTTGCCGGCGTCGACACCCGCAAAGACGCCCACACCCTCTGTCTCCTCGACCATATGGGGAGAGCGATCGGGACGTTCAGGTTCGCCGCGGACGCGAAGGGCTGCGATGCCCTCGCCGGCAAGATAGGCGGCCCGGCAACGCGCGCCGGCGTCGGCGTCGAGGGGACCGGCTCGTACGGCGCCGGCTTGACGCGAAGGCGCCTCGAGCTCGGGTGCTGCGTGTATGAGGTGATGGTGCCGGGAAGGGCGAGGCGCAAGCCGGGCCGTCCGAAGAGCGATCCGGCCGACGCCGAGGCGGCGGCGCGGCAGGTTCTCGCCGGGGTCGACCCGTCGAAGCCCAAGGACCAGTCCGGACGGACGGAGGAGCTCAGGCGGCTCATGATAGCCCGCGACCGCCTCGTGCAGGCCGCATCGGCCATGATAAACGCTGCGAAATCCCCG
>ERZ838483.1824-NODE-1824-length-15523-cov-6.683928_pt1 | contig 15523 bp, 10 predicted proteins | sample MGYA00519939_ERZ838483 | MGnify/ENA primary metagenome ERZ838483 (study PRJEB31850, sample SAMEA3708836) | human gut metagenome | biome: human gut; feature: human-associated habitat; material: faeces | place: China | collected 2014 ... | reverse complement strand
ATCACTTTCTTACGCAGCGAAACAGCAGGTGTTTCACTGCTGAGTGAACAGTAACTTATTTTTTCTGTGTTCCACCTTAACACAAAAACAGGATAAATGCAAGATAAAAAATGGCAGGAAAAAGGTCGAAAAGCAGAGTAATATGAAATGTGAAAAAATAAAGTGAAATAGCAGTCAAAAAGGAAAAAGATTGTACAAAAGCCGAATTTCGGAAGATCTTTTCTTGTAAATTAAACGGAGATGGAGTAAAATATTGATATCTGCAACAAATGCAGAGTATCAGGAGGACCAGATATGCTAGACTTAGGAAAAATCCGCGACGAGATCGATGTCACCGATGACGAGATCGTCCGCCTGTTCCAGCACCGGATGGCGCTGACGGCGGAGGTTGCGCAGTACAAGATAGAGACAGGAAAAGCCGTTTTCGATGCAGAACGTGAGCGCCAGAAGCTGGAAAAGCTGACAGGCGAGGGAACAAATGCATTCAATACAAAAGGCATCCAGGAGCTGTTCCAGCAGATCATGTCGATCAGCCGGAAACGCCAGTATCAGTTGCTGACCGAGAACGGCGGCGAGGAGATGACCGATTACACACAGGTTGACCACCTCCCGACGCACGGCAGAAGAGTTGTCTTCCAGGGTGTGGAGGGCGCCTATAGCTTCGGTGCCATGAAAGAATTTTTCGATGATACGATCACCAGTTTCCACGTAGACACCTGGAAAGAGGCGATGGAGGCGATCACAAAGGGCGAGGCTGATTACGCTGTGCTTCCGATCGAGAACTCCACCGCAGGCATCGTATCCGACATTTACGATCTTCTCGTGGAATACCCGCACTACATCGTCGGCGAGCAGGAGCTGCCGGTCGAGCATGTGCTGATGGCACTGCCGGGTGCGAAAGTTGAGGACATCCGTACCGTGATTTCCCACCCGCAGGCACTGGCCCAGTGCCGCCGTTTTCTCGATTCCAATGAAAACTGGAAAACAGAGGAACGACTGAATACGGCCGCCGCTGCAAAAGAAGTATCTGAGAGCGGGGATTTGACGATGGCAGCCGTCGGAAGCCCATATGCAGCAGAACACTTCGGACTGCAGATCTTAAAAGAAGGCATTTTTGACGCCCGGGGCAATACGACACGCTTTGTTATTATTTCCGGTCAGAAACGCTTTGTAAAGGATGCACAGAAAATCAGCGTATGCATGGAACTGCCGCATCAAAGCGGTTCTCTTTACAATGCACTGGCACATTTTATTTACAACGATCTGAACATGACCAAAATCGAGTCCCGCCCGATTCCGCAGCGGAAATGGGAGTACCGTTTCTTCGTGGATTTCGAGGGGAACTTAAGCGATCCGGCAGTCAAAAACGCACTGCGCGGATTGCAGGCAGAATCCGCGAAATTCCGGATTTTCGGAAATTATTAATCCAGAAGAGAGGGCCGTACCAAGCGGCCTTTTCGCATAAATAAAATGAAAAATGACAGGAAGGAAGAGACAAAAAGATGATTAGAATAGAAGAATGTATCCTCTACCGCGATTTCGCAGAGGGAGAGGTACTGCGCGATATGACGATACTGGTGGAGACCTACAAAAAACTGGTCAATGCTCAGATTTCCTTAAAAGACCGCCGGTTCCGTGAGAATATGAGCGCATATGAGCCGCAGTTTTATGAGGCACTGAACCGCCTTGTCGAGATGGCAAACCGCTACGGCTTCTCCGGAAATCTCTGGCACGATTATCTGACATATCTTCTGGTCAACAAAGAAAATGCATTTTCTACCTCCTGCGAGATTGTCGGAAAAGTCGAGGGAAGCATCAACCAGATGGCAAAACATGATTTTGTCCGTTTCAAAGAACTGTTTGATTTTGATATCTGTGTTTTTGATGAGATTTTTGAGTCCGGCGATGCCTCTGTCATCAGTTCCTATGAGAACACGGACAGTCCAAATAAACTGTTCAACAAAGAAGTCCGGGATCGTATCTGTGAGCTGGCCATCCGTCTGGCAAAGGCTGCATCCGCAGATGAATTTATGGCTGATATGGTTCAGTTTTACAAAGATTTCGGAGTGGGAAAACTGGGACTTCACAAGGCATTTCGTATTGCGCATACAGGAGAGAACGTTGAGATTATCCCGATTACCAACATTCCGGATGTGCGCCTTTCTGATCTTGTCGGCTACGAAATTCCAAAGCAGAAGCTGATCGACAACACGAAAGCGTTTGTCGAGGGCAAGAAAGCAAACAACTGTCTGCTTTTTGGCGATGCCGGAACCGGAAAATCCTCCAGCATCAAGGGCATCCTGAATGAATATTACGATCAGGGACTTCGTATGATCGAGGTTTACAAGCATCAGTTTCAGGATTTGAATGAGCTGATTGCACAGATCAAAAACAGAAATTATAAATTCATTATTTACATGGATGACCTTTCCTTTGAAGAGTTTGAGATTGAGTACAAATACCTGAAAGCTGTCATTGAGGGAGGCCTGGAAAAACGTCCGGACAATATTCTTATTTATGCAACCTCCAATCGTCGCCATCTGATTAAAGAGGATTACAGTGATAAAGAAGGAACAAGACAGGATATGCATACTTCCGACACCGTACAGGAGAAACTATCCTTGGTATACCGTTTCGGCGTCAGCATCTATTTTGGTGCACCGGATAAGAAAGAATTCCAGAAGATTGTTTCCACACTGGCCGAACGATACGGCGTGACGCTGCGTGAGGAAGAGCTTTTGGCAGAAGCGAACAAATGGGAACTGTCCCACGGCGGTCTGTCCGGCCGTACCGCACAGCAGTTTATCGATTATCTGCTCGGAAAACAGTAAAAAGAAAAAGGTCAAAAAGTCCGCTTGGTATTGGGAGCGGGCTTTTTGGGATATCCTTTGAAAAAGAAGGAGGAAAAGCATATATGCAGTATTCCACATTTGCTGCCATTGATATCGGCAGCTACGACGTCATTCTGGAGATTTTCGAGATCTCCAAAAAGCAGGGTATCCGAAGCGTGGATAAGATCTGCCATCGGATGGAGCTTGGAAAAGATACGTACACGCTGGGAAAAATTCGCCCGGAAATGGAAGAAGAGCTGTGCCGTGTACTCGCAGATTTTGTGCGGATTATGGAAGGCTATCGCGTGGACGATTACCGTGCAGCGGCATCCAGTGCGATCAGTGAGGCGTCGAACAGTCTCTATGTCCTTGGAAAAATTCATCAGTTGACCGGTCTTTCTGTCACGGTTCTCTCCAACTCGGAGCAGCGTTTTCTTAGCTATAAAGCGCTCGCGGCGATGGAGGACAATTTTAACAAGATCATTGAAAAGGGAACTGCGATTCTCGATCTTGACGGTGGCAGTTTTCAGATTTCCCTGTTCGACAAGGATGCACTTGTCACAACACAGAACATCCGCATGGGAAGTCTTCGCATCCGCGAGCGTCTTGCCGGAATTCAGAGTGAGACGGAACATTACGAAGAGATGGTCGAGGAGCTGATCTGGAACGAAGTATCAAGCTTTAAAAAGATGTATCTGAAAGACCGCAAAATTGAAAACATTATGCTGATCGGCGATGTTTTCACCGACAGTGTTTATCAGAACATTGAAGAAAAAACGACAAAAATCATTTCCCGCGAAAACTTTAATACCTGGTATGAGAAAATTATCCGCCAGTCACCGATGGAGCTCGCCGTAAAACTTGGTATTCCGCTGGAAAACGCTTCACTGATGTATCCGTCTGCTGTGATTTATAAATGTCTGATTGATATGATGGGTGCGGAGCATATCTGGATTCCGGGCGTGCATATGACACGTGGTATTGCATACGAGTATGCGGAGCAGATGAAACTGCTGAAAGGCGGTCATAATTTCGAAAATGATATTCTGATGGCGGCAAAAAATATCGGAAAACGGTACGCAGTGAACCGTCCGCATGTCCAGAACCTGGAGATGACAGCGCTTGCCATGTTTGATGCGACGAAAAAGATGCACGGTATGAAAGAGCGCGAACGGCTGCTTCTCCAGATGGCAGTGATGCTGCATGACGTTGGAAAATACATCAGTTTCAATAATGTGGCGGATTCTTCCTATAATATTATCATGTCAAATGAAATCATCGGATTGTCGCACATTGAGCGTGAGATGGTGGCATTGATTGCAAGATACAACACGGTTACGCTCCCGTCCTACGATGAGCTGGTGATGGAATCGTCCTTGAGTGCCGAGCAGTATCTGACAGTATCCGAACTGACCGCAATCGTCCGTCTGGCGAATGCGCTCGACCGGAGTCATTTGCAGAAGATTCAGGCGATCCGCGCCACATTAAAGGAGCGCGAGCTGCAGCTTTCGCTCACGGTCAACCGCGATTTTACCCTTGAGCAAGGTTTGTGCCAGCAAAAATTAGATTTCTTCAATGAGGTATTCAGCATACAGCCGGTCATCAAACTGAAACGGCAGATGTAAAAGGAGGCGAAGAAAGATGGATATTGCACCATATAAGAAACCGGAATATTTCCGCAACCGGGAGTTGAGCTGGGTCAGCTTCGACGAGCGTGTTTTAAACGAGGCGCGGGATAAGAGTATTCCGCTGTTTGAACGTCTGAAATTTATCAGCATTACATCCTCCAACCTGGATGAGTTTTATATGGTCCGTGTGGCTTCACTAAAAGACCAGGTGCATGCAAACTATACGAAAAAGGATCTGTCCGGCATGGATGCGAAGGAGCAGCTTGCCGGGATCAGCAAACGGACACACGAGCTGGTGCAGCTGCAGTACAATACGTACAATCGCTCGGCGGTTCCGTCTCTGGAGCACGTTGGCCTTACGATTATCAGCGAGCACGAGAAGCTGACGAAGGAGCAGGCGGAGTATGTGGATTCCTATTTTGAGGAGAACATTTACCCGGTTCTGACCCCGATGGCCATGGATTCGGCCCGCCCGTTCCCATTGATCCGGAACAAAACATTGAATATCGGTGCACTGGTGCAGAAGAAAGAGGATTCGCTTCTGAGCCGTGCGGAGGATAAGAAAGAGAAGAAAGGCAAGGAGAAGGAAAAAGAGAAAGAACTGGAATTTGCGACGGTTCAGGTTCCTTCGGTACTGCCGCGTTTTATTCTGCTTCCGCAGGATGAAAAGACGGGACAGCGGTATGTGATTCTTCTGGAGGAGATCATCGAGCGGAACATTGGAAAGCTGTTCTTAAGCTACGATGTGGTCTGTGCGCATCCGTACCGTGTTATGCGAAATGCAGATCTTTCGATCGATGAGGATGAGGCTTCGGACCTGTTAAAGGAGATCCAGAAGCAGCTTAAAAAACGTCAGTGGGGCGAAGTGATCCGTCTGGAAGTGGAAGATAAGATGGATAAGCGGCTCCTGAAGATGCTGGAAAAAGAGTTTGACATCGATGAAGACGACCTGTTCCGGATTCCGGGACCGCTCGATCTGACGTTTTTAATGAAAATGTATGGGCTCGACGGCTTTGATGAGTATAAAATTCCAAAATACATTCCAGCAGCAGTTCCGGCGCTGATGAATGAGGATGACATTTTTACAAACATCCGAAAAGGAGACATCTTACTGCATCATCCTTATATGACGTTTGATCCGGTCGTGCAATTTGTACAACAAGCAGCAAAGGATCCGGATGTACTGGCAATCAAACAGACGCTGTACCGTGTGAGCGGCAATTCTCCGATTATTGCAGCACTGGCTCAGGCGGCGGAAAATGGCAAACAGGTTTCCGTACTGGTGGAATTAAAGGCACGGTTTGACGAAGAAAACAATATTGTCTGGGCGAAGATGCTGGAAAAGGCGGGATGCCATGTAATTTATGGTCTTCTGGGACTGAAAACACACAGTAAGATCACACTGGTGGTTCGGCGCGAGGAGACAGGCATTCGCAGATATGTACATCTTGGCACGGGAAACTATAACGATTCTACGGCAAAGCTGTATACGGACTGTGGCCTGCTGACATGCAATGCAAAGATCGGTGAGGACGCAACAGCAGTATTTAACATGCTTTCGGGCTATTCGGAACCGGATCGCTGGAACAAACTGATTGTTGCACCGCTCTGGATGAAGGACCGGTTCCTGCATCTGATTGCGATGGAAGAGGAGCACGCAAAGAAGGGACAGAAAGCGCATATTATTGCGAAGATGAACTCGTTATGCGATCGCGATATTATTGCGGCGCTTTACAGTGCTTCGGCAGCCGGAGTAAAGATTGACCTGATTATCCGGGGAATCTGTTGCCTGAAGGTTGGAATCCCGGGTGTCAGCGAGAATATTACCGTTCGCTCGATTGTCGGCAATTTCCTGGAACATGCGCGGATTTTCTACTTCTACAGTGGTGGAAATGAAGAGGTGTTTATGGGAAGCGCGGACTGGATGCCGCGAAATCTGGAAAAACGGGTGGAGATTGTGTTCCCGGTTGAGGATGAGCAGATTAAGAAAGAAGTAATGCATATTCTTGATATCCAGATGAAGGATAATGTGAAAGCCAGTATTTTACAGGCAGACGGAACGTATACAAAGCCGGATAAGCGTGGAAAGACGCTGGTGAATTCACAGGAGTATTTCTGCAGGGAGGCAACGGAAAGAGCGGAAAAACCGAAAGAACAGGAAAACAGCAGGGTGTTTGTGCCGGCGGAACCGGTGGAATAGGCTCTGAGGTGGGGACGGACGCCCCGTAACGCACACAAGGGTGATGCGCGGTTTCGGGAGCTAGTAATTCTAAGGCTCTGTCATTTTGCTAAAACCATGCGCCAAAAATCAAAACTCGCTGTCGCTCAGACAGTTGATTTTTGGCGCATAACGCAAAATACCAGAACCTAAGAATTACACGCTCCCTGCAAATGCGCACCACCCTTGTGTGCATTACGGGGCTGTGCGAAGGACGGACACGAATGTGGGCGCGGGAGCGCCCACTGCGTTGAGATGAGAGAAGAATATAGATATTGTGATGAAAAAGTGCGGTGACTTTGATAGTTACGGCGCTTTTTTTGTGTATCAAAATAATCTGTCTGGTATAGGAAAAGGAATGGCTATTCAGAATTCGTTTTGAAAATTGGTTTTGCGGGTGATTTTCGGGGATTTTACAAAGAGTGATCCGGAAAAATGGCTGGAAAAGAAGGGGATGGAGACGGAGATAAGGGAAAATGTGGACATTTTTTGTAAAGTAACCGGTTATTTTATTAACGGGTATTTTACAAAGCGGTGGTAGTGGGCTTTACGGAAGGAAAGGTATAATGAGTCTCGACAAGACGAGGAGGAAGAAAAACGAATGTCAAATATTGTGTTGAAGAATGTCTGTAAATCTTATGATAAGGAACATTATGCGGTTCAGGATTTTTCGCTTGAAATACCGGATCGGGAGTTTGTGATTTTTGTTGGACCTTCTGGCTGCGGAAAATCGACGACGCTTCGGATGATTGCCGGTCTTGAGGAGATTACGAGCGGGGAGCTCTGGATTGATGGACAGCTTTGTAATTATGTAGAAGCAAAGGATCGCGATCTTTCGATGGTATTTCAGAACTACGCGCTTTATCCGAATATGACGGTATATGAAAACATGGCGTTTTCTCTGAAAATCCGGAAACAGCCCAAGGATGAAGTTGATAAAAAGGTACATGAGGCAGCTAAAATGCTTGGAATTGAGCATTTACTTGACCGGAGACCGGCAGCACTTTCCGGCGGTCAGAAACAAAGAGTTGCGATTGGAAGCGCAATTATGAGACGGCCGAAAGCATTTTTAATGGATGAGCCGCTTTCGAATCTGGATGCGAAGCTGCGGGCACAGATGCGGGTGGAGCTGGCAAAATTACATAAGGAACTGAAAACGACGGTGATTTATGTTACACATGATCAGACGGAGGCGATGACGCTTGGTACAAAAATTATTGTCATGAAAGACGGTGTTGTGCAGCAGGCGGATACACCGGAGCAGATTTACCGCCATCCGGCAAACAAATTTGTGGCCGGTTTTATCGGAGCTCCGAGTATGAATTTTATGGAAACGGTGGTGACGGAAAGAAACGGAGCGGTTTATCTGGAAGGAGACGGAGGAGTTACCCTTCGTGCCAGAGGAGAGAACGAAATGGTGCTTCGTCGCACTTATCTCGGAAAAATGGTGATCTTAGGCCTGAGACCGGAGGATTTCCAGGACGAAATAACCGCTTCCGCACATCGGATCTGTTATAAAGAGAATCAGTTGAAGGCATTTGTTGACCTGCGGGAGATGATAGGTGCAGAAGCGTATCTGCATATGAATACCGGAAAAAATCTGATTACAGCAAGAGTGCCTTCCGAGGTGCCGGTTACTGCAAAGGAAAGCATTACATTGTATGCAGATATGGAAAAAGCACAGATCTTTGATCCGTTTACAGAAGAAAATATTTTATCTCGGCCGGTTGAAAAAGAAGAACGTGCAACAGCATAAGAAGGAGCAGAAAGTGAAAAAAGTAATCGAAAAGTGTAAAAAAGCAGAAGTTTATATGTATCTGATCCCGAGTATGGTGATCTTTAGCATCTTTCTGTTTTATCCGTTTTTTAAAACCATTTATCTGAGCCTGTATAAGACAAACAAGCTTGGAGAAGCGAAATTGTATGTGGGACTGGACAACTATAAAAGCTTATTATCGAATCCATCCTTTTACAACAGTCTCTGGGTTACACTGGAATTTGTGGCGATTGTTGTAGTCGGAAGTATGGCGCTTGGCCTTCTGGGAGCAGTTCTTTGCAGCAAGGCTTTTCCGGGAATCCGGGTATTCAGTACTTCCTATGCACTCCCAATGGCAGTAGCATCGAGCTCAGGTGCCATGATTTTCAAGATTATCTTAAATCCCACGATCGGTATCGTAAACAAATTGCTGCATGTGAGCATTAACTGGGTCAGTGATCCGAAATATGCGCTGATCTGTGTGGCTGTCCTTACGGCATGGCTGAACAGTGGCATCAATTTCCTGTATTTTTCGGCGGGACTTGGAAACATTGATGATTCGATTTATGAGCGTGCTTCTGTAGATGGAGCGAATGCAGTACAGAAATTTTTTAAGCTGACACTGCCGGGGCTTTCTCCGATCATGTTCTACACACTGGTTGTTAACATTATTCAGGCATTCCAGTCATTCGGACAGGTGAAAATCCTGACACAGGGAGGACCGGGAGAATCCACGAACCTGATTGTATATTCGATATACCGTGATGCGTTTTTTAATTACCGGTTTGGAAGCGCAGCCGCACAGTCCGTTGTTTTGTTTCTGATTGTCATGGCGCTTACCATGGTTATGTTCCACATGGAAAAGAGAGGAGTAAAATACTGATGTCTACGATAGCAACTACGATTGCCGGACCAAAAACTTATTCTGCAGAGGAGCTGCAGGCACTGCATCTGGCAATGAATGCAAAAGCAAAAAGAAAGAAAATGCTTCAGAAAACAGCGTTGGTTACCATGAACCTGATCGTCTGCCTGTTTATGCTGTTTCCGCTGCTTTATACCATCAGTGTAGCGTTTATGCCGTCCGGCGAGCTTTACACAATGGCAATGAACATCGTGCCAAAACATCCGACACTGGAAAATTTTGTGGAAGCATTTCATAAAATTCCGCTGATACGCTTTGTACTGAACTCATTTTTGGTTGCGGGCAGCATTACGCTGGGTCAGATTGTAACGTGTTCTCTTGCGGCATTTGCCTTCTCTTTCCTGAATTTCAAAGGAAAAAATGCTCTGTTTATGCTGGTAATGGCGACCATGATGGTGCCGGGTGAGGCAACCATTATTTCCAATTATCTGACAGTAGGAAGTCTCGGACTGCTCGATACCTATATTGTTCTGATCCTGCCTTCTCTTACCTCTGCAATGGGAATTTTCCTGTTCCGCCAGTTCTACATGACCTTTCCGATTTCGCTTTATGAATCGGCGAAGCTGGACGGCTGCGGGAATCTGCGGTTTATCGTAAAAATCCTGATGCCGCTGACAAAGTCAGCAATGGGAGCAATGGCGGTTTACACCTTTATCAATGCATGGAATATGTACATGTGGCCGCTGCTGGTTACAGGTTCGGACAGCAAGCGTACCGTACAGATTGGTATCAGTATGCTGAACAGCGTCGATGCACAGTCGATTACCCTGATGCTGGCGGGCGTGGTAATGATTATTATTCCATCCATTTCCATCTTTATCGTAGGCCAGAAGGCCTTAATCAAAGGAATGTTTTCAGGAGCAGTCAAGGGCTGATTCCTGTGACAGAAAAAAGAATAGAAAACTGTATGAAAAACGAGGAGAAAAAAATGAAGAAAAAAGTGATTGCATCGATTCTTGCGGCTTCTATGGCAGCTATGGCGCTTACCGGATGTGGAGGCGGAAAAACAACGAGTGAGGCACAGAGTGCAACAACGGATGAAACCACAGCCAGCGCGGAGGCAGGAAGTACGGCAGATGGCGCAGAAGCACCGGATTTAAACCAGGATACGAAGGGAACCACGATTACCTTCTGGCATTCCATGGGCGGTGTCAATGGAGAGGCAATGGATTATCTTGTCAATAAATTCAATGAAGAAAATACCGATGGCATTACCGTTGAGGCGGTTTACCAGGGAGAATATGATGATACGATTAACAAACTGAAAAGTGCACAGATCGGAAATATGGGAGCAGACCTGGTACAGATTTATGATATCGGAACCCGTTTTATGATTGATTCCGGCTGGGTCATCCCGATGCAGGAGCTGATTGATGCAGATGGCTATGACATTTCCCAGATCGAGCCGAATATCGCTGCTTATTATACAGTAAACAATGAGCTGTACTCCATGCCATTCAATTCGTCCACACCGATTCTGTATTACAACAAAGATATGTTTGAAAAAGCAGGGATCACCGAGGTTCCGACAAGCCTGGAAGGAATTCTCGCTATCGGTGATGATCTGAAAACAAAGGGTGGAGCCGGTGAACCGCTGGCACTCTCCATCTATGGATGGTATTTCGAACAGTGGCTCTGCAAACAGGGACTTTCCTATGCGGATAATGGAAATGGCCGTGATGCTGCTGCTACTGCGGTTGAATTTGATTCCAACGGCGGAGCACTCAATATCTTAAATGAGTGGAAAGCCCTGAACAATGCCGACGTTGCACCAAACGTAGGCCGTTCCGGAAGTGATACCGCAACAACAGACTTTACTTCCGGAAAAGCAGCGATCACTCTTGGATCTACCGCATCCCTGAAACAGATTTTACAGGATGTCAACGGAAGTTTCGAAGTTGGAACCGCATATTTCCCGACAATCAAGGACGGCGATGAGGGCGGTGTTTCCATCGGAGGAGCATCTCTCTGGGCATTGAATAACAACGATGATGTGAAAGCAGCCGCTACCTGGAAATTTATCAAATTCCTGATTTCTCCGGAGTCTCAGGCATACTGGAATGCCGAGACGGGTTACTTCCCGGTAACAACAGCTGCTGATGAGGAGCAGACCTTTAAAGATAATGTAGCACAGTATCCGCAGTTCCAGACAGCAATCGACCAGCTGCACGATTCCAAGCCGCAGTACGCCGGTGCACTTCTCTCTGTATTCCCGGAGGCAAGACAGATTGTGGAAACAGAAATCGAGAATATGATCAACGAAAACGAGACTCCGGAGAAGGCAGTAGAATCGATGGCTTCTCAGATCAACAGCTCCATCGAGGACTATAATCTGGTAAATGAATAAGAGATAGGCTTTACAAAAGTAAGATTTCGTCCTATAGTGAAGAAAAACGAGTTCCCAAAGCGTGTTTGAACGGTTTTTAGGAAGGGGAAGATCCGAGTTACGGCAATGATTTTTCAGATATGACTGGAAATGCGTCGGAGACAAAAATCCGGCGCGTTTCCGGATTTATAGTAAGCCTCCAAATAATGCAAAAGAGTCAGTACCGCTTTTTTTAATTATTTTCAGGGTTTACGATAAAAGAAAAAAGCTGCAGCCGGGACAAAAGATAGAAAAGAGTGCAGGCTTGGAAATGGGAACGGAAAATGGAGGACAGATACGAGATGAAAACAAAAGTATGGGCACACAGAGGAGCCAGTGCATATGCACCGGAAAATACACTGGAAGCGTTTCTTCTTGCGGCAGAGCAGGGAGCTGACGGTGTGGAGCTGGATGTACAGCTGACGAAAGATGGCGAGATGGTTGTTGTCCACGATGAAGAAATCGACCGGGTCAGTGACGGAAGTGGATTTGTCAAAGATTATACACTTGCGGAATTAAAGACCCTGAACTTTAATAAGACACATCCGGAGTATCAGGATGTAAAAATTCCGACGCTTCGCGAAGTATATGAAGCATTAAAGCCAACGGGAATGACGATCAATGTCGAGCTGAAAACCGGTATTTTCTGGTATAAAGACCTGGAAAAAAAGGTACTCGAGCTGACAAAAGAGATGGAGATGGAGGATCGCGTGATTTATTCTTCCTTTAACCATTACAGCATTGCAAAAATTCTGGAACTGGATCCGAAAGCCAGCACCGGCATCCTCTACGCAGATGTTATTTACGATGTCGTGAATTATGCGAAAAAAATCGGAACAGGAGCTCTTCATCCGGCAACCTTTCATGTGCAGATGGCAGACTTTCTTCCGCAGTATGTGGAAAGTGATCTTGCAGTGCATGTGTGGACGGTCAATGATAAGGCGGAGATCGAACGCCTGATGGATGCCGGTGTTGACGCAGTCATCACCAATTATCCGGATGTGGCCGTTTCCTGCCGCAACGCGAAGTGATACCGATTGGAGAAAAAAAGCTGTTCCTTTTGGATATCGACGGAACCATCTGCGTGGGGAACCGTCTGATTCCGGGAGCAGACCGGTTTTTAAACGGACTGTCCGAGTACGGTGGAGATTATGTGTTTATCACAAATAATACGACGATGAGCGTAGCAGATTACCGGAAAAAATTTGCAAAGCTGGGCATTCCGACAACAAGCGGGAACTTTCTGACAGCATCCGTTGCGACAGCTCATTACCTGAAACAGAAATATGGATCCCGTCCCGTCTATGTACTGGGAACGGACTCTCTGATCCGGGAATTGGAGAGCTTCGGTGTGTGTACCACCCGCGATCCGGAAAAAGAAGGAATTGCGTGTGTGCTTGCAAGCTATGACAATGAACTGACGTATCAAAAACTGACGGATATCTGTCGGCTGTTGACAGAGCGCCCGGAGCTCGATTACGCTGCAACGAACCCGGACTATGTTTGTCCGATTGAATTCGGCTACGTGCCGGATTGCGGTTCCATCTGCGAGATGATCGGTCATGCGATCCACCGCATGCCGACTTATATCGGAAAACCAGGCATACGGATGATTGAGATGGCACTTGATATGACAGGCAGAACCCGAGATGAGGCTGTTCTTGTAGGAGACCGTCTCTATACGGACATTGCGTGCGCCAACATGGCGGGCGTTTCTGCAGCCCTTGTGCTTTCCGGTGAATCTACGCGTGAAGAGATGCAGAACTCGCAGTATCTTGTGGAGTATGTGTATCCATCCGTAAAAGAAATGTATGCGGAGTGGATGTATGGACAAAAGAAGAAGTGTTCTTAAAACTTCCCAGCATCTTTGATTTCGGAGTAAGAACATAAGGACAGAGAAGAATTCTGACAGAGGAGACGGTGACGGAACTCCTCAACGGGATTCTTCTTTTTTGCGGCAGAAAGCTGCGTCTTCTATGCACGGCATAAAAGCCTGTAAATAAGATAGAAAAAGCTTGCCAAAAGGGTGAATTTTCCTATATAATGATTCAGATTGTGATAGGAAAAAGTAAATCATCAGGAGATTTCAATAGAACAGAAAAAGGAGACTTACTGCATGAGTATTTTAAATGTAGAACATCTGTCCCACGGCTTCGGTGACCGTGCGATTTTTGAAGATGTATCGTTCCGCCTGTTAAAGGGGGAACACATCGGTCTGGTAGGCGCAAATGGCGAGGGAAAATCAACCTTTATGAACATCATCACCGGAAAGCTGATGCCGGATGAGGGAAAGGTTGAGTGGGCAAAAAACGTCCGTGTCGGCTATCTGGACCAGCATACCGTTCTGGAAAAAGGTATGACGATCCGTGATGTGTTAAAAAGTGCTTTTTCCTGGTTGTACGAGATGGAAGAGCGGATGAACACGATCTGCGATTCCATGGGCGATGCCTCCGAGGACGAGCTGAATCAGATGATGGAGGAACTTGGCGTGATCCAGGAAATGATGGATGCACATGACTTCTATATTCTGGATTCCAGAATCGAAGAGATTGGCCGCGCACTTGGTCTTGAAGAGATCGGTCTCGAACGCGATGTCACCGAGCTTTCCGGCGGACAGAGAACGAAGGTACTTCTGGCAAAATTACTTTTGGAAAAACCGGACATCCTTCTTTTGGATGAGCCGACCAACTACCTGGATGTGGAACATATCACCTGGCTGAAACGATACCTTGAAGAGTATGAAAATGCTTTCATTCTGATCTCTCACGATATCCCATTCCTGAACAGTGTTGTCAATCTGATCTATCATATGGAAAACAAAGAACTGAATCGTTATGTTGGTGATTATGATCACTTCCAGGAGGTTTATGCAGTCAAAAAAGCGCAGAAGGAAGCTGCCTATAACCGCCAGCAGCAGGAGATCAGTGAACTGAAGGATTTCGTGGCACGAAATAAAGCCCGTGTGGCAACCAGAAACATGGCCATGTCCCGGCAGAAGAAGCTGGATAAGATGGATGTGATCGAGCTTGCGAAAGAAAAACCAAAGCCGGAATTTCATTTCCGCACTGCGCGCACTTCGGGCCGCTTTGTTGTGACTGCAAAAGAACTTGTGATCGGCTATGAAGAACCGCTCTCCAGACCGCTGACCTTTGCGATCGAGCGTGGCGAAAAGATCGTGCTCACCGGTGCCAACGGAATTGGAAAAACAACGCTCTTAAAGAGTATCCTCGGTTTGATCCCGTCCCTTGGCGGAGACGTGGAGCTTGGCGATTATCTGGAAATCGGATATTTCGAGCAGGAAATGCCAAAAGGCAACACCAACAGCTGTATCCAGGAAATCTGGGAAGAATTTCCATCCTATACCCAGTATGAAGTCCGCGCAGCGCTCGCCAAATGCGGTCTTACCACACAGCACATTGAAAGCCTGGTGCGTGTCCTTTCCGGCGGCGAGCAGGCAAAAGTGCGCCTCTGCAAACTCATCAACCGCGAAACTAACCTCCTTGTCCTCGACGAGCCGACGAACCATCTTGACGTGGACGCGAAAGAGGAGCTGAAAAACGCACTGAAAGAGTACAAAGGAACTGTTCTTATGGTCTGCCATGAGCCGGAATTTTATGATGGCCTGGCAACCAGCGTATGGGACTGCTCGGAGTGGACGACGAAAGTGATTTAATCGAATCAAGCAAGTCCCCTGCTTCCATTGCGTGGAGCAATAAGCAGTGGGTTGGGACTTGTTTGTATCAGGAGTGGCACAAGTCACTCCTGATAAGCTGCGAAGCAGTTATTCGGTTATGAGCAAGTAG
>ERZ838483.1822-NODE-1822-length-15533-cov-4.114420_pt1 | contig 15533 bp, 10 predicted proteins | sample MGYA00519939_ERZ838483 | MGnify/ENA primary metagenome ERZ838483 (study PRJEB31850, sample SAMEA3708836) | human gut metagenome | biome: human gut; feature: human-associated habitat; material: faeces | place: China | collected 2014 ... | reverse complement strand
ACAGTTCGGTGGACAGCGTTTCGGAGAGATGGAGGTTTGGGCACTGGAAGCTTACGGTGCATCTTATACTCTGCAGGAAATCCTGACAGTTAAATCCGATGATGTGGTTGGCCGTGTGAAGACATACGAAGCAATCATCAAAGGTGAAAATATTCCTGAACCGGGAATTCCGGAATCCTTCAAGGTACTTCTTAAAGAACTTCAGTCACTCGGTCTGGATGTACGTGTCCTGGATGAGAACAATGAAGAAGTTCAGATCATGGAAAGTGTAGATTACGGTGATACAAACCTGAATCACATTATTGAAGGAGACAGACGCTACAATAACGACGAAGATTACGGCAAACACGGATACAGCAAGCAGGAATTCTCAGAAGGAGAACTGGTTGATGTAGAAGATGAGCCGGAGGAAGATGACAGCTTCGACGATTTTGATGGCGATATGAACGATGATTTTGATGACGACATGGATTTAGAATAGGAGGATGCCGAGAATGACAGAAACAAAAAAAGAACCAACGTATCAACCGATTTCATTTGATGCGATTAAAATAGGTCTGGCATCTCCGGAAAAGATTCTGGAATGGTCAAGAGGTGAAGTTACAAAGCCGGAGACAATCAACTACAGAACACTGAAGCCGGAAAGAGACGGTCTGTTCTGTGAGAAAATCTTCGGACCTAGCAAAGACTGGGAATGCCACTGTGGTAAATACAAAAAGATCCGTTATAAAGGTGTTGTATGCGACCGCTGTGGTGTAGAAGTAACAAAAGCAACTGTGCGACGTGAACGTATGGGTCACATCGCACTTGCAGCACCGGTTTCTCATATCTGGTATTTCAAAGGTATTCCGAGCCGTATGGGACTGATCCTGGATCTTTCACCGAGAACTCTGGAAAAAGTACTGTATTTCGCTTCTTATATCGTACTTGATAAGGGAGAGACAGATCTCTCTTACAAGCAGGTTCTTTCAGAAGCTGAATACCAGGAAGCAAGAGAAAACTGGGGCAATGGCTTCCGCGTAGGAATGGGAGCAGAAGCGATCAAAGAACTTCTTGAAGCGATCGATCTTGAAAAAGATTATGCTGAACTGCAGGCAGGACTTGAGGGTGCTACCGGACAGAAGAGAGCAAGAATCGTTAAGAGACTTGAAGTAGTAGAAGCTTTTCGTGAATCAGGAAACAAACCGGAATGGATGATCATGACTGCAATCCCGGTAATTCCGCCGGATCTGCGTCCTATGGTACAGCTGGATGGTGGACGTTTTGCAACATCTGACCTGAATGATCTGTACAGAAGAATTATCAACAGAAATAACCGTCTGAGAAGACTCCTTGAACTGGGAGCTCCGGACATTATTGTTAGAAACGAAAAGAGAATGCTGCAGGAAGCTGTAGATGCTCTGATCGACAATGGACGTCGTGGACGTCCGGTAACAGGTCCTGGAAACAGAGCACTGAAATCCCTTTCTGATATGTTGAAAGGTAAATCAGGACGTTTCCGTCAGAACCTGCTCGGAAAACGTGTTGACTACTCAGGACGTTCCGTTATCGTTGTAGGACCGGAACTGAAGATCTATCAGTGTGGTCTGCCGAAAGAAATGGCAATCGAGCTGTTCAAGCCGTTTGTTATGAAAGAACTTGTTGAGAGCGGAGCTGCTCACAATATTAAGAATGCTAAGAAAATGGTAGAGCGTCTTCAGCCGGAAGTATGGGATGTGCTTGAAGATGTAATCAAAGAGCATCCGGTTATGCTGAACCGTGCTCCTACACTTCACCGTCTTGGTATCCAGGCATTTGAACCGATTCTGGTAGAAGGTAAAGCAATTAAGCTTCATCCACTGGTATGTACCGCATTCAATGCCGATTTCGATGGTGACCAGATGGCGGTTCATCTTCCGCTTTCTGTAGAAGCTCAGGCTGAGTGCCGTTTCCTTCTGCTTTCACCAAACAACCTTCTGAAACCGTCTGATGGTGGTCCGGTAGCTGTTCCTTCACAGGATATGGTTCTTGGTATCTACTATCTGACGCAGGAAAGACCGGGAGCCAAGGGAGAAGGAAAAGTATTCAAGAGTGTGAATGAAGCGATCCTTGCTTATGAAAACGGAGTTGTAACTCTTCACTCAAGAATCAAAGTACGTGTGACAAAGACGATGCCGGATGGAACAAAGAAGACCGGTACAGTAGAGTCTACACTTGGACGTTTCATTTTCAACGAAATCATTCCGCAGGATCTTGGTTTTGTTGATCGTGAAAAAGAAGGAAATGAACTGGTTCTTGAAGTGGATTTCCATGTAGGAAAGAAACAGCTGAAACAGATTCTTGAAAAAGTTATTAACACACATGGTGCGTCAGCTACAGCTGAAGTACTTGACCATGTAAAATCAATGGGATACAAGCTCTCTACAAGAGCAGCTATGACTGTATCTATTTCAGATATGACTGTACCGCCACAGAAACCGGAACTGATCGCAAGAGCACAGTCAACGGTTGATAAGATCACACGTAACTTCAAACGTGGTCTTATTACAGAAGAAGAGCGTTACAAAGAGGTTGTAGAAACCTGGAAAGAAACAGATGATGAGCTTACAGAAGCCCTTCTTACAGGACTTGATAAATACAACAATATCTTCATGATGGCAGATTCCGGAGCCCGTGGATCTGACAAACAGATCAAACAGCTTGCAGGTATGCGTGGACTTATGGCGGATACAACCGGTCATACGATCGAACTGCCAATCAAGTCAAACTTCCGTGAAGGTCTGGACGTACTGGAATACTTCATGTCTGCGCATGGAGCTCGAAAAGGTATGTCAGATACTGCCCTTCGTACAGCCGATTCAGGATACCTGACAAGACGTCTTGTTGACGTATCACAGGATCTGATCATCCGTGAGGTTGACTGTGTAAGCAAAGATGCCGAAATTCCGGGAATGTATCTGCATGCATTTATGGATGGAAATGAAGAAATCGAAAGTCTTCAGGAACGTATTACAGGAAGATATTCATGCTATACAATCTGTGACAAAGATGGCAATGTTCTTGTAAAGGCAAACCACATGATCACACCAAAACGTGCAGAAAAGATTATGAAATACGGTGTGGATGAAAATGGAAATTCACCGCTTAAGAAAGTGAAAGTCCGTACAATCCTGACCTGTAAATCACACATTGGTATCTGTGCGAAATGTTATGGTGCCAATATGGCAACAGGTGAACCGGTACAGGTTGGTGAAGCTGTCGGTATTATCGCAGCTCAGTCAATCGGTGAGCCTGGTACACAGCTGACCATGCGTACTTTCCATAGTGGTGGTGTAGCCGGTGGAGATATCACACAGGGTCTTCCTCGTGTCGAAGAACTTTTTGAAGCAAGAAAGCCGAAAGGTCTTGCTATCATCACAGAAATCGCAGGTGTTGCAAACCTGAACGATACAAAGAAGAAGCGTGAAATCATCGTTACCAATCAGCAGACAGGTGAGACAAAGACTTATCTGATTCCTTATGGATCACGTATTAAAGTACAGGATGGAGCTGTTCTGGAAGCCGGTGACGAGCTTACAGAAGGTAGCGTGAACCCACATGACCTTCTTAAGATCAAAGGTCTTCGTGCTGCACAGGACTACATGCTTCAGGAAGTACAGAGAGTATACCGTCTGCAGGGTGTAGAAATCAATGATAAGCATATCGAAGTTATCGTTCGTCAGATGCTGAAGAAGATCCGCATCGAAGAAAGAGGGGATACTGAATTCCTTCCGGGAACAATGGTGGATGTCCTTGAGTTCAACGATGTAAATGAACAGATGGTAACAGAAGGTAAAGAACCTGCAACAGGAGAACAGATCATGCTTGGTATTACCAAGGCATCCCTGGCAACAGATTCCTTCCTGTCAGCTGCATCCTTCCAGGAGACAACCAAGGTTCTGACTGAGGCTGCTATCAAAGGTAAGGTTGACCACCTGATCGGTCTGAAAGAGAACGTCATTATCGGTAAACTGATTCCGGCAGGAACAGGTATGAGAAAATACCGTGACGTTAAACTTGATACAGGTCTTGGTATGGATATGGACGACGAAATCAGTTTTGATGATTTTGATATGGATGATGATACTGAGTCTGAAGTATCGGCAGAGACAGCAGAAACTGTTGAAACCGAAGAAAATGCTGACGAAACAGTTACAGTTGAAGAATAGGCTTTATATGCTAAGAGAGGCAGATACGTTGAATGGCGTGTCTGCTTTTCTTGCTTTAAAGACATGAAAAACAAAAATATTTGAAAAATAATTCCGATTCTTTAACACTTTACAAAAATAAAGGGTTGCAAAATATGAAAAAATACAGTAGCATATAAATAATCAATCGAAAATCAGGGGGTGTGATATGCTGGATTTAGCTCATATTGGTGAACGGATCAGAGAATGCAGAAAAAAGAAAATGATGACAATCCGGGTTTTGGGAGAATATACAGGACTTTCAGCGGGCTATCTGAGTATGCTGGAACAGAATAAGACATCTCCGAATGTGGACAGTCTTGCGCGAATTTGTGAAGCACTGGATATTGATATCCAGTATGCACTGGAAGGGGAAATGCCGGGAAAGACGGTTATACACAGAGAAGAAATGAGTAAGCATCTTTATCCGGAAGAAAATATGACGGTTGAGGTTGCAGACTTTGGTCAGGGAGAATCGATTTTTGAATATATTACGATTGAACCGGGAGAATCTGCGAAAAAAGAAGAATATCGTCATGTCTTTTCGGAAATGTGTATGGTGATAAAAGGAACTCTGAATGTAGAGGTGGAAGGAAAAATTTGCAGTTTACATCCGGGAGACAGTGTATATATAAAGAGCAGAGAGCGTCATAGTATTTCCAATCCCGGAAAAGAACCTTGTGTCAGTATATGGGTATATCACCGGGATGTACCAAGACGGTTTGAAAGGAATGAAAATAAAATTGTGAAATAAATAGCATTCCTCTTGACAATCTTAGAGTATGGTTCTATAATAAGGAAAATTACACATATGAATAAATATTCATCTAAGTGAATTTACAAAATTGAACTGTTAAAACGGGGTTTCTTCGAAATTCACGCAACTCTGAAGACAGTGTTATTTACGAAAGTGTATAAAGACTGATTTTATACATACAATACGGACAATCTAATAATTAAACATAGACGTCATAGCGTGAAACTATGACCTTTGAAAGAAGACAAGGACGTCATGATGCAAATCATGGCGTTCTTTTGTTTACACTACTAGACTGCGGTCTAGTAAAGTATTACATTGTCGCAGAGGGACGGACATATCTGGTAAATATACCGTCTCAGAAGAACAAAAGTACATGAGAGGAGAACAAAAATGGACAGATTAACTCAATTGCGAGAGTACATGGAAAAAGAAAGACTGGATGCGTTTTATATTGCAAAGCCGGCGAATGTACGTTGTATCAGCGGATTTACGGGGGAAGACTCATTCCTTTTTATCACAAAGGCGAATCAGTATTTTATCACTGATGCAAGATACACAGAGCAGGCATCTTATGAATGTCCGGATTACGAACTTGTAAACTGGCGAATCAATTTTGGCTACAGCATGGGGAAAGCTGTTGCATATTGCGCAGACAAAGATGGAGTTAAAACAATCGGATTTGAACAGGATCATCTGACATTTGAAAAATGGAACTCTATGCAGGCTGAACTCAGTGCTGAGATGGTTCCGACGCTGAACGTAATCGAAGGCTTCCGCGCGATCAAGACGCCGGAAGAGATCAAGAACCTTACCGTTGCCTGTGATATCGCATCCAGAGCATTTGAAAAAATTATAAAAGACATCCGTCCGGGTGTGACAGAAAAAGAAATCGCATCCAGACTTGCACATTACATGGTAATGGAAGGTGCAGATACCAAACCGTACGGTGGAATCGTTATTTCAGGAGCAAAGAGCTCTCTGCTTCACGGGATTCCGGACAGTAAGCCAATCGAATACGGTGATTTCGTATTGATGGATTATGGATGCCAGTACAAAGGTTATCTTTCAGATATGACAAGAACAGTAGTTGTCGGCAAGGCAGACGCCAAACAGAGAGAAGTTTATGATCTCTGCCGTCGTATGACAGAAGATACAGAAGCATCTGTAAGAGCCGGTGTGACAGGAACTTCCTGCTATGAAGCTTCACTTGAAGCAATCAAAGATACAGAATACCTTCCGTATAATTATACAGGAATCGGTCATGGAGTTGGGCTGTTCGTCCATGAACTTCCGAATATCGGACTGAACTGTGAGAATATCTTACAGGAGAACAGCATAATGACAGTAGAACCAGGACTTTATATTCCGGGTTGGGGTGGTGTCAGACTTGAGGATCAGGGCATCATCACAAAAGACGGATATGAAAACCTGATCAGTGCTACACATGAGCTAATAGAATTATAAATGAAAAAGGAGGACAACATTTATGAAAAAGAAATTATTAGCAGCTTTACTTGCTACAGCAATGACAGTAACAATGTTTGCTGGCTGTGGTACACCGGGATCCAAAGATTCCAAGAAAGATGACAGCAGTGCTTCATCAGGAAAGAAGAGAATTACTTACACACTTCGTGAAGACCTTCCTTCTATGGATCCACAGAACAGTAACTCTATCTCATGTGCAACAGCAGAAATCTGCACCTATGCGATGCTGACACGTAACGTGGAAGGCGAAATCAAACCAGATGCAGCTGAAAGCTGGGATATTTCAGATGACGGACTTACTTACACATTCCACCTTCGTGATGGACTGAAATGGTCTGACGGAGAAGATGTAAAAGCAGGCGATTATGTTTATGGTATCCAGAGACTTATGGATCCAGAAATGGCAAGCGATTACGCATTCATCGGATATATCCTCAAAAACGGTGCAGAAGTAAATAGAGGTTCTGTGCCTGTCGATGAACTTGGCGTATCTGCACCAGATGACAAGACAGTTGTTATCGAACTTGCACATCCGGCTACATACTTCCTTAGTATGGCTGCTATGGCAACATTCGGTCCTACAAGAAAAGATTATGTAGAAAAATACGGAAAAGAATATGCAGCTGATCCGGAAAAATCTGTTTATAACGGACCGTTCAAGATGACAGAGTGGAAACACGGCGATGAAATGATCCTTTCTAAGAATGAAAATTACTGGGATGCAGACAGCATCAAGCTTGATGAAATCTGCGTAAAGACAGTTGCAGATGCTAAGACAGCGGTTGCTATGTGGGAACAGGGCGAAGTTGATATCACAGTTGTACCTACTGAAATGACAGATCAGTATACAGAAAATACTGAATTCTACTATACAGGTGCAGATGATTACATCATGCTCAACATGTCAGAAGACAGACCGCTTGCTAACAAGAACTTGAGATTTGCTTTGAACTATGCAATCAACAGAACAGAATACAACAAGCTGGTTAACAATGACGTATATGACGTTGCACAGAGACTTGTACTTCCAAACGTGCAGGCTGCAGATGACCAGACATACGGAGAAGCTTATCCATATACACCATTCCCGGCAGAAAATGATAATGATAAAGCAAAAGAATATCTGGATGCAGCAATGAAAGAAATGGGCGTTTCTAATCCGGCAGACATCAAGATTACTCTTCTTACAACTGATACAGATGGTGCTAAGAAGCAGGCTGAAGTTCTTCAGGAACAGTATCAGAAGAACCTTGGTATTACAGTAGAAATCAACCAGGTAACTTACAAACAGAGACTTCAGATGGAAACTGAAAAAGACTACGATATGGTAGTAACAGGATGGGTTCCGGACTACTCTGACGCATACTCTTATCTGGAACTGTGGATCAGCGATGGTCAGTATAACCACTCTGGATATGCGAACGCTGAATACGACAAGCTTCTTAAAGATTCTCAGACAGAGACAGATGCTAAGACAAGACAGGATATGCTGTTCCAGGCAGAACAGATCTTCCTTGGAGAAGATTCCGCTCTTGTACCGCTTCAGTTACGTAGAGACCAGTATCTGATCAATCCGAAGATTTCTAACTTCAATGTATACTTTGTCGGATATGACTTCGATCTGGTATATGCAGACATCAGCGAATAATACAGTTGGATGGTAACATACCTTGCGGTCGGCGCGGACTTACTGGTCCGCACTGGCTGCTTATTTGAGGGTTTTGATTATTTCGAGGGGTAGATTTGGTATGTATCAGCCAATAGGAAGTATGTGAAATAATCAAAGCTATCAAATAAAGAAAAATGAAGGGAGACAAAAGAATGGCAAAATATATAGCTAAACGAGTTGCATTAGCCATCGTAACACTTTTGGTACTTACAAGTGTTGTATTCGTCCTGGTTCGTCTGATGCCGGGAGATCCGTTCTCAAGTGACAAGATGACACCGGAGATCAAAGCGAATCTGGAAGCTTACTATGGTTTGGATAAACCGCTTGCAGAGCAGTATATAACTTATATGAAGAATGTGCTTCATGGTGATCTGGGGTACTCTATGAAGTATGAAAGTCAGACAGTTAACCGTATTATTGCTGACTCATTCCCATACTCAGCAGACCTGGGAATCCGTTCACTGTGCTTTGCACTGTTCTTCGGACTGATCCTTGGAATTGTAGCAGCACTGAATCGAGGAAAGAAACTGGACTTCGTCTGTATTTTGATTGCGATCATTGGTACATCGATTCCTGACTTCATCATGGGATCTGTACTTCAGTATTTCTTCGGAATCAAATGGCAGATTCTTCCGGTTGCGCAGTACACAAGCTTTAAGCATACAATTTTACCGTCAATCGCGGTTGGATTCTATACACTGGCATCCATTTCCCGTCTGATGCGTTCTAGTATGCTGGAAGTTGTATCTTCAGATTATACAAAGACAGCACGTGCGAAAGGTTTATCGGATTTCCGAATTACAGTTAAACATCAGATCCGTAATGCGATCACACCGATCATTACCATTATGGGACCGACAGTTGCATCTGTATTAACAGGAACATTCGTAATCGAAGCCCTTTTCGCAATCCCTGGAATGGGAAAACATTATGTAGACAGTATTAACATGGCAGATTATACACTGGTTCTTGGTATGACGATCTTCTACGGAGCATTCCTGATCGTGTCAATCCTGATTGTAGATATCTTATACGGTATTGTAGATCCGAGAATCCGTCTGAGTGGTAAAAAAAGGTAGGTGACGAGAAATGGCAGAAATTACAAAAGAACAGTTTAAAGTTGTAGGAAAAAATACAAAGACAATGGAGTCTATTTCCCGTCCGAATATTGGTTACTGGCAGGATGCATGGAGACGAATCCGCAAGAATAAGATTGCATTCTTCTCATTGTGCCTGATTGGACTTTATGTACTTATGGCGATCTTTGTTCCAATGTTCAGCAAATATGACATTGCAACACAGAGTGTGGCAGAGATGAACCAGAGCTTTTCAAAAGCACATTGGTTTGGAACAGACTCTCTTGGACGTGATCTCTGGGTTCGTGCATGGTCTGGTGCGAGAGTATCTCTGACAATTGGTTTTGCAGCCAGCATCATCAATGCAATCGTTGGATCTATCATGGGTGGTATCTCAGGATTCTACGGTGGCAAGATCGATATGGTTATCCAGCGTGTCGTTGACGTATTATACGGAATCCCAAGTCTGATCGTTACCATTCTTCTTATGGTAGTTGTTGGTAACGGTGTACACTGTTTGATTCTTGCTATGTGTTGCGTCGGATGGATCGGTGGATGTCGTTTCGTTCGTGGTGAAGTATTAAAACTGAGAGAATCTGATTTCGTATCTGCAGCCAAGATCCTTGGTGTGCCGGATATCGTAATCATTGTAAAACATATTTTACCGAATATCATGGGACTTATCATTACAAACCTGACAATGGCTATTCCGGGAGCTATTTTCCAGGAGGCATTCCTGAGCTATATCGGTCTGGGTATTAAACCACCGAACTGCAGCTGGGGTGTACTTGCAAAAGACGGAATCGCACAGCTGAGAATTCATCCGTACCAGGTATTTGTACCGGCATTCCTGATTTGTACAACAATGCTTGCGCTGAATCTTCTTGGTGATGGGCTTCGTGATGCATTTGACCCGAAACTTAGAGGAACCGAGTAGGAAGGAGTATAGAAGATGGAAAATTTATTGGAAGTAAAAAATCTGCAATTCTCTTTCCGTACATACGGTGGAGTTGTAAAAGCTGTTCGTGATGTCAGCTTTGAAGTACGTCCGGGAGAAATTCTTGGTATAGTTGGAGAATCCGGATGTGGAAAGAGTGTTACCTCTCAGTGCCTGATGAGACTGAATCCGGAACCGCCTGGATTCTTTGAAGGCGGAGAGATTCTTTATAAAGGAAAAGATGTTCTGAAAATGAACAAAAAAGAACTTCGTCAGTTCCGTGGAAAAGAGATCAGTTATATTTTTCAGGATCCTATGACCTCATTGAACCCGACAATGCGTATCGGAAAACAGATTGAAGAAGTATTCGTCGGAAGAAAAGGTATGAGTGCAGCTGAGAAAAAAGCAAAAGCACTTGAAATCCTTAAAATGGTAGGTATCTCTGATGGAGAACGCCGTTACAAACAGTATCCACATGAACTTTCAGGTGGTATGAAACAGCGTGTTATGATCGCGATCGCTCTGGTAGGAAGCCCGAGCATCGTTATTGCCGATGAGCCGACTACTTCTTTGGATGTTACAATTGAAGCGCAGATTCTTGATGTACTGAAAAATCTTCAGAAAACACTTGGGACATCTATTATCCTGATCACACATGACCTTGGTGTTATCGCAAAGCTTTGCGACCGTGTACTGGTTATGTATGGGGGAAAGATCGTAGAACGTGGATCTGTAGATGAGATTTTCTATGATACAGCACATCCTTACACAAAAGGACTTATGCATTCAATTGCCAAACTGGATACAGCAAAAGGCCACAAATTGCAGCCAATCGAAGGAACACCTCCGGATCTGTTTGCACCTCCGAAAGGATGTCCGTTCGCGGCAAGATGTGAATACTGCATGGAAATCTGTAAAGATATGCCGCCACAGACTTATGAGCTTTCAAAAGAACATGAAACCTGTTGCTGGCTGCAGCATGAATATGCACCGGATACAGACATGAGAAGAAAAGTAACTGAGAAAGGAGAGGTGTAAAATGGAAAATACAGAAAAAAAACAGCCTCTCGTACAGGTGAAAAACTTATGTAAATATTTTGAAATCAGCCGTAAAGAAACCTTAAAAGCGGTTGATGATCTTACATTTGATATTTATAAAGGTGAGACAGTCAGTCTGGTAGGTGAGTCCGGCTGTGGTAAATCTACAACAGGACGTACCATGATCAAGTTATACAATCCGACTTCGGGAAATGTATATTATGATGGAAAAGATATTTTCAAATACAATCATGCAGAGCAGAAAGAATTCTGTAAGAAGGTACAGATGATTTTCCAGAACCCGTATTCATCACTGAACCCACGTATGACTGTTAAGGATATCGTTGGAGAAGGTCTGAAACAGCATGGAATGTCAACAAAGGATGCAGATGCAAAAGTAGAGCAGCTGCTTGCTACAGTTGGTCTTAATAAAGATCATATGTCACGTTTCCCACACGAATTCTCAGGTGGACAGAGACAGCGTATCGGTATCGCACGTGCTCTTTCTGTTAATCCGGAATTCATCATCTGTGATGAGCCGATTTCAGCTCTTGATGTGTCTATCCAGGCACAGGTTATCAATATGCTGAAAGAACTGCAGGAAGAAAGAGGACTGACTTACCTGTTTATCGCGCATGACCTTAGTGTCGTAAAATATATTTCTGACCGGGTAGTTGTTATGTACCTCGGAACAATGGTCGAGACTGCTGAGACAGATGAACTTTATGATCATCCGATGCATCCATATACACAGGCACTGCTTTCTGCAATCCCGGAAGCAGATCCGAATAAAGCAAAAGCGAACCAGCGTATTCCGATCAAGGGTGAGATCCCAAGCCCGATCAATCCGAAGAACTGCTGTCGTTTCGCTGAGAGATGTCAGCATGCGACAGAACGTTGCTTTAAGGAAATGCCGCAGATGAAAGAGATTGCTCCTGGACATAAGGTGGCATGCCATCTTGTAGAAGATAAATAAAAAGTAGTAATATAATAAAGAAGGCGAAGGACTTAAGAAGAGTTCTTCGTTTTCTTTTTGTTTTATGAGAAATTCCGATGGAACTTTCTGTGAAAAAACACTATATGCCTTGGCAGATTAAAAAATTTCCAGAAGAATTGTGCAGAATCACAAAATGTGGATTGACACGAAAATATTGACAATATAAGGTAAAAACGATATTATATAGAGATGTAATTGTAATTAAAGTGTCATATCGTGTAATAGTTATGTAACAAATGAAAGTGAGTGTATATGGAACAGAGAAAATCAGCAAGGAGAAGATCGTCTGATGGAACTTCTAATAGAAATATGCGAAGTATCAATAACAGCAGAGAAGTAAGCAGACGGGCTAAGGGGAAGAACCGGTATGCTTATGAAGAAGACCGAAGATCTGCCCGATATTATGATGATGAGGAAGATTACTACAGAGAACGACCGAAAAAGAAATCATCTTTGAATGATAAGAAGAAAAGAAGACCGGAAGAAGACTATCAGAATATAAGAAAGATGTCTGACCCGGAGAATAATAAGAATCGTAAAAATAAACGGCGTAGAGGAAGAAAGAAAAATCGGGTAAGCAGAACGATTGGAATTATACTTGTAATTATCCAGTTTATTCTGTCTGTAGTACTTGCAGTGAATGTGATGCTGTTCAATGTACTTACTTCTACTTATTTCCTGGTACTGATCGGAGTACTGCTGATCCTGCTTGGAATTACCTTGCTGACACAGATAGCGGCAAAAGGAAAAGGAATTGGCGGAAAGATATTCTGTATACTGATCTGCATCATTCTGGGAGTGGGTTCTTTCTATATAGGAAAAGTAAATAATGCATTCCAGAAGATTACCGGAAGCAATAAGAAAACAAGTTCCATGGTAGTTGCGGTAAAGGCGGATGATAATGCAGATACTTTATCAGCAGCAGCCGGATATACATTTGGTGTTCAGTATGCGACTGGTGGAGACCAGACGAAGTCGGCAGTCAAACAGATTGAAAAGGAACTGGGACAGAACATTACTCTTCAGGAATACAGTAATCTGGGAGAAGAAGCACAGGCATTATATGACGGAGAAGTAGATGCGATTATCTACAACTCAGCTTACAGTAATATTATCAAGGAACAGTATTCAACCTTTACAAAGGATACAAAGGTTATTTATAAGCACAATATTGTTGTTGAAATTGAAAGCGATACATCTGATGAAAGCGTTACAAAGCCATTTGCGGTTTATTTGAGTGGTATTGATACAAATGGTGATATCACAGAACAGGGACGAAGCGATGTCAATATCGTAGCGGTTGTCAATCCGACGAGCCATCAGGTATTACTGATTACGACCCCTAGAGATTATTATGTACCAATCCCGGGAGTATCCGGAGGACAGGACGACAAACTGACACATGCAGGAATCTATGGTGTGGATGTGTCTATGCAGACGCTGGAAGAACTTTATGATACAGATATCGAATTTTTCGGAAGAGTTAATTTTACATCTATGACCAGTGTGGTTGATGCACTTGGCGGACTGGATGTTGAATCAGATCTCGAATTTGATACAGGATGGGAGTCGGGTGCAGAGATTCATGTAAATGAAGGAATGAATCATTTTGATGGTATTAGTGCACTTGCTTTTTGCCGTGAACGTCAGGCACTGCCAGACGGGGACAACGGAAGAGGAGTCCATCAGCAGGCAGTTATCACTGCAATCATTAAAAAGATGATGTCACCGGCAATGCTCCGTGGGGCAAGCGATATTATTGAAAGCGTCAGCGATGGTGTGGATACGAACTTTACTTCCAGCCAGATCCAGTCGCTGATCAAGACTCAGCTCAGAACCAATGCAAAATGGAATATTTATTCCGTGGCAGCGGATGGAACCGGGGGAACAGATATCTGCTATTCTTCAGGAGATGAAGAGCTTTATGTAACGTATCCGGATGAAAATTCAGTGGCTGAGATCAGTGGATTGATCAAAAAAGTAAAAGACGGAGAAATAATCGAAGGATCCGTAAGTACAGAATAAAAATGAAGAAAAAGTCAAGGTATGATTTGGAAAATATTTTTCAGAATACCTTGACTTTTTTTTTGCAATATACTACAATAAACAAGCGTGCGAAAAACGATGCACTGTTTTTCTGCGCATTTTAAACAGAACTTGTTTAAAATCGTAACCAATTATTACTTCATAGGAGGTGAAAGAGATGCCAACATTTAACCAGTTAGTAAGAAAAGGTCGTCAGACAGCTGTAAAGAAATCTACTGCACCGGCTCTCCAGAAAGGATACAATTCTTTGAAGAAAAGAGCTACAGACACATCTGCACCACAGAAGAGAGGTGTGTGTACAGCAGTTAAGACAGCTACACCGAAGAAACCGAACTCAGCTCTTAGAAAGATCGCCAGAGTACGTCTTTCAAACGGAATCGAAGTAACAAGCTACATCCCAGGAGAAGGTCACAACCTTCAGGAACATAGCGTTGTTCTTATCCGTGGAGGAAGAGTAAAGGACCTTCCGGGTACAAGATACCATATCGTTCGTGGAACACTTGATACAGCAGGTGTTGCAAAGAGACGTCAGGCTCGTTCTAAATACGGAGCAAAGAGACCAAAAGACGCAAAGAAATAAGCACTTGATTTTAGTGTAAAACGAAACTAAATCGTATCACAAACAGAACTATGAGAATAGTTGGTTGCGGGTTTAATTCAGATATTGCCTGCCACGTGGCAGGCATCGGAGATTGTCCCGCCAACGATACACATAGAAAGACACATGTGAGTACCGATGAATTATTCACGCAAAGCAAAGCTTTGCCAATATGTATAAGGAGGGAAGAACCGTGGCACGTAAAGGACATACTCAGAAAAGAGACGTATTAGCGGATCCGTTATACAACAACAAGGTAGTTACAAAGCTTATCAACAACATCATGCTTGACGGTAAGAAAGGTGTAGCTCAGAAAATTGTATACGGAGCATTTGACAAAGTCGCAGAGAAAGCTGAAAAACCAGCTATCGAAGTATTTGAAGAAGCAATGAACAACATCATGCCTGTACTTGAAGTAAAGGCAAGACGTATCGGTGGAGCTACTTATCAGGTACCGATCGAGGTAAGAGCAGACAGAAGACAGGCTCTTGCACTTCGCTGGCTTACACTGTACTCTCGTAACAGAGGCGAGAAGACAATGGAAGAAAGACTTGCAAATGAAATTCTTGATGCGGCTAACAACACTGGCGCATCTGTAAAGAAGAAAGAAGACATGCACAAGATGGCAGAAGCAAACAAAGCATTTGCTCATTATCGTTTCTAATTATAGGAGGAAAAAATCTTGGCTGGAAGAGAATATCCATTAGAGAGAACCAGAAATA
>ERZ838483.1806-NODE-1806-length-15695-cov-22.175959_pt1 | contig 15695 bp, 12 predicted proteins | sample MGYA00519939_ERZ838483 | MGnify/ENA primary metagenome ERZ838483 (study PRJEB31850, sample SAMEA3708836) | human gut metagenome | biome: human gut; feature: human-associated habitat; material: faeces | place: China | collected 2014 ... | reverse complement strand
CGGCCAGTGCGCCGGTCTCCCGGCAGGTGGCGTGGCCGTACAGCTCCGCCTTGGGCAGGTCGGCGTCGTCGGCGTAGGTCGCGTCCATGCAGAGCAGGTCGGCGTCCCGGGCGGCGGCCTCCAGCGCGGCGCAGGGGCGGGTGTCGGTGGCGTAGACCACCTTCAGCCCGCGGCGCGGCGCACCCAGCACCTGCTCCGGCGTGCAGCCGCCGACGGGCTCGCCCCTTTGCAGCGTTTTCCAGTAGGGCATCGGGATGCCCGCAGCCCGCGCCCTTGCAGGGTCGAACCGCCCGGCGCGGGGCAGCGCAAGCAGATAGCCGCAGCAGGGTACGCGGTGGGTCAGCGGGAACGGGGTGATTTTCAGCGTGTCTATGTGGAATGGTTCGTCTGCGACCTGCCAGCGCACCGGGTACGCCTGCGGCCCGGCCAGCGCCGTGACGGCCTGTGCCACAGGCTCGATGCCCTTGGGGCCGTAGATCATCAGCGGCTCGGTGCGGTTCAGGCTGCCCAAGGTCTGCAAAAGACCGGGTAGGCCCAGAATGTGGTCGCCGTGGTAGTGGGTCAGCAGCACCGCCGAAAGCCGATACGCGCTGACGCCGTACCGCCGCAGGCCGACCTGCGTGCCCTCGCCGCAGTCCAGCAGCACGCTGCGCCCGCCCACCGTGACCGCGGCGGCGGCCAGTGCGCGGTCCGGCAGCGGCTGCGTGCCGCCCGTGCCCAGCAGGGTTACTTTCAGCATGTATGCACCTCTTTTCCAATACTTCCCCATTATCAAGCGTATTATAGCACAAATCGGGCGGGCGGTAAAGGGGCGGTGCGGAAGCCTTCCCCCGAGGGAGAAGCCAAAAAAGTTGAAACACCCCGCCCGTTTTTGTCGTATAATCTTTATGAAAGGGGGCGACGCCCATGACAGAGCACGAGTTGGACACCCTGCTGCGGGACTACGGCGGCGCAGTGCGGTCCGTCTGCCGGGCCATTCTGCCCGGCCACCCGCAGGACGCCGAGGAGGCCGAGGCCGACACATTTTACAAGCTCTGGCGCGGGGCATGCCTGCCCGCGGACGAGACCCATCGGCGGCGGCTGGTGGTGCGGACGGCGCGGCAGTGCGCCATTGACCGCTACCGTGCGCTGCTGCGCCGGGGCGAGACGCTGCCGCTGGATGACCGCGACGACGCCGAGCTGGCCGTTGCGCTGGAAAGCGAGCTGGAAACCCGCGAGCTGATGACGCAGGTCATGGCGCTTCCGCCGCCCGACGGGGAGCTTTTTCTGCGCAGGTACGTGTATGGCGAGACCGCGGCCCAGCTGGGCGTACATTTCAACATGCCTGCCGCAACGGTGCGCACCCGGCTGCACCGCGCACGGCTGGCACTGCAAAAGCTATTGAAGGAGGGCTGACCTATGACCGAACTGGAACGCTGGATGAACGACCACCCGCCGCTGGCAGACGCCCTGACGGCGGAGGAAACCGCGGCGCTGCGGGCAAAAGTGCTGGCGCGCCGCCCAAGGGTGCATGTTTTGCGCGGCTGGCGGCTGGCAGCAGCAGCGGCAGCGCTCTGCTTAGTGGCCGCGGGCGCGGTGGTGCTGGGGCTTTTCCACCCCATGAGCGCCGCCAACGAGACGAACGCACTGGTGCAGAAATACGGCGAGGTGCTGGACGAACCGCTGACCGCCGAAATCAACGGCCACACGGTCAGTGTAAAGGCGCTGCTGCGCGACAAGAACACGCTGCGGGTGCTGTACGATGTGGACAATGCCAAGGGGATGGAGCCAAACGATTTGGTGTGGGACACCGGCGCGTTTTACCTGCGTGCAGCGGACAACAGCGGTGACAAGCGGCTCTATATTGCAAGCAACGCACAGGTAGGGCCGTGTTACGGGTACGCTATTGGGTCGTGGGCAACGCGCAATGCGGTCAGCGAAGGCGACGTTCTCTCCTGCTATGTGGATATTCCGTTGACCCAGACGGCCACCGACACGCGAACGCTGTATATCTGCGATTTGACAAATCACAAGGCCTCTGCACATGTTAAGGTCATGCTGCCAGACATGGCTGAAGCCGTGACGCTAAACGTAAAGAAAACCATCGCGCTGAAGGGAGGGCACTGGTTCCATTATGATATGACCGAGGAAGAAGCCGAGCAATATCCCGACGCAACGTTTGACATTGAAGAGGTTCGTATTGAACCGCTGGCGGTCAGCGTCATCGGCAAGAACCACGGCAGTCTGCCGCTGGGCGGGACCTCGCGATACGATGTGCAGTCCCGCGTGAAGCTGTTCCGCGCCGACGGCACCGAGTTGACCTACGGCTGGGACGGGGAATTTTACCAGGGTTTTTATGGCCGCGTGAGCAAATATTCCGGTCAGAGCGCTCTGCGGGTGAACACCTACAACTTGATCGACCCCGAGGCTGTGGCATGGGTCGAGATCGACGGGGAGAGGTTTGAGGTGGAGTGAACGCGGTAAAGCCCCTCCGGCCATCGCTGACGCTCGGCCACCTCCCCTGTAAGGGGCGGCTTGTTGCGCGGGCGAAGCCCGCGAGAAAAAAGCCTCCCTTGTCAAAGGGAGGTGCCGAGCGCAAGCGAGGCGGAGGGATTCCCGGCCGCCTGCGGGTATGACAGGCAATCCGGCAAAGCCCGTCGGAATCCCCCAGTCCGCTTCGCGGACAGCCCCCTTTGACAAGGGGGCCTTTAATAAACAGCGCCCCCGCGTGGCTTCTGCCGCGCGGGGGCGCTGTTCATATTCTTATCAGCCGAACATGTTGATCAGGATACCAGCGGCAACGGCGGAGCCGATAACACCGGCAACGTTGGGGCCCATGGCGTGCATGAGCAGGTAGTTGCGGGGGTTGTACTCCTGACCGACCTTCTGGGAAACACGGGCGGCCATGGGAACGGCGGAAACACCGGCGGAGCCGATGAGCGGGTTGATCTTGCCGTGGGTGACAACGCACATGACCTTGCCCAGGAGAACACCGCCGGCGGTGCCGACACCGAAGGCGACGATGCCCAGAACGATGATCTCAACGGTCTGGATGTTCAGGAAGGTGGCGGCGTTGGTGGTGCAGCCAACGGAGAAGCCGAGGAAGATCGTGATGATGTTCATCAGCTCATTGCCGGCGGTCTTGGTGATACGCTCAACAACGCCGGACTCCTTCATCAGGTTGCCCATCATCAGGCAGCCGACCAGAATGGCGGCGTCAGGCAGGGTCAGGGCAACGATGATGGTGACGATGATGGGGAACAGGATTTTCTCGGTCTTGGAGACACGGCGGGGGGCCGTCATGACGATCTGACGCTCTTTTTCAGTGGTCAGAGCCTTCATGATGGGCGGCTGGATGACCGGCACCAGCGCCATGTAGCAGTACGCGGCAACCGCGATGGAGCCCAGCAGGTGCGGGGCCAGCTTGGTGGTGACGTAGATAGCGGTGGGGCCGTCCGCGCCGCCGATGATGCCGATAGCACCGGCCTCCTGGTTCGTAAAGCCCAGGATCTTAGCGCCGACGAAGGTGAAGAAGATGCCCAGCTGTGCGGCAGCGCCCAGCAGCAGGCTGGACGGGCGGGCGATCAGCGGCTCAAAGTCGGTCATCGTGCCGATGCCGAGGAAGATCAGCGGCGGGTAGATGCCCAGCTTAACGCCTAAGTAGATATAGTCGACCATGCCGCCGGACGAGCCGAGCAGCGCCCAGTCGATGTGGTTGGTGGAGTTGATGAAGATGTCCATGTGGAAGATGCCGTCGAGGGGCAGGTTGGTCATCAGCATACCGAAGCCGATGGGCAGCAGCAGCAGAGGCTCAAACTGCTTGACGATGGCCAGATACAGCAGCACGCAGGCCACTGCCAGCATGACGGCGTACTTCCAGCCGCCCTCGGTGAAGAAGATCTGTGCCCAGCCGGACTTTGCAAAAATCTCTGCAATATTGGTAAAAATAGCACCCATTTCCGTACCTCCTTACATAAAGGGCGTCGTGTGCTCACGCACGCCGGCGTCGCCCCAGGCACCGCGGCGGGAACCGGCGGCAGGCTTGGAAACGCGCTTGATGCCGCGAATGACGGCATTGCCGCCGCAGACCGTGGCCACGGCAGCGGAGATCGCGGCGATGATCTCGCCGGGAATGGAGCCGTTGTCAGCCTTGGCCGCAGGGGCGGCGGGCTTGGCGGCAGGAGCAGGAGCAGCCTTGGCCGCAGGGGCCTTCGGCGCGGCAGGCTTGCCGTTCTTCTTATTGTTGATGTTGTCGAAGATCTTGCCTTCCAGCGTGATGATGAGGCACAGGGCCACCAGCATCGCGAAAACCAGTGTGATGCTGGTCAGCACAACGGTACCGTCACTGGCTTCAAGGGCAAGAAGAGCTAGGTTGGGCATGGATGATCCTCCTTTGAATGGTAGCAGCCCCCGATAAAGGGCTATTTGATGATATTATAGCACAAAGAAAATTTTTTGGGTAGATTTTTTTACAAAAAAATGAATAAATTTGGGGAAATGTACAGATGGTGCATGTAGGGGGCGGCAGGTTTCGGCGGGGTGAGGGCACCCCGCCCTACGCACGGGTTTGATGTGGGGGTGTAGGGCGGCCAGCCCTCTGGCCGCCGTGGCCGTCTGCGGCGGTGGGAGGGTGCCCGGGAGGGATGAATCCCTCCCCTACGGATTGAATCGTAAAAAGGGTATGGCGGTAAGCTGCGGGTCGGGCATGCCCGGCCCCTACAGGATGCACAATTTTTCAGCGGTAGTTTCGGCTGGTTGTACAGCATTTTCTACAAACATGAACAAAACATGTCCCTGCCCTCTTGACTAAGCCGCAACTCTGTGATAGCATAAGCGCAACGAAAGAACGGCAAAGGCGCCGGACAGTGTGATTCTGTCCGGCGCCTTTCTGTTTTGAAAAGTAAGAGAGGGGTTCTGTTCTATGTACAATTCCGCAGACGTTACATGGACACTGGTTGCGGCGTTTCTGGTGTTCTTCATGCAAGCGGGCTTTGCCTTGTGCGAGGCTGGCCTGACCCGTGCCAAAAATACCGGCAATATTCTGATGAAGAATATGATGGACTTTTGTATCGGTACGCCGTGCTACTGGCTCGTCGGCTTCGGCATCATGTTTGCCGGTTCCGGTGCGCTCATCGGCGGGTTTGATCCGTTCATCCGCGGCAGCTATGACTTCGGCACGCTGCCGGTCTGGGTCTACGCGGTGTTCCAGACTGTGTTCTGCGCCACTGCCGCGACCATCGTCTCCGGCTCGATGGCCGAGCGCACGAAGTTCAGCGCCTACTGCTGCTACTCCGCCGCCATCAGCCTGATCGTCTACCCCATCTCCGGCCACTGGATCTGGGGCGGCGGCTGGCTGGCACAGCTCGGCTTCCATGATTTTGCCGGCTCCGCCGCAGTTCACTTCGTCGGCGGCGTCACGGCCTGCCTGGGCGCCTGGATGCTCGGCCCCCGCATCGGCAAATACAACAAGGCCGGTAAGGCCCGCGCGATCCCCGGCCACAACCTGACCGCGATGGCTCTGGGCGTTTTCATCCTGTGGTTCTGCTGGTTCGGCTTCAACGGTGGCTCCACCGTCAGCATGACCGGCGATGACACGATGGTTTCCGCAGGTCTGATCTGCTTCAACACCAACCTGGCCGCCGCGCTGGCTACCGTTGCGGCGCTGATCGTCTCCTGGGTGCGCTACGGCAAGCCCGATGTCTCTCTGACCTTCAACGGTGCGCTGGCCGGTCTGGTCGCCATCACCGCGGGCTGCGACGTCGTTGACCCGTTCGGCGCGGCCATCATCGGCATCGTCGCCGGTGTGCTCTGCATCTTCTCGGTTGAGTTCTTCGACAACATTGCCAAGATTGATGACCCCGTCGGCGCTGTCTCGGTGCACTGCATGAACGGTGCGTGGGGCACCATCGCCGTCGGCCTGTTTGCCACCGAGGGCGGCCTGTTCTACGGCGGCGGCTTTGCCAAGCTGGGCATCCAGCTGCTGGGCATTGTCAGCGTGGCGGCCTGGGTGCTGGCCACGATGTTCATCATCTTCACGGTCATCAAAAAGACCATCGGCCTGCGCGTCTCCGAGAAGGAGGAGATCGACGGCCTGGATTACCACGAGCACGGCCTGACCAGCGCCTATGCAGGCTTCGCCATCAATGATCCGACCTACGCCGAGCTGGACGTGAACGAGAACACCGATCTCGGCGAGGACGACATCACCAAGGCCAGTCCCGAGAAGGTCGCCGCTGCGGTCAAGGTCGTCAAGGACGCCCCGCTGCCCGCAGAGCTGGATTCCGGCATGCACAAGGTTTCCATTATCGTACAGCTGGCCAAGTTTGAGACCCTGAAGAAGGCGCTGAACGACATTGGCGTTACCGGCATGACGGTGACCCAGGTCATGGGCTGCGGCCTGCAGAAGGGCAGCGGCGAGAAGTACCGCGGCGCCGAGGTTGACGCCACGCTCCTGCCGAAGGTCAAGGTCGAGGTCGTCGTGAGCAAGATTCCCGTGGATAAGATCATCGACACGGCCACGAAGGCCCTGTACACCGGCCACATCGGCGACGGCAAGATCTTTGTCTACAATGTAGCAAAGGTCGTGAAGGTCCGCACCGGCGAACAGGATTACGCCGCGCTGCAGGACGTAGAGTAAACGTCTCCCTATTATAATAAGGTATAAAGGTCAGTAAGCCAGCCCCTTCCGAAGTGGGATTCGGAAGGGGCTGGCTTTAGGTTTCACCTTTTTATAAATCGTCTATCGTATCTAATATCCAGTTTACCCAGCCTATTACAGTAGACGCTCTGCGATAGTAGGTACTGTCTGCCTCTAAATTATAAAGGTTTGAGTTTTTCATAATTTGCATTACTGCTTGCCTGTCTGGCATTTCCCCACAAGTTAGGTGGATCTTTAATGTTTGATTAAACACTTGGTGTTCCAGTATCTGTTTTGCAATAGCCAACTGACGACTACGATAATCAAGCGTCATAATATAGTTTCCCAGTGCTGATAAAAAGAAGTAAATCTCACCATCTTTGTTGTTGCCCTTGCTAAGTAGCCCAAGGTAACGTCCTGCATCTGTATAATAGTTGGTCTGTCTCTCATCAAAAGCATATTCGGAAGTAATTTCCTGCTTCGTCATATCCTTTTCATTGAGAAGCTCCATAAGATTGACAATCCGAGACATCCGATCCGCTTGTGGAAACGAAATTTTGGGTTCATTAACTAGACGAACCGTTCTCAATAAGTTTTCAATATCCGTTAGGGTTATTGATGTTGAGATGATATAGTTCTTTTGTTTTACTAAGTGTAAAGAATTGTAGATTCCGGGGGCCTCAAAGCGATACTGATAAAGATTAAATATACCATTGGAAAACACCAGAAAAATCGGCTTTACTTCCTTGGTTACTCGTTGGCTCCATACGCGGAACGGGTAGTAAAGCTGTCGAACGAGAAAATCGTCCGCCAGGTCGTGCTTTGCCTCAAACAAAGAAAGGCAGTCAATGCCTTCATAAGCAGCGTCGATCTCTATCTGTGAATTTCCTACATTAACTGACTGCATACCATGCTTCGTATTTATATTAAAACGAAAATATCCGGAACTCATCCGCCCGTTGACAGTTGGCAAAAGATCTTCATCCTCAAGAAAATCACCTAGTACCCCACAGGCACTAGCGCAGTTCAATGCGATGGATTCGCTTACTAAAAACTGAGGCACCAAACTTTGGAGGTATGGTGGGATGAATATTTTTTTTACGTCCTGCTCAGGTTCTTCAAAATCTTTATACGCAGAAAAAGAGGAAATTACATACTCTCCCCGTGTTATCGGCAAAATAGCCAAATCATTTTGCTGAAAAATCGTCGGAAGATTAACTTTATGGTCAAACTTTGTCATCAGCCGCGGTTCACGAAATTCGCGAATTTGATCTGCTGATATTGTATACTGTCCTTTGCTATCAATTTTTTCAAGAATATTGTATTTAGCAAATAAGCATTCCCATGCGTCATCGTTCATGCCCATAGTTTCTAATCAACACCTCCTCAACTGCGCCGCGTCCACTTACATTTGCGTTGATTATCCGTTTAGCTTTTACAATTCTCACATCGTAATCACTATATAGATCTTTAATAAATTCTGTAGCTGAATTAGAAAGCATAAATTTTACACCACGTTTATCCAGTAAGTCACAACATCTTTTCAGACGTTTCTGTTCTTCTTTATCAAATCCGCCTTTATTATATCCCGTAAAACTAGCCGTATCAGAAACCGGATCATACGGCGGATCTAGATACACGAACCCATTGTTTGGAACACGTTCAAGGATCTTTTCAAAATCTTCACTATACAAGATAATATCGTTTTTTGTGAGATACTTATTTACTGCCCGCAAAACCGGTTCATTCACTATATTGGGATTTTTATAATGTCCAAACGGTGAATTAAACTCTCCCGAAGAATTCACCCGAAACAAACCATTGAAACATGTTTTATTTAGATATAACAGTCTTGACGCTCTATCAACTTTTGACATGGATTGGTAAACACTTTGGTCTCTATCCATATCCCTTATTTCATAAAAATAATCTGCTGTGTTTTCATGCTTCTTTAATGATTCGATCAGTTCTTCAACATTGTCCCTTATAACCTCATAAACAATCATCAAATCCCTGTTTAAGTCATTGACAATCGCTTTAGGAGGCTGCATAGAAAAAAGCACAGCTCCGCCACCTAAAAAAGGCTCACAATAAAATTCAATTTTTTTAGGTAGTAAAGGAGTTATTTCGTCTATCAGTTGACGCTTTCCTCCCACCCATTTCACAACGGGTGCTACCAGTTTGTTCTTCGCCATATCTGTGCTCCTTTTTAAATGTGTAGACCTTTACATTATAATTATATCAAATCAAGACGTACTCTTGCAAGGTTATGGCAAAAATTCACATTAAATTTTCTGTTTATTTCCCCCTCGCTGACTGAATATACTGCCGCGGCGTCTGGTTGTATTCCGCCCGGAATGCGCGGTAAAAGTTTGCGTAATCGCCAAAACCGCAGTATTGGCAGACTTCATTCGGCGGGACGCCGCCGGCTAAAAGCTGCTTCGCGTTTAATAGCCGCTTCTGCAAAATATAGCGATGCACCGTCGTGCCGACCTGCGCATCGAACTTCCGCAAAAGATGATACTTGCTGATGAAGAACTTCTCCGACAGCTGGTCCAGCGTCAGGGCCTCGCTGTAGTGCTCGTTGATGTAGTGCAGCACCGCGTCCACGACCTGGTCACTCGTGCCGGTGGGGCGGGCGTCGCCGCGCTCGGCTGCGGCACGGTTCAGGCCGACCAAAAGCTCCACCAGCGCACTCTGGGCCAAAAGGTCACTGCCGTACGCCTTGTCCGCCTTTAACGCGCACAGCTTGTCCACCGTTGTGCGCAGCGGCGCGCCGGTGGCCCCGGGCAGCCGCAGCAGGTTCGTGTGGCCGGGGACTGTCGTGTCAAAGCAGCGGGTCAGACTTGTGCGCGGGGTGGACAAGCCCTCCAGATAGGGCCGCGCGATCCAGAGCACGATGCGCTCATAGGCGTCGGCGTCGGTGGCAATGCGCGCCTGGTGCAGCTCCAGCGGGCTGCACAGCATCCAGTCGCCGGGGCGCACGCGGTAGAGCTGGTTTTCGACGATGTACTCCACCCGCCCGCGCAGCAGCAGGTAAATCTCATAGAAGTCGTGGTGGTGCAGCTCGACCTCGTTCATGTAGGTCGAGCGATAGCGGTAGACCTCATAATCCGGCGCGATCATCGTCTGGCGCTTGGTGTAGGGGTTGTAGTTTGACATAGGTGACTCCCAAAAAGCCTTCCCCTCCGGGACAGACTCCCCCGGTACGGGGGAGGTGGCGCATAGCGCCAGAAGGGGAGTAGGTGGCTGAGCGAAGCGAAGCCGGATGAGGGCCGACCTTGCCGCTGCCGCCTTGCAAGCGGGATTTTGCGGCCAGCTCTCCCCTCATCAGCCGCCTGCGGCGGCAGCTTCTCCCCCAAGGGAGAAGCCTTTTCTGCGTTGCTATGATTTTACCGCAATTTTCGCAATTTTTCAAGCAATCAGCGTTATTTTCTTGCAAAAAATCACGCGGTATACTATAAACATCGCGGGCGGTCGTGTGCCGCCCACCCCCACAGCAACAAAAGGAGCAAATCATTATGCAGATGAATGCGTCTTCCATCGTCAACCAGAAAGCCGAGTGGGAAAAGCTGGGCGTCAAGCTGCCCGCCTTTGACCACGCTGCCATGACTGCCGCCACCAAGGAGCACCCCATCTGGGTCCACTTCGGTGCGGGCAACATCTTCCGCGGCTTCATCGCCGCGCTGCAGCAGCGCCTGCTGAACGAGGGTGCCGCTGACCGCGGCATCATCGCAGCCGACACCTTCGACTACGACATCATCGACAAGATCTACACCCCGTATGACAACCTGACGATGAACGTCACCCTGAACCCGGACGGCACCACCAGCCGCGAGATCATCGGCTCTGTGGCCGAGGGCCTGCGTGCCAACTCTGCCGACGCGGAGATGATGGCCCGCTTCAAGCAGATCTTCACCGATCCCAGCCTGCAGATGATCTCCTTCACCATCACCGAGAAGGGCTACGCTCTGTACCGTCCCGACGGCAGCCTGATGCCCGTCGTGCAGGCTGACATCGACGAGGGCCCCGCCCACGCCCGCCACGCCATGAGCATGGTCGCCGCCCTGCTGCTGGAGCGTTTCCAGAACGGTGCCTATCCTCTGGCCGTCGTCAGCATGGACAACTGCTCCCACAACGGCGAGAAGCTGCAGACCAGCGTTATGACCGTTGCCAAGGCATGGCTGGAGAAGGGCTTCGTCGGTCAGGACTTCATCGACTACCTGTCCGATGAGACCAAGATCACCTTCCCCTGGTCCATGATCGACAAGATCACCCCGCGCCCCCACAAGATCGTCGAGGAGTCTCTGGAGAAGGACGGCATCGAGGGCATGACCCCCATCGTCACCTCCAAGAACACCTTCATTGCCGCGTTCGTCAACGCCGAGCGCCCGCAGTATCTGGTCGTCGAGGACAAGTTCCCCAACGGCCGCCCCGCGCTGGAGAAGGCCGGTGTCTACATGACCGACCGCGAGACCGTCAACAAGACCGAGCGCATGAAGGTCACCACCTGCCTGAACCCGCTGCACACCGCCATGAGCGTATACGGCTGCATGCTGGGCTATGACCTGATCTGCGCCGAGATGAAGGACGAGGACATCGTCGCCCTCATCAAGCGCCTGGGCTACGTCGAGGGCCTGCCCGTCGTCGTTGACCCGAAGATCCTTAACCCGAAGGCCTTCATCGACGAGGTCATCGAGCAGCGCCTGCCCAATCCCTTCATGCCCGACACGCCGCAGCGCATCGCTACCGACACGTCTCAGAAGGTCGGCATCCGCTTTGGCGAGACCATCAAGAGCTACGTCGCCGAGGGCCGCGACCTGAACAGCCTGGTCAGCATTCCTCTGGCTATCGCCGGTTGGCTGCGTTACCTGCTGGCCATCGACGACAACGGCAACGCCTTTGAGGTCAGTGCTGACCCGCTGAAGGACGAGCTGCAGGCCAAGCTCTCCGGCATCGAGTTCGGCAAGCCCGAGACCGTCACCGACCAGCTGGACGGCATCCTGTCCAATGCGTCCATCTTCGGCAGTGACCTGACCAAGACCGTCCTGGCCGACAAGATCAAGGCGTACTTCAAGGCCGAGATCGCCGGTGCCGGTGCCGTCCGCAAGACCCTGCACGAGGCCGTGAACGGCTAAATTTCTTAAAGCCTTCCCCTAAGGGGCTGCGCCCGCAGGCGCGTGTCGGAGCGCAACCGCCGCAAGCGGCTCTTAGCGCGGAGACTGAAGGTGGCCCGCAGGGCCGGATGAGGGGGAAGTTTGCGTAGTTGCCCCGTCAACGAGCAGCAATGGCCAGGTTCTCCCTCATCAGTCATCTTCGATGACAGCTTCCCCCTTGGGGGAAGCCTTGCATCTGCCGCCCCGTAGGGGCCGGACATGTCCGGCCCGCCACGTAAAATGTATAACCCGCTCACGGGTTCGCAACCGGAAACTTGCGGGCGAGGCATGCCTCGCCCCTACGCAAACGACTATACAAACAAAAGGAGCACCACATGTCTATGAAAATGGGTTGGCGCTGGTATGGTGAGGGCAATGACCCCATCACCCTGAGCGACATTAAGCAGATCCCCGGTGTTGAGGAGATCGTCTGGGCCCTGCACAGCAAAATGCCCGGCGAGATCTGGGAGGAGGCCGAGATCAAGGAGGTCGTAGACCAGATCCATGCTGCCGGCTTCGACGCCACCGTCGTCGAGTCCGTCAACGTCCACGACGACATCAAGATCGGTCTGCCGACGCGCGACAAGTACATCGAGAACTACAAGCAGTGCATCCGCAACCTGTCCAAGTTCGGCGTCAAGACCATCTGCTACAACTTCATGCCCATCTTTGACTGGACCCGCACCGACCTGTTCCACCCCGTCGGCGACGGCTCCACCGCCCTGTTCTATCAGAAGGACCTGATCCAGGACGACTACAAGGGCATGGCAAACTACATTCTCGAATTCACCGAGAAGTACAACATGACCTTCCCCGGCTGGGAGCCGGAGCGCATGGCCAAGCTGGACGAGCTGTTCAAGGCCTACGCCCCCGTCACCAAGGAGAAGCTGTGGGATAACCTCAAATACTTCCTCGAGGCCATCATGCCCACCTGCCGCGAGTGCGACATCAAGATGGCGATCCATCAGGACGATCCCCCATGGGACATCTTTGGCCTGCCCCGTCTGCTGGTTGACGCCGAGAGCATTGACCGCTTCCTGACGATGGTCGATGACCCGTACAACTGCCTGACGCTCTGCTCCGGCAGCATGAACGCCAATCCCAACAACAATGTGGCCGCCATCGTACGCAAGCACTGTGACCGCATCCCGTTTGCCCACGTGCGCAATATCCACCACTTCGAGAACGGTGACTTCTCCGAGGCTGCTCACCGCGACTGCTGCGGCGAGACCGGCATCATTGAGATCCTGCGCGCCTACCATGACTGCGGCTTTGACGGCTGCATCCGCCCCGACCATGGCCGCCAGCTGTGGGAGGAAGGCCCCGGCAACTGCCGCCCCGGTTACGGCAAGTATGACCGTGCCCTCGGCGTGCAGTACATGCTGGGTGTCTGGGACCTGCTGGACCGCCTGGACGAGGAAAAGTCCAAGTAATTTTTGCCATCCTCAAATTGCTGTATAACAAAAAGGACGCTGTAGCGATACAGCGTCCTTTTTTGTTAGAGTTTTATTGTATGATGAGCCGCTTTGTCCCCTTGCTCCCTCTGCCGCCATTGCCCCTACCCGACACCTTACCCTTTTCACCACTCTGTAGGGGCCGGGCATGCCCGGCCCGCCACCTCACGGCTGCCGCCATTGAATCCTCCCTTCGTAGGGAGGGGTCTTGACCCCTCCGCCGCACCTTACCCCTGCCCGACAGCTTACCCTTTGCACCTCCCGGCTACCGCCATTTAATCTTCCATTCGTAGGGAGGGGTTTTGACCCCTCCGCCGCACCTTGCCCCTGCCGCTGCTTTATCTTCCACTCTGTAGGGGCGGCATATATGCCGCCCGCGCCTCCCTTGTCAAAGGGAGGTAGCCGAGCCCGCGAGGCCGGAGGGATTCCTGCAGCTTTGCCGTTATTGCCCTTCTGCCTTCCTTACCCCTTCACCTCGTTCACCAGCTTCTCCCCTCTCGCAAACGCCCGCGCGTTCTCCATCGTCGTAATGGCAATGCTCTGCAATGCCGTCCGCGTGAAAAATGCCTGATGGCTCGTCACCACCACATTCGGGAAACTCATCAAAATCGGCACGACCTCGTTCTGCAAAACGTCGTCCGAGAAGTCCTCGAACACCTGCCCGTCCTCGTCCTCGTAGACGTCCAGCCCCACGCCCGCAAATTTGCGGGCCCGCAGCGCGTCGATCAGCGCGTTGGTGTCGATCAGCCCACCGCGGCTCGTGTTGACAAGAATCGCGTTGTCACGCATCATTTTGATGGTGTCAGCGTTGATTATATGGCGCGTCTCGGCTGTCAGCGGGCAGTGCAGACTGATAAGGTCTGCCGTGCGCAGCAGCTCGTCCAGCTCCACATAGCGCACAATGCCGTCCAGCGCGGGGTTCCTGTACTGGTCGTAGGCCAGCACCGTCATGCCAAACCCGTGACAGATGCGCGCCATGGCCGCGCCGATGCGCCCCGTGCCCACAATGCCCGCCGACGAGCCGTACAGATTGTACCCCAGCAGACCGTCCAGCGCAAAGTTGTTGTTGCGCACCTTGATATACGCCTTGCAGATGCGCCGGTTTGCGGCCTGCGCCAGCGCCATAGCGTGCTCGGCCACGGCCTCCGGGCTGTAGCCCGGCACGCGCAGCACCGTGATGCCGCATTTCTGCGCCGCGGCCAGGTCCACATTATTGTACCCCGCGCACCGCAGCAGCAAGCAGCGGATGCCCACCTGGGCCAGCTTTTCCAGCACCGGAGCCGAGCAATCCGCATTGACGAACGCGCACACAGCGTCCCCGCCCTGCGCCAGCGGCGCGGTGTCCGCATCGAGATTCGCCGTCAAAAACCTGATCTCGCAGCCATATTCCGGGTCCGCCGCCAGCACATCAAAATAGTAGTGGTCGTATTCCCGCGTACCATAAAAAATAATTTTCATAAAAACGCCCCCAGTCTCCTTCAGTATCTGCTTTTTACGCCCTTAGTATACCGAATCGGACGGGGGATTTCTGTTGTCGGGACAACAGGCGATTATTTTTATTCCTTTTGCATTGCATATTGCTTTCCTTTAACCACCCAGTAGGGGCCGGGCATGCCCGGCCCGCACGCTTCGGTAAGCCTCTCCGCCAATCTTAAACAACAACATCCCACACCAACCACCCCGGCCACATCAGCTTCCGCCCGTGCGGGAATCTCCCGCGCCCTAAAAACAGCCCGCGGGGCTGTTTTTACCCCGCGGTACGCTGGACGCGGGGCCCGGGCTTTTCGATTCCCACACGGGTCACCTTTTACGCCCGACACCTATTAAAAAGCGCATACAAAGAAAAAGGCACTACTTCAAATGAAGTAGTGCTTTTTGGTGACCCGTGCGGGAATCGAACCCACGTTAACGGCGTGAGAGGCCGCTGTCTTAACCGCTTGACCAACGGGCCATGACCGCAAAAGATTGCTTGTATAATATACCAGATGAAACGCGGTTTGTCAACATATTTTTCAGGGCGAATGGGATAAAATGGAGAGAGATTTTTGGCCGGCAGCGTTATTCGGAAAATGTACGGTAGGTCACTGCGCCCGCAGTCGAACTTCAGAGGCCAACCAGACCGCTGATTCGGCTCTTGAACCGGAATAAGCCGTTCCCTACAGAGCTTTTTATAATAGGCAGCAGGCAATGCAAGCAATCTGTAGGGCGGGATGCCCTCATCCCGCCGTGGAGAAACCTTTATCGACTGTGGCAAGCACTGCAAATGATTTGTAGGATTCGATGCTCGCATCGGGCTGTTGCCGCTCACCAAACTATACCTGCCAATTCCGCAAGGTTGCTGCGGGCTGATGACAAGCATCTGCCCCTACAAACAAAATCAAGGGCAATACCGCATAATTCTAAGTGCCGATACAGCGAGCGAGGTGCGGCAGCTGCTAAGCCAAAAGCGCAGATAATACTGGATGCTGC
>ERZ838483.1800-NODE-1800-length-15794-cov-6.411653_pt1 | contig 15794 bp, 15 predicted proteins | sample MGYA00519939_ERZ838483 | MGnify/ENA primary metagenome ERZ838483 (study PRJEB31850, sample SAMEA3708836) | human gut metagenome | biome: human gut; feature: human-associated habitat; material: faeces | place: China | collected 2014 ... | reverse complement strand
ATGGGAAGTTTGTGACCCAGAGCATCCAGTCGGACAAGAAATTCTTGAAATTGGCGGCAGAATAGCAGAATAATTGAATCAAACCAGACGCCAGACGCAGTGCAGCCCATAGAATTGGGGTGCGCTGCGTTTTTATTCGTTGGGGCTATTTTGCAATAGCCCCTTCATTTTTGCTTGTTTCCGGTGAAAGCTGTGGCGCGGGAACGTTCCATTCAGCGGGCCTTCTTGGGGTCGCTTTCGTCCGGGGTGCTGCCGCTGCCGGAGTTCAGGATCGCCACGAACTGCTGCAGCTGCTTGAGGGAGCTGACCCCCAGCTTTTCGTAGATGTTCTTGTTGTGGAAGCGCAGGGTGCTGTCCTTGATGTCCAGCTGCTCCACGATCTCCCTGGAGCGCAGCCCGGCGGCATAGCCGTCAAAAATGCGGCGTTCGGTCTTGGTCAGGGTGGGAATGCCCGCCACAAAGGTCTGGAAGGCATCAGGCACCGACTCGTTGCGGCACACGTCCGCCAGCCGGGACAGCTCAGTCTGCATCTGCTGGCGCTCCATCTGCAGCTCGTCCATCCGCCGCCGGGACTCCCGCCGGTCTTCCTCAAGCTGCCGGAACGCAGGCGAAAGGATGTGCCGGTGGAAGTAGATGCAGCAGAATACCACAAAAAAGGTGATGAACAGGCCGATCAGCAGCATTTGCAGATCGCCGGACAAGACCAGACGCTGGTAGTCTGCCATGGGGATGCAGACAGCCAGCCGGTAGGACTGTTTCTCGTTCAGGCGGCAGATCTCCGTGATGCCCGCATAGGCGCCGTCGGCACTGATCAACTGGGTCAGCCCACCGCCCATGCTGCGCAGCACCAGCGTATCCCGGAGGGCATGGTAGTAGCCATCGGTGGTGCCGCTGCTGAGAGCGGCTCAGACGATCAAAGCCTGTGGGCTGGGCAAAGCTCTGCTTGAAGTAGCTCTCACTGATCTCAAAGCCGCACAGCCCGTACATTGTGCCGTCCTGTCCCCGCAGGGGCAACACGAACAGCTGCACCTCCTCTGAGGTGCCGGGAATGCTGAACCGCTCGGTCAGCGTATAAGACTGGTACAGCGGGGCGCTGCCGGGGGTCATCCAGCGGTCGTAGTCCGGGAACTGGTCGGTCTGGAACTCCATGCGCCATTTGCGGTGGGGCATCACGCTGTGGGTCTTGCCCACCTCCGCACTGCCCCGGTAGAGCAGCAGGGGCACAGTGGGGGTGTCGGCCCCGCTTTTCTGCACATACAGCCCGGCGCGGGAATGCCCGGCACCCTCCATGCGGGTGTTGACGGTGGAATCCAGCAGAACAAAGGCTCCGGAACAGCTGCTCTGGCGCAGCGTGCGGCAGAGCGGCTCGATCATTTCCTCTTCCAGCGCGTTCAGCGCTTCGGGGGAATCGTTCAGCTGGTCAAAGGTCATCTCCCGGCTGGCAAGCTGCCTGTCTACAAGGCTGCCCATATCTTCGGAAAGGTTCACGCCCATGATCGCCAGCTGGTCAAAATAGCGTTCCATATCGTTCTGGAACACCGAAAACTGGCTCTCCATCGACATTGATTTTACCGTGCTGCTGACCCACATCGGCTTTGAGGAGGACCGCCATCTGGCCCATCAGCTGGACCCGGCGTGGGGAGTGGACCTGATCATCGGTGGACACAGCCACACTCTGATGGAGCACGCCATTGAGGAAAACGGCGTCATCATTGCGCAGGCGGGCACCGGTACGGATCAGATCGGCCGTTTTGACATCATCGTGGACACGGACAACAACTGCATTGATTCCTACACATGGCGCACCGTGCCCATCTGCGCCGAGACCTGCCCCCGCAACCCCGCCATGGAGCAGGTGCTGCATCACTTCATCAGCCGCGTGGACGAGAAATACAGCCATATCGTAGGGCGTTTCCGCCGGGAACTCACCCATCCGGAGCGCACGCAGGAGACAGAGCTTGGCAACCTGTTTGCCGATATCTTTACCCGCAGCCTTGGCATTGACGTCATGCTCATCGGTTCCGGCAGCATCCGGGCGCAAAAGCTTGGCCCCATCGTCACCTACGGCGACCTCATCGAGGGCTTCCCCTACGATGACGGCGTGTTCATGTTCAAGGTGACAGGCCAGCAGCTGCGCCAGATGCTCCACTACATGCTGCGGGAGGAGGCCTACACCGGCCACACCGAGTTCTACCAGCTGCCCTCCACCCTGCGCCTGCGGTACGACCGACGCAAGGGCGATTTTGATTACTTTACCTACTGCGGCAAGGAGGTGGGCAAGGAGATCAGCGATGACGCCCTGTTCACCGTGGGCTTGCAGAACTACCACTTCAAAAACATCGAAAGCTTTTTCAACATCTCCTACGACACCCTTTGCAAGCTCCAGAAGCCCCGCAGCGTGGCAACCTCCTGTCAGGATATCCTGATGGAGTATTTCCGGGAGCACGAGATGCTGGACGCCGCCGTGGACGGCAGAATGACCATTCTGCCCTCTACCGCGCAGACCGGCTGACCCCTGCAGAGTCAAAAACATGGTTTCGCCCCGCAAAATCTGCGGGGAACACTTTGCAAACAGAAAGGAGCACCCCATGAAACAACGATTCTCAAAACGAACACGCATTGGCAGTGCCCTTTTGACGCTGGCTACCTGATGCCCGACGAAACCGCCCGGCGGGAGTTGTCGGAGGGTGTTATCGAGAAGCTGAAACTGCTGACCGATGCAGAGTTTGCCGAACTGGAATTTCCCCCGGACTGACTTTTGCCGCCTGCGGGCGGCGTACATAGGCTCTTTTACAATGGGATTCGGTGTGGTATACTGAACTCGACAAATCGGAATTTGTGAAAGCCACATATTTTAAGAAGGGGCCTTCGCTTATGCGAAAGCCCCTTTTCTGTATACCTTACTTTTTCAGCTTTAAGCCATCTCGGAACGCTTCGCCCACACGCTCGGTGACTTTATAATAGCCGTGGGTGTAGGGGTCAAATGCGATGGCGTTGACCCTAGACATATCAATTTTTCCATCCACCATAACGCTCTCATCGGCAGTGACATTGACCACTTTGCCGATGACGCCGCATCCGTATTCATTGTTCTGATACTCGATGAACCTGCACTCCAGACAAATCGGGAACTCGTTGATGACAGGGGCATCTACGGTTTCTGCTTTGCTGGCGGTCAGACCGCTGCGGGCAAATTTATCGGCAACTTTATTGCCGGACTCTACGCCGAAATAGTCTGCTTCCACTATGTGGGCGGCATCGGCAATGCTGACGGTGAATGCTCCCCGTGCCTTGATGTTCTGTACGGTCTTGTGTGTCTCGGTGAGGTTCAGAACAACGGTGTCCCGCTCCTGCATGGTGCCCCATGCGGCGTTCATGACATTGACGCTACCATCCTCGTTGTAAGTTGCAACCATCAGAACCGGCATGGGGAAAATTCCTTCGGTAATTTTCAGCTTTGTTCTCATGATAACTCCTCCTTGTGATCTTATTGACAGGACTGTTCATCCTGCTTATAATTATATCCATGCAAATTGTAAATTCAAGTACTGGTAATTATGATAGGTACTATCTTGGGAGAAAGCGAATGATACAGAACTATATTGAGAACGCAAATTTCGAGGATACCGGCTTTGCCTACACGTTGTCGCTGATCTCCGGCAAGCACAAGATGGTCATTCTTTACTGCCTGATGGAGTTTAAGACCGTGCGATTCAATGAGTTGAAACGGTATCTGAAAACCATTTCCGACAAGACTCTCAGTACGAATCTCAAGGAGCTTGAAGCAGACAAACTGATCGTTCGCACCGAGTATCCGCAGATCCCGCCGAAGGTGGAATATGCGCTTTCGGAGCGTGGGAAATCGCTGATGACTGTACTGGATCAGCTCTGTGTCTGGGGCGAGAAGAATCGACTGACAGAGTGACAACTTCCAGTTTGTAGAATTCAAAAATTTAATATGAAATGTGAGATAGAGCGTATGGAAATACTAATCTATACGTTCTATCTTAAATTCTTCATACTTGTTTCTCCCAGTCACCAATTCGTTCTCTGTACAGTTTCCAATCCTTTTTCGTAGGTTCCATATTCTTCCTCCACTTTATAGTTCATACTTCTTCACATAAGATTCTCACATCAGTCTCACTAATCCCACTTTTGTTTTGAGACCAATGAAACTAACCACTACATTTCTTTTAAAATATACTTTCCCTTTCCTTTTCCTTCTACAGGAATTACGATGTTCAATACTTGCATAACCTCTATTGCTTTGCCTGCTTTATAATCACCATATCCAAGTTTTTTTTTACTTCCTTACGACCAAAAATCTGATTCATGTCAAAAGCCTCAACAATTTCTTTCATATTTTCCGAAATGGTAGGAGCCAAAATCTTATTGCAGACTGCATCGTCAATAACTTGAAACAGTGGTTTTTTATCAACCAAACCGTGGTTTTTTATCAGTTAAAGTACTGTTTCTGATTGTTGTCTGGAGCATAAAAGCATTCAGTCTATATTCAGGATCTTGTAAACCTACCGCTTCTAACTCTTTGCACATACGGTCAACACCCTCGCCATATTCCTTTACAAAGCTATATGCTTTCAAAAATTCTGCAATCTTTGGATTCCTAGAAAAATATGTATGTCAGATATTGTCTGTTTTCACAAGTCCCGGTAACTTTCCACAACAATCCTATCATCAAACATTTTTATCTGAATATCAGTTCCTCTAATACTGTAATCTCGATGTGTAACAGCATTTACAATAATTTCCTGTCGGACAAACTTCGGATATTCTTCTTCTGTTACAAATAACCCATCCTCGCCCAGATAAGTTTTTTCCTTAATTTGTGTATCTGGGTATGCAACTGCATCTGTTATCATCTTCAGTATATTTCCTTCAAAAATGACATCCTTGATAACATTCATCTGTGTCCCGACACGTTCTTCTGTCCCTTCATAACGAATAAAACGTACACGTGCTCTTGGGAAATATAACTGCGGATTTTTACCGAATAACAATATTGCCGCAGAACTTATCTGCACTTTCCCATTTTTTCTTTTATAAATCCTTTATTTTCCCTCAAATATTCCATTGCTGTCTTGGAATAGCCGATTTGAGCAATATATTTTTCTACAAAAGCTAAATCAATATCCTCTATATCAGCTTCCGGAACCGGTTTATCTTCAAAAAATCGTTCTCCTTTATCATACATCAACTGCATTCGTTCTTCAAAAGCGAGCTTTTTTGATTTATTTCCAACACGCATAAACACTTCATCTGCCTGATTCGCATGTACTTCCATACTTGGTTCAATATGCATAAGAAGAACATGATTCTCTCTTCCTTTAAAATCAATACACTGGACTTTTTCTATTTCTACTTTCACAGTCGGAACACAAAAATCAAACGGTACCCGAAGAAGTTCATTCAACTTTTAGATGTCATAATCGACACCTTCTATCCTGCGTGTCTTGTCAGATATTCCAATGGCAACTGTGCCACCATCAGCATTTGCAAATGCAATAATTGGTATTGCCAATACTTTGGGAGCAATATTGACACTTTTCCTGTCAAATACCTGCATTTCTTCGACTGCCAATACTTCTTCTATCGTCATTTTACCGCTCCTCTCCATTCACGTCTTTTACCTTTAACTATAACTATTTTTCATGCTTATCGCAATACATATTATACTCACTTCTTGATTCCGCATTATATATTTCTAAAATCATTTCACCCCGGCAGACTATCCCGGACACACAGTGCCCCCGAGGATGTCAAGTCATTGCTACAAACTTTTTTGGCTTTTCCTCTTGAAAAAGTCTGTAAAACCGTTGTTTTCTTTGTTTTTCTCAGAGGAGAATGTTATATTGTTGTCATAAAATCGTACTGCGGATGTTACACTATTGCTACCCAAAACGCTTCCTATGCAAATTCCTTTCCTGACAAAAGTTTTTGCATAGGAAGCTTTTTTCATCATTCCTGTGAACCTATCTGTGTTTTAACCCGATCTGCTTCATTTAGTATTTTCAACTGGTATTCGGCGATTTCTTTCAAGATAGCAAATCTTTCCTGTCTGCACTTTCCTTCTCTAATCATATGTGCATTGTGAGTCTCCATGTTTGAAAGAACCGTCAATTCATTAATTGTCGCAAAATCACGAGCATTATTCTTCTTCGCAAGTTCAGGATTAGATTCACGCCATGCCTTTGCAGTAAAACCAAACAGTGCAACATTCAGAATATCTGCCTCATCTGCATATGCAAGCCATTCTAAATTTGTCCGATAATTTCCACTCGGTATAATATAATTCTTAACCGCATCTGTCTGTATCAGATAATTATTTTTTGATAAAAATCTTTTTGCGTCCCACTCTATTTTTTTCTGGTTATTTTCATTTTCCTTTAATCTTTGAAATTCTTTAATCAAATACAACTTAAATACCGGGCTGATTGCAGAAGCAAACTCGAATGCGATATCTTTATGTGCAAATGTACCTCCATAGCGACCTCTTTTTACATACATCCCTTTTGCATTTGTCTTTTCTATCCATTCAGAAACACTAGGTGTAAATGTTAATAATCCAGCCTGTTTTTTAAAGTGTTCAGATTCGAACACTTTAAATTCCGGATTATAAATTTCTTCCCATGTACATAGAAATTCCAACGTCATCCTATTCCTCAACCAATTTCTTATAACATCCGCTGCTCTTGAATCTCCACCTTTCGCGGCCGCCATATCCGTAATACAGATATAATCATCAAAATCCTCACTGGCAACTGTAATTAAAATATCCTGTACTTTAATAATTTTATTCTTTATCACTTTTCTCTCACCTTTAGAATCCAAAAACATTTGCAGAATCCTTTTCTCTTTCATATTTTTATAGTTCTTGTCATACCATCATAATTCCCTCTAAAATAATTCCTGCTATCAGACTAATCAATATTCCCCCTAGTATTGTACATATCACAATTCCCATTATGGGATGTCTTATTTCCCATTTTTTCATTTTTTCGTATATCCTCTGCTCCAAAGCACTTTCCTGATCCCAAAATAAAGGTGTCTGTAAGCTATTTGAATCTAGCTTCTTTTCACCTGCTATTGTACCGCCCGAATACAGACATAACCTTTGATAATAGACAAGTATTCTGAACATTTGTCTTTTTCTGGCACTTTCCAGATTCTCATCCAAAATATCTATGCCATCATACATGTAATCCATATTTCTCCTTTAAAATTGTTTTATTCCAAACAACTCTGCATATTTCATCAGACGTTTATACTGTTGCTCACTCTCTTTTACATAATCCATGATTTCAAATGAATTTTCTGGCTCTAAACGCCGTATATCACAAAGGCTCCGTTCAACATCATAGATATTATAACTACCAAATTCTGTCTCTCTTTTTCTCTGACCAATTTGAAAATTTCGTCCAGAAAAATAATGCCGCCTCGTCGGAAAATTCATTTTTAATATACTACGGTCTGTTCGCTCTGTCGCAACCGATAAATACTCTGGTTCCTTTGTACTAACCTTCTGATAATAAAGAGAACTGTCCATACAAATAACAGCCTTTGGATTGCTAAGACATACTTCAATACATTTATAGTCTTGAGGCTTCTTACATTGCCCACCGGATAGCCAATAATGTCCATGTGTCACATTCTCCAAATATCCTTCTTTAACCAAAACAGCGATCTGGCGGTTTGAAAAACCTTCTTCCAGAATTTCTCGTGTTTCCACATATCCTTTATACTTTTTATATAGCATTTCCAATCTGATATATGTATTTGTTCTCATAAACAACTTCCTTTTTTGCATTTTTTATTACACATATTATTGCATTTTTGTTTACACATGTCAATTCATTTTTATGCAAATCAGATTTTTCTTACACATAATCGTATATACCTACTCTCCTCACCCCGGCAGACTATCCCGGACACACAGTGCCCCATACCCCACCTCCCGATTCGGATACTTCTCAAATCCCGGCAGCTCTCTCGCCCCGCGCCGGAGATACGCCTTCACCTTCTCCCCATACAAAAACGGATCATTTCCTCTTACGATCCCCCATTCCATCAAAAGTGCCGATGCTCCTGTCACAAACGGCGTTGCGAAAGAAGTTCCACTCACCACTGTCACCCCTCCGCCAACTGCTGTCGTCCTTACGTTCACTCCCGGTGCCACAAGATCCGGTTTCGTCCTTTCATCCTGCCAGGTATATCCTCTTCCTGAAAAAGATGCATAGGAAAAAGTAAGCGCATCATACGCCCCAACCGATATCACTTTATCTGCAGTCGAAGGAATCGTTAAGGTCACTTCTTCATCCGGATACAAAAATCCTGTCCCCCGGTTCAATACATTCTCACTTGGCAACCACAGATCATACTGCCCTTCCACAACCCTTGTCGGATTCAAAATGATCTGCCAGACTCCCGACGTAATATAATCTGTCACCGGAATCATATCAATATAAATCTCCTGTGCGACATTATACGGGCTCGGTTTTCCATAATATAATAAAATCTCCGTTTCCCCGATCCGGAATCTCTGCGAACCGAGAACAGATTGTATTGGATCGATCCGCGTCCCCGCAGGAGATACAAATGAAATTTCCACTTCGTCCGTATACGCTTTCCAGATCTGAATATTCAATGTTGGTTCATCTGCCTGTACTGCGAGCTGTATTCTTTCTTCTTTTCTTTTCTGCAGCACTCCAGAAGTATGCCCGGCACTTGCTGCTTCATTTCCGGTCCCCACACAGATCACACTCTTCCAGAAATTCGACAGATCATCAATATACCGTTCTACCAGACTCCTGCCGTCATGAGAACCATATGTATTTCCAAAACTCAGATTGATCGCCACCGGCATCCGAAATTCCAGTGCTTTCCTCACCACATAATCCATCGCCTGCATCAGTTCTGTCGTCCGTGGAAATCCGTCTGGCATAGGCGACCCCATTTTTACCACAATCAGCTCACTCTCCGGTGCCACACCGGCATACAGCTTTCCGCTTCCTCGCCCATTTCCGGCAGCAATCCCTGCAACTGCAGTCCCATGACCGGATATATCCTGACTTGGTACCATTCTTCTCCTTTCCTCTGACGAGTCAGCCTCAAGTGCCCTGTTAATCTGCTCCTTGGTAAATTCCACTCCCATCCGATAACCTTTTGGTGGATTCTTCTCTTCATCCGCATTCGGTCTTAATGACTGATCCCACATCACCCGTATTCTCGTCGTTCCATCTGCATTCCGAAAATCTTCATTCGCATAATCAATCCCCGAATCAATTATCGCCACAAGGACACCCTGTCCACGCAGATCAAGAAAGCGGGTATCCTGCACCTCATTGATACAGGATACCCGCTTCCCATTTGCTATTTGAAAAAATAAACGTTTCGGTTTCTCTATATATTCTACCTCAGGAATATCTGAAAGTAAATCAATCCTGGACTGGCTGATCCGAATGATCGCGTACTCATTCTGAAGTTCAACCACCTGGATTGCCAAGGCTCTTACCTGATCCAGATTGCCCGAATATTTAATAATCAATTCCCATTCCCTGTCAATCGGATGATACCCGACATCCAGGTTCAATGATTTTTCTCTTTCTTCTTCCGTCGCTCCAAGTGCCAGATTTAAAAGATTTTCCAGTTTCTGATCTTCCATATCTTCTTACGCCCTGTAAGTTATTCCTGATATTTTATGATGACCATTCCGAAATTATTTCTGTATTTTATGCTACATTTTCTGCAGCCTGCTTTTTATTTGCAGGCTTTCCTGCTTTTCTCTTATCATATGCTGCAAATAATCCTGCGAGAAGTGTTCCTGAAATAGAATGCCATGTACAGGATACAGCACAGATAATTGCGGATTCCGGTGCCACCGCAAACTGTGCCGTTGTGGTTGCAAGGTTGGTAGCAAGTCCGGCGTTCTGCATTCCAACTTCGATGGAGATTGTTCTCTTCTTTGCAGTATTCATACCAGTCAGTCTTCCTGCGCCGTATCCCAGCAGATATCCAAGTCCATTATGAAGAAATACTGCCACAAAAATTACAACTCCTGATTCAAAGAATTTGTCTCCCTGCGAAGAAACCACTCCGCCAACTACACATGCAAGTCCAAGTACTGCAACTCCAGGCATCACTTTCTGAAGCTCTGTAAATGTTTTTTTCTTTCCAAACAGATAATTCAGTAAAAATCCAAAAGCTACCGGAACAATAACGGTCTCAACAATAGATACAAACATCGGAAGTCCTTTGATCGTAATATGCGTTCCGCTTGCAAGAAGTGAAACCATAAGCGGTGTCATAACCGGTGAAATGATTGTGGATACCGTAGTCATTCCTACGGAAAATGCCACATCTCCGCCACACAGATAAGACATGATATTGGAGGATACACCACCCGGACAACAGCCTACAAGGATCAGACCAAGTGCAATTCCATCCGGAAGCTGAAGTACTTTCGTCAGTGCAAATGCAAGAAATGGCATGATCAGATACTGCGCGATTGCGCCGATACAGATATCAAAAGGTCTCTGTGCCAGAATCTTAAAATCTTCGGTTGTCAGTGTCAGTCCCATGCTGAACATGATGATTCCGATGATGATCGACTGACAGGTGAACTTGTTGGATACCGGATCAACGAACAATGGGTTATTTACCCATCCCATCATTGCCGGTACAAAGAATGTGACTACTGCAATAGCGATTACCACCAATGATGTATAGTCTGATAAAAATTTGCTTGCTTTTTGTAATGCTTTCATTACAGTTTCCTCCTTTTTCTTTTCGTCCACGCAAAACTGTTTTTCTAATCTTCCGATAACAAAATTCACAGGATTTTTTTGTATACACAGCAACAAAAAAGTCCCTTTCCAGAATCAATCTGAAAAGGGACGAATAAAATCCGCGTTACCACCCTAATTCCACAGAAAATAATCTGCGGCACTTCACATACCAACATATGCTATCCATATAACGGTGGATCCCGGCAAAGTCTACTTGCAGATACTTTTTCTGCTTTGGACCCGCTTCTTAGAGAGGATATCCTTATCCGGTTATTACCTGTTCACACCATCCACAGGCTCTCTGAAAATAATGACGGATATGACTTTGTTCTCATCAACGAATTTTGGTGAACCATATTTTCTTTAACAGTTATTATAGTCTTCTCTTCGGAAATGTCAAGAACGAATTTTAATTAAATCCGACAATTCTTCTCGCCACAATGTACGCCAGAGACGAAATCTTTCTTCCTGATCTGCCCGGAAGATTCATGGTCTGTCCAAGGATTCCGTAACGGATCTTCCAATAAGTTCCGTAGTGATTCTTCTTCAGATACTGCCACAGCTCCCGTTTCTTTTCCAGATTCTCTGCATTTTTGGAACGAATCAGAAGAATCGAAGACACCGTCATCATAATTGCAAGATAATTAGTCATATAGGTCCGCAGTTTTTTATTAGAAATCTTGCGCATATCATACATATCAATCATACTCTTTGTGACAAAAATCTGCTGATCCACACGACTGATCATCACCTTTTCATTGACAGACTGATCTTCTCTTCCAATGTAATAACGATAAAAATCCACATCCATATAATACATCTTACGCACATGCGGAAGTGGATAGTAAACATAAATATTGTCCACATAAAATGTATGCTTCGGCAGCCTGAGCTGACATAATTTCAGGAAATCTGTCCGGTAAATAACAGAATGCATCAGAATATACTGTCCCAGATGGAAATGTTTCACATCATTCCAGCCAAAAATCTCTTCCTGTGGAAGCACATTCTTGTACTCAATCACTTTCTTGTGCTCCATTCCTTCTTTTTCGTATACATAATTGGCAAGCAGCATATCCACCTGCTTTTCTTCATTTTCAAACGTTTTCAGAACATCCAGAATCTTGTATAATGCTTCTTCATCTACCCAGTCATCACTGTCCACCACTTTAAAATATTTTCCCTCTGCGTGGTCAAGACCTACATTGACCGCATCTCCGTGTCCACCATTTTCCTTATCAACTGCACGGATGATCGTCGGATACTTTTCTTCATACTCATGTGCAATCTTTGAAGTATCATCCTTTGATCCGTCATTAACTATGATGATCTCTACATCTTCTCCACCTTTTAAAATAGATTCCACTGCCCGGTCCATATAAGCTGCCGAGTTATAACACGGAATCGCAAACGATATATATTTCATGTGTATTCTCCTTCTCAATTTAAAGCTCACGTTCCTAGTATAGCCTAATTTTTTTTGTTTTCCAACTGATATTGTAAATTTCACATTTTTCGGCTATAGTTAAAGCTATATGATTACTATGAATAAAGAGGAGGATTTCAACTATGAATCACAATTTACTGGTCGGACAATCAGGTGGTCCTACTGCTGTAATCAACGGAAGTCTTTATGGTGTTGTCTCAGAAGGTCTGGCAAATCCGGAGATTGATAATGTCATCGGTATGATCAACGGTATCGAAGGTTTTCTTGCCGATCACACAATGGACATGGCACCTTTAAAAGAAAATGGCGAACTGGAACGTATCCGCACCACACCGGGTTCTTATCTTGGTTCCTGCCGTTATAAATTACCGGAAGATCTTTCTGATCCAGTTTATCCTGAACTTTTCCAGAAATTTACCGAAAAAGAAATCAGCTATTTCTTCTATATTGGCGGAAATGATTCTATGGATACCGTAAGTAAATTATCCCGCTACGCAGCAACAGTCGGAAGTGATATCCGCATCATCGGAGTTCCGAAAACCATCGACAACGATCTGGTTCTGACCGATCATACCCCGGGCTACGGAAGTGCTGCCAAATATGTTGCTTCTACAGTACGCGAAATTGCAATTGATGCCTCTGTCTATGATAATAAACCATCTGTCACCATCGTCGAGATCATGGGGCGCCATGCCGGCTGGCTGACCGCCGCAAGCGTTCTTGCCCGCAAATTTGAAGGCGATAATCCGGTTCTTATTTATCTTCCGGAAGTTGCTTTCTCCCCGGATGCATTTATCGAAAAGGTAAAAGAAAAGCTTACTAAAACTTCTAATCTCGTTGTCTGCATTTCCGAAGGAATCAACGATGGTAACGGAACCTTTGTCTGCGAGCTTGCAAGTGATGTTGGCACAGATACTTTCGGTCATAAAATGCTAACCGGCTCCGGAAAGTATCTTGAAAATCTTGTAAAAGAAAAGCTTGGTATCAAAGTACGCTCTGTGGAGCTCAATGTCTGCCAGAGATGCTCTTCCTCCTGTTTATCTGCCACAGATCTGGACGAAGCCGCTTCTTCCGGCCGTTTTGCTGTAAGTGCCGCTTTAGATGGTGAAACAGGAAAGATGATCAATTTTATCCGTAAGAGTAATGACCCATACATCCTTGAATTCGGAACTGCAGACGTGAACGAAATCTGTAATAAAGAAAAAGCTGTTCCTGAAGAATGGATCACAAAAGACGGTTCCGACATCGGAGATGAATTCATCGCTTATGCCCGCCCACTGATCCAGGGAAGTGTAGAAGTACCTATGAAAGATGGGCTTCCATACTTCGCATTCCGCAAATAGTCTTGTTCACAATTTGTTCATTTATCTTTCAAAAAACCTTCATTTGTTAAACACTCTTTCTTCACAAGTGTTTTATATACTAGAATCATCAAATGAAGAACATAAAAGATAAAAGATTTCAAACAAATCATTTAATAAGACGTGCAGAAGTTAATAATAGAATAACTTTTTCATAATACATGCCGGGGGCTTTTAAGTCACCCGGCATCCTCCCTTTTATGGGACTTTTTCAAAAATTTCTTTCAGCGTTTTATTCTCCAACCCGGATATTTTCTCCATCGATCACAATTTTATATTTTCCCTGAAGCTGTTTAAACGCTTCTGATTCTGCAAGCTCAGGAACTGCCTGGATTGCCTTTTTTACTGCTTCTGCACATAATTCTCTTTCCATTTCCGGATTCTCACAATAACGCTCCAGATAGTTCATCCACAACCTTTCTGAATCCGGTAATACTTCAACCGCCTCTCTGCTGATCTCCCACACTTTCTCATATTCCTGCGCTTCTTCATAAATCAACTGCAGCTTTTCATAAATCTCTTCTAATTCTTCTTCATTCGATTCTAATTTTCTGATCTGTTCATATTGTTCAGCTGCTTTTAAATTCTCACCAAGTTTAAAATAGCTTTCTGCAAGATATTTTCTGACCTCACACTCCTTTTCTCCATTTGTATCCCACCGGTACCACGCCTGTCTTCTAATCATCTCCTCACCAATTCTCTTTGTCAGCCTGTGCCATTTTTCACTCTCTTCCAGAACACTTACCTTCAATAGCGGGTATTGGTACAAATACACTTTCATCTGTATTTTTTCTGCACGTTTCTCCAATTCATCTAATATTTTTTTTACTGCATCTTCTGCGTTTAATCCATCCTCCTGCTGTATACTCCCTTCTTCCAGACTCGCTATGACTACCCGATATGCATCGGAAAACTCTGTCTCCTGCATTTCCTTATCGAGACTATCCAGGCTATTCACATAATCTTCCCACGCTACATAATAAATAAGTCCCATTTCCAGATAAGGACTGTCCCCATTTTGTTCCACAACCTCTTTTGTCTCCTTTTTCTCCTTTACTCCTTTCTGAACTCCCGCCTCTGGCTGATCCTGATCCGCTGCAATCGCTTTTGTTTCCGGCTTTTTCACTGTCCCTCCGATGATTGCTGCACTCATGATACAAACCGCCAGAATTGCAAGCAAAATCTTTTTTGCCGAAACCTTATCCCTCGGTCTTTCCATTTCCCTTTCCAGAAAACCAATTTCTTTTTGCATATTTTTCAATACTTTTATGGCATTTTTCCCACTGCTATAACACTTTCCAAGCATTCTTTTCCAGACTCGCTCTTCTTTCCGTGTAAATGCCTTTGGATCCAGACATTTTTCTGCTGTAAATTCCATTATCTTTGCCAGACCATACAGATCATCCGACCGTTCTGTCTTCTGCGAAAGAACCCTTTCTTTCCTTACAAAAAGCATACGAAGCTTTTTCTTCTTCATCTGCTTTAAAAGTTCCTCGTTTTCCGGTTCATTGATATCCAGAAGACAAAGCATTCCGTCTCCGGTTATGATCACTGCATATGGGTTCACATATCCATACGCCGCATCCTCATTTCCACAACGATAATACTGTTCCAGCTGTTTTGAAAGCTGTCTGATCCATTCAAATACTGTTTCTTTTTCCACCCGGATCCCCTGTTTGATATACTCCATCAAAGAACAGCCTTTTGCATAGTCATTTACCATATAACTCCAGCCATTCTGATCCACAAAACGGAGTACCGCATAGTCTCTTCTTTCTTCCATCCTGTTCCTCCCTGTGTCTGTTCATTCATATTAACTTGTCCTGAAAATGCCACATCGAATCATGTGTCTGATATCATATACTTTTCTTGTGATCTGTTTCAAAGCAGAGAATGTCACCCGGCGTATCTTCAGAGTATTTCATTATACCGGATGCAATTTCCTATAAAATAAAATTAGAATCGAATTAGAGTGACTTCACTATACACTGACATCTGCCACTTTACAAGCAGAACTTTTTTCAATAATTCACAAACTTTTTGTTCCAAAATCAGTCACTGATCTTTTTATTTTCTATAATCCTCTGACAGTCACAAGGATTCCCTGTCTTGTGCATTCTGCCAGACTGGTTACTGTTCACAGTACCTGTGACCAGCAACGCATCTCGCCATTTTAAATCGCCT
>ERZ838483.1792-NODE-1792-length-15867-cov-8.075576_pt1 | contig 15867 bp, 10 predicted proteins | sample MGYA00519939_ERZ838483 | MGnify/ENA primary metagenome ERZ838483 (study PRJEB31850, sample SAMEA3708836) | human gut metagenome | biome: human gut; feature: human-associated habitat; material: faeces | place: China | collected 2014 ... | reverse complement strand
TTACAATATCGCCTACTTCGTAATGTTCTGCCATGTTTTTCCGCCTTATTTTTATATTTCCTGACACTTTCCGAGATTTTTTCTCAAGGTTCTCTCTGTATCATCAGAGCCGCACCTCCATTTTTCACAGCTCTGAAGTTTCACACCCGGATACTGCCGAGCACCTGTCCGATCGGCTGCTGGATCAGAAGATCTGCGTTGTTGTCCATCGGTGTTGCACCTTTATTAATCAGGACCAGTGCATCGCCCCGAAAATACTGGAGAAGACCTGCTGCCGGATACACAGCAAGCGACGTTCCGCCGACGATCAGAAGATCGGCGGCCGCAATCGCGCGGATCGCACCGTCGAGCACTTTCTCATTCAGACTCTCCTCGTAGAGTACGACATCCGGTTTGATCATGCCTCCGCATTTTTCACATCTTGGAACGCCGCTGCTCTTTCTCACCAGCTCTGTATCGCAGGCTGCCCCGCATTTCATGCAGTAATTGCGGTGTGTGCTTCCGTGCAGCTCATACACGACTCTGCTTCCGGCCGCCTGATGGAGCCCGTCGATATTCTGTGTCACAACCGCTTTCAGTTTTCCCGCCGCTTCGAGCTCTGCAAGTTTCTTATGCGCCGCGTTCGGTTTCGCGCCGACCGGAAGCATTTTGTCGCGGTAAAAAGCGTAAAACTTTTCCGGGTACCGCAGGAAATAGCTGTGGCTTAAAATTGTCTCCGGCGGAACGTCATACTTCTGATGATAAAGGCCATCCACGCTCCGGAAATCCGGAATCCCGCTCTCCGTGGACACGCCCGCGCCGCCGAAGAATACGATATTTTCATGCGTATCAATCAATCTCTGCAGTTCTTCGATTTTTCTTTCCTCTTCCATCTGTCATTCCTCCTTCTGACCAATCATTACCGGTTCCGCCGCACGCCCAGAACGACGAACCGTCCAGTCGTATCGCTCGCCGCACAGGTGGACAACACAATAATATGGCTGTGTTCATCCATCTCCGGCTGCTCTACCGGGATCTCTGACCGCGCCGCCATGGTATTCAGATACTGTACAAACGCTTCACCCCCGCCGGAATACAGCGTGTAGACATCACTGTCTGCCTCCGTATAAAAAGCAGAAAAAATCTGGTACACATCGTTTGATTCCGGCGTCAGCATCCAGAAATAGACGCTGTCCCTATATTTTTCCTGCTCCTTCATCTGTTTCAATTTTCCGAACATGGAGAGATTCTTCATATTATGACCGTAAACGATTGTGTTTCCATCACTGAAATCATCCTGATTCTGGTAATCGAGGAAAATGGAACCCGCAAAGTTGCTCGTTCCCTCATACGTCGTATGAAGATACGCATCATTGTCCGGTCCCTGTACGACCGGGTAACTGATGTCGAGAGCTTCGATATAAAGCCATCCCTTCACATCCGGGTTAATCGCTTTTAAGGATTCAAAATCGACGGCAAGCGGCGGTTCTGTCGGATACGACAGTGGTTCCGGCTCCGGTTCGGAAGGCTCCGCCGGTTCGGATTCCGCCTGCGGCTCCTCTGTTTTCGTCGTTGCCGGTGTCTCTGGTGTTTTTGTAATTTCCGTCGTATACTGCTGCAGATCCCGGTATTCATCCGTGCCGGTCTTGTAATCCAGGTAAATGCCGATCAGCTTGTACCCGGAAAAGCAGAAAACAGCAAGTGCCGCTAAAAATACCAGAGTCCAAAGCGGATTGCCGCGTTTTTTCTGTTTCTTTTTCTGTTTTCCCATGCGTCTCCTTTATCACTTTTTTACTGTCTGCGCTGTTTTCTGGAAGCGCTCTGAATTTGTCTCAATTATAAGCGTGCCCCTTTCTTTTGTCAACTTATGCCCCCGGAAAAGGATTGCACCCGCCCCCATCTTATGATAGACTAAAAGTCGACTGACAAGTCACTTGTGAATACAGTAACACACCACATACATGAGGAGGAATTCCATATGCGAACAATCAAAAAAGTCGCCTCGCACATCTTCATTGATGGCTTCGGCGGCATGACGCAGGGTCTTTTTGCAACCCTGATTATCGGTACGATGATTCAGCAGATCGGTCTTCTGATCGGCGGTTCGACCGGAAATGTGATCTATCTGCTTGGAAAAGCTGCCGCAGCCCTGACAAGTGCCGGTATCGGTGTCGGCGTGGCAGTGAAATATGGGGAAAGCCCGCTTGTCACGGTTTCTGCAGCCGTCGCCGCCATGGTCGGCGGTTATGCCGGCAAGATCACCGGCGGCACATTCTTTGTGGACGGAAATGCCGTTCTGGCAGGACCTGGCGAACCGCTCGGCGCTTTCATCGCAGCTTTCGCAGGCATCACCTGCGGCCATCTGGTTTCCGGCAAGACCAAGGTTGATATCATCGTGACACCGGTCATCACCATCGGAGCCGGTTCCGTTGTCGGACTGCTCGTCGGACCGCCGATCTCCCAGATGATGACAGGCCTTGGAAGCATCATCAACTGGGCAACGGAACAGCGGCCGTTCATCATGGGCATCGTTGTTTCGGTCGTCATGGGTATGGTTCTGACACTGCCGATCAGCTCCGCTGCACTCGGCATCATTCTGAATCTTTCCGGTCTTGCCGCCGGTGCCGCAACGATCGGCTGCTGCTGCAACATGGTCGGATTCGCGGTTGCAAGTTATCGGGAAAACAAATTCGGCGGCCTTGTCGCACAGGGTCTTGGAACCTCGATGCTTCAGGTGCCGAACATCATGCGTCATCCACTGATCTGGCTGCCCGTCATCTTCTCGAGTGCGATTTTAGGACCCGTCTCCACAATCCTCGCCAATATGCAGAATAATGCAACGGGAAGCGGCATGGGTTCCGCAGGTCTTGTCGGACAGATCACAACGTATCAGACGATGATCGCTTACGATGATCCGAAGCTCGTTATCATCAAAATTATTCTGCTCCACTTCGTGCTTCCGGCTGTGATCACCTTGTTCTTCTCAGAGGTATTCCGCAAGGCAAACCTGATCAAATCCGGCGATATGGCTTTGAATCTGTAATCTGTATTTTTAAAAGGGAATGGAACTGCGCATCCGGCAGCTCCATTCCCTTTTTTATCCACATTTCTCTTCTGATTTTTTCTGTTTTTACACCGTTTCTTCTGCGTTTTCCGCATTTTCCACTGCCGCGGCCGATTCAGCTTCCGCTGCCGCTTCTTCTGTCCCCGTTTCTTCCCCCGGCCGCACACGGTGTGCCTCTACCATTGGCTCAATGGTCTGTGCCATCAGCAGATGGATCATGTCAAGGCTCCGCTCGCGGAACCGCGACGGCAGAAGCGGTGCGATCGCCACATCCGTCACGAGGGATTCAAGGCCCTCGATAATCAGATCCTTGCCCGGCGTCTCATTCCACTCCAGTCTGATCCGCTCGAAATCACGCTGGAAAATGATTTTGACCTTCCGTCTTGCGGCCTCTTCCAGAAATGCAAACTCAAGCTTCAGCACCAGTTCGCCGTCTTCATTCTCCGCAAACTGTCCCGTCGTTCCGAGCAGATACGATTCCTCGTTTTCCACCCATTCTACAACTTTGGACCCCGTAAGACCGATCTCAATGCGCTGTGTTTTTTCTCCCTCGGTCAGCTCGACAAAGAAACGGCCTTTTTCATAGAAGAAACCGATGCGGCGGATGCCGTCGGAAAAGTTGTTGTGGAAGACCTGCAGCGTCAGCGGAAACATGCCGACATGCGTGTCCTCCATTTTATATTCTTTTCCGTGCAGAAGCTGCGCCATGTCGATCTGACGCGGTGTTCCGCTGTTCCGCGGCCCCGGTGTTCTCCGCTTCCAGCCGCCGCGCAGGATTCTTCCCGGTGTCTCTTTCGCGCCCTCCAGATCACGGCAGGTCTGCACCAGCTTCTGATATGCCATCGGGCTTTCCGCCTCGCCGGATTTCAGCTCTGCACCAAATTCCGCGCCGAAATACTTCCGCACAATGTCGAGCATCTCACACGTCTGGAACAGCTCGTTGCTGCCCGCATTCGTCACAATCACCACGCCGGTATCCGGATAACCGAGCACGTTCTGCCCCAGCATGCCATTGAACGCAAAGCTGCCCGGCCGCTCCTCCATCCAGACCTGGTAACCATAGCCATATTTTCCCATCTTTTCCGGCGGTGTCGCATGAACGGAGGTGGACGCTGCGACCCATTCCGCCGGGACGATCTGTTTTCCTTCGAATTTTCCGCCGTTCACGTACATCACCCCGAGCTTGGCCGCGTCCTCCGGGCACAGGAAGAGGCCCCAGCCGCCTTTCGTAATCCCTGCCGGGCAGCTCTCCCAGAAAACTTTCCGGATGCCGAGAGGCTCAAACAGACGCGGCCGCAGGTAATCTACCATTTTCATGCCGGTGCGCTCCTGTATGATTGCAGACAGCAGATACGTGTTCATACTGTTGTACTCAAACGCTTCGCCCGGTGTTCCCTTGACCGGCGCATTTAAGAAGCTGTCCACCCAGTCGTTGCCGGAAACAACGCCCATCTCGTTGAACTGTACGCCGCTCTTCATCGTCAGAAGATGCTTCACGGTCAGATTCGGGCGCAGGATCTTCTGCAGCAGACCGTTTCGTTTTTCAAAAATATCATAGACGTTCTCGTCCAGGGAAAGTTTTCCTTCACTGATCAGAAAACCAGCCGCCATGCCAGTGATGCTCTTACACATAGAATACGTCGCATGCCAGATGCCGCTGCGGTATGGGGCGAAATTGCATTCGCAGATGACATGTCCATTCCGCAGGACCAGCAGATGATGCATGTCCGTATGGCGCGCAGCGGCGAGCTCACGAAGCATCTGCGTCAGCTTTTCCGATGAGATGCCTTCGCTCTCCGGCACCACGCGCGGAAAATACGTTTCCGGAGATGCAAAATCCCCGAACGCTTCCTTCTGCGGCGCAAAGTCCGTCTTTCCCATATGTCCTGTCGTCCCACTCATAAATCCCCAGATCATTTCCATTGCGGTTAACTGTTCTTTCGCTGCCATGTACGATGCCTCCTGTCTCATGCGGTTGGATTTCCCTGTTTTTCCAGTTTTCCTCATTATATCCAGATTCCTTGAAAATCGCAATGCTTCTTCTGATAAAAAAGAACCGACATAGAAATCTGTATTTCAATTTCTGCCGGTTCTTTTCCGTGTGTGATTTTTTTATTTTACTTTAGCTTACTCATTCCAGAGTTTCATACGCTCCTGATAATTCTGTGTGATAACTTTTTCTACATCTTCCAGTCCTGCGTCATTCATTTCGGAAATCATCTTGTCGTACTCTTCCATTGCCGCATCGTGGCTGTCTGCATTCACAATCTTCGGATATTCCTGATCGTAGATATCCTGGATTTTCTGCCATTTCAAGCCATCCGGAGTGCTTCCTGCCGGGGTAAGGCCTGCAAATTCTGCGGTATCCCATCTGTCGTTCTCACCAAAGTGATTCATAGCCACCTGCCGGGTCTCTTTTACTTTATACTGTGATACATCGTATGGAGTTCCGTCTGTACCATTTCCGTTCTTTACAAACCAGGTCCATTTGCGGACGCCGGTATCCAGTATTGTTTTGTCAAAATCCGTCTGGAATCCTTCAATCAGATCATCGTTCGGAACGTGTTTTCCATCTTCCATATTCCAGTTGGTTCCCTCAATACCCCACATCAGAAGATACTGTCCTTCTTCGCTTGCAAGGTAGTTGATCATCTTCATGGCTGCTTCCGGATTTTTACAATTCTTGGTGATCGCGATTGCATCCCAGCCAAGTGTACTTCTTCCGGAGTAAGTAGTTTCATCTGCACTGATTCCGTTTCCAAGGATTTTATAGGAATAGAATTTTGCATCTTCTCCTACAGAAGAAGCAAGTGCTGTATTTGCTGCATCGGTATCCCAGTAGGAAGCAAAGGTACTGAATACGTTGCCTGCAGACAGTTTCTGCGTCCACTGATTTTTCTTGTTGACAACCCACTCTTTGTCCAGAAGGCCTTCGGTATACAGTTCATTGGCAAAGGACATCATCTCTTTGAAGTTTGGTGCTTTGGCAACATGTTCCAGATTGTCCCCATCCTGATAATATGTTTTCAGACCATACATTCCTTTTAATGTTCCATCGTAGTTTTTGGATTCTGCATCAAAGGTAATGGCAATACTCTCTTTTCCGTCAATGGTCGGATGAAGTTCTTTGAATTTCTTACAAATGTCAATATACTCTTCCTGTGTAAATGGCTCATCGCTGTCTGCGCGGTCTTTTCCAACGATTTCGCACAGATAATCATAGCGCATCAGAACACCGGCTACCGGATCCGGATCTTCTCCGTACCAGTTATTCAGATAGTAATTCTTTCCATCGGTATAACGACTCTTGTTTAAGGTTTCCCCGTACATCTCTTTTACATCCGGGCCGTACTCATCGATCAGATCATTCAACGGAAGCAGTGCGCCTGCCTCAATGTAACGGTTTACAATATCATTTCCACGATCCATCAGGACGATATCCGGGTAATTCTGACCGGTCAGCATCAGGTTCAATTTTTCCAGCGGATCTCCGGTTGGATTTTCTACCTGAATTTTGACACCTGTTTTTTCCTCAATTGCTTTTGCAACTGGATCATCAAAGGTATTGCTTCCGGAGTTTTTGTCAAAGATAGAAATCGTAACTCCGTCTGTTGTTACCTCGCCCGATGCAGATGATGCACTGCCGGATGCAGTACTTGATGATGTACTGCCATTTGATCCGCATCCTGCAAGCATTCCCGCTGCCATCAGGACACTCATCGCCATTGCGATACACAACGCCAAAGTAAGAAACATTTTCATATCCAACCGCCAGACTCACTTCCCGTACTTTATTTTTCTTATTCTTTAACAGTTCCGCCGCCCTCTGCAGACGCATTTCCGTATTGTATTCCAAAATCGTTTTTCCTGTTGCCTCTTTAAACAGGCTCCTCAGATAATTCGGAGACAAACCGACCTCCGCGGCCAGCTTCTCGATATCTGCGCTTTCCGAGCAGTGCTCCTGAAGATATGTTTTTACCTGATAAACGGCATAGTAATTTGGATTTTGATTCTGTTCTTCAAAAAATGCCAACATCCGTTCCAGATACTGCTTCATCTTTTCCCGCATCTGATAACTGTTGTTTGCTTCAAAAATTTCATTTTCTCTCAAAATTTTTTCTGCTTCCATCCAGTTTTCCAGCAGTTCATCGCTCAAAACAAGACGGTTCCATAGATACATATAGAGATTGTAAACTTCTCCCGCAAATGTTTTCGGCGCAAGCCCCTTTAGCTGTTGAAAATAATCTTTCATGGTCTGCAGCGTTTCCTGCTTTTTCCCGTTGCTGACCAGACGACAGATTTCTTCTCTCCGCTCCTTCTGTTCCCGGAAATGATATGCTTTTTCCCCTTCCGTTTCTTTTTCATCTGCACAGAAAAGTTCCGGTGGATCCATATGAAATGCCAGAACACAACAGTTCCGAAGTTTTTCCGCCTTTTCGTACAGGCAGTCAGCTGTCCATGCTCCACTGCACCATCCAACGGCTCTCGGTGCGTCTTCTTTCAAATCATTCCAGATCTGAAATGCCGTATCTTTCACCGACAGATACCCCGCCAGCAGCAGAATGCTGATCCGTTCCGTTTTGCTGATGTAACGGATGCCCTTGTATTTTTCCTGAATTTGGCTACAGATGTTTTCTTCCGTTTTTCCATAAACCGCTATGATTCCAAACCTGCACTCTTCCAGTTCTTCTCCAAATACACCACGGAAATTTTTCCGTAAAAGCTCTGTTTCCTGTTTTTCCCGCAAAGCCATTTCCAGCAACTGCTTCGCCGCCGTTTTCCGCGACCAGTCTGCTATCTCTCTTTTCTCCAGTTCACTTCTCACTTTTTTCAGACATGCTTCTACTTCTTCAATCGTAAATGGCTTTAAAAGGTAATCCACGGCATTCACCTGAAAAGCGGAATGGATATAGGAAAAATCATCATATCCTGTCAGAAAAACAATTTTGCATGGATATCCCCGGCGTACGATCGTCTCTGCCAGTTCAATTCCACTCATTCCTGGCATCTGAATATCCGTAATCACAATATCTGCCATATTTTCTTCCAGGCACTCCAGTGCCCTTCTGCCATTGCGCGCGGTAAATACCCTGGAAATCCCGTTCTTTTTCCAGTCAATATAATCCCGCAATGTCTCCAGTTCAATTTCTTCATCTTCTACAAGAAGAACGCGATACATTTTTTCCCTCCTGTTTCCAGTTGCTCCTGCAGTTTTCTTCTTCTTCTTCTTCTTCTTCTGCTGCTTTTCATTTCTGTCTTTTTACTGCAGAAGTTCAATCATATACGCCTCATACGGCTGTAACTTCCACACTTCTTTTGTGAGGCTTTCTGTATCATTATGAATCAGAACCGTTCCTTTTGTCAAATCATATCGGGCTTTCATCTCTGCCGCGGTATCCCGGAAATTGCAGAGCACAATCAGCTTTTTCTCTCCCAGATTTCTCTCATAAGCAAAAATATCCGGATTTTCTTCCTCAATCAGACGGAAATCCCCATAAACAAGAGTGTCATTTTTCCTACGCAGCGCAATTAGTTTTTGATAGAAATAGAAGAGGGAATCCGGATTTTTTCTGCTGTTTTCCACATTGATCTCCGCGTAATTCTGATTTTCCGCCATCCACGGTGTTCCCGCTGTAAATCCGGCGTGTTTTTCCGCATTCCACTGCATTGGCGTCCGCGCATGGTCCCGGCTGTTCCGTGCAAGATAGGTACGAATTTTTTCTTCCTCCCAGCCTTCTTTTTTACGGTCTTCGGCAAAATTTACAGACTCGATATCCTGATAGTCCTCGATCCGAAGCCCTGACACATTTGTCATACCGATTTCTTCCCCCTGGTAAATATAAGGAGTTCCTTTCATCCCATGGAGAAGGACAGCCAACATTTTTGCTGATTTTTCCCGATACGGTTCCCTGTCATTTCCAAAGCGCGATACGACACGCGGAAAATCATGGTTTCCCCAAAACAGGCTGTTCCATCCTTTTTCTTCCAGTCCCGTCTGCCATTTTTCAAAGATCTGCTTCAGTTGCGGCAGCGTATACGGTTTCGGATCCCAGTTTCCACTTCGGATGCCGTCGATTCCCATCAGTTCAAACTGAAAAATCATACTGAGCTCCTGGCTTTCCGGATCAGAATACTGCTGTGCCATTTCTACCGTAGCACCTCCGGTTTCCCCCACTGTCAGGATCTGTTCTGATTTTCCATACGTATTCTGATTCATTTCCATTAAGTATGTATGAATCTGCTCTGAATGAGTATCATTTCCTCCATGTCCATCTTTTACAATATTGTCAATTGCATCCAGCCGGAAACCACGGATCCCTTTATCCATCCAGAACTGGATCATCCGGTACAGCTCTTTCCGAAGCGACGGATTTTTCCAGTTCAGATCCGGCTGCATTACACTGAAACTGTGATAATAATATTCCTGAACCTCCGGCACCCATTCCCAGGTGCTTCCTCCAAAGAATGCTCCGCCGCCTTCTGGCGGCTGCTCCTTCGTTCCTTCCTTCCAGATGTAAAAATCATGGTATTTACTGTTTCGATCCTTTCTGGCTTCCAGGAACCATGGGTGCAGATGGGAACTATGATTTAAAACAAGATCCATCATGACCACAATTTCCCGCTTTTCACAGGCTGCGATCAGTTCTTCCAGCTCTTCCATTGTGCCCGCTTCTTCCATTACTTTATAATAGTCACTGACATCATATCCATTGTCGTAATTAGGAGAATCGTTAAAAGGCGAAAGCCAGATGGCTCCAACACCAAGCTCCTGCAGATAGTCCAGCTTCTGCAGAATCCCTCCAAAATCGCCGATGCCGTCTCCGTTGCTGTCACAGAAGCTTCTGGTGTAAATCTGATATACGGTTAAGCTATGCCACCACTCTCTTTTCATTTTCTGTCCTCTCTTTCTTTTTTCCTATAAGAGCAGTATAATGATATTATCTTATATTTTCTAACCTGATTTTCGTATTTAATGAAAGGATTTTGACTTTTATGAAAAAAGAACGTTCAAAAGAGCTCTTTTCTCCTGAATCTTGTTCCCCTGTTCTTTCTGGCGGAATCCGGGATTTTACCGTGCATGGAACCGAACCTGTTCCGCTCCATATCTATCATCAGGATTATGCGCATGGCGGGCTCTCTGTTCCTTTTCACTGGCATAAAGAATTAGAATGGATCTGGGTTGAAAAAGGTACTCTCACTCTGACACTGAAAACTGAAACCCGGACAATTTCCGAAGGTACTTTTCTTTTCATCAACAGTCACGAACTGCATCAGCTCTGCAGCATTGGAACTACCCCTTCGGTTCACCATGCCCTTGTATTTCTTCCAGAAATTCTCTCATGTGCCTATCTGGATTCCTGTGAAGCAGACTGGATTCGTCCGCTGCTCTCTCATCAACTGCTTCTTCCGGCTTTTCCATTGGAAGAGCTTTCTGCTGCTGAAGCCTCCTCTCAGACACAGAAAACATTTGTACTGACATTATCTGAGCTTTTCCAGGAAATCCTGTATGCATACGATACCAAACCCATCGGCTGGTTTCTTCTGATCAAAAGTGACATGTATCGGATTCTTGCACTTCTGGCGCAATACCAGCTTTTTCTTCATCCGGAACCCCTCTGCACTCGTAAAAAAGAAAGATCTGATCAGTGTAAAAAACTCTTACGTTATATTCAGGATAACTATGATTCTAAAATCCGTCTTTCAGATCTTGCTGCTATACTCAATATGAATCCACAATATTTTTGTCGTTTCTTCAAAACGCACTTTCACACAACGCCTATTTCCTATATCAACCAGTACCGCGTAACCCAAGCCGCAGATCTTCTTACCGGCAGCTCGCTTTCTATCTTGGAAATTGCTCTGCATACCGGATTTGAAAGCCCCAGCTATTTTGCCAGCATTTTCCGCCGGACTTTTGGTATGTCACCGGAAGAATATCGAAAAGCCATGCCCTGACCCGGCAAATTTTTTCCTTCTGAATGCACGGCAACACAAATCTCAAAAATTTTTGATTTTTTTTCAAAAAACACTTGCCAAACTCGTTTTCTTATGATAATATACTACTTGTCGCTGAGCAAAAATCACGGCAGACAAATCAAAAACTTCGGCTCCGTGGTCAAGCGGTTAAGACATCGCCCTTTCACGGCGGTAACACGGGTTCGATTCCCGTCGGAGTCATATGGCGTCGTAGCCAAGTGGTAAGGCAATGGTCTGCAACACCAGTATCCACCGGTTCAAATCCGGTCGACGCCTCTATTTTCCCGGAAACAGATAGTTTCCGGGATTTTTCTTTTTCAAAATTATTTCAAAAAAGCTACCGGTTCTGTTTGCTTCGGCAGCTTTTTTGAAAATATCATTTTTTTAATTTTCTTTTTCTTTCACATAGTCTTCGTACACATACGCCGTTTTTCCCTCATACGAAATCTTGTACCATCCGTTCTCTTTTCCGAGCATTTCCACTTCTTCCCCTGTCGTCAGAGCTCCGATAACCTGGCTTGTGCTGACGTTGGGTTCTGTACGTACATTGACCGGTGAGATACAGGTGACGGTTTTCTTACCCTTCTGCTTTTTCACGCCATCCGAATTATTTTCTGCTTCCAGCGCTCTTTTCTGCTCCTGGCAGGCCGTCTGAAATGTTTCTGTCAGCAGCTCATTGTCCGGGAACTGCAGAGACTCCAGTATTTCCGGCACGATTTGCTGTGTATCGTTGCTGCCGCTTCCTTTTTTCCATATGATCTGATACCCTTCATTCTCCGTTTTCACCCCGCAGAAAAATGCAATCGGAATCTGCAGGGAATTTTTTACCTGGAAACGATAAAAGGAACTCTCGTTATCTTTTCCTTCGTTAGCTGTTTTCACCATAAAATCGCTGATGCTGTTTTCCCCTGTTATTTCATTCGGGTAGAGCAAATTTTCAGCGCTCTCTTCGTCCTCCGGAAAATCCATAAGTATCACTTTTGCCATTCCTTCCCGATACGATATCTCAAGACTTTCTCCATCTTCCGATATGAAACTGCATTGGATTTTTTCATCTCTCATTACATTCCAGCCTTCTGGAAGTGTGATTATAATATTCTGGTATGTAGAAAGAAACTCTTTTTCACCATCTTCTGACTCATCCTGGACACTGGATGCTCTTTCGGAGACAGCCGATGGATTCTCCTTTTCCACCTGCTGGTTTCCACATCCCATTACCACAATAGTTGTCATCAAAAGAACAGCTAAACAGTTTTTTCTGTTTCTCATGTACAATTTCCTTTCTTGACAGTTCCGTCTTTATTTTCTGTCAGAAAATTTCTTTTGCTTATTGTATCACAACTATTTTTGCACTGTAAAGAGTACATTCCTTCCCTCCTGCTTTGATTTTCTTTATGCAAAAAAAATCTCCAACCAGATTGAGGTTCCCTCCCTCTCAAATCCAGTTGAAGATTTTTCTTATCTTTTTTATTTTACTTCTGTAAATTCGACCCGGATACTCTCATACTCTCCCAGCACCTGATGCAGGGTCAGCCCCGCACGGTTCCAGGTACGGCCCGAGCAGATTTCACCGTCCAGACTGCAGCGGTACAGCTTATCCTCTGCAAGGCCGCACACTTTCGTGTGAACCGGAAGCATATTTCCTTCTGCGTCAGTCTTTACGATCGTAAGCAGTGCGCGGCTCTGATCCTTTGCCACGAACTCCCATGCCATGAAATCCTGTTTTTTCAGTCCGGTCAGACGGTAATACAGGCCTTCGTGTGTGAGCTCGTAATATTCATGCATCGCAGCAACCTGCTCTTTTACCATCTCTTTTTCTTCCTCTGAAATCTTATTCAGATCCATCTCATATCCAAAGCTTCCTGCCAGCGCCACATCGCCTCTTGTCCGGAACGGTGTCACACGGCCGGTCTGATGGTTCGGGCATACAGAAACGTGGGAACCAACGGTACTGATCGGATAGAAGAACGAGCTTCCGTACTGGATAGACAGGCGGTTGATCGCATCGGTATTATCGCTGCACCAGATCTGCGGGGAATAATACATCATACCGGCATCATATCGTCCGCCTCCTCCGCTGCAGCCCTCGAGCAGCAGATTCGGGCATGCGGCAAGGAATCTTTCCATCAAATCGTAAACACCGAGCACATAGCGGTGATACAGCTCTCCGTTCCGGCTCTGTGCTGCCACATGGCTGTAAACATCGCAGACGCTGCGGTTCATATCCCATTTGACATAATCAATCTTTGCATCATGAACGATGGTTGTCAAACGCTCCAGCAGATACTCACGCACATCCTCACGCGTCATATCAAGTACAAGCTGATTTCTGCTGTGGTTCGGCACACGGCCAGGAATTGCAAATGCCCAATCCGGATGTGCACGGTAAAGATCACTGTCCTCGGAAATCATCTCCGGCTCAAACCAGAGACCGAATTTCATGCCCATCTTGTGAATTTTTTCTGCAAGCTGCGCCATGGAGCCGTTCATCTTTTTCTCGTTGACGAACCAGTCACCGAGACCACTGTTATCATCCTCTCGTTTTCCAAACCAGCCATCGTCAAGCACCAGCATCTCAATGCCAAGCTTTTGCGCCTGTTCTGCAATTTTCAGAATTTTTTCTTCGTTGAAATTAAAATAGGTTGCTTCCCAGTTGTTGATCAGAATCGGTCGCTTGGCATGCTTGTATGCGCCACGGCAGATATGCTCGCGGATGATCTCATGATACTGCTGTGACAGTTTGGTAAGACCGGTTCCGGAATAGCTTAAGATTGCCTGCGGGGTATCGAACGCCTCTCCTTTTTCCAGATGGAAGCAGAAATTGGTCGGATGAATACCCATCTGAAAACGGGTCTGATTTTTCTGATCCTTCTGTGCTGCCGCAACAAAGTTTCCGCTGTAAACGAGGCATGCGCCGATGCAGGAACCGTGTGTCTCACCCGCACCCTCCTCGCAGAGGATCACAGCCGGATTGTAATGATGGCTCGATGTACCGCGGGTGCTTCCGATCTCGACTTTTGCATGCTGCACCGGAATCCGCTCCGCCGTACGCTCCATCGCATGACGACCCGAGAAATAGATCATCTCATAATTTTCATACATCAGATCCATGCTGAATGACAGCATTTTTTCCAGCTCAATTGCCGTTTCTCCGTGATTTTCGAGTCTTGCCGCTCTCGTAATCACATTTTCCTTTTCAAATACACCGTAAAACAGCTTCAGCACAATGTCGGAAGCCTTCTCCGTCATTGTAATAACAAGAGTCTCACCTTTTTCTTCCTCTGTATCGTACAGCGCCGGCATTCCGGGAATAGCATAGGAATGATCCAGAATTTCGAACGAATCGAAACGAAAATCTGCTGCAAAGCTGCCGTCCGCGTGGCGGATCTCAATCATATCATCACGGAAATCACCGACACCACTTCCCGGAATTTCCTGCGGAAGTGCATCAAGAGAATATTTCCGGTTAGGGCCTGCCTCCTCCGGATTTCCTGCAAATCCCATATCTGTACAGAAAATCAGACCGGAAAGATTTTCCTCACCGATTTTTTCTCCATAGTAGAGATGCAGAAGCACATTTTTGTCATCTGCGAACATCTGGTAACTGCTGTCTTTTGTCTGGAGGGTAAATAACCGTCCATTTTCACTTACTTTGATTGCCATAGTTTTTTCTCCTTTATCTTATCGCATTTTTTCGGGCTGCTCACACCAAAATCACTTTCTTACATACCCGAACAGCAAGTGTTCCGGTGCTGCGTGAACCGCAACGGCTGCTACTCCGGGCCTTTGATCTTCTACAGCGGCTTGCAGTATCCTGCAAAACACGATATAATTTTACTGACATTTCGGAATCTCATCCTTTTGTGACATTCCGGCTTTTCTGATGATTCATTTTGTGAGGTATACTTATGGAAACTTCCTGGACACTTCCCGTCCCAAAGCATAAATTTTCGGATCTTTATCTCTGCTTCTGCGGCTACGAAGCCTGCCAGCCGTTCCACAGCTACGGCCCGGCTGTCCGCCCCAATTACGTGATCCACTATATTATTTCCGGGAAAGGCATTTTTACCATCGGAAACCGCACTTACCGCTTAACCGCCGGACAGGGCTTTTTCCTGATGCCAAATGTCCGCACCTACTATGAAGCCGATGCGGATGATCCCTGGACCTATCTCTGGATCGGTTTTGACGGCGAAAAAGCTGCCTCTTATGTACAGGAACTCGGTCTTTCCGAGGAGCACCCTGTCTACCAGTGCAACTTTTCCGGTGAACTGCAGTCCCTCCTGTTTCAGATGCAGAAGCACAATACCTATGACACCTCTGACCAGTATCTTCTGGAAGGCTGTCTATACCAGTTTTTCTCAATTCTTTCCCGCGAAATCACGCTTGCCGACCCTTTTGCACGGGAGAGTGGCAATCTTTACGTGGAAAAAGCCGTTGAGTTTATCCGAAATAATTATTCCAATGAAATCCTTGTCTCGGATATTGCCAGATATGTCTGCATCAACCGAAGTTACCTTTATACCCTGTTTCAAAAATATCTCCATACCTCACCGCAGGACTATCTTTCTTCCTGCCGGATCACGCGTGCGCTCGAGCTTTTATCGTATACGGATCTCTCCATCGAAACGGTCGCTTTTTCCTGTGGTTACCGGAATGCCGAAGTTTTTACCAAAGCCTTCCGCCAGAAGCAGGGCATGACGCCAAGTGCCTATCGGAAAAAGTTCCGCCTTGACACGACTCCTGACTCTGCACAGTAAGTGCAAAATAATTCGACGGATTGTGTTGCCCTAAAAAATATCCCATAATAATCAATAGAGAATGCAAGCATTTTACTTCATCTTTTC
>ERZ838483.1790-NODE-1790-length-15884-cov-2.999116_pt1 | contig 15884 bp, 12 predicted proteins | sample MGYA00519939_ERZ838483 | MGnify/ENA primary metagenome ERZ838483 (study PRJEB31850, sample SAMEA3708836) | human gut metagenome | biome: human gut; feature: human-associated habitat; material: faeces | place: China | collected 2014 ... | reverse complement strand
CTACAAAGAGGTCGATACCTTGCTTCGAGCCGGGGATGCGCTTCGTGCGAGCGTAGCTAGCAATTCTCAACCGCTTCAGCCGAGCTTCTTCCTTGACATGTTGGAACGCAACGGCGGGCTGGTTTGGAAAGATGGTTGGATTGCAACGGGGAAGGGGAAGGAACTGGCCAAAACCTTACGTGCTGCTATGGCGTAGGAGAAACGATTTCGAGACGATCAAAAACGAGATGATAGGAGAGGACATGTCGACAACGAACATGACCCGTCGCAGCTTCACGAAGGTTGCTGCCGCGGTGGGTGCGGCTTTGGCGGCCACGGAATCCGTGCAGCTGCTCGAGGACGCCGACAAGGCGTTTGCCGCGCAATCTGTTGAGCGTGTGATGCATAAAACCGCATGTCACGGTTGCACGAATTGCTGTCCGGTTCGCGTGTACACCGAGGATGGCAAAGTGGTGAAGATCGAGGGCGATCCCGATGGACCGCTGAACAAGGGCGGTGTGTGCCTGAAGTGCCTGAGCCAGATTCAGACATTGTACAGCCCTCGCCATGTGCTGCATCCCATGAAGCGCGTGGGGGAACGCGGCCAGAACAAGTGGGAAGCCATCAGCTGGGATGAGGCGCTTGACCTGGCTGGCGAGCAGATCGCCACGGCTGTGAAGAAGTTCGGCCCGTATTCGTATTGGTCTGCCCGTGGCGGTGGCGGAGCCTATATCGAATGGGAAACCTGGGGTATGGATTACACGGTTGGCGGTTGCAATTCGCTGGCTTCGGGTGCATGCCAGTGCGCCATGCCGCGCGACTTCGTGTCCTCCACGTCGGTGGGCTTTAACTGCTGCCTGGATATGGACAACGTCGACCGTTTCGTGGGTATCGTCGACAACGCCGAGATCGACGGCAAGCGCCGCGATGATTCCGAGCGCGTGTTCGTGATCTGGGGTAGCCAGCCCTCTGCCTCAAAGGCGGCTCATGGCGGTCACGGCCTGGCCGATGCCCGCAGCAATCTTGGCGTGAAAACCGTGGTAATCGACCCGTATATGACCGCAGACGCGGTGAAGGCCGACGTGTGGTTGCCCATTCGCCCGGGTTCCGACACAGCGCTTTTGCTTGCTTGGATTCGCTACATCATCGACACGAAAGCCTATGACGAGCAATTCGTGAAGTACTGGACCAACATTCCGTGCTTGATCAACCCCGAGACGAAGCTTCCCTACCGCGCCGAAGAAGTGTGGCCCGATTACGTCAACCCTGCCGCTGACGCTGCCGGTGTGTACGACACTCCCGCATATGTGTGCTTCGATGCGCGCACGAACTCCGTGCAGCCGCTGCCGTTTTCCGCTCCTGAGGCAAGTCCGGTCGACCCTGTCCCGTTCACGACGGCGAACGTCAACGGGGTAGAGGCGAAAACCGCTGGTCAGATTTATTGGGAAGAAGCAGATCCCTGGACGCTTGATGCCGCTGCGAAAACGTGCTGGCTTGACGCCGATCGCATCAAGGAAGCGCTCGACTTGTACATTTCCGCTGATTTCGGCGGCGTGTCCGGCGGCGTGTTCTCCGATCATCAGGAGTGCTCTTCCACGGCGCCGCTGGGCATGCTGGCCATCGACGCGCTGCTCGGTCGAATCGAAACGCCCCTGTCGGCGTTCCAAAACCATGGCCCGGCTTCGCTGACCGCCGACCGTCCGACAGCTCGTTTGGGCGAGGCGTCCACCAGCTTTGCTCGTTACGGCCTGGGCTGGACGACCGGTTTCACGAAAGAGGAAAACGACCGTAAGCTCGACAAGGTCGTGGAGGGCTGGAACGAGAAAGGCCGCGACGGCGAGCAGATGCGCCGCTACTTCTTCCAGTCTCGTTGCGACACGCTCGGTGCGAACGCACACAAGGGCATCCATCAGTGGCAGACGTGCGCTCCAAAGGAGCTGCGCCAGGCCATCACCACCGGCGAGCCGTACCGTCCGCGCGTCATGTACGAGATGTCGGGCAACAAGTACGCCGTCATGGGTCCGTCGCTGCAGTGGAAGGACGCCTTCGACCAGCAGGATTTCGTCATCCAGCAATATCCCAACATGACGTCGTTCACCATCCAGTCCGTCGACCTGTTCCTGCCCACCACCGAGTGGCTCGAGTACGATAGCTACGAGGCGCCCGGCACGCATTTCAACCGCCATTACGCGCGTTGCGCCGTGACGCATCTTGGCGAGACGGTCAACCCATTCGTGTCGCCTTATCAGGTTGGCAAATCGGTGGTTGAGCACCTTGGCGCGGAAAATTGCTTCGATCCGGATGCGTTCAAACAGCCGTTCTTCGAGAGCACCGAAGCCGCACGCGCCGCATGGGCCGAGCAGATGGGGCGCAGCTCATGGGATGAGATGCTATCCGACATCGACAAACGCTATACCGAAGTGCCACTGAACCAGTACATGGTGTACAAGCAATACGAGGGCATCGTGTCCGACGGCTTGCCGCGCGGTTTTGCCACCATGTCGCGCAAGGTTGAGGTATACAGCGAGGCTATGCTGCGCCTGGCGCGTACCGGCTTCCCGTACATGTACCCCTACGAGCAGCCTTCCTGCGACGACTATTCGCCTATTTGCGTGTTCAAGGAGCCCACGGAAAGCCCCTTGACCGATACGGAATACCCGTTGGTCATCACCACTGGGCGCCTGCCGCATTTCCATCACGGCACCATGCGCCATGCGCCGTTCATCCGCGAGCTCATGCCCGTTCCCGAGCTGCGCATCAACCCCAAGACCGCTGCGGAGTACGGCATCGAGCATTTGGATTGGGTGAAGATCACGTCGCGACGTGGCAGCTCCCATGCCCGTGCGTACCTTACGGAGGGCATCGCGCCAGGCGTGCTCATCACCGAGCGCTTCTGGAATCCCGAGTGCTTCGACGATACGCAGAGCTCCATTACCCCAGGTTTCGAGGAATGCGGTTACAACGTCATGTCGGCCGACGAGTTCCAAAACCCCGTGTTCGCGACGAACAGCTACCGCGCGTTCACGGTCAAGATCGAGAAGTCGACGCGGCCTGAGCGTATATGGATTGAAAGCGAGCAGTTCGCGCCGTTCATGCCTGCGTTGCGCGACGAGCCGGTTACCAAGGAGGTGTTCTAAATGGCGAAGGGTTTGCTGATCAACCTGGACCGATGCAGCGGTTGCGACAGCTGCATCGTGGCATGCAAGCTTGAGAACGGGCTTGACCTTGGTCACTTTTACAACAAGGTTATCTCGATCGGCCCCGTTGGCACGTTCCCGAACGTCGAGAAGTATTGGCTTCCCTCGCAGTGCCAGCAGTGCAAGAACCCCGCATGCGTGGAGGTGTGCCCGACGGCGGCAAGCTACCGCGACCCGAAGACGGGCTACGTGCTTATCAACAAGGAGAAATGCATCGGGTGCAAGTATTGCATGTATGCCTGCCCCTACGGCGTTCGCAGCTTCGACAAGGAACATGGGTGCGTTGAGAAATGCACGTTGTGCAGCCAGATCACCGCTGACGGATCCGATGTACCGGCGTGCGTGCACAACTGCAACTGCGGTGCGCGCTTCTTCGGCGATTTCGACGACCCTGATTCCGACGTGTGCCGAGAGATGGCGAAATATCCTGCTGAGGCGATCCATGCGCTGCCCGATCCTGGGAACGCCCAACCGCTTACGCGCTACATTTTGTCGCCGAAGGTGGCAAGCTGGAAGGAGCTGGTGTAAATGGAGATTCAATGGCCTTTGGTGCTGTTTTCCCTGTTGGCAGGCACCGGTGGCGCGCTGGCGGCCTTTGTCGGCCTTGCGGGGCTGCTTGGCGGAACGCGTAAGGTGCGCGAAACCGCCGCGTTGTGTTCGATCGTTTTGGTCGTGCTTGGCGGTTGCTTTTCCGTTTTGCATTTGGCTTCCCCGCTTCACGCCATCAGCGCCGTGACGAACCTGCTGTCGTTCTCGGGCGTTTCCATCGAGTTGATGCTGATCGGCATCAACTTCGTGGTAATGGCCGCATGGCTTATCCTCGCCCGCCGCGAAGGCTCCGAGGCGGGCTTGAAGTGGGTTGGCGTTGTCGGCATCGTTGCCGGATTAGCGCTCGGCTTCTTCTGCGGCCATGGCTATGTGATCGAGGGACAGCCTACGTGGAACACCAATGTGCTTCCGTTTGCGTATCTGGGGTCTTCCCTCGCTTGTGGCGCGTTTTTGTACGGGGTTTTGGCTGTCAAGTTCGGGGATGATGGCGAGCTTGGCGGAAAGCTGGGCGTTTTCACGTTTGTTTGCGCGGTGATCGGCGCTGTGAGCGCCGTTGCCTACGCGGCCGTGCTCGGTGGATCGGCTTTCTCGCAGCCTTTGGTTATGTGGGGCGGCGTCGTCGTGTTCGGTGTGGTTGGTGCGATCGCGAGCGGTGTTTTGGCGATGCGGCTCAAACAGGAACGCCTACTTGCCGTTAACGTTTGCGGTCTTGTATGCGCTGCGATCGGCGGCCTGTCCATTCGCATTCTCATGTGGCTGTGCGCAACCGGTTTCATCGATCTGTTCGCGCATACCGTTCCAAGCGTGATGCTTAACTTGTAGCGGTTTGCTCGCCGGGAACGTATACGCGTTCCCGGCGAGCCCCGATACGCCAACCGCAAATAGAACAAGTTTGCAGTTGGCGTATCGGGGTCGCAGCAAATGGGCCTCGTAGCTTTCGCGGCAATGTGATGGGGCTGCGGGAAAGCGAAAAGGTTGTAGTGCGCGCGGCGCTTCGATCAGGTTGGCGTAAGCGATCGGAACCGTCGTGCAAGTTTGAGGAGCAAGGTATGGACGAGAAAACGAAGGGGCTGTCGCCCCTGTACAGCATTGAGCTGCTTTCGCAACGAGCGGAGATGTACAAGGTTTTGGCGCAGTTGTATTTTCGCCCCCTTTCCTCCGAGCAGGTCAATGCTTTGTCCGAGCAAGACTGGAAATCGCTTGCCGAAGATGGTTCTGCGGCAGCGGATGCTTGCAACGACATATATCGCGCATTGCGACGCATGAATACCGGCACGGTAGATGATTTGGCGGCTGATTTCACCGCTGTGTTTTATGGAGCTTCAACCCATGATGGGAAAACGGCCCAACCATATGCTTCGCTGTTCATGCATGATGGCAATCAGATCATGGGAGAAGCATGTTCGGAGGCGTACCATGCGTTCAAGAGCGAATGCATCCGGGTTGCGCAGGGCATCGACATGCCCGACGATCACCTTTCGTTCATGTTCGAATTCATGGCGAAGCTGTGCGAGCGCGCAAAGCTGTGCGTGGATGCCTCGGACGAGTCTGAGGCAATGCGTATAGTTTCACTCCAGCGTACGTTTCTGGAAAAGCAGGTTACGCCGTGGGTGAACGATTTCCTTGACTTGGCGCTTTCGATGGTCGCGACGAGGTTCTATCGCGGGGTGATCAAGCTGACCGGCGCCTTTTTGAATGAAGAGAAGCAGCTGCTCGAGGAAGTGGGGTAGCTGCCCTTGACGGCTGCGATGCTGCCGATTTAGCCAAGGAACGCGTGCAGGGGCCTTGCGCGACTTTGCGCTCAAACCTCATGGCAAAACGTCGGATTCCCTTTAGGCGCAAAGAGGTGCGATCACAGATACCTTCCCGTCACGCTGTCGGGGTTGGCCGCTATCTGCTCGGGCGTGCCGCAGGCCACGATGCGACCGCCCGCTTGGCCGCCGCCGGGCCCCAGGTCGATAACGTAGTCGGCGTTGCGGATGAAGTCCAGGTCGTGCTCGATCACCACCACCGTGGCGCCTTGCTCGACCAGGTGCTGGAACACGTTCAGCAGCGTGCGCACGTCGCGCGGGTGCAGGCCGATGGTGGGTTCGTCGAACACGAACAGCGCGCCGTCCTGGGCTTTGCCCATTTCGCTGGCCAGCTTCAGGCGCTGCGCCTCGCCGCCGGAGAGCGCCGGCGTGGCCTCGCCGAGCGTGAGGTACCCAAGCCCCAGGTCATGGAGCGTTTGCAGCATGGCGTGCGCCTTCTTCAGGCTGGCGCACGCATCAAGGGCTTCGTCGATGCTCATGGCCATAAGCTGCGCGAGCGTGTGCCCGTTCCAGGTGATGGCGTCGGCCTCGGCGCCGTAGCGGCGGCCGCGGCAGTCGGGGCAGGGGACGTCCACATCGGGAAGGAACTGCACGTCAAGCGACACCTGGCCGGTGCCGTCGCAGGTGGGGCAGCGCAGCTTGCCGGTGTTATAGGAGAACGCGCCCGCCTTCAGGCCAGCGGCTTTTGCCTCGTTGGTGCGAGCGAACGCGCGGCGCAGGTCGTCGAGCACGCCGCAATAGGTGGCGACGGTCGAGCGTACGTTCGCACCGATGGGGGTTGCATCGATAAGCTGCGCGCGGACGATGCCGGCGTGGTCGATTCCGCGCACGCTGGCGGGAAGTGTTTCATCCGCGTTTGCGCTGCTCAGTGCGGGAATCAGCTCCTCGAGCACCAGCGTGGTCTTGCCGCTTCCCGATACGCCGGTAACCGCTGTCAACCGGTTCACGGGCAGTTCGACCGACAGCGCGTGCACGGTGTGCAGCGCGTTGGTTTCCAAGTGGATAGCGCCGCGCTCGAACAGCTGCCCCTCCGGGCAGCGCGGGCGTACGTCCGCCATGGGGTCGGGCGCGGGCACGGAAAGCGGCGTAGCTCCGGGGGCTTCCGCCGCGCAAGCGCTTGCCCCCGCCGATGCGGCGGACGCATTCGGCGTCGCGGCAGCCCCCGCCGGCGCGTTTGCGACGCCCTTCGTTTCGGCATCCGGCAAATACCGCCCGATCGGCGAGCGGTCATCGGCCCGCAGTTCGGCCGGCGTTCCGCAGGCTACCACGTGTCCGCCGCCGGCTCCGGCTTCCGGGCCCATTTCCACCAGGTAGTCCGCCGCGGCCAGGATGCGCGTGTCGTGATCGACCATCACCACCGAGTTGCCGTCGGCCAACAGGTCGCGCATGACGCCCAGCAGGCCGTCGATGTTGGCCGGGTGCAGGCCGATCGAGGGCTCGTCCAGCACGTAGAGCACGCCGGTGGTGCGATTGCGCACGGCGCGTGCCAGCTGCACGCGCTGGCGTTCGCCGGTGGAAAGCGTGGAGCCCGCGCGGTCGAGCGACAGGTAGCCCAGCCCCAGCTCGAGAAGCCGTCGCGCCGTATGCTGGAACGACTCGCAGATGGAGACCGCCATGGGGCGCAGGTCCTCCGCCAACGTTTTCGGGACACCATCGACCCAGTTCACAGCCTCGTTGAGCGTCATCTCGCACGTCTTCGCCAGGTTTATCCCGCGCACAAGCGGGCCGCGCGCCGCGGCCGACAGGCGCGTGCCCCGGCAATCCGGGCACGGCCCCTCGGTCAGGAAGCGGGCCACGCGCGCCAGGCCCTTCTCGTCCTTCGCCTTTGCCAGCGCGTTCTCCACGGTGTAGACGGCGTTGTAGTAGGTGAAGTCGAGTTCGGCGAAGTTGTCGCCTTTCTTCGCCTTGTACAGGATGTGCTTCTTTTCCGCCGGGCCGTGGAAGACGATGTCGCGTTCCTCGGGCGTGAGCTGGGAAAACGGCACGTCAAGGCGCACGCCCATTTCGCCGCACACCTGCTTCATAAGGTCCCACATCAGGCTTCCCCAGGGAAGCACTGCTCCCTCGTTGATGGTTTTGCTCTCGTCGGGGACCAGCGCCGCCTCGTTCACGCGCCGCACGGTGCCGGTGCCGCCGCATGTGGGGCATGCGCCGCCGCTGTTGAAGGCAAGCTCCTCGGCGCCGGGCCCGAAGAAGGTCTTTCCGCAGGTCGAGCACGTGATCGGCTGCTCGGCGGCCACCGACATCGAAGGCGGGGCGTAGGCGCCGCAGTGCGGGCATGGGTGGCTGCCCACGCGGCTGAACAGCAAGCGCAGGCTGTTCAGCAGCTCGGACATGGTGCCGAAGGTGCTGCGCACGCCGGGGATGCTCGGGCGCTGGTGCAGCGCTAGCGCGGCGGGGACGTAGCGCACCTCGTCGACATCGGCGCGCGCGGCCTGGCCCATGCGGCGCCGCGTGTACGTGGACAGCGCCTCCAGGTAGCGACGCGAGCCTTCCGCGTACAAAACGCCCAGGGCCAGCGAGCTTTTCCCGCTGCCCGACACGCCGCACACGCCCACCAGCTGACCCAACGGGATGTCGACGTTCACGTTGCGCAGGTTATGGACACGCGCCCCGCGCACCTCGATATGCGAAGGGCTGGCGGGCGTGATGCTGGTTTTGCCGGTGGGCAGGTGATTCATGGCGGGGCCTTTCAGGCGACGGTGCGTTGTTTCGCCTTCCATTATAAGGTGAGTCCGGGGCGCAGGGGCACGGAGGGTGCGCCGCGGGACATGGGCGGAAGCTGGAAGGACACTTCAGGGACGTAGCGCTAACTGTCCGGATTGATTCGTCCGTACGTTAGCCATTCCGCCCGCCCGGACACATAGTGCTACGTTCCCGAAGTGTCAGGGGTGTGTGCTTGTTTGGTTGGCGGCGGTTGGCGCTTGTACAATGGAATCGACACCTACCGGGTCATCCAGACGAGAGGATATTCCTATGAGCAAGGTTTTGCTGGTCAACGGCAGCTCGCGGCAGGAGGGCAACACGTCGGTTGCGCTCGCCGAGGTTGCCGCCGCGCTTGAGGGGCACGGCATCGAGACGGAAACCATGTGGCTGGGCAACAAGCCCGTCAACGATTGCATCGCCTGCGGCAAGTGCGCTGAGCTGGGCGGGAAGTGCGCCATCGACAACGATGTGGTCAACGAGCTGATCGCCAAGGCTGCGCAGGCCGACGGCTTCGTGTTCGGCACGCCGGTGTACTACGCGCATCCCTCGGGCCGCATCCTGTGCGCGCTCGATCGCGCGTTTTATGCAGGTGGCGCGGCGTTTCGCCATAAGCCCGGCGCGGCGGTCGCCGTTGCGCGCCGCGGCGGCACCACGGCGTCGTTCGACGTGCTGAACAAGTACTTCACCATCTGCGAGATGCCCGTCGTGTCGTCCACGTACTGGAACAACGTGCACGGGCGCCTGCCGGGCGAGGCCGCGCAGGACGCGGAGGGCCTTCAGACCATGCGCAACATCGGGCAGAACATGGCCTGGCTGCTCAAGTGCATCGAAGCCGGGAAAGCCGCGGGCATCGACGTCCCCGTTGCCGAGCGCGGCCAGATGACGAACTACATCCGCTAGCTTGGACGGCCAGATTGCGAGCTAGCTCTGCTAGTTCGCGCGGTCGGATGACGAACCGCGTCCGTTATCTCGATCGGCCAGATTGCGAACCGCATCCGCTAGTTTGCCTGGCTCCGCGCCGTTATTTGACGCATTCGTGAAGCGCTGGCCTTGTGCCGGCGCTTCCGTGTTAAATCCGGGAACCTCTACGTTACATTTCGAAAAACTCGGGGAAATCCGCCGCAAAATGGGCCCGTATGAAAACTGCGGCGGTCGCGGCTGCGCCGCCGCTTGCGGAAACCTAACGTGCAAGGAGGCCCTTCGTGGCTAAGGTCAACCCGAATTACCGGAAACTTCCCGGCAGCTATCTGTTCTCCGAGATCGCTCGCCGTACCGCCGTTTATTCCGAGGCGCATCCCGAGGCGAAGCTCATCAAGATGGGCATCGGCGACGTCACGCGTCCGCTGGTCCCGGCCGTCATCGAGGCGATGCACGCCGCCGTCGAGGATATGGCCAAGTCCGAGACCTTCCACGGCTACGGCCCCGAGCAGGGCTACGATTTCCTGCGCGCTGCCATCGCCAAGCGCGATTTCCACGCGCTCGGCGTCGACGTCGCCGACGACGAGATCTTCATCTCCGACGGCGCCAAGTCCGATTGCGGCAACATCGGCGACATCCTGGACGTCGACAATGTGGTGGCCGTGTGCGACCCGGTGTATCCCGTGTACGTCGACTCCAATGCCATGGCCGGCCGTGCAGGCGACTACGACGAGGCAACCGAGCGCTGGACGAATATCGTGTACATGCCCACCACCGCAGAGAACGGTTTCTGCCCGGCGCTTCCCGAGGGCCGCGCGGACGTCATCTACCTGTGCAGCCCGAACAACCCCACCGGCACGGTGCTCAACGCCGAGCAGCTGAAGATGTGGGTGGACTACGCAAACGCCAACGACGCCATCATCATGTTCGATGCCGCCTACGAGCGTTTCATCACCGAAGAGGGCGTGCCGCACTCAATTTACGAGGTGGAAGGCGCAAAGACCTGCGCCATCGAGTTCCGCTCGTTCTCCAAGACGGCGGGCTTCACCGGCGCGCGCTGCGGCTACACCGTGGTGCCCAAGGAGCTGGTGCGCGACGGCCAGAGCCTCAACGCCATGTGGAATCGCCGCCAGTGCACGAAGTTCAACGGTGCCAGCTACATCATCCAGCGCGGTGCCGCTGCCATCTACACCGAGGAAGGCGAGCGCCAGATCGAGGAGACGCTTGCGTACTACCGCAACAACGCACGCGTGATCAAGGAGGGCCTCGAGGCCGCCGGGTTCACCGTGTACGGCGCGGTGAACAGCCCGTATATCTGGTGCAAGACGCCTGAGGGCGTGGGCAGCTGGGAGTTCTTCGACAAGCTGCTGACCGAGGCGAACATCATCACCACGCCGGGCGCGGGCTTCGGCCCCTCGGGCGAGGGCTACGTGCGCCTGACTGCTTTCGGCGACGCCGATGCCACAGTCGAGGCCATGGAGCGCATCCAGAAGCTCATGGGGGAGTAGCCTCCCGGCAGGTCCCGCCGCGCTCTCTGTGGGGGGCGCGTCCTGCCGTGGCGTGCCTTTGGTGCAGGTGCGGCGTCAGCTGCGGGGTGGGTCCAGCGTTCGCCGAGATCGCCCCGGCCGCGCCTACCCCCTGCGTCTGCGTTTGCGCCACGCCGCGCTCTCTGTGGGGCGCGTCCTGCGGGAGTGCTCCTTCTGTAGGGCGTATCTTGCCGGAGCACGCCTTTGGCGCAGGCGTATCGTCGGCTGCGGGCGCGTCCAGAGTTCGCCGGATGCGCCCTGCCGGAGAGCGCCTTCTGCAGGGCGGTCCAAAGTTCGCTGGACGCATCCTGCCCGTGCTTTCGCCCGTCGCACGTGCCCGTGCTCCTTGCGTCCGCGCCCATGTCCGCATCCCGGGTCTTGTTCGGCCGCGAGCGCTTGGCTCGCGGCAGGTCCCGCAAGCCTTGCGAACCTCGCAAGCCCGTCCTCCACCGCGGACGCGTCCAATTAACGCCGATTTCGCCTCCTGGGAGACGAATTCGGCGTTAATTGGACGGAGCCTCGCTCGCAGGGCCTCGAGCGCGACGTCGCCTGCGGGGTGAGGTGCCCCGTAAGCAACGTTTTCCCAGCTCGCGGGAGTGGGCAGTAAAGTGGCTCCGGTGCGCGTTCCCGAAACGGCGTCCAATTAGCGGCAATTCCGGTGCGCATCCGTCCAACTAACGGGAAAACCTCCTGCGAAGTGACACTTTCGCTGTTAGCTGGACACCTCCGTTGCCTTCCTCGAACGTCGAGGCCCCGCACGGTGCCGCGAATTCCCCTCACTGCTGCCCGCGACCGCCGGCCGCCTATCCGTTCGATCACCGTGCCGCCAAGCGCGCGCCATTGACGCTCGTTGCTGGCGCCCGCAAGGCGGCCTCTGGTCCGCCGACGTTTTACCGGTGCGCCTTCGCAGCTTTCTTGCCTGCGATCTCGAACCGCACCTGCGCCCGTACCCATACGGTGCCCCGAATCACGTTCTCCTGCAGGGGGATTTTGCGTGTTACTCCGCGCATATGCCTTCTATCACCGGAAAACCTTGCGCGATCGTCTACCGAAAACGCCTGGCGAAAGCAATTATCTTACAGCGAAAAAGCGTCAATCTACCAGGCCATACTCCGTGTTAGACTGCCCGCATGGATATCGTTCTCTCGCACATATCGGCGCTCAGGTTCTGGCTCTCCCGGCCAGCTTGCTCCGCACGCCTTCGATACGCCGATCCGATTCTACCGGATTCCACCCTTCCCAAAGGAAAAGCGGCCGAGCTTGCAGTCTACGGCGGCGTCCCTGTGCATGTGCTATGCGCCGGTCCTATAAAAGGCGGAGTGCGCAACGGAGCGATTTACCATACCTGGCAAGGCGATTTGCCCGCAGGTTCGGTGGCCCGCATAGCGCCCGGTTTGTGCGTCTGCTCTCCGGAGCTTTCGTTCCTGCAAATGGCGCAAACTCTTGATGAGGTCTCGCAGATACGGTTGGGGTTCGAGCTGTGCGGGTCGTATTCGCTAGACGCACGTGCCGACGGTGGATTTTTCAAGCGAAGCCCCCTCACCACTCCGGAAAAACTCGGCGCATTGTGCGCCATCGCGCAAGGTCGACATGGGGTAAAACGAGCGAAAACCGCCGCGCAGCGCGTCATCACCGGGTCTGCTTCTCCGGCGGAAACGCGTCTTGCCATGATGTTGTCCATGCCGTGTCGATTGGGAGGTGCCGGGTTACCGCCACCTGTGCTAAATCATCGGATATCGCTATCGTCGTATCAGCAGCGATTGCTCCAGCGCCGCTATTTTCTTTGCGACTTATATTGGCCCGAAAAGCAGCTGGCGGTTGAATACGACAGCGACTCGTTCCATATCGGCCCCGATCGGATAGCAAAAGACGCGCAAAGACGAAACGCGCTCGAGCATCTTGATGTAAAGGTTATTACCGCAACGTCCCAAACATGCCGAGATCCGCAGCAGCTCAATGCGATCTCCCGCATGATTGCGCGTCGATTGGACCACGCTATTCGCCCAAGGTGCCGCGATTACGAACGCAAGCAGCACATGCTGCGCGCAAATCTGTTCAACAATCCACCCTGGCTGTAGCAAAATCGGTGCTTTGCGGTTGTTCGCGCGAGGGGAGGAAGGTTGGGGTATGGCTTGAATAGTTGCCGATGAAGGTTCGGCAGCGGGCTTGATTGCGAACCGTGCTGCTGATCGGTGCTCTTTTGGTTAACCCAGCTCGACCATTAAGTGCGGGAAGGGCTTGCACGCGCTAAGCGCAACCCACGTGTGGCGATCAGAGTTGCGCTGGATGGAGCGCGGGAAGGGTCTGCTTGCGCTAAGCGCAACCCTTGCACGGTTGAAGTTTGGCGATACCCTACCTATAGCTAGATAACCGATTAGTTCAACAGTGTGGCCTATTCTACGGATGAGGAGTATCGGTTAATTGAGCAACCCTTTGTTACTGTGCAGAAAATGCACAGTATTCTGCCGATTTAGTTTACTAGTGCGGTCTTTGTGTATCGGTCACCGTTCTACATCGATAAATGTTGAATTTGAGGCATATCGCAGGACGCACTGAGCAGAAGCGCTTCTTGCGCAAGGGCAAAACCATTCCTATGTTATATACGCGGTGTTTCGATCGTCGATGCGCAAGGGCATTAGGCGGTGTTTCGATTCAATAGGGATGCGGTAATCCGCTGCGCGAGATTGCATTGCCAAGACCGTCGTGTGGGATTGCATCGCCAAGATAATGGCCGCTTGTCGATCTAGTTACCGGAAGTGTATATGCGACTCGCTAAGCACATCAAGTGTGTTGTCCTTGGATTCGTTAATTTGCGGCAGTTATTGTCCCGCAATCAACAATAGAGCGATTCTTTATGTGTTGAACGCGGATGCTCGGGAAATACCAGGCGCAGTGTCCGCTTCACGCGGTGTTTCTTTTTGCGTTGAGCGGGTGGCCTTGCGCAGGTTGGACGCCGCCTCGCGGCGAGTATAGATGAGAGACCGGCGTGGCGTATCGAAATCGTGCTGATTGCAGCATAGGCAAGAGAGGTGAATTCGCGCTAGGTAGTTGCTTGGCATTTCGCCGCCTAGGACAATGGTGAGCGGTTGGCGATAATGTAGTGGCTTGCGGTCCAACTAACACGATAATCGTCAGCTTGAAGTCGTAAGTTGCGTTATTTGGACATTGATGCGACTCTGAATGGCGGTGCGGGCAGCGTTATCGTGCTCACATTACTTGTAAGCAATGCATACGAGCTTTTGACCTGGGATAATGCGATTGTTGTTCTGGATGTCGGCGGTTATTTCGAAATACCTTGCCCGTCATGGTCCAACTAGCGAAATAAGCGGCAGGGCGCCGACCAAATATCGCAATAATTTGCCGCAAGGCGTCATTCTTTTTTGATTGTTGGTCCAGGCGGCGTTGGGGCTGTGCGCGAGCTCGTGCTTGCTGCCAGCCTGTTGCTGCCCGATCGCGTGCAAAAAGAAGCGCCTCCCGCGGGGGGAGGCGCTTCGTTTGCGTTGCGCGCGGTGTTGGCGAAGCAAAGCGGTCGCATTTCGTGCAGTGACAGCGAGGCGCTTCGTTCGCCTCCGCATAGTGCTATGCGATCTCGATCGGATAGCTGGCGATGGTGTCGTAGGTGTCGTTGTCCATCAGGCTGATGGTGCCGGCAACGTTCTTCATGGCGTCGATATCGGTAACCTTGGTGCTGTCGAAGTAGCCGAAGGTCTCGGCGAACATACCGGGCTTGACGGTTTCGGTCAGGGTGAAGTCGACCATCTGGCCGTCAACGCTGAAGGTGCCGTATTCGGCCATGAACAGGACGGTCTTGTCGGCGGTCTTGTTCTCAACCTTGAAGGTGTAGCCGCAGTCGTCGAGCCAATCCTGCTTCTTGTTCAGCACGGTGATGGTGCAGTTCTCGTCGTCGACGAGCACCTTGTCAACGGCAACGGTGTTCTTGTCGGTGGTGCTTGCAGCCTTGGAATCGCCGTCGTTGCTATTGGCCTTGACCTCGCCGCGCTCGAACGTCATGGCGTAGCCGCCCTCGGTCATCTGCAGCTTACCGTCGGCGATGGTCGCGGTGATGGGGCTGCCGTCGATGGTGAATGTGGCCTCCGTGGCGCTCTTGGCTTGCCACGTGCCGTCAAGGGGCTCGCCGAACATGACGAGCGCGCAGGTGCCGTCCTCGTTGACGTTCAGGCCCACGCTCATGCCGAACGCATCCAGCATGGCAATGTCCTCAGCGGTTGCCTCTTCGCCGTCGGATACCATGCCCGCCAGCTTCCACGAGCCGATGAACGCCTCTTTCGCATCCTTGTCGTTGGTTGCGCTGCCACCGCCGCAGCCGGTCAATGCCAAGCACAGCGTCATCGCGCATGCTACCAACGCGCATACCAATAGCTTCCTCTTCATGTCCCTCACTCCCTTTCTGTTTGATGCTCCTATGGCGAACCTTCGGTCCCTCGCCGAAGGCGTGTGCCCTGTTTGCGCGCTTGCCGCAGATCAACCCGGCGAGCGCTTATCCCATCGCGCCGCCGCAGTACTCGCAGCGTCCTTGCGCGTCGGGGATGGTGGTGGCGCCGCAGAACGGGCAGGTTTGCGCGGTTTTCGGCGCCGCGGCTGCCGCCGCTTGCTCGCGGACGGTCTCCCGCAGCTGGGTGAGCGCCTCGCGGATCTGCTGCGCTTGACGCTCCGCCTCGCGGTATTCCACGGAGTTGCGCTCCTCGATGCGGTAATCGTTGACCTTGAACGTGATCTCGCTGAAGTACGGCGAGTTCACGTGGATGGTGACGTACACGTCGTAGTCGATGTCGTAGCGCGGCGGGTCGTAGCTTTGCGAATAGCCCTCGTCGTCTTTCCAGGTGAGCTCGCTGCGCGTCTCGCGAATCTCGGTATCGCAGCCGGTGACCTGGGAGAAGTCCATAACGTCGGGGTTTGCGTCGCGTTAACGGGAATTGCGCGTGACGATGAAGCGCTTCGCGTCCTCGTCGAGCATCACCTTCATGTCGCAGCCGAGCGTGCGCGTGACGTTGAGCTCGGCCACCTTCTGCCGGTTGGCCTCGCGATACTCAAGCTGCTCGGCGATCTGCTCGACGGTGCTCGCACGCCGGTCGCTGAAAAACGGCGACAGCTTGCCTGCGCACTCCTTGCACAGGTTGCCGTCCTCAAGCTTGCGATTGCCCAGAAGCCCGATCTCGCCGCCGCAGATGCTGCAGGTT
>ERZ838483.1783-NODE-1783-length-15953-cov-25.828532_pt1 | contig 15953 bp, 14 predicted proteins | sample MGYA00519939_ERZ838483 | MGnify/ENA primary metagenome ERZ838483 (study PRJEB31850, sample SAMEA3708836) | human gut metagenome | biome: human gut; feature: human-associated habitat; material: faeces | place: China | collected 2014 ... | reverse complement strand
CGACTTGATCGAAACGCTCTAAGAGAAATCTTAGGGCGTTTTTTGTTGCACTTTGAGACCCGCTCTGGTAGAATGAAAGAAACGACTGTAAGGAAGGTGCTGGAAATGGATTGGGTCATGTGTCTGTTGCCCTTTGCCGTGTGTTTTATGGGCTTTCTTGCCGCCGCGAAGGTGACGAAAAAGAAAAAGTGGATTCTGGCTGCGGCCGGAGTGGTGCTGTCTCTGGCGGCTGCGTTCGGCTCGCTGGCCGTTTACCGGAATCAAAAGATCACGAAGCCTATCCGAGACAGTGAGCTGCTCGCAGTGGCAGAACTGCGTCTGGACACGTTCCTGGGGGATGCAGAGCTGAACGATTTCCAGACCGACCGTCTGACCGAGCTGTATGGTGCGCTGGGACACTATCTGAACAGCCTGGTCTATCTGCCCTGCATCAACCAGGATACATTTGATGCGGGTACCCAGGATGTGATCCTGCAATTCGGAACGGAGGAAGAGGTAAAACTCTGGCTGGCGTTCTATCCCGACCGCCGGATCTGCCTCGTGAACGGGAAAAAGGCCTATGTTTTTCCAGGTGGAACGGCCGCTTACCAGAAGATCGAAGCGATCCTGGCCTCGGACAGCGTACAGACCACTGTGACCATTACGGCACTGGATGCGGCAAACGACCAGCTGACAGCTTCGGATGCAGAGGGAAAAGAGTATGTGATCCACGGCATCTCGGAAAAGCTGCGGACGCGGGACGAAGAGCAGGTGGACGTCAAGGCGCTTTCGGCAGGCGATACGCTGACCGTGCTTTCGGATGGCGCGGCTCTGCTGAGCGCCCCCAGTCAGTTTGCGCATATTTATAAGATCTATTGGGAGGAATAAATGGACATTTTACCTATTGAAACACCTCGCTTGCTGCTCCGGCAGTTTGCGGTAGAGGATGCCGAAGATGTATTTGCAATTTTTTCGGACGAGCAGACCACGCTGGACTGCGGAGGCTACCATGCCTTTGATGCGATGGATGAGGAATATGGCCGCTTGATGCAGAAATTTGCGGGGCAGACCCGATACAGTGTGGTGGAAAAGAAGACCGGGCGGGTTGTTGCAGTGATTTCGATGATGGACGCCGGACGGGCTGTTCCGGGCTGGGACCTGGGCATTGAAGTTGCACCGGATGCCCGCCGGAAGGGATACGCACGTGAAGCATTGGCCGCGGTGGTGCGGACCTATTTTGAACAGACGGATACCGTGCTGTTCACTGGAGGACACTATGCTTATAATACGGCGTCCGATGCGCTGCTGAAACAGCTGGGGTTCGTCTATGAGGGTGTGGAGCACAAGGCGATGCGCCATGCCGAACGCGGCCCGACTGATCTGGTGTGCTATTTCCTGGAAAAAGAATGAATGCCGAGCGATTTCCGCTGTCTCTTCTTCAAGAGGCGGCGGATTTTTTTCGGCAAAAGCCTTGCATCTGGCCCACCGGTGCGGTATGCTTAACCAATAGAGCTCGCAGGGGGAGGGAAACCGGGATGGATATGGAAGAGATCCAGTATCTGCTGGGCAGTGCGATCTTTGCGCGGGCAAAAAATTATGTGAAACGCATCGAATCGTATGAATGCAAGACCGAAGAGAATGGGGTCCGGCATCTGAGCGCAGAGGTGGAGGGCAGCGGAGACAGTCTGTATGAGACTGAGGCATGGCTGCGCCAGAACGGCAGCTTTGTCAGCGCGAGCTGTACCTGCCCCTATAACGACAATGGCAACGGTCTGTTCTGCAAACATATCGGGGCGCTTCTGCTGTATGACCAAAAAGAAACGGCGCAGACGCAGAAATCGTGTCCTTCTAAGATCGGCCTCACCGCGATCCCCGGCGTCGTGCGGGGCACGGCCAACCTGCCCGAAGAGCCGGAACCAGCCCGGAAGGACAGCTATGCCTCCGGGTTGCAAATGCTGTTCGGGCGGAAATGGCGGGGCGATGAGCCAGAATCGGACCCGGAGGCCCGCGCCCTGCTGCGCACCTATCGGGAAGGAGAGCTCTCCGAAGTGGAGGACAACATCCTGCCCCAGCGCACCGGTTTTGTGGAGCTGGAACCGGAACTGACCGTGCTGCAGGGCGGCACACCCTGGCTGCGGCTCCGCATCTCGGACGGCGGACGGCCCTATGTGGTCAAGAGCCTGGAGGAACTGCTGTCGCATATTGAAAACAACCAGGTTGTCAGCTACGGAAAATCGCTGGCGTTCCAGCACCGGTGGGATGCCTTTACGCCGGAGGCCCGGCAGCTGCTGAACCTGCTGCGGCGGGAGATCATCAACCGGCAGCAGCTGGAAACGCGGGGCTATACCACGAGCCGCTACGCGGAGACCGGCCCGGCCGGCGGCATCACACTGACGGGAGAGACCTTCGACGCCCTTGTGAACCTGTATGCCGACCGGCACGAGTTGGGCGGCTATGCCTTAAAGGAAGGCATCCCCTCCCTGACGATGCAGGTGGAACGGCGGCGCGGCGGTGTGCAGATCAACGTGCGGCCGTCGCTGGGTTCGATCAAAGGGCTGGATTTTGATTACCTTTACAGCGAGGATACCATCTGGCGGCTGGATCGTGCAGCCACCGCCCGGATGCTGCCTGCGTTCCGGGGGCTGAGCGGAAGGAATCTGTTCTTTACGAGCGGGGACGCCACGGCTTTTTGCAGCTATGTGCTGCCGGAACTGGGCCGCTATGTGATCATCGAAGACCCGGAACGGCTGCTGCTGAACCAGATCCCGCTGGCGCCGGTGACGCAGTTCTATCTGGATGCGCCGCAGATGGGGACCGTGAGCGCCTATCTGGAATTTTTGTACGGCGAGGATCGCGTGACGCCCTTTGCTCCGCCGCCGCAGGGTCTGCTGCGGGATGCCCGCACCGAGGACCGGGCCGCCCGCCTGCTGGGCCGGTATTTGCAGCCGGGCGTGGGGCCGATGCAGTACAGCGCATCCGAGGAGGAAGCGGTCTACCGCTTTCTGGACGAGGGCGTCCCGGTTCTGATGAACGAGGGCGAAGTCTACCTGACCGATGCGTTCCGCAATCTGCAGGCCCCGTCGCCGAAGATCTCGGTGGGGGTGTCGGTGCACGGAAGCGTCCTCGACCTGGAAGTGGACACCGGTGCGTTCCCGGTGGGGGAGCTGAAGGCCCTGCTGAAGTCGCTCCACCAGAAAAAACGCTACCACCGCCTGCGGGATGGCCGCCTGCTCAAGCTGGACGAGGAGTTCGAAGGGCTGGACGAGCTGAACGAGACGCTGGAACTCTCCGGGGTCAAGCTGAGCAAGAACCACGCGGAACTGCCTCTTTACCGGGCACCGAGTCTGGACCGGGCGCTGTCGGGGCAGAGTGGGATCCACTTCAACCGCGACGATGCGTTCCGGCGGATCAGCCGCAGCTTCCATGCGGTAAAGGACAGCGAGTATACGCCGCCTGCTTCCTTACAAAAAGTATTGCGAAAGTACCAGCGCGATGGCTACCGCTGGCTGCGGACGCTGGATGGATATGGCATGGGCGGCATCTTGGCCGATGATATGGGTCTGGGCAAAACGGTGCAGGTGCTGAGCTACCTGCTCTCCATCAAGGAGCTGGGGGAGAAGGCCCTGCCCAGCCTCATCGTCTGCCCGGCGTCGCTGGTGCTGAACTGGGCCGAAGAGTGCCAGAAGTTCACGCCGGAGCTGCGCTGCATCGTTGTGGACGGCGGCGCGGCCCACCGCGCGGCTCTGGCCGAACAGTGGGAGGGGGCAGACCTTGTGGTGACGAGCTACGACCTGCTCCGCCGCGACGAGGCGCTGTATGCAGACCGGAAATTCTATGCCTGCATTTTGGATGAGGCACAGGCCATCAAGAACCATACCACCCAGAAATACAAGGCCGTGTGCCGGGTGAACAGTCGGGTGCGCTTTGCGCTGACCGGTACGCCGGTGGAAAACCGGCTGGGTGAGCTGTGGAGCATCTTCTCCTTCCTGATGCCGGGTTATCTACCGCCCTACAAGAGCTTCTGCACCCGGTTCGAAAAGCCCATCGTGCAGGAGAACGACCCGACGGCGGTGCGGCGGCTGAACCAGCTGACCGGGCCGTTCATCCTCCGCCGCATGAAGGCGGAGGTGCTGAAGGAGCTGCCGCCCAAGACCGAGAACATCTACCGCATTGAGCTGGAAGAAGAACAGCGCAAGCTCTATCTGGCGGCGGTGCTGGATGCCCGCGAAAAGCTCAAGGCGGCCAAGCCCGAAGACAAGATGGCCGTGTTTGCCGTGCTGATGCGGCTGCGGGAGATCTGCTGCGACCCGCACCTCATCGCCGACAACTGGGCGGGCGGCAGCGCCAAGCTGGACGCCTGCACCGAACTGGTGACCTCCGCCGTGGAGGGCGGGCACCGCATCCTGCTGTTCAGCCAGTTCACCTCCATGCTGGACCTGCTGGCCAAACGTCTGGATGAAGCAGGCATCAGCCACTTCACGCTGCAGGGCTCGACCCCGAAGCCGGTCCGCGCCGAGCTGGTGCGGCGGTTCAACGGGGGCGAGGTGAGCGTTTTCCTCATCTCGCTGCGGGCGGGCGGCACCGGTCTGAACCTGACCGCCGCCGACATCGTCATCCACTACGACCCGTGGTGGAACGTGGCAGCGCAGAACCAGGCCACCGACCGTGCCTACCGCATCGGCCAGCAGAACCCGGTGCAGGTGTACAAGCTCATTGCACAGGATACCATTGAAGAAAAGATCGTTGCATTGCAGCAGGCCAAGCAGTCGCTGGCCGACACGGTGACAGGCAGTGCCGACGGCGCGATCCTGTCGATGAAGCCGGAAGAGCTGCTGGAATTGTTGGAGGTGCCGGAACCATGAACTTTGCGATTTTTGCACGGCCGGTCGTGACCATTTACGACCTGACCGAAACGACGAAGGAAAGCGACGCGGGGGTCGTCTCCACCATCGGGGACGAGGGTTTGTATGGGCAGGTCTGCCAGGTGTGCACGGCCCCCGGCGGCGTGACGGCAGAGGGCGTAACGCTGCCGGAGGAGATGGCCGAGGTGGTCAGCTTTTACGGCTATCACGGCTATGTGTTCGCATCGGAGCTGCAGTTCTGCGGGGAAGCGGAACTGCGGAGCTACCTTGCCGCCGAATGGGTGATGGCGGGCCGCGCGACCGATGTGCTGACCCTGCCCAAGGTGCAGGGCGTCCGGCTGTTAGAGCTGGAGCGCGGGGCGCTGCTGCGCCGCCTGCCCGAAGAGGCTCCCCACGACGGCTGGGCGCTGGTCCGGCTCGTGGATGGCCGGACCGGCTATGTCCGGGCTGTGGCGCTGGAGCCGGTGCGCTGGCCGATGACGGCGGTGTTCACCCAGCAGGCAGGCCGCCGCTTCGACGAGGCACTGGCGCTGGCCGAGGGGTGCAGGCCCGAAGAGCTTGTGCCCCGTGCCCTTGACCGCTGGTACGGCGGCAGCGAGGAAGCGTTCCGGAATGCGCTGGCCGAGCAGGCCAAACGGTATCTGGGCACAGAGTACCGCTGGGGCGGCAAGTCGGGTCGGGGCATCGACTGCTCCGGCCTTGTGAGCAGCGCCTACATGCAGTGCGGCGTCCTCATCTACCGGGACGCCCGACTCGTGGAGGGCTGGCCCATGCACGAGATCCCGAAGGAACAGGTCCGGCGCGGCGATGCGCTCTACTTCCCCGGCCACATCGCGCTCTATCTGGGCGAGGGGCGGTACATCCACTCCACCGGTGCCGCAGGGAGCGGCGGCGTGGTGCTCAACAGCCTGGACCCGGACGACCCGCTCTACCGGGAAGATCTGGTGAAGAGCCTGTATGCGGTGGGAAGTTTGTTTTGAACCCGCTCCGTCTCGCTCCGCCTGTCAGTTCCCCCGAAGGGGGCGCTTTGGGCAAAGCCGGGAACGCTGCACGGACTGCCAAGGCCTCTCCTACAAGGAGAGGTGGCATTGCGAAGCAATGACGGAGAGGTTGTACGAAGGAACGATAGCAGAAAGGACAACACATTATGAAAGTCTTTGATCTCCATTGTGATACCCTGAGCGAACTGCGCTATGCCGAGCGGCGGGGCGAAGCCAAGAGCTTTGCAACCAATGATCTGCACATTGATCTGGAAAAGCTGCACAAGGGCGACTACATGCTGCAATGCTTTGCCGCTTTTGTGAACCTGAGCGACCCGACCCCCGGCGCAGACCCGCTGGTGACGGTGCTGGAAGAGGTGGATGTGTTCAAGCGGATCATGGCGAAGTATTCCGACCAGATCGCGCCGGTCTACCGCCCGGAGGACATCCGCCGCAACGCGCAGGCCGGAAAGATCAGCGGAATGCTGACCATCGAGGAGGGCGGCTGCTGCAAGGGCAGCCTGGGTGTGCTGCGGCAGATGTATGAGCTGGGTGCCCGCATGATGACCCTGACCTGGAACCACGAAAACGAGCTGGCCAGCCCCAATGTGGTGCCCGGCGGGGGCGGGGACATCTGGCCCTGCAAGCCCAACACCGAGACCGGCCTGAAGGAGCGCGGGTTTGAATTTCTGGCCGAGATGGAGCGCCTGCACATGATCGTGGACGTGAGCCACCTGTCCGACCGGGGGTTCTGGGATATCGCGGAGCACAGCACCCGCCCCTTTGCGGCCAGCCACTCCAACTGCCGCGCTCTGGCACCCCACTGCCGCAATCTGACCGACGAGATGATCCGCGTCATGGCCGAAAAGGGCGGTCTCGTGGGCCTGAACTACTGCTCCGGCTTCCTGGATGACCAGCCGCGCCCGGAACTCTGCCGCAGCACCACGGCCCTGATGGCCCGACACGCAGCCCATTTCAAGCAGGTGGGCGGCATTGAGATCATCGGCCTGGGCAGCGACTTTGACGGCATCGGCGGCAAGCTGGAAATGGGCGACTGCTCCAAACTGCCGCTGCTGGCCGACGCGCTGCGGAAGGAAGGCTTCACCGAGGACGAGGTGGAGCAGATCTTCTTCCGCAACGCCCAGCGCTTCTTCGAGGAAAATCTGTAAATAGAAAGGGAAAGATTCCGAAATGGATAAAAATATGACGCTGGAAAAGCGGATCGCGGCCGAGCTGTACTCCTATCAGGGCAAGATGAGCGTTTTTGTGGACGACCTGCAGGGCCGCACGGTCGAGATCGGGGCCGATGAAGCGTTCGAGACGGCCTCGACCATCAAGGCATTCATCCTGGCGGCGCTGTATCTGCAGGTCAGTCGGGGCAAGGCCAGCCTGGACGAGCGCATCACCTACGAGGAGAGCCAGTTCGTGGACGGCTCCGGTATGCTGCGGGCGCTGGGCGTGGGTGCGGCGCTCAAGGTGAAGGACACTGCCACCATGATGATCATCTGCTCGGACAACATCGCCACCAATATGATCATCGACTATCTGGGGCTGGATACGATCAACGCCTGCATCCGGGAGCTGGGCTTTGCCCACACGGTGCTGCACAATCCGCTCCACTTTGACCACTACCGCGACCTTGGCACCACCACCCCCCGCGATTACGCGGCGCTGTTTGCGCAGGTGGCAAAGGGCACCCTCGTCAGCAAAGAGGCCAGCGCGGAGATGCTGGCCATCTTCCGCCAGCAGCACTACAATACCATGCTGACCCACGATTTCCCGCAGTTCTATCTGGACTGCGAGGAGACCGGCGAACCGGAACGCATCTGGGTGGCCAGCAAGAGCGGCAGCATGAACGCCTGCCGCAACGACGGCGGCATCGTCCACACCCCCTACGGCGAGTATGTCATCGTGCTGATGAACAAAGACTTCCATGATATCATCGAGTACAACGACCACCCCTCCATGGTCTACGGTGCCCGCGTCTCCCGGATGATCCTGGACCAGATCCTGGCCTGCGAGGGCAGGCTGTATCTGGACTGACCCATTCGCGGTGTCCGTCGGCTCCTCCCGGAGGAACCGGCCGTGAAAAACCGAAAAAATATACAACAACGTGAAAAATAGAGGGAAACATGACAGAAAGTATAACGATCTCTCCGCTGATGCTGGTCTTCCTGATGTGCATGACCGGCTTTGCGGGCTTTGTGGACTCGGCAGCAGGCGGCGGTGGACTCATCAGCCTGCCTGCCTATCTGTTTGCGGGCCTCCCGGCCCACTACACCTACGGCACCAACAAATTCAGCGCCGCCTGCGGCACCACCTTTGCCACGGCGCAGTTTTTCCAAAAGGGTGCCATGAACATCAAAGTGGGCCTGCTGGCGGCAGCAGGCAGCTTTGTGGGCAGTGCCCTTGGCTCCCACATTGTGCTGCTGCTCAGCGATGAGGCATTGCGGGCCATGATGCTCGTCATCCTGCCCATCGCGGCCGTGCTCATCCTGTGGCGGCGGAACCTGCCGGACGAGAACCGCGACGACGGCACCCTGACGGCCAAAAAAGCCGTGCTGGCTCTGGCCATCGGTCTGGGCATCGGCCTGTACGATGGCATCTTCGGCCCCGGCACCGGAACCTTTGCCATCATCGCCTTTACCACCCTGATGGGCTTTGACCTGCGCACGGCAGGCGGCAACGCCAAGGTGCTCAACCTTGCCAGCAACTATGCCAGCCTGGTCACCTACCTGATGAACGGGCTGGTGGTCTTCTCGGTGGGCATCCCCTGCGCCGTCAGCGGCATCGTGGGCAACCTGCTGGGGTCGCATTTTGCCCTGAAGAACGGCGCCAAGTTCATCCGCCCCATGATGCTCGTGGTGCTGGTGCTCCTGCTGGGCAAGCTCGTTTCGGACGCGGTGTTGTAAAATGATACATAAATTAATCAAAAAACTGGTCCTGGCGTGGGACCCGGATTTCACAAAACTGACGCCGGAAGAAGCAAAGCTCCTGAATGAGGCGGAAAACGACGAATTTGTGGACGCGGAAGACATCAACTGGTCCCAGATAGGCGCATAAACAAAAAAACGAGGAACTGCACAAAACAGTTCCTCGTTTTTGCGTCTGAGGGTTACAGATCCAGCGTCAGGGTCTTGTCGAAGAAGGCGATGCCGAAAGCGCCGGGGCCGGCGTGGGTGCCGATGACACAGCCGATCTGGCGGACCAGCAGGTCTTCCTGCTGCAGGTTGTCGCGCAGGTAGGTCTGGATGGGCGTCACCTCACGGGGGGAGACGGTGTAACCGGCCAGTGCCGGGAAGACGGGGCTGATGCCGCCCATCTCCTCGACCTTCTTGAACAGGGCCACATAGGCGCCGGGCAGGCCGCGGGCCTTGCCTGCCATAGCGACCTTACCGTCCTGGATGGTGATAAGGGGCTTGATGCCCAGCATCCCGCCTGCAACGGCTACGGCAGCGGGCAGGCGGCCGCCCTTGCGCAGGTACTTCAGGTCGTCGATAGCGGCCACAAGGTGCAGGTGCTCCTTGGCGTGTTCCAGAATGGCGGCGATCTGACCGGCCGTTTTGCCGGAATCCCGCAGCTGGACGGCCAGGCGGACGAGCAGGGCTTCGCTCAGGCAGACGTGTCCGCTGTCCACAAAGAGGACGTTGTCCACATTGGCCATGTCGGCGGCCAGCTTGGCGCACTGATAGGTGCCGGACAGTGCGTGGGACAGGAAGATGCCGATGACCTCATCTCCGGCGGTAGCGGCTTCGAGGAAGAAGTTCTCGAACAGTTCCGGGCTGGGCTGGCTGGTGGTGGGCAGCTTGCGGCACCCGGCCAGGATCTCATAATAGGCGGAGGGGGTCATGTCCACGCCATCCCGCAGGACGGTGCCGTCCTCCAGCGTGACGTTCAGGGGAATGACGGTCACGCCCAGCTGCTCGGCTTCGGCGGGCAGGATGTCGGACGCAGAATCGGTGAGAATACGGATCATAAATACAATACCTCCGAGGGTCGTGGCCGTAAAACGACCAATTCATCAGAAAAGTCGTGGGAATTATACCAGATGCAGAGGGAAAAAGTCAATTGTTTGAGCAAAAATTTCTTCGCATTTTCGAAAAACAGCTCCGCGGCTTGCGCAAATGGGGGCGGATGTGGTACAATGTCCGCCGATGGGAGGGCTGTGCGTGAAAGAAAAACAGGAACCGGCCGCGTTCTGGAAAACGTTCGGTCTGGCGGCACTGCTCTGGGCTGTACTGGCAGCGGGGTCTGAACTGCTGTTTCCGTCGTCGGCTGCGGCCCCGGCGGGGGCGGCAGGCCTCCTGCGCAGCTGTCTGGTACTGCCGGTGGCGGAGGAACTGGTCTTTCGCGGGGCCGCGCTGCGGCTGCTGCGTCCGCTGGGGCGGAATGCGGCCATCCTGGGGCAGGCGGTGCTGTTTGCTGCGCTGCACGGCAGTCTGCAGGCCAAAGCGTACGCGCTGGGGATGGGGCTGCTCTTCGGCTGGGCGGCAGACCGGTCGGGAAGCCTTCTGCCCGGCATCCTGCTGCATATCCTGAACAATGGGGCCGTGCTGGCCCGCTGCTTGGCAGAAAGGGGAACACCATGACCGATTATGAACTGATGGGCGCGGCGCTGGCCGAAGCCGAGCAGGCCGCTGCGCTGGGCGAAGTACCGGTGGGGGCCGTCATCGCGAAGGACGGCAAGATCATCGCGTCGGCCCACAATACGCGGGAGACCGAGAAAAATGCCCTCCACCATGCCGAGCTGCTGGCCATCGACGCGGCCTGCAAAAAGCTGGGCGGCTGGCGGTTGTGGCAGTGTGAGCTGTTCGTGACGCTGGAACCCTGCCCCATGTGCAGCGGGGCCATCCTCAACAGCCGCATCCGGCGGGTGGTCTACGGGGCGGCAGACACGAAAGCGGGCTGCTGCGGGTCGGTGACCGATCTGTTCGCCCTGCCGTTCAATCATCACCCGGCGGTGGAAAACGGGCTGCGGGCTGAGGAAGCACAGGCGCTGTTGCAGGCGTTTTTCCTCCGGCTGCGGGAGGATCGGGCCGGCAAACCCCGCTGGAGACCGCCCGTGACGAAGTGAAAATTGAAAAAAGTGGGAACTGCGTGAAAAAGTCTGCGGTTCCCACTTTCTTTTTTCGAGAAATTGTGCTATATTATTCAATGGAAACTTGTCGAAACCACACACAATCGTTCCCAGGCACGCCGCAGGACCGGACTTGACCGGAAGAAGTGAGCAGAGCGCTGTTCTGGGGAGCGTGGAACGGCAGTTCCTCCTGCCTGTGCGGATTTTTGCGTGGGCAGAGAACAAGCGACAGGAGGGCTGACTCTTGTACGATGACGAATTTGAGCTGACATTCAATCTGCAGGACGAGGACGCCGCACCGGTGGAGCTGCCCAAGGCAGCGGAAGAGGCAGGACCGGAAGCCCCGGCTGAAACGCGGGAACCCGCAGCCGATGAGGAACCGACCATCGTGCTGCCGGACCGCAGGCCGGAGCCAGCCGCAGAAGCGGCAGCGCCGGACATGCCGCAGCCGGAAGCACCCGCAGCACCCGAACCGCAGCCGGAGGCACCGCCCCGGCCTGCCAACGGGCGGTGTGTGCTGATCTCCGGCGGCGACCGTGGCATCGGTGCAGCGGCAGCGCGGGCGTTTTACGCGGCGGGCGACCGTGTGGCGGTGTTCTACCACACCAACGCCGACGCGGCGGCGGCTCTGGAACAGGAGCTGCCCGGCTGCATCGCCATCCAGTGCGATGTGGCATCCCGCGCCAGCTGTGAGGTCGCGTTCCATGCGGCGGAGCAGGCGCTGGGCCGGGTGGATGTGCTGGTGAGCAATGCGGGCATCGCCCAGCAGAAGCTGTTCACCGACATCACCCCCGACGAATGGCAGCATATGCTGGACGTGAACCTGACCGGTGCGTTCCACCTGTGCCAGCTGGCGCTGCCGGGGATGATCCGCCGCAAGGCGGGCCGTATCCTGACGGTCAGCAGCATGTGGGGCCAGACCGGCGGCAGCTGCGAGGTCCACTATTCCGCTGCCAAAGCGGGCCTCATCGGCCTGACCAAGGCCCTCGCCAAAGAGGAGGGCCCCAGCGGCATCACCGTCAACTGTGTGGCTCCGGGTGTCATCGACACCGATATGATGGCTGCCTTTACCGCTGAGGACAAGGCGGCACTGGCCGAGGAGACCCCGGTGGGCCGTCTGGGCAGTGCGGACGAGGTGGCAAAGCTGCTGGTGTTCCTCGCCGGAGAGGATGCCGGGTACATCACCGGCCAGGTGTTCGGCGTGAACGGCGGCCTGGTGATTTGACCGGCCTGACAGCGGACAAAACTATGATACAACGTCACTTCCGGGCGGAACCACGTCCGGCGTGAAAAGGAGAGAGCGAAATGGGCATGACTTTGAAGGAACTGTTGACGAAAGGCGAAGGCACCCTGAGCGCACAGGAGGCCAAAGCGCTGGCCTCGCAGTGCCGGATGGATGTGGAGACCCTCTACACCCTGCTGGAGGAGCGCGGCATCAAAGTTCTGGACAACGAGGCGGAAGAGGATGCCAGCCTGGACGTGGACAGCATCCTTGCCGAGGTGGAGAACGCTGAGGCCAACAGCGATGAGCTGGGCCTGGGCGTTGACGAGGAAGAGGAGGCCGAGGAGAACCCGGCCGACCTGAAGGCAGCGATGGATGAGCTGCTGGACGACCCCGTGAAGAACTACCTCAAGCAGATCGGTCAGATCCCGCTGCTGAGCGCAGAGCAGGAAGTGGAGCTGAGCCGCCGTATCCATGCCGGTGCCGAAGCAGCACACATCCTTCAGGCAGACCGCATCAAGTACGGTGCGCCGGAGTACATCAAGAAGAACAGCGCCCGCTTCTCGTTCGAAGAGGACGAGAACAGCCGCAGCTACAACGAGGATCTGGACGACGAGGGCGGCGAGAAGTCGACCGAGGATGCCGAGGAAAAGGCAGCGGAAGAGAAGGCTGAGGAAGAGATCGAGAACGGCCCTCTGACCGAGGAGCGCCGTCAGGAGCTGCTGAAGACCCGCCGCGACGGCCTGAACGCCCGCCGCAGCCTGAGCGAAGCCAACCTGCGTCTGGTCGTTTCCATCGCCAAGAAGCACGTGGGCCACAATCTGGCCTTCCTCGACCTGATCCAGGAGGGCAACATCGGCCTCATCAAGGCCGCTGAAAAGTTCGACTGCGACCGCGGCTTCCGCTTCTCCACCTACGCCACCTGGTGGATCCGTCAGGCCATCACCCGCGCCATCGCAGACCAGGCCCGTACCATCCGCATCCCGGTGCACATGGTCGAGACCATCAACCGGATGCGTCAGGCCACCAACCAGCTGGTCTACCAGAACGGCCACGAGCCCACCCCGGAAGAGCTGGCAAAGGCCATGGATATGAGCGTCGAGCGCGTCCGTGAGATCCAGCGCATGGCGCAGGAGCCGGCCAGCCTGGAAAGCCCCGTCGGTGAGGAGGAAGATTCCTCGCTGGGCGATTTCGTCGCCGACGAAAACGCTGAGGCTCCCGGCAAGGCAGCCGACCGCGCCATGGTGGCCCAGCAGATCAATCAGGCCCTCAAGAGCCTGACCCCCCGTGAGGAGAAGGTCATCCGTCTGCGCTTCGGTCTGGACGATGGCCGCCCCCGCACGCTGGAAGAGGTCGGCCGCGATTTCGGCGTTACCCGTGAACGTGTCCGCCAGATCGAGGCAAAGGCCATCCGCAAGCTGCACAGCCGCAAGTGCCTGGCGCTGCTGAACGGTTTGATTGAGTAAGAAAGAAAACCCAAAAGAGGTCGTCACGCAGCGTGACGACCTCTTTTTGAGAAAAATCGAACTTTTTTGCAAAAACCTCTTGCCAAGCGGTGCGTTTTATGATAAACTGATTGAGCTGTGATTGTGCTGCTATAGCTCAGTTGGTAGAGCGCATCCTTGGTAAGGATGAGGTCTCCAGTTCGAATCTGGATAGCAGCTCCACAGCGAAGCCACTTGAATCCTTTGGATTCAGGTGGTTTTTTTGTTTTCCGCAGTTCATCAAAATGCCCAAAACACGGCGCTTCTTTCTCCATTCCGCTCATTGAAAATTTTAATAGCTTGCGGTATAATTTGTTTAAGCAAATTGGTTATTTTCATAACGATTTCAGAGCAAATTGATTTGGAGGTAGATTCCTATGGCACGTTTTACTCTTCCCCGCGATCTGTACCACGGCAAGGGCGCGCTGGAAGCCCTGAAGTCCTTCACCGGCAAAAAGGCCATGATCTGTGTGGGCGGCGGCTCCATGAAGCGGTTCGGTTTCCTGGACCGTGCGGTCAGCTACCTGAAGGAAGCCGGCATGGAAGTCGAGCTGTTTGAAGGCATTGAGCCGGACCCCTCGGTCGAGACCGTCATGCGCGGTGCCGAGGCCATGCTGAAGTTCGAGCCGGACTGGATCATCGCCATGGGCGGCGGTTCCCCCATTGACGCCGCAAAGGCCATGTGGATCAAGTACGAGTACCCGGAGATCACCTTTGAGGAGATGTGCAAGGTCTTCGGCATCCCGCCGCTGCGCCGCAAGGCACACTTCTGCGCCATCTCTTCCACCTCCGGCACCGCCACCGAGGTGACCGCATTCTCCATCATCACCGATTACCAGAAGGGCATCAAGTACCCCATCGCCGACTTCGAGATCACCCCGGACGTCGCCATCGTCGATCCCGACCTGGCCGAGACCATGCCCAAGAAGCTGGTCGCACACACCGGCATGGACGCCATGACCCACGCTATTGAGGCTTATGTCTCCACCGCACACTGCGATTATACCGACCCGCTGGCCATCTTTGCCATCCGGATGATCCAGGGCGATCTGGTGGACAGCTACAACGGCGACATGGCCAAGCGTGATTCGATGCACAACGCACAGTGTCTGGCCGGCATGGCCTTCTCCAACGCGCTGCTGGGCATCGTCCACTCCATGGCCCACAAGACTGGCGCTGCCTTTGCAGACTACGGCGCACACATCATCCATGGTGCAGCCAACGCCATGTATCTGCCCAAGGTCATCGCGTTCAACGCCAAAGACCCCGAAGCCAAAAAGCGCTATGGCGTCATTGCCGACGAGATGAAGCTCGGCGGTGCCAATGACGACGAGAAGGTCCAGCTGCTCATCGCATACCTGCGCGGCATGAACGACGCGCTGAACATCCCCCACTGCATCCAGCACTACGGCCCGGACTCCTACCCCACCGAGCAGGGCTTTGTGCCGGAGGAAGTGTTCCTGGAGCGTCTGCCCGAGATCGCCAAGAACGCCATCGCCGATGCCTGCACCGGCTCCAACCCCCGCCAGCCCAGTCAGGAGGAAATGGAGAAGCTGCTCAAGTGCTGCTACTACGACACCGAGGTGGATTTCTGATCCGTCCTTTCTTTAGTACACCTCCTTCCCTATGGACAAAAGCCCCGCAGAGCATACCGCCCTGCGGGGCTTTTGCTGGTTATGCCAGACGATTTGAAATGCCCGCCGCGTGCGTCCCCACCCGTGAAAAAGGGACACCGGAGCGTCCGCAGACGCTCCGGTGTCCCAAATTTTAAAATAGTTTTTCCTAGCGGCAGGCCTTACAGCTTGCTCAGCTGAGGACCCTGTGCGGTGTCCTTCACAGCCCAGCCCAGCTCGGTCAGCTGTGCGCGGATGGCATCGGCGGTGGCCCAGTCCTTGGCCTTCTTGGCGGCAGCGCGCTTCTCCACCAGCTCGGTCACCTCGGCGGGCACTTCGTCCTTCTTGCGGTTGTACAGCAGACCCAGCACACCGGTGATCTCGTCAAAAGCGGCGGCAGCGGTCTCCAGTGCAGCCTTGCTGGAAGCAGCGGACAGGGTGTTGATCTCCTTGACCAGATCAAACACGGCAGCCAGTGCATCCGGGGTGTTCAGGTCGTCGTCCATGGCGGTGCAGAACTTGGTGCGTGCCTCGGCGGCCTTTTCCTTCAGGGTCTCGTCGGTGCCAAAGTTGGTTTTGCTCAGGGCAAAGTCCAGATTCTCGCGGCAGGTGTACAGGCGCTCCAGACTGTTCTTGCAGCTCTCGATGAGGTCCACGGTGTAGTTCAGGGGCATCCGGTAGCCGGCGGTCAGCATGAAGTAGCGGATGGGCTCGTAGCCGTAGAGGTTTGCCACAT
>ERZ838483.1778-NODE-1778-length-15987-cov-2.420475_pt1 | contig 15987 bp, 18 predicted proteins | sample MGYA00519939_ERZ838483 | MGnify/ENA primary metagenome ERZ838483 (study PRJEB31850, sample SAMEA3708836) | human gut metagenome | biome: human gut; feature: human-associated habitat; material: faeces | place: China | collected 2014 ... | reverse complement strand
CAAGGCTCCGGTAGGCAAGGTTTGATCTTGTTATCCATTTTTATCTATATAGAATGAAAGAAAAGGAGAATTTGTATGTTAAAGTGGATCATTTTAGCTGTGGTCATTCTGGCGCTGATTGCGCTGGTGCTGGCCAACATTCGTGTAGTGCCCCAGTCCAAGGCATTCGTTTTGGAGCGGCTGGGCACTTTCTACGCCACCTGGGAGACCGGTCTGCATGTAAAAATTCCGTTCATTGACCGGATTGCCAAGACCGTTTCTCTTAAGGAGCAGGTTGTCGACTTTAAGCCGCAGGCGGTGATCACCAAGGACAATGTGACCATGCAGATCGACACGGTGGTGTTCTTCCAGATCACGGACCCCAAGCTGTACACCTACGGTGTGGAAAGCCCCATTTCTGCCATTGAGAATCTGTCTGCCACCACGCTGCGTAATATTATCGGCGAGATGGAGCTGGACAGCACCCTCACTTCCCGCGACACCATCAACACCAAGATCCGGGTGATTTTGGACGAGGCCACGGACCCCTGGGGTATTAAGGTGAACCGGGTGGAGTTGAAAAACATTATCCCGCCCCGGGAAATTCAGGACGCTATGGAAAAGCAGATGAAAGCGGAGCGCCAGCGCCGCGAGGCCATCTTGACCGCCGAGGGCGAGAAGCAGAGCCGTATTTTGGTGGCCGAGGGACACAAGGAGTCCAAGATCCTGGAAGCAGAGGCAGAAAAGCAAGCGGCCATTCTCCACGCCGAGGCTGTGAAAGAAGCGAAAATTCGCGAGGCCGAGGGTGAGGCTGCGGCTATTGAGGCGGTGCAAAAGGCCACCGCAGACGCCATTCGCCTGCTCAATGACGCCAACGCCGGTGACGCGGTGATTAAGCTGAAAGCGCTGGAGGCGTTCTCCAAGGCTGCCGACGGTCAGGCCACTAAGATCATCATTCCGTCGGAAATTCAAGGCCTTGCCGGTTTGGCAGAGGGCGTTGTGTCTGCCGTGCAGAAATAAACAGATAAATGGGTATAAAAATGGAAACAGGGAACGGTGTGTACCGTTCCCTGTTTTTTGCGGGCGGCAGATTGCCGCCCCTACCGTAGGGCGGGGGCTTGCTCCCGCCGCTCCTTTTTACGCAAAAACACCCCTATGGCTCTTGCGGGTCATAGGGGTGTTTGGCATATTTATTGCGCTTATTTCTTGCTGTTCATACGCGCTGCGGCAGCGGTGACGAAACCGCGGAACAGCGGGTGCGGACGGTTGGGACGGCTCTTGAATTCCGGATGGAACTGGCCGGCCACGAACCAGGGGTGATCCGGGATCTCTACCATCTCTACAATGTGGTTATCCGGCGAAGTGCCGGCAAAGATCATGCCCCCATTCAGCAGGTCCGGGCGATAATCATTGTTTACCTCATAGCGGTGGCGGTGGCGCTCATAGATCATAGAGGCGCCGTACAGGCCATAGGCCTTGGACTCCGGGTTCAAGGTGCAGGGGTACTGACCTAGGCGCATGGTGCCGCCCATGTCCGTTACATCCTTTTGCTCCGGCAAAATGTCGATCACCGGGTGGGTGGTGGACGGGTCGATCTCTGCCGAGTTGGCGTCTGCCATGCCCAGCACATCCCGGGCAAATTCAATAATTGCAATCTGCATACCCAGGCAGATCCCCAGGTAGGGTACTCCGTGGGTGCGGGCGTAGCGGCAGGCGTTGATTTTGCCTTCTATGCCACGGGAGCCAAAGCCGCCGGGTACCAAAATGCCGTCCATATCGCCCAAGATGGCGTCCAGATCTACATCGTCGCCCTCCAGGGTCTCCGAGTCGATCCAGTGAATATCCACGGCGCTGTGGGTGGCAATGCCGCCGTGCTTCAGTGCCTCGTTAACGCTGATATAGCTGTCGTGCAGCTCCACATATTTGCCCACCAGACCGATTTTGACCGTCTGTACCGGGTGGCGAAGCGCGTCCAGCATTTCCTGCCAGTCGGCAAGATCCGGTGCACCGGGGCAATCAATGCCCAGCTTGCGGATCACCACATCGTCCATGTGCTGCTGGTGGAGCATGATGGGCACGGCATAGAGAATGTCGCAGTTGTTATTTTCAATGACGCACTCCGGATCCACATTGCAGAACAGGGAGATCTTGTGCTTGATCTCATCCGTCAGCGGGTGTTCTGTGCGGCAAACGATAATATCCGGATTGATGCCGATGGAAAGCATTTCCTTTACACTGTGCTGGGTGGGCTTACTTTTCAGCTCATCGGAGGCTGCCAGGTAGGGCACCAAGGTCACATGGATAAACAGGCAGTTCTCTCGCCCGGCTTCCACGGCAAATTGGCGAATGGCCTCCAAAAACGGCTGGCTCTCAATATCGCCTACGGTGCCGCCGATCTCTACCAGGCACACGTCGGCGCCGGTGTCTGCGTTGCGGGCGATGGAACGCTTGATCTCATTGGTCACATGGGGAATGATCTGAATGGTCTGGCCGCCATACACGCCCTTGCGCTCGTCGGTGATCACTTTCCAGTATACGCGTCCGGAGGTCAAGTTGGAGTTTTGGCTCAGGGACTCGTCAATAAAGCGCTCGTAGTGCCCCAGGTCCAGGTCTGTTTCCGCACCGTCGTCGGTAACGAATACCTCGCCGTGCTGTACCGGGTTCATGGTGCCCGGGTCCACATTCAGGTACGGGTCCAGCTTCTGTGCGGTGACCTTTAGCCCTCTGGACTTCAGCAGTCGGCCCAGGGAAGCGGCGGTAATGCCCTTGCCCAGCCCGCTGACAACGCCGCCGGTAATGAAGATATACTTGGTTTTGCCCAATGAAATCACCCTTTCTGTGTTGTAGTCTGTATATAAAATGATATTGGGTCGATCAGTAAATGACCTTTTTGTCGCTTTTTGCAGTGCAGGTCAGGTGCACGCCCAGCTTTTTCAGCGTGTTCTCATCCACGGAGGACAGCAGAACGGAGCAGTGCACTTCGCAGTCCCGCAGCTTGCCCAGCTGTTCCAGCGCCAGGGCGGCGTTGGGGTCCGTCACCGCGCACATAGACAGGGCAATGAGCACCTCGTCCGTATGCAGCCGAGGGTTGTGACTGCCCAGATGGCGGGTCTTTAGCGCCTGGATGGGACGGATCACCTGCGGCGAGATTAGCAATGTTTCGTCCGGAATACCGCCCAGGTGCTTTAAGGCGTTGAGCAGCATAGCGCTGGCGCAGCCCAGCAGCTCGGTGGTTTTGCCGGTGATCAAATCGCCGTTTTCCAGTTCAATGGCGGCGCAGGGCGTGCCGGTGTTTGCCGCAGTCCGGGTTGCAGCTGCCGCGCAGGCTCGATCGTCGGTATTCAGTCCAGCCTGACCCAGCAGCAGCTCTAATTTATAAATTTCGTCGCTGCATTCCTTGCCGCGCAGCGCGTTGCAGCAGGCGGTAAAGTAGCGGCGCAGGATTTCCTCTTTGGCGGCGGTGCAGACGGCGTCGTCATCCACAATGCAGTTGCCGGCCATATTGACTCCCATATCCGTGGGGGACTGGTAGGGGCAGGTGCCGTAGATCTTTTCAAATGTGGCTTTCAGCACCGGGAAGATCTCCACATCCCGGTTGTAGTTCACCGTGGTCTGGCCGTAGGCCTCCAGGTGCCAGGGGTCGATCATATTTACATCCCCCAGGTCCGCGGTGGCAGCCTCATAGGCCAGGTTCACCGGATGGTTCAGAGGAATGTTCCAGATGGGGAAGGTCTCAAATTTTGCGTACCCGGCCTTAATGCCCCGCCGATTCTCATGGTACAGCTGGGACAGGCAGGTGGCCATCTTGCCGCTGCCCGGACCGGGGGCGGTGATGATTACCAGGGAGCGCCGGGTCTCAATATAATCATTTTTGCCATAGCCGGCGTCGCTGACGATCTTGCTGATGCTGGCCGGGTAGCCGTCGATCAGATAGTGGTGGTACACCGCCACGCCTGCCGCCTGCAGCCTCAAAGGCGTCCAGCTTGGGTGAGGGGGCGTACTTGGTGAGTACCGCTGAGCTGACGGTCAGCCCCTTGGAACGGAACGCCTCGATCAGCCGCAGGGTGTCTATATCATAGGTAATGCCCAAATCGCCACGCACCTTGTCCTTCTCAATATCCTGGGCGCTGACTACAATGACGATCTCCGCCTGGTCCTTTAGCTGCAGCAGCATTTGCAGCTTGCTGTCCGGCTGAAAGCCCGGCAGTACCCGACTGGCGTGGTAATCGTCAAACAGCTTGCCGCCGAATTCCAGATACAGCTTGCCGCCGAATTCGGCAATCCGCTCCCGAATACGGCCGGATTGCATCTCTAAATATTTTTGATTGTCAAAACCTACTTTTTTCATAATCCCTCTACTTACGCACGAACATTAAAATAAGAAAAACGGCTGTACGCCTGTACAACCGTCTGTACTTATACATTATACTGGAAAGTGCCCGCCAAATCAATAGCCAGTTCTATTTTTTTGACAAAATCAGTCTTTCTCTGCGATGGGATGGCTTTTTTCTCCCTGCAGCTTTTTGCAGTCCACCGCCAGTCGCCAAACCCACAGCCCCACAGCTACTGCCAGCAGCACGATGAATACCGCCATGCCCGGTCGGGTGTAAGCGCGGAGAAAGCGCAGCACGGTAAAGAGGGGGAACAGACCGGCGCCTGCCAGCGCCGCCAAAGCCTCTATCCGGTTGGCTGTGTTCAGGTGTTGCATCTCCGTGCGGTAGCGCACCAGCCCGATGAGAAAAACCATGGCTCCCACCACCACCAGCACAAAGGCCAGCACCAGCAGGTAAATCTCAATAAACATATAAAAGGGCTTGACCCAAAACAGCCGCACCTCGGTGATCAGCCCGATCACGCTGCCCGCCACCAACAGTGCTCCGGCCACGATCTTGGCCACCTGGTAGCGGCCTTGGGCACGGCGGGCTTCTGCGGCGCTGACGCTTTGCTGAATTTGCGCCGGTACTTCCCCGGTGAGCAGCTCGTCAATGGTGATGTCCAGGGCAGCAGCCAGTCCCGGCAGCAGCGAAATATCCGGAAAGCCGTCGCCGTTCTCCCACTTGGAGACGGTGCGGTTGCTAACCTGCAACTGGGCCGCCAGTTGCATTTGGGTCAGCCCCAGCGCCTTGCGGTGGGTGCTGATGGTGCGCCCAATCTCTTTTGCGTCCATATCTGCGGTGCGGGGACCGTGGTTCCCGCTCTCCTTTCCCTTGTTTACGGTTTTATTGTAGCAGAAAGGGAGGATCTTTGCAACAGGCGGACGGTGGAAGTTGTCCACGCTCCGTGGAACTGCAATTTTTTTGGCTTTATACCGCGGTTTTTCTTTACATAGTCCCGGGTGCGGGTTATACTGGTAACAGAAAGACGGTGGTGGCAAAATGGTACAGCTTTATTACGGTGACGGCAAGGGCAAGACCACGGCGGCGGTGGGCGCAGCAGTGCGCGCGGCAGGTGCCGGGGAGGCAGTGCTCTTTGTATCGTTTTATAAGGATGGCTCCTCGTGCGAGGTGGCGGCGCTGGAGCGGCTGGGGGTGCAATGCCTGTTCCCCCGGGAACAGTTCCAAATGTTTTGCCCGGTGACGGCAGAGAAGCAGGCGGCCTTGGCAGCGGATTATGCCCGGCTGCTAACGGAGATTGACGCGGTGGCGGCGGATTGTTTTTTGGTGGTGCTGGACGAGGGGGCAGACGCCTTTGCCGGTGACCTGCTGCCTCGGCAAGCGGTGCTGGACCTTTTGCAGCGCCATGGCAAGGATCGCGAAATCATCTTGACCGGCCACAGCCTGCCGGCGGACTTGGCGCCCTTGTGCGATTATGTTACCCGTATGACCAAGGAACGCCACCCCTTTGATACCGGCGCGCCGGCACGGCGGGGGATCGAATACTGAATACCCGTTGCAAATGGCTGCCGTTTGTGGTAGGATGATATTGTTGACCGAACCATACACTTTTTTGCATTATGAAGGGGGATTCATTTATGCGCAACCATGAGGTAACCACCATCCAGCCGCTGCTGGGACCGGATGGGATTTTGCAAGAGCCGGGTTGGTCTCGGCGGCCGTTGCAGCTGTACAGTCGGGCGGATATTAAAAAGCGTCCCACCCGCATTAAGGAGTGGGACTACTATTCGGTGCTGTCGCCCTCCGGGGACTTTGGCGTGTGCTTTACCCTGTCGGATGATGGGTACATTGGCTTACAGTCCGTGACTTTTTTGGACTTTAAGCATGCCTTTGAGCACACGGAGACCATTTTGAACGCCTTTCCCATGGGCAAGCTGCACATGCCCACCGTGTCCTCCGGCGGCAGTATCCGCTACTGCGACAAAAAGCTGGGTATGCAGTTTAATTTGGATTTTGAGCAGCGGGAGATCAAGTGCCACTTTAAGAATTTCTATAACGGCAAGCCCCTGCGGGCGCAGATCTTCTTAGAGGACCCACCCCAGGACTCCATGGTGATCGCCACGCCCTGGCTGGAGGATCCGCACGCGTTCTACTATAATCAAAAGATCAATTGTATGCGTGCCCGGGGCAAGGTGGAGTTTGACGGCAAAATTTATACCTTTGACCCGGCTACGGACTACGGCGCTTTGGACTGGGGTCGCGGCGTGTGGACCTATGACAACACCTGGTACTGGGGCTCCGGCTCCGGCACGGTGGACGGTCACCGTTTTGGCTTTAATATCGGTTACGGCTTTGGCGACACCTCCGCCGCTTCGGAGAATATTTTGTTCTACGATGGGGTGGGGCATAAGCTGGACGATGTAACCTTCCTGATCAGCGATAATTACACAGATCCCTGGAAGTTCACTTCCTCGGACGGTCGGTTTGAGATGGACTTTGTGCCCATTATCGACCGGGCGGCGCTGCTGGATGTGAAGCTGATCTGCTCCGACCAGCACCAGGTGTTTGGCCGCATGAGCGGCACCGCCGTGCTGGACGATGGCACCAAGGTGGTGCTGAAGGACTTCCTTTGCTTTGCGGAGAAAGTGCATAATAAGTATTAAGAAAGTGACAGAAGATGGCAAAAAAGGAACTGAAAACCAATGTAATGCGGGTGCTGGACAGCAAAAAGCTGGCCTATAACCACTATACCTATGATAATTCTACCGTGAACGGCGTGGAGGTGGCACGGCTGTTGGGCCAGGAACCGGACCGAGTGTTTAAGACCTTGGTGACCCGGGGCAAAAGCGGCGGCTTCTTTGTGTTTATGGTGCCGGTGGCAGAAGAACTGGATCTGAAAAAGGCGGCTCGCGCCTGCGGCGAAAAGGCGGTAGAAATGCTGCCCCAAAAGGAGCTGCTGCCCCGTACCGGCTATGTGCACGGCGGCTGCTCGCCCATTGGTATGAAAAAGCAGTTCCCCACCTATATCCACCAAACGGCGGCGGATTATGACACCATCTTCTTCTCTGCCGGGCGTGTGGGCGCCCAGGTGGAGTTGCCCCTGTCTGCCCTGCAACAGGCTCTGCCTGTCACCCCGGCGGATATTATTAAAGCATGAATCAGCAAAAAGCCCTTGCTTCGCAGCTGCAAAGCAAGGGCTTTTTTATATTTTTTCGTAAAGGATGCGTTTTGCACACGCAAAAGTCTGCTTTTTTTCAAATAATTTGTTAAGTGTACGCTGTCGGCGTATTGCTTTTGATAGGGTGTTTGCCTACAATAAAGGAGCAAAATACTATTTCTGTTGGAGGTCAAGAATATGAAAAGAGTGCTTAGCTTTGCCCTGTCTCTGGTGATGCTCTTGAGCATTACCGGCGGACTGGGCCTTACGGCGTATGCAGGGGACACCTATTATGAAACGGAGGATAATGATGACTATTCCTCTGCGGATTATGTGCCGGTGAATTCTACCATTTATGGTGTGTGTTCAGATTATAGTTATAGTGATACGGATTGGTACAAGTTTACCTTGTCTTCTCCTGCCAAGGTGAATGTGCAGTTCTCCTTTAATCGTGCGGATGCAGATGGAGATTGGTATGTGTACTTGTACAAGTATGAAGGTAATGGCGACTATTCAACATTAGATTATGAAGATGTTTATGTGTATGACGGAAGTTATACTTTCTCTTCATTGGGATTGCCGGCCGGTACATATTTTGTTAAAGTTTATGGCTATAATTCTGCTTGCGGTCGGCAGTATAGCATAACGCCTAAATGTTCTTATGTATCTAATTGGGAGACTGAATTCAACGATATACTTCTGCCGATCCTCTGTCTATGGGAACGACGCGCTATGGCGTTAATCCAACAAGTTCTGATGACGATTGGTATAAATTCACTTTGAATTCCCCTGCCAGCGTGTCTGTTGCTTTTACACATACCAAGGCAAGCGCTGATGGAGATTGGGGTGTATATTTGTACAAATACAACGGCGGTGGAGAATACGCTCAACTGGCTTATGAGGACGTTTGTGTCAGCGATGGCAATTATACTTTTCCAACGCAAGGGTTGTCTGCCGGTACTTATTTTGTAAAGGTTTCTGGTTGTAATTCCGCTTGCGGTCGCCAGTATGGCGTGACCGTGAACTACTCTGTCGGCAAGCCGGGCAAATTCCGGGTGAGCAGTCGGGGCAGCAATTCGCTGAAACTGGCGTGGAACAAACCGGTCGGTGCCACCGGGTACCAGTTGCAGCGCAAAAGCGGCAACAGCTATAAAGCGCTGGCAACGGTAAAAGGCACTTCTTATACCCATAAGAGCCTGCGCGCCGGTGCCGGCTATAGCTACCGGGTGCGTGCCTATCGCACCGTTGGCGGCAAGAATTATTACAGCGGTTGGGCGTATATGACCGCTTATACCAAGCCGGCCACCCCCAATTTGACCGGCCTGAGTGCCACTAAGAGCGGCCACAAGATCAAGGCCACCTGGAAGAAAGTGGGCGGCTCTGCCAGCGGCTACCAAATCTATTGGGCTAAGGACAAGAACTTTAAGAAAATGGTGTCCAAGACCACCGTGTCCGGGCAGAAGAAAACCAGCTATACCGGCAAGAACTTCACCAAGGGCAAACGCTATTATGTGAAGGTGCGCGCTTATAAGACGGTGAACGGCAACAAGATTTACGGTGCATGGTCTAATGTGCGCAATGTAAAGGCAAAATAATCCGTTTTTAAAACGACAAATCAATCCCACAGATTGGGATAGAAAAGCAAAGACCTCGCCGGTGGCGGGGTCTTTTGTAGGTTACAGGCAATTTTGGATATAGCGGCAATAATCGGCCAGGGGGTCCAGGGAGGTCAGGTCGTAGAGCATACGGGCGCCCACGGTGTCCTCCAGCTCATTAAAGACCCAGCGGCCTTGGTGGCGCACAAAGTCGATGGCGTAGTAATCTGCCTGCACCAAGGCGGCGATGTCGCTCACCTGCGCCCGTTCTGCCGGAGAGAGGGGATAGACCGCAGCGCTGCCCCCCAGGCAATAATTGGAGCGAAAGTCCGTGGCGGAGCGACGCAGGCAGGCGGCGTAGATTTCGCCTCCCAGCAGCCACACCCGCAGGTCCTGCCCCGGGGTATCTGCCACCGCCTGATAGACCAGGTTGCCGTCCTGTGGCGGCACCGGCTCGCCGGACCGGATCAGGCGCACGCCCTGCCCGCCGTGGCCGTCCTTTGGCTTCACCACCATAGGCGGCTCCGTTTGGTCGATGGATAAGATCTCCACGCCCTTTGCCGCCATAAAGCGGTAGCAGGCGTCCTTATCGTTGGCCAGGGCGCAAAAGGTTGCCGGGTTAAACACCCGCACGCCCTGCGACTCAAATCGCCGGGCCACCGCCGGGTCGTTGGTGCGATTGATGACAAAATCCGCCGGGCCGTCGTAATCCGGTGTGTGCAGCTCCGCGCCCAGCAGCGTGTGAAATTTGGCTACGGAAAATGTGTTGCGCCGTGCCTCTTCCGGTGTGTACAGCACCACGCCGCTCATTGCAACACCTCCTGAATGGCCCGGAACAGCAGGGGCGCTGTGTCAATGCCGGTGCAGGTTTTCAAATTTACCAAATGGGCGTTGGAATTGACCTCACACACGGTGCCGTCCTCCAGCAGGTCCACCCCGCCGAATAGCAGCCCCAGCTTTTCCGTTGCGGCCAGCGCCAGCGCTTCCTCCTCCCGGGTGGGGGTGCAGGGACGCATTTGTCCGCCGTTGGTAATATTGGCTCGGAAGTCCGCCGGATTGTACCGCTCCATGGCGGCCACGCACCGGCCGCCGATCACCTCGATCCGCTTGTCGTGTCCGGCGCTCTCTTTGCAGAATTTTTGCAGCAGGAAGGGGCGGGCGGTAATATGACTTTCGATCTCTTCCTTGCTATGGCACAGAAACACCTGGGCACCAAAGGAGCCGTAGCATTCCTTAAACACCAGCGGCAGCCCCAGGTGCTCTATGGCCCCATCAATAAACGGAGAAAAATTGCTGTCCTCAAAATAAGTTTTGGGTGCCACCATGGTCTCCGGCTGGGGCACGGTGCAAAGCAGGGTTTGGTAAGTCAGCGCCTTGTTGTCGCACAAGACAATGGCCTTGGCGCTGTTAAACACCGGCAGCCCCTGCTGTTCCAAGGCGTGGGCCAACGACACATCCTTGTCCCAAAACAGTACAAAGTCTGCTTTGGGCACAGCCAGGCGCAGCTCCAAATTGGAGTAGATTTTTAGATTGATCCCACAGGCTTTGGCGCCGGCAAGCAGCAGTTTGTCCTGCTGGGTATATTTTTCGCTGTGCAAAAAGGCGTTGATGGCTAAAATTCCCGTCATTTTGTTACATCTCCATAGGTAAATTGGCAGTAATATTGTAGCATTGAGCATTGCTTTTTGCAATGCAAGGGTGTAAAATATTGCTATCATCTCGGCACGACCGGGTATAAAGGAGAATGGCTATGACGGAGTACAAACTGAAATACGGTTGCAACCCGAACCAAAACCCTGCGCGCATTCACATGGACGGGCAGGCGCTGCCCTTTCAGATCCTGAACGGTGCAGCGGGCTACATCAATCTTTTAGACGCATTCAATTCCTGGCAGCTGGTGCGGGAATTAAAGGCGGCCACCGGGCTGCCCAGCGCCGCTTCCTTTAAGCATGTTTCTCCCGCCGGTGCGGCGGTGGCGAAGCCCTTGACGGCAGCGGACCGCCAGGTGTGCTTTGTGCCGGAGGGGCTGGAGCTGAGCCCCATTGCCCAGGCGTATGTGCGGGCCCGCGGCTGCGATCGGGTGTCCTCCTTTGGCGACTTCGCCGCCCTTAGCGACGAGTGCGATGCCTCTGTGGCCCAGTTCCTGGTAAAGGAAGTGTCCGACGGCATTATTGCGCCTTCTTACAGCGACGAGGCACTGGAGATTTTGAAGAAAAAGCGCCGTGGCAACTATCTGATCATCCAGATGGACCCGGACTATGTGCCCCAGGAGACGGAGACCAAGCAGGTGTTTGGTATTAAATTTGAGCAAAAGCGCAACGACGCCAAGATCTCCATGGATCTGTTCAACGAACTGCCCACGAAGGTGAACACCTTGCCGGAGAGCGCCAAGATCGACCTGCTCATCAGCATGATTACCCTAAAATATACCCAGTCCAACAGCGTGTGCTATGCCAAGGACGGCCAGACCATCGGCGTTGGCGCCGGGCAGCAGAGCCGCATCCACTGCACCCGCCTGGCCGGCAACAAGGCAGACAACTGGTGGCTGCGAAACAGTGAAAAAGTGCGCACTTTGCCCTTCATCGACGGCATTCGCAAGTGCGAGGCAGACAACGCCATTGACTTGTATATCAGCCCGGAGAGCGATAAGCTGCTGGCAGACGGCGTATGGCAGCGGTACTTTACGGAGAAGCCAGCGCCCTTTACTGCGGAGGAAAAGGCAGCTTGGCACAAAGAACTCACCGGCGTGAGCCTGGGTTCTGACGCATTCTTCCCCTTTGAGGATAACATTGAGCGTGCGGCAGAGAGCGGCGTGCAGTACATTGCCCAGCCCGGCGGCTCTGTGCGGGACGGCGATGTGATCGCCTGTTGTGACGATTTCGGTATGGCTATGGCCATGACCGGTATTCGTCTGTTCCATCACTAATGAAAGAGCAAGTGCTTGTGTGCCCCGTCTGCGGCGGGGCACTTTTGCGTACAGAGCGGCAGTACACTTGCCCGGCGGGCCACAGCTTCGATGTGGCCAAAGAGGGGTATGTGAACCTGCTATGCACCTCTAAATCTGCGGATAAAATGGGCGACAGTAAAGAGAGCGCCGCTGCTCGTCATGCCTTTTTGGAGCGTGGGTACTACGGCTGCCTGAAGGAGGCGCTGACGCCGCTGTTGCATGGCAATGTGCTGGATATTTGCTGCGGTGAGGGGTACTATGACAGCGTGCCTGCCGACGGTGCGCTTTACGGCTTTGATTTGTCTAAGACTATGGTGCGCCTGGCGGCTAAGCGAAAGAACGGCGGCCAATACTTTGTGGCGAATTTGGCTCGTATGCCGGTGGCAGAGAGCTGTATTGATACGGCGCTGCATTTGTTTGCGCCCTTTCACGATCGCGCGTTTGCTCGAGTGTTGGCGCCCGGTGGGCGGCTGTACAGCGTGACCCCCGGTGCGCACCATTTGTGGCAGATCAAAGAGACGGTGTACGATCGACCTTATCCCAATGACGAGATCGTGCCGAAAAGTCCGCTCCTGGAGATGGAACGGCAATTCCGGGTGGCGCAGGAAGTGCAGATCCCCGCGCCGGATTTGCAAACCCTGTTTGCTATGACCCCTTATTATTATCGTACCGCACCGACGCTGCGCCGGCGGTTGGATGCAATAGAACAGCTGCCGGTGACCTTGGACTTTTTGGTGACGGTGTACAAAAAAAGATGACCCGTCTTGCAAAGGGGTAGAATTTTTGGTAAAATAAACAGAACAACACAGTGAAGGAGTACGGCCTCATGGATCTGAAAACAGCAAATCGTCTGCAACAACTGCGCAAGGAGAACGGTTACAGCCAGGACGCCTTGGCGGAGAAATTGGGGCTGAGCCGCCAGGCAATCTCCAAGTGGGAGCGTGGCGAGTCCTCACCGGATACAGACAATTTAATTGCATTGGCCGAGCTGTATCACATGACGCTGGACCAGTTGTTAGGTGGCGAGCCGTCTTTGCTGACGCCGCCACAGCCTTCTCCCCGCCAGGCCGCTGCTGTGGCACAGCCGGCAGAGCAGCCGAAAACGGAAAAGAAGCGCCACGCCCTTCACGGTAAACTGGGCAAGAGCCTGTTTAAGTTCCCGTTCCCGGTAGTGGTGGCGATTGTGTATGTGGCTCTGGGGCTGACCGTTGGCTGGCACCCCACCTGGCTGGTCTTTCTGCTGATCCCCATTTACTATCATTTTGCCGGCGCTTGTATGACCAAGAGCCAAAAGGCCTTTATGATGGCACAGCCGATTCCGGAAGTCATCATCACCGTGTTTTTGGTACTGGGTGTTTGTGCAAAGTTGTGGCACCCGGCCTGGGTACTGTTCTTAATCATTCCGGTGTACTACTGGCTGGTGGCCGTGTATGTGAAGAAGCCCAAGAAAAAAATAAGATAATCAATACAAAAACCGCCCCTGCGGTCCGTTTCGGATCACGGGGGCGGTTTTGTTTATTGATTTGGCGGCGAAAGCCGTAGGGCGGGAATGATCCCTTGGTTTAGATGTGCCGAAAAACCCAGTATTTATGCGGGTTTCGGGACTTGGCACTTTTTGAACAACCGCTTTTGCAACACTTTTTTTCAAAAACGTGTTTTCGGGCAGATGAAATAGTCACCTTTGGTTTGCAACTAAACCTAAAAATCGCATAATTTTTAAGGCTTTTGCCCTGCTTTGGGCAGAAGCCTTTTTTATGAGACTATTTTGATTACCGGATGGCACGGCTTTTAGGTTTTTGGGCTGATGTTCTCTTTGCATTTATCCTAATTCTCGCTTTGTGTCCTTTACATTTGTGGAGACTCGTGCTATATTCTCATTGAAAGGGGTGACAGCTATGGACCAAGAAAAAATCGGTAACTTTCTTGCAGAAAACCGCAAGGCGAAAGGCTTTACGCAAATTGAATTTGCGGAGAAATTAGGCGTTTCCAACAAATCAGTATCCCGGTGGGAAACCGGAAAAAATAATACCGCTGTTTAAATGATAGGACAGGGAAGAGTATAGAAGCCTTATAACAGGCGATACCGAGAGAGGTGGACAAATGGAGCAGCTTTGTATTCCCGAAAAAATTCAGTCAATCGTCGGCACAAAGGCGTATTTGGTGGATAATGTCGGAATGTCGGACTCGCAAGTGCGTATTTATGATGAATTTGTCTTGAAAATTCAACCGCAAAGCGCAGAAACAAACAACGAGGCTGAAATTGCGAGGTGGGTCGGCAATAAAATCCCGATTCCCACGATAATTGAATATTGTGTTGTTAACGATATTTCATATACGCTTATGACAAAAATCGACGGGAAAATGCTCTGCTCTGCCGAGTACCTTGAGCAACCTAAAAGGCTGATAAAGCTTGTCGCACAGGGATTAAAGAAGCTATGGGAAATCGACGTAAAGGCTTGTCCTTATCAAACGAGCAGACTCAACGAACGCTTGAAAATCGCAGAATATAATGTGCACAATAATTTGGTGGATTTGAGCAGCGCAGAGCCTGAAACCTTCGGAAAAAACGGCTTCTCCAATCCAAAGGAGCTTCTTAATTGGCTGAAAAACAATCGTCCCGAGGAAGATATTGTTCTTACTCACGGCGATTATTGCTTGCCGAACATATTCGTGAAAGAAAACGAAATAAGCGGATTTATCGATATCGGAAAAACGGGTCCTGCTGACCGATGGCAGGATATCGCAATCGCAATAAGAAGCCTAAAGCATAATTCTGACGGCAAGTACACCGGCGGAGATAAAATTTTTGATTTTAACCCTCAAATGCTTTTAGACGAGCTGAATATAAATTTTGATGAACAAAAATATAAGTATTATATTTTGCTTGACGAGTTGTTTTAGACAAAATTATGTTAAAAATCATTCCGTACCATAGACAAAAGGCTTGTCACGCTCGGCAATTTCTAATTTAAGGATGTATCAAATATAAAACAGAATATTACAAAACAAAAAGAGCTATCAGGTTTTGAAAATCTGATAGCTCTTTAATTATATAGTGCAACATTCTTATATCGCGCTAATTTGATATAAGGTGCAAGCCACCGGGAATTATTCTTTTGCCATAATTGCAACATATTTTGCAACACGAGTGATGATAAAGAGAATAAGACAAAGAAAAATACCTCTAAAACAGCAATAAAATGGCTTGAAATAGAGGTAAAATAGGACAAACGATAATCTAGGAAAAGAGCGGGAATGATCCCTTTTGGGGATTATGCGGGCGGTAGATTGCCCTTCATACAGATTTGAATACCAATCGCTTTATTCCAAATACAGCACCGGCTCGCCGGTCGTAAGGGTAGCGGGTAGGTTCAGCACACGCTGATTTTTGGACCCGCGAAAGGCCAGGGTAATATCTGCCAGTTCTTCCTCATACCGGCCGTCCACCAATATGTCGATCAGTCCCAGCAACTCCCGGGTATAGGGGGTGCAGGCGCGGCATTCGCCGCTTTTGCCCAGCAATTCCTCTAAGGTAAAGCCGGTGTAGCACCACACGGTCTTGCCCGGTAAGGCGGTGCGAAACCGACGAAGAAATGCCAGCAGCGGCGCTTGATTTTCCGGCTCAAAGGGCTCGCCCCCCAGCAGGGACAGGCCGTTGATCCAGCGGGGACGGGTGGACGCAATGATATCGTCCTCCACCGCTTGGTCAAAGGGTTTGCCGTACAGAAAGTCCCAGGTGACGGCGTTAAAGCAGTTTTTGCACCGATTGCGACAGCCGGAAACAAACAGAGAGGTGCGCACGCCCTCTCCGTTTGCAATGTCATTTTTTTTAATCTCTGCGTAATTCATCTTATAAGTGCAGGACCCGGTCCTTGATCTCCTGGGTACGGCCCTGGTTCCAATACTGGGTGCCGATGTAACCGCAGGTGCGGCGGGCCACATTCATCTTGTCCTGATCGGTGTTGCCGCAGTTGG
>ERZ838483.1762-NODE-1762-length-16178-cov-20.343733_pt1 | contig 16178 bp, 19 predicted proteins | sample MGYA00519939_ERZ838483 | MGnify/ENA primary metagenome ERZ838483 (study PRJEB31850, sample SAMEA3708836) | human gut metagenome | biome: human gut; feature: human-associated habitat; material: faeces | place: China | collected 2014 ... | reverse complement strand
AGAACGACCCGGACATGATGTGGCTCACCACCATGAACCCCGAGACGCGCCGCCTAATCAAGGTGGAGCCCGAGGACGTCACCAAGATGGAAACCATGTTCAACCTTCTGCTGGGCAACGACGAGGCGGGCCGCAAGCGCCATATCTCCGAGCACGGCAAGGAATATCTGGATCAGCTGGACCTGCAGTAGCAGTAAATCAATAACGACGGCCCATAAGAAGTTCAAGAGGAAATCGTGGCAAAGAAGAAGACGAAGAACCAGCCAAAGAAAAAGCAGGTCAACGCCGAGAACGTCATCGGCCTGCACTCCGAGGTCACTGACCAGCCGATCACGCAGACGCTCGAGGTCAACTACATGCCCTACGCCATGAGCGTCAACGTCTCGCGTGCGTTCCCCGAGATCGACGGCTTTAAGCCCTCGCACCGCAAGCTGCTCTACACCATGTACAAGATGGGCCTGCTCAAGGGCGAGCGCCAGAAGAGCGCCAACATTGTGGGCCAGACCATGAAGCTCAACCCGCACGGCGATGCCGCGATCTACGAGACGATGGTGCGCCTGGCCACCGGCAACGAGGCACTGCTCGCCCCCTTCGTGGAGTCGAAGGGCAACTTTGGCAAGTACTATTCGGGCGACCTGAGCTACGCCGCCTCGCGTTATACCGAGGCCAAGCTCTCCCCCATCAGCGCCGAAATCTTCAAGGACATCGACAAGGACCCGGTCGACTTCGTCGACAGCTACGACGGCGCCATGAAGGAGCCACGCCTGCTGCCCACCACGTTCCCAAATATCCTCGTCTCGGCCAACAAGGGCATCGGCGTCGCCATGGCGTCCGACATCTGCGGCTTCAACCTCAACGAGGTCTGCACTGCCACCATGCATTACCTGCAGGATCCCGACTGCGACCTGCTCGAGTACATGCCCATGCCCGACTTCTCGACCGGCGGCGAGATCATCTACCGCCGCGAGGAGATGGAGAAGATCGTCGAGACCGGCCTTGGCAGCTTCCAGATTCGCTCCCGCTGGCGCTGGATTCCCGAAGAGCGCATCATCGAGGTGTACGAGATTCCCTACACCACCAAGACCGATGTCATCATCGAGCGCATCGTCAAGCTCTCCAAAGAGGGCAAGGTCAAAGAGATCGCCGACATCCGCGACGAGACCGACCTTTCGGGCCTGCGCATCGCAATCGACCTCAAGCGCGGTGTCGACCCCGATAAGCTCATGGCCAAGCTCTATCGCTCAACCACGCTGCAGGATTCGTTCTCGTGCAACTTCAACGTGCTGGTCGACGGCTATCCCCGCGTTATGGGCGTGCGCCAGATCTTGCACGAGTGGGTCAAGTGGCGTATTGAGTCCACGCGTCGCCGCATTAACTTTGACCTGGGCAAAAAGTCCGAGCGCTTGCACCTGCTGCACGGCCTTGAGGCAATTCTGCTCGATATCGACAAGGCCATCGCCATCATCCGCGGCACCAAGCTCGAAGCCGAGGTTGTGCCCAACCTTATGAAGGGTTTCGACATCGACGAAACCCAGGCCGAGTTTGTTGCCGAGCTCAAGCTCCGCAACATTAACGAAGAGTACATCCTCAACCGCACCAAGGACATCGCCAAGCTCGAGGGCGAGATTGCCGAGCTCGAGGAGATTCTCTCCAGCGAGGAGAACATCAAGAAAGTCATCAGCGACGAGCTGGCCGCAGTCAACAAGAAGTACGTGATGCCGCGCCGCACGGGCAGGATCGAGCCCCATGAGGTTATCGAGGTAAGCTTGGAGCCCGAGGTCGAGGAGTACCCGGTGACCATCATGCTCTCGCGCGATGGCTACCTTAAGAAGATGACGGACCGCGTGCTCAAGAAGGCCGCTACGCTCAAGTACAAGGACGGCGACAAACCCTTTATCGAGTTCCCGTCCTCCAACACCCACGAGCTGCTGGTCTTTACCAACAAGAACCAGGTGTACAAGTGCAAGGTCGCGGCGTTTGAGGACACCAAGTCGGCACAGCTGGGCTCGTACTTGCCGACCGATCTTGAGATGGAACCCGACGAGAGTGTCATCTGGGTCATCGACCCCGAGGACTACAAGGCCGACGTGCTGTTCGTCTTTGAGAACGGCCGCGTGGTGCGTGTCGCGCTTTCTGGATACGCTACCAAGACCAACCGCAAGCGCCTTAAGAACGCCATCTACGGCGGCAGCAAGCTGCTGTATGCGCAGGTGCTCAAGGAGGACCGCGACCTCGCGCTGGTCTCGAGCGACTACCGCCTGATGAACTTCAACACGTCGCTGCTCAAGACCAAGACGACCACCAACACGCAGGGCGTCCAGGCCTTTACGGCCAAGAAGGGCCGCTCGGTCACCACCGTCGGCACAACCGAGGAGATCCTTGGCGCCGGCGTCTCCGCCGAGAAGTTCACCGCGCAGAGCCTGCCTTCTGCCGGTGCCCTCATGAAGGAAAACGACATGCCAAGCCTGTTTGACTAGGTACCACGGCAACGAGATCGTTAGATACTTCGCAAAGCGACGAGGCCCGGAACGCAACGGCATTGCGCCCGGGACTCGTCGTTTTTCTTCTCAACTATTTTTTAACGCAGATAAATTGATTTCTGCTTATTTTTCTGCGTAAAAAATGTCAGCGTCACTGCTTCGATGCCCTTTGGTCAGTCGTTAGCAAAACTTGCAAAATTTAGCAAAAGTTGCAAAAATTAGCAAAACTTGCAAAGGAGCTACCATGGAGTGCAGCAAGAACCCCTTTACCCCAACATTTGGAAGCGTCCCTCCCTTTCTAGCGGGTCGCGAGCATATCCTGCGCGACATCAACCGTGGCTTTATCAACGGCCCAGGAGATCCCAACCTGTCGACCATTTTTACTGGCGCAAGGGGAACGGGCAAGACGGCGCTTCTCTCGCTCCTTTCAGAAACGGCGCTTGAACACGACTGGATCGCAGCAAATGTCTCCGCCATGCCAGGCATGCTCGAAGATATTATCGAGCGAACCAAAGAAGCCGCAGATAGCTACCTCTCGCAGCCTCACGCGCGCATAAACGGCGTTCAAATTGGTCCAGTGGGCATCGATTGGACATATGCTCAAGAGGCCCAGGGCAACTGGCGCACACGCATGAATGGCATCTTTAAGCAACTCGAAAAACATGACATCGGACTTCTCATCACCATCGATGAAGTCACCGTCGATCTCGAAGAAATGCTTCAATTTGCCTCTGTTTACCAGCACTTTGTACGCGAAGGTAAAAAAGTTGCCCTACTCATGGCAGGACTGCCCTACAAAGTATCGGCTCTGCTGCGCAACGATTCCGTCTCGTTCCTCAGGCGCTCCCAGTACCATCAGCTGGGACGAATCACTGATGTTGAGATTGCGAACGCATTCCGCAAAACCGTTGAGGCCGGAGGCCGCTCAATCACGCCAGAAGCGCTCGAGGACGCCGTGAAGGCCGTCGACGGATTTCCCTATATGATGCAGCTCGTCGGATATCGCACATGGGATGTTTCGGAAAACTCGCCCCAAATCAGTACATCCGATGTCCAGCAGGGTTCCCTGCTTGCACGTATGGAGCTGCGCGATCGTATTCTCGAAACGACCTATCGAGAGCTTTCTGACAAAGACATTGAGTTTTTGCTCGCGATGCTGGCCGATTCTGGCCCCAGCAGGGTCTCAGAAATTGCCAAGCGTATGGGCGTCGCCAGCAACTACGCAAGCCAATACAAACGCCGCCTCCTGGAGGACGGCGTTATCGGGGAACGTGGACGTGGCCTCGTCGGCTTCGACATCCCCGCGTTCAGGGAGTTCCTGAGTGAGAAGGCGTTTTAGCACACCGGAATTGTCCGCTGGAGCATCGTTGCATGGCAATCAGCATTCCTCTTGGTAAGGACAGCAAGCATTTCCGCTAGTGTTGATTGCCATGCGCTCTTCGAGCCCTTAGGCGAGCTTGCGAGCGAGCTCTCGCACCTCTTCCAGCTTGGGCGACGATGCCATGCTGTCGCGCTCGGTCATACCGCTGATGGTGACAATGCCCTGGTCCTCCCACTTGCAGTACGCGCAGGTTGACTTGTACATAGCGATCGCCGCATCATAGACGCCCTCGCTGTGGCTATCGAGCAAAAGGACCGTCTTGGTGAACGGGAAGCCCGTGGCACCGAAGGCGTACAGGCGGTCAATGGCGGCCTTCTCCTGCGCGGTGATATCGAACCAGTAGATAGGCGAGGCAAAGACGACCATATCTGCGTCATTCAGCGACTCGATCACGTTGGCCATGTCATCCTTCTGCACGCAGACGCCCTCATGGGCGAAGCAGTACTGGCATCCCAAGCAGCCGGCGATCTTCTTGCTGGCAACGCGGACGACCTCGACCGCATTGCCGCCTTCACGCGCGGTCTCGGCAAACGCCTCGACCATGGTGTCGGTATTGGCGCCCTTACGCGGGCTGCCGCTCAATACAACGATATTCATAGGAATCTCCCTCCTTCATGCCGCAGGCGCGCGGCACACATTTCGTTGTAACCAAAACAGATGGAGCTATTCAGTCGTCCGCAGACCACATCTCTCGTTCGTGTTCTCTAGACATAATCTCATTGCCTGATAACTCCTCGACCGTCTTGACTCTCTCCGAGAATTGAACAGCAAATCGTTGCTCGCAAAGTATCGCCTGTGGGAAAATTAACTTGAGCTTTCTCCCTGCTCGCGTAAGCGTTCGCGTGAAAGAGCCTAGCCGCATCGGCCAGGCGCAATATAGATCCGCGGAAACCGGCCTACGAACAAGAAGCGCCTTATGTATGGACAGCATGCACCACAAACCCAGAACGATCGAACCAGCTCGTTTATCCGCAGCGTCAAGCGTCATGTGGGCGTTAGAGCAGTCGCCTTCGGAGCGATTATTCTTGTGTCAGGGCAGCTCTTGCTACCCAATTCGGCACTAGCGGCCGAAACGCCCGAACCCGATGCTGCAACGCCCATCACCCGCAGCGAAGCCAACACGGACGGCAACTTCACAGCTACCACCGTTGTCGACCATAACTATGACTTGGAGCTCCCTCCTGCCTTCATGTTGGTCCAGAATGAGGCGTTTGTATACGACTTCCCCGACAAACCCGAGGATTTCGGTTACGGGCTTAACGACACCATCCACCTCTTCAAGGTCGACACCGATACCAAAAGCCTTATAAAAACCGAGAACCCCAAAGAAGCCAGCGTCTCTATTACGCTGACCATGATCGACAATCACGTAAGAGCAACCGTAGTCTTTACAGGCGGCTACGCCGACGACCAAATCCCTTATAGACTAAACCTCGCCAGCTCAACCCTCCTTGGCACACACGTTGACCGTGACTACGATAGCGGCCAGGGGATTATGCGCGAAACGCGGCACGACTACTACATCCGCTGCGTCTTCGACAGCGACGTGCAATTGATTGCAACCGACGTGACCGATCCCGAGCCCAGCCCTGACGTTAAACCGAACCCAGAGGTAAAACCCGAACCGGAAACCAAGCCCGAGCCCACACCGCAGCCCGAGGCAGAAAAGCCCACGGCAAATCCCGTTTCCACCAAGGCAGTAGCGGCGGTTAAACCAGCCGAGACCACCCTACCCGCGACGGGCGACAACGGTGCGATGGCAGTCGCCCTGAGTGTTGCCGGTGGTGTAGTTGTAGCAGTTGGCATTTCCGCAACAAGGCGTCGCAACCGCTAGCCAGCATTTCGTACCTCGCAGACAAAGATCCATCCCCACTCCGACGAGCTTTACTCACCGAGAAGATTCTTCCCCACAGAAATGAGCCTCTTTCCAACGGCCGCCTTCACGCCAATCATTACAACCACGTGGACAGTGCGGGCTTCGAGGTCCGCAGCAAGGACGTCCCCCGATGCCCGCAGTGCGGCTGGCAACTCGTGCTGTGGGTGCGAAACGACACGTTTCTGCAGGGCGCGGCGTGGCGCGAGGGCCTCGGGCGATACGGGCCGATTTGGGCACCCTGCTCACAACGACGATTTGAACGCAAGCGAATTCCCGACAAGCATGACAATGCATATGTCGTCATGCTTGTCGGAACATATGACGGCTATCTAGCGTCCAGCCGAGCCATCAATTAGACTTGACTTCGAGTAACTCGAATGCACTAACCTGCGGTTTTGTAAGAGGGATACCGCGTAGCAGCGACGAGCTGCACGAGCGGGTCGCTGGAGGGGACGTTCGGACCCGAGTCCGAGCACTTTGTCTACAGTTGCCTATACACCACCAACGTTCTGCGAAAGCGACGGCACCTCACGGGAGAACTGTCATCGTACTCGTCGCCGCGCTCCGCCCCCCCCTAAGCGATGTGCCTGCTACGAAACAATTGTCTTGTAATAAGCGCCGAAGTCTGCCAGCGAGTCCATGATGGGCATCATCTGGCGGCCGAGCTCGGTAAGGCCATACTCAACGCGGGGAGGATTCTCGCCATAGTCATGGCGAAAGACCAGCCCATCATCCTCCATCTGCCGCAGGCTGTCGGTAAGCACCTTCTGAGAGATCCCCTCCAGGTTGCGGCGCAACTCGTTGAAACGCCAAGGGCGTACGCGTAAGTTACGAATAATGAGCAGTTTCCACTTGCCGCCAATGAGCGCTACCGCCGTTGCGACCGGACACTCCGGAAGCTCCTCTTTCGCCATCATGGGAGACCCAACCTCCTTGACCATACCGGTTTCACAAAAAGGCACGCAGTTACAAATATGTGCGTACTCGTATTTGCATGCGCTTTCGCGTTGAATATATCTCACGCAGGAGATGCCTGCAAGGTAAATCAACCCCAAGAGAGGAACCATTATGGCTAATTATGCAAAGACCCACATCGGCAATGAGAGCCGCGTTGAGCTGCACGAGGTACTCGGGCTTACCGGGGCAGAGGTGAGTATCAACAGTCTTCCCGCCGGCGCTGGCGTTCCGTTCGTCCATGCACACAAGGAAAACGAGGAGATCTATGGCGTGCTCGAGGGCGCAGGCTCGGTCACGATCGACGGTGAGGATATCGAGCTTGCGGCCGGCGACTGGCTGCGCATTTCCCCCGCTGCGCATCGTCAGTTCCGCGCCGCGTCCGACTCGGGGATCACATACGTCTGCATTCAGGTCAAGCAGGGATCCCTCGATGCCTTCACGGCCGACGACGCCATCATGTTCTAATTCGCGATTAATCTGCAAGGGGCCGATACCGCCCGCATGCCCCCTTCGGAATAGGCGCTGAGCAGCTCCTGAGCGTGGGCAAACTCGGGCCCTCGCCTCCAACCGAGCAGGCGGTTGACCGCGAGATTTCCCTGGACGTTGTGGACGAAGAGCAGATAGGCGTCCTCGCGCGAAAGCCCAGTCTCCTCCATGATCGAGGGAACCATCTGCTCGGCGCCGCGCTCGACGACGCGCTGTGCCACCCGGGCGTACGCGTCGTCATCCGAGTAGAGCAGATAATAGTCATCGTTTGCCGGCGGACGCTGACAGAGGGCACCCGCCTCCGTTCCCTCGAGCGGCGGCACCGCCGCCAAGGCCTCGTCGATAAGCGCGTCGAGCAGGGCGAACTTGTCCTCGTAGTGCAGATAGAACGTGCCACGGTTGATATCGGCGCGGCGGCAGATATCCGCTACCGTCATCTTCGCGAAGCCGACCTCGGCCAGCAGCGCGAAGAACGCCTCCCGTATGACCGAGAGTGTATAGCGTCGGCGACGATCGATCTTCCCCGCTTCCATTACCCCTCCAATTGCAACGCTCGACAATGCCCGGCAAACGCTCGTTTATCGACAGCAGGCCGAAGCTGTTCATTGCTCTTAAGCAAATCGACATGGATACTTTTTATAGACACGTGTTTATAATAGCTGAAAGAAGGTATCCAGTGACCCTGTACGAGCAGCTCGTTATCGAGCTCACCAACCAATCGTTTTCCCTTCAGGCCGCCTACCGCAGCGGCGGCACGCCCTATGAGCTGAGTGACCGCGAGCCCGAGCCCTACGACCAGCAAATCGAGGACTTCGCCCGCATGATCGAGGAAGCCGATTGCGTGCTGGCGGGCGGGGCCTCCGGGCTCTCCGCGGCGGGCGGCGGCGACTTCTACTACGAGGACAACGCGACCTATCGCAAGCATTTCGGCAAATTCGCCGAGCGTTACGGTTTCAAGGGCGCTTTCGAGGGGTCGTTCTACCGCTGGCCCACCGCCGAGGCGCGCTGGGGATACCTCGCCACCTTCCTCGACACCACGCTCAACGCCCCGCTGCGCAAGCCCTACAGGGACCTCGACGCCATTCTCGCCGAGAAGGATTTCTTCGTGCTCACCACCAACCAGGACACGCAGTTTGTGAAGCTCTATCCCTGGGAGAAAGTGGCAGAGATCCAAGGCGACCACCGCTTCTTTCAGTGCTCCCGCTGTTGCACCGACGCGGTGTGGGATGCGGTCGAGCCGGTCTCCAACATGGTAGAGGCCATGGGAGACGGCCTTGAGGTTCCGACAGAGCTCGTGCCGCACTGCCCGCACTGCGGGGCAGAGGCGTTCCCTTGGGTTCGCGGCTACGGCAACTTCCTGCAGGGCGAGCTCTACGAGGAGCAGTACCGCAAGGTGTCCGACTGGCTCGACGCGCATGCGCGGCAGAGAATCCTCTTCCTCGAGCTGGGCGTAGGCCGCATGACGCCCGCGTTTATCCAGGAACCGTTCTGGGCCCTCACAGCGCAGTTGCCGCAGGCTGGCTACATCGCAGTGAACAACAGGACACAGTTTCTCCCCCGTGCGATCGAGGATCGGGGGCTCGCCGTTCGCGCCGATATCGCCGACGTGCTCGCCGACGTGCGCAAGACGCTGGGGAGGTAGCACATGGAAACGGTAAAAGCGGTTCGTATCGGCCAGGCACTTGCCGAGGCGGATCTTGTCATCATCGGCGCCAGCAACGGGCTCGACATGGCGGAGGGGCTCAACCTCTTCCGCGCCGACGCTCATTTTCGGGAGGCGTACGGAGACCTCGCCCAGGCCGACGGTATCGGCTGCATACTGCAGGGGCTCGCCTCTCCGGATGCAAACGTGCGACGCCGATGGGTCGAGCGGTTCCATCAAAAGGAGTATGTCGAGTATGAGCCCAGCCCGCTCATGAACGAGCTGCGGCATCTTACGGAGCACGCCGACACCTACGTGATCACGTGCAATATTGACGGGCACTTCGCACGTGCAGGGTTCAACGAGAACCGCGTGCTCGAGACGGAGGGAAGCACGCGCACGTCGATTGACGAGCAGCGTCTCGCCCATCCAGACGCCCTCGCCACAGCCCAGCTCGGGGAGCTCGAGTGCCTCGTGCGCACCCATCGCAACGGCAGGGTCGCCATCCTCGAACTTGGCGTGGGGCTGCGCAACGGCATCATGAAGCGCATGCTCGCCCAGGTCGCGAGCGCCTGCGAGCACGTCACCTACATCGTGTTCAATTACAGCCAGGCCATGGCGCCCGACGCCTCGTGCGAGACGATTCTCGTTGACGGCGATATGGCCCCGGCTTTCGAGGAGATCGCCCGATGCCGTCCCTAGAAAGAGAAGTGATGAGGCTTCGAAGTCTTATCGACGATGCCGACGCCATCATCGTCGGCATCGGCTCGGGCATGTCGAGCGCCGCCGGGTTCAACCATTACAACCGCGCAGGCATGACGCGCGCCGGAATGGAGGACTGGCAGCAGGCCTTTGGCTTCAAGAGCCTTTTCGACGGCTTCTACTACCTCTACCCCAGCCTCGAGCAGCAATGGGCCTACTACGCGCGATACATCGATTTCATGCTGCGCGAGCCTGCCTCACAGCCCTATCTCGACCTGCGGTCCCTCATCGGCCATAAGGACTACTTCATCCTGAGCACCAATGTGGACGCCCAGGTCGAGAAGACGTTTCCCGCCGAGAGAATCTGCAACTATCAGGGAAGCTTTGCGTACCTTCAATGTAAGCAGCCATGCTGCGACGAGCTCTTCGACGCGAGCCCCTACGTCGAGCGCATGCTCGCGGGCATGGCGGGATTCGAGATCCGCAGCGAGGATGTCCCCCGATGCCCGCACTGCGGCTGGCAGCTTGTACCGTGGGTGCGCGACGACACATTTCTGCAGGGCGCGGCGTGGCGCGAGAGCCTCGGACGATACGAGCGCTTCGTGCGCGAGCGCAGCGATTGCCGCGTGCTGTTGCTGGAGCTTGGCGTGGGCGAGATGACCCCTGGCATCATCACGCTCCCGTTCTGGAGCATGACCTCAAAGCTGCCGGATGCGCACCTGCTGAGCGTAAACATCTCGGGCGACTCGGCTCCGCTGCAGCTTGGAAGCAAGGCAGAGGCGATTCAGGCCGATTTGAGCACGCTGCTCTCGGCGGCGCGAGCAGATGGCGAGTAACGCAGAGCGGTAGACGCGCAATGAGGTTTTAGCCGCAGCCTCCGAACGAGAGGGCTCGGAGGCTGGTATTCCTGAATCGCAGGTCACGATGGGTTATCGGAATCGCGAAGAGCGGATACCGCCAGTAATCCCCCTTCGGAATAGGCGTTGAGCAGCTCCTGGGCATGGGCGAACTCGGGGCCTCGTCTCCAGCCGAGCAGGCGGTTGACGGCCAGATTGCCCTGGACGTTGTGGACGAAGAGCAGGAAGGCGTCTTCGCGTGAAAGCCCTGTTTTCTCCATGACCCAGGGAACCATCTGCTCCGCTCCGCGTTCTATGACGCGCTGGGCTACGCGAGCGTATGCGTCGCTGTCCGAATAAAGCAGGCGATAATCGTCGTCTGCCGGCGGACGCTGGCAAAGCGTTGCCGATTCAACCCCCTCAAGCGGGGGAGCCGCTGCCAATGCCTCGTCGATAAGCGCATCGAGCAGCGCGTACTTATCCTCGTAATGCAGATAGAACGTTCCCCGGTTGATCTCGGCGCGGCGGCAGATGTCCGCCACCGTCATCTTCGCGAAGCCGACCTCGGCCAGCAGCGCGAAGAACGCCTCCTGTATGACCGAGAGGGTGTAGCGCCGCCGGCGGTCGATCTTGGTTTCTCCCATCGCCTCTCCAATCTGAGTCGTTTGACAATGTCCAGTAGCTGTTCGTTTATCGACAGGTGCACGCGTTTGTTCATTGCCCCTGCGAAAATCAACAAGGATACTGTTTATAGACACCTGTTTTTTATAGCTGAAAGGGAGCACGGATGACCCTGTGCGAGAAGCTCGGCATCGGGCTTGTCAGCCGATCGTTTTCCCATCGGGCCGTCTATCGAAACGGCGGCACGTCATACGATTTGAGCGATTGCGAGCCTGCTGCTTGCAAGCAAGATATCGAGGTTTTTGCCCGCAAGGTGGGGGAGGCTGATTGCGTGTTTACGGGAGAGGCAGGTAGGCAGGCGTTATGAGCATCTGCATCAAAAATCAGATTCAGAATATGAATATCGTCATCGGCTGCACGGTGGGGTGTCCATATTGCTATGCCCGTAACAATGTGAAACGTTGGCATATGATTGACGACTTCGCTGATCCTGCGTTCTTCCCGAGCAAGCTCAAGATGATGGAAAAGAAACGCCCGCAGAACTTTCTCCTTACCGGCATGAGCGATCTCTCCGGGTGGAAGCTGGAATGGCGAGACGAGGTATTTGCAAAGATCCATGAGAATCCACAGCATCAGTTCCTGTTCCTGACCAAGAGACCCGATTTGCTGGATTTAGATACCGACCTGGAAAACGCATGGTTCGGCGTTACGGTGACGAGGAAAGCGGAGCTGTGGCGTATCGACGCCCTTCGGAAAAACGTCAAAGCAAATCACTTCTTCGTTACTTTTGAGCCGCTATTCGACGATCCCGGTACGGTCGACCTTTCCGGAATCAACTGGATCGTCGTCGGTACCATGACCGGGGCGCAGAGCAGGAAGGTTCATACGGAACCGGAGTGGGCATGGTCTTTGACGGACCAGGCGCACGCGCTTGGCATTCCAATGTTTATGAAGGAAGACCTCGTCTCTGTCATAGGGGACGAATACATGATTCAGGAATTGCCGGAAGAATTCGAAAGAGTGCTGGAGGTGCAGAGAACATGGCGGAAGTGATCGATGGAATCCTCATCAATGAGGTGGAAGCAAAGAACATCATGACCAAGTCCAGCCTGCCGGTAGGCGGCTACTCGGTCAATCCCTATGTAGGCTGCACGCATGCCTGCAAGTATTGCTATGCCTCCTTTATGAAGCGCTTTACCGGACACAAGGAGGAATGGGGCACCTTTCTTGATGTGAAGCATTGGCCGGAAATCAAGAATCCGAAGAAATACGCTGGACAGCGGGTGGTTATCGGTTCTGTGACGGATGGCTACAATCCACAGGAGGAGCGATTCGGGAATACCAGGAAACTCCTGGAGCAGCTGATTGGCAGCGATGCAGATATTCTGATCTGCACAAAGTCCGATCTTGTGGTACGGGATATCGATCTGCTGAAGAAGCTTGGACGAGTGACCGTTTCATGGTCGATCAACACGCTGGATGAGAACTTCAAGAACGATATGGACTCCGCGTCGAGCATCGAGCGTCGTATCGCTGCTATGAAGCAGGTGTATGACGAAGGTATCCGTACGGTCTGCTTCGTGTCCCCGGTATTTCCCGGCATCACGGATTTTGAGATGATTTTTGAGCGAGTAAAGGATCGGTGCGATTTGTTTTGGCTCGAAAATCTCAATCTTCGGGGTGGTTTCAAAAAAGCGATCCTGGATTATATCGCCGAGAAACATCCCGATCTCGTACCGCTTTACGATGAGATCTATAACAAGCGCAACCGTAGCTATTTTGAAGCGCTTGAAGTAAAAGCCGAGGAAATGGCCAAGAAGTACGATTGCCCCTTTGTGGACAACGAAATGCCTTATGGCAGAGTCCCCCAGGGGCATCCGGTGATCGTGGACTACTTCTATCACGAGGAAGTCCGAGGGTCGGATAATAGCGGAAAAAGAAATCGTTAAACGGAAACCGACGACGATTCGCCCGAGCGATTAGCGTCCACGCGTGGCTTCTGCCGATTGGCGCAACGGGCGACGGATTAAGGGATCGCTCGGGCGGATGATCCCGCTGCAGTACAGGCGGTCGCTCAATTTAGCGGCATGAGCGTTTTCGCACGGAAAACCAGTATCTTGTACCGTGGGTGCGCGACGACACGTTTCTGCAGGGTGCGGCATGGCGCGAGGGCCTCGGACGATACGAGCGCTTCGTGCACGAGCGCGGAGCCGGCCGCGTGCTGCTGCTGGAGCTCGGCGTGGGCGAGATGACCCCCGGCATCATCACGCTCCCGTTCTGGAGCATGACCGCGAAGCTGCCGGATGCGCACCTTTTGAGCGTAAACATCTCGGGCGGCTCGGCTCCGCTGCAGCTTGGAAGCAAGGCAGGGGCGATTCAGGCCGATTTGGGCGCCCTGCTCTCGGCGGCGCGGACGGCGAAGGTATTTAAGCCTCCTTGTTAGTCTCTTTGAGATATTCCCCATCGCCCACGGGCTCTAACCACTCGTTGGAGGCCTCCTCGCCCGGAACCTCCAGCGCGAGATGGGAGAACCAGCTCTCGGGCGCGGCTCCGTGCCAATGTTTCACACCCGGGGCGATGTTGACCACATCGCCAGGGCGCAGCTCCTGTGCCGGTTTACCCCATTCCTGGTAGAACCCTCGACCAGCCACGCAGATGAGAATCTGTCCGCCGCCGTTTTTGGCGTGGTGCACGTGCCAGTTGTTGCGGCAGCCGGGCTCGAACGTCACGTTGTAGACGCCAACCTGCTCGGTTGATAGAGGCGCGAGATAGCTTTGCCCGATAAAGTACTTCGCGAATGCGTCGTTAGGGGCACCGATGGGAAAGGCCATCTCGTTTTGGTGCTCGGCTTTTGCATCAGCGGCATCGTCATCCGCCCAGACCTCCTTTGCCATGCGGAAGGCCGCCCATGCCTTGGGCCACCCCGCGTAAAACGCGGCGTGGGTAAGGATTTCCGCTATCTCCGCCCTGGTTACACCGTTATTCTTTGCGGACATCAGATGGTATTGGAACGAGGAATCCGTCAGTCCCTGTGCCATCAGGGCCACCACCGTCACCACGCTGCGGTCTCGAAGGGAAAGCCCGTCTTCTCGACTCCACACCTCGCCGAACAGCACGTCATCATTGAGCTGTGCGAATTTGGGGGCAAAGTCCCCCAGGGCATCCCTGCCTGCCGCCTGTTTAATTGCCATGATCGATCTCCCCCTGTCGATGGTTTAGGTGCAAATCTGTTTCCACATTACGGAACACCCTTTGCAATCCCTGTTCTAATGACGAGAATGAAGGTAATACCTAAACCTGACTTTAGGTCAAGGAATGAATTCGAGATTGATTCGGAGGAACCATGTACACAATCGGACAGGTTTCGGAGATGTTCGGTTTGCCCGCCTCAACGCTGCGCTATTACGACAAGCAGGGATTGTTCCCGGCATTGGAGCGGACGTCCGGCATTCGGCAATTCGGCGATACGGAACTCGAGGCGCTTCGGGTCATCGAATGCCTCAAGAAAGCGGGGATGGAGATCAAGGACATCCGTCTATTCATGGAATGGTGCGCGGAGGGTCCATCGACATACCCCAAACGCAAGGCCATGTTCGAGGAGCGGAAGGCCCACATGGAGCTAGAGATCGCGAACATGAACCGCGCGCTGGACATGCTGAAGTACAAATGCTGGTTCTACGGATAGCTGAATCAGGGCGAGAATGAGACTAAGCTGAGGGCCATGATTCCCGACGGTTTGCCAGAAGATATCAAAGAGGCCTACGAGAACGCTCACGCTCGATAGTACCAAAAAACGCCCCTTCTGAAACTCAACCATTGTTTAAGATGTCACAACTCAGACAACAAGACTGGTTGCCCCGGTACGCAACGGGAGGGTCGACGCGGCTGGCATCGACCCTCCCATTTCCCAAACGGCATAAAGCTACTTGCTCACAACCGAGATGCGCTGGGCGACGTGGTTACCGGACTCGATCTCATCGACCATGGCAATCGCATAGTCAGCGTACGAGAGCGTTGACTCGCCGCGGCTGTTGAGCGTGAACTCCTCGCCCGCCAAGATATACTCACCGGTGCGCTCGCCGTCGGCCTGGAAGTCAGCAGCAGGGGAAATGAAGGTCCACTTGAGGCCGTCCGTTTCGCGAAGGTGAGCAAGGATTTTGCCGGCCGCGGCGGACAGCGGCTTCCAGTCATCGGGAAAGTCCGGGCCCATATCGACGGTGACCGTATGCTCGGGGTTGACGAACAGCGAGCCCGCGCCACCCACGATGAGCAGGCGCACATCGGTGCCGACCAGCACATCAGCCAAGTGGATGCCCGCGTCGGTGATACCGGGGATGGTCTCGGGCGTCCAGCCGCCCACGGCGTCCACCACGGCGTCGAATCCTTCGAGGTCTTCCGTCGTGAGCTCGAGTGCGTCTTTGATGACGGAGTTCTGAGCGGCGGTCCTATTCTCGCCGCGCACGATGGCGGTCACGTCGAATCCGCGACGCACGGCTTCCTCAACGATGAGGCTGCCGGCCCTGCCATTCGCTGCTACAACTGCGATTTTCTTGGTCATCATACTTTCCTTTCGACCTGCGGCACTCGCCGCCGCTTTCCTTGCAGCTCATACGATACGCGTCAAAGGTATATAATGGAAAGTAGGCACATAAAGGTGCTGTAAGCACCAAAAGGAAACTAATGTAAATGACGTGCATGATTGCAGACGGAGGTTTCACGAATATGACAACACCGACTTTGGAGAACCTGCCTGCCTGCCCAGTGGAGACAACGCTTTTGCTCATCGGCAACAAGTGGCAGGTGCTCATCCTGCGCGAACTCTCGCTCAAAGGCACGATGCGCTTTAAGGAGCTGCAACGCTCGATCGGCAAGATTTCGCAGAAAGTTCTGACCAGCAACCTACGAACCATGGAGGAAACGGGGCTCGTTCATCGTGAAGCGTTCGCAGAGGGTGGAGTACTCGCTCACCGACCTGGGACAGACACTCAGACCCGTTCTTGACGCAATGAGAGCTTGGGGCGAGAACTACAAGGAGCAGCTCCGCGGTGGCGGGCTTCGATAAGTAGCTCCTACTGGTTACACGCCTACAGAAACCCCTCCGTCCTATCGCCATCACGGGAAACCCTCCTCCTTGGTTCTCGCCGCAAACGGCTTCGAGGCCGCGCTGGCGGTCCCGGCACGGCTGGAGTCGGCCCGC
>ERZ838483.1748-NODE-1748-length-16346-cov-22.088392_pt1 | contig 16346 bp, 17 predicted proteins | sample MGYA00519939_ERZ838483 | MGnify/ENA primary metagenome ERZ838483 (study PRJEB31850, sample SAMEA3708836) | human gut metagenome | biome: human gut; feature: human-associated habitat; material: faeces | place: China | collected 2014 ... | reverse complement strand
TCTTCCACTCCTCGGAAGGCATGGTGGAGAAGCACCAGTCCACACTGGTCTTGCCGGCGGCGACGTAGTCGTTTGCAATGGCGATCAGCGGGTTGGTGGAATCCTTGGCAGCCTTGAAGGGGATGACGAAGCCCATGTCGTCTGCCATGGAGGAGGTGCCGGTCTCGGAGGTGACGCACCAGTACAGGAAGTCCAGAGTAGCCTGGATGTCCTCATCGGATGCAGTGTTGTTCACGCACCAGTAGTTCTCGGAACCGGTGCACAGGCCCTGGTTCTCTTCGCCGTCCACGCCGATGTAGATGGGCAGCATGCCGAGGTTGTCGTCGCCCAGAGAGGAGACATCGCTGTAAGCCCAGGTGCCGTTCTGATAGAAGACAGCCTTCTTGCCCACGAACTCAGCCACAGCGTCGTTGCCGGTCTTGGAAGCCAGCAGCTTCGGGTCGCAGGTGGAGTCGGTGATGTACAGGTCCCAGATCTGCTTGTAGTTGTCCAGATAGGTGCCCTTGATGGCGTCGGTGGAGCCGATGCCGTCTGCCTTGTACTCGTAGTAGATGGGCAGGTTGGCCAGATGGGTCTTGAAACGCCAGTCGGAAGAACCGTCCATGCCGGCGGAGGTGAAAGCACCATCGACGCCCAGCTCAGCCTTGCGGGCCTGGATGTCGTCTGCGACCTTCTTCAGGTCGTCAAAGCCCTTGATGTCGTCCTGGGTGTAGCCAGCGGCGGTCAGCAGCTCCTTGTTGTAGATGATGCCGTAGGTCTCGATGACGTAGGCGATGCTGGTGACGGCGTCGCCGTCCTTCAGTGCGAAGGAGTCGCTGGTCAGTTCGCCGTACAGCTTGCTGCCGGACAGGTCGTAGCAGTAATCCTTCCAGTTTGCCAGACCGACGGGGCCGTTGACCTGGAACAGGGTGGGAGCCTCGCTCTTCTCCATCTCGCTCATCAGGGTGGTCTCATACTGGCCGGAAGCTGCGGTCACGACGGTGACAGGTACGCCGGTCTCCTTGGTGTAGGCAGCAGCCAGATCCTGCCAGGCCTGATCCTGCTCCGGCTTGAAGTTCAGGTAGTAGACTTTGCCGCTTGCACCGGAAGCGGATGCGCTGGCGGAAGCAGCGGTAGAACTGGCAGCGGAGGAAGCGGTAGAGCTGGAAGAGCCACCGCAGGCAGCCAGACCCAGGGCAGCGGCAGAAACGCCAGCGGCCTTCAGAAAATTACGACGAGTGATCATCTTTTTCATAGTGTGTTCTCCTTCTTATTGATTGCTTATCTATCGCACCGCCCCGATGGGCGGAGTTAAACGGATTCAAACCGGCGGCGGCAGGGGCAGACGCTTTCGCCCTGCTGCAGCTCCGGCTGCAGGGTCACGGTCCGGGCCGAGGCACCGTGCTCGATCTGCCGGATCAGAAGCTCGATGCTCTGCAGCGCGATCTGCTCGCTGGGCTGGACGATGGTGGTCATCACAGGCACACAATAGCGGGACATCGTGATGCCGTCGAAGCCGATGACGGAGACGTCCTCCGGCACTCGGAGCCCGGCGCTGACCAGCGCCCGGATGGCACCAAAGGCGATGACGTCGCTCATCGCAAACAGGGCAGTGAACTCGGCCCGGCGGGCCAGCAGGCTGTTCATGGCGTGGTATGCGGACTCGAAATCGTAGTTCGACAGGCCGTAGAGCTTGTTGTCGAAGACGAGGCCCGCATCCTCCATGGCGTCCTGTGCGCCCAAACGGCGCATCCGGCTGGGGAAACTTGTGGCCGGGCCGCCCAGCACAGCGATCTTGCTGTGCCCCTGTGCAATGAGGTGGGCGACCGCAGTGCGGGCAGCCGCCCGGTCGTCCACGCCGACCATCGACAGATTGGGGAAGCTCAGGTCGTGGGAAACGAGGGTGGCCAGCACCGAAGGAACGGTGATGTTGGAAAATCCATTCTGGAAGTTGCTCACGCTGCCGCCCAGGAAGATGATGCCTTTGGGCTTGATCTCCCGCAGGATCTTTTCGGCGGCGTCGATCTCGTTGGCGTTCTCGTCCAGGTAGGAGACGATGCCGTTGTATCCATACAGAGTCGCGGCCCGCTGCAATTGTACGAGAAAGTCGGAGAAGAAGAGGTTGCGTGTGCCCTTGACAATGAACACCAGACTGCGGGACTGCTGGATCTTCAGCTGCCGCGCGTTGGTGTTGGGGGTGAACCCCGCTTCCCGCATGACCTTCAGAACGTGTTCTTTCGTTTCCGGCCGTACATCGGGCCGGTCGTTGATGACACGGGAGATGGTGCTGACGGAACAGCCGCTGATGCGGGCGATGTCTTTGATCGTCATGGCGCATCTCCTCACTTTCTGTAAAACCATCGGGAACGTTGTCGGGAACGTTTCCAGTGGCTATAGTATGGCACATTTTGTTCAAAAAATCAATCATGTTGGAGCGATTTCGTAAAATGTGTACAAAGAATCGGTTTGGCGTTGTGCAGTTTGATTTGCAACCACGTCAAAACTCTGGATCATTTCAGAAATTCCCGGAAACAAGTCAAAATAGACCGGGATAACCGTACCGCTTTGTAACTTTTTGACCGCTGGATGCACATTCCCGGATAACTGTGTTGTGTGCCAAGGCATCTCGTGCTATACTGGAAAGCGAAGGAGGGAAAGAGCAATGATTTTATCCTTGCAGGGCTGCATGGCGGTAGGGAAAACCACAGCGGCCCGCTATCTGCAAGCGCATGACCCGCAGCTGCATGTCTGCTTTGAGGACAACGCGGCGGTCATCGCCGAAGTGAAACACCGGGGGCTGGATAAAAACTGCTATGCGGATTATCTGGAGATCCAGCGGCTCTTTCTGCAAAATGAGGTGCGCCGGTGGCAGGAAGCACAAAAATACCCCTGCACCGTGATGGATTTCGGCGCAGAGGAGATCGTGTTCTATACGCTCCACTATCCCAAAAGCAAAGGATTGGATTGGGGTGTGGAGGAGCTCCGGCGGGCATTGGCACCGGAACTGGCGGCGGCCCAAGGGTGTATGCCGGAGCACATTTTGTTTTTGGATGCGTCCGACGAGACGCTGCGGACCCGCAAAGAGGGGGATACCGCGCGCACAAGGGGATTCTTTGAACATTACCGGAACCAGCTTCTGCCACTGAAGCGGGAATGGTTCCGGAACCGGGAGGACACGACCTTTTTGCAGACCGACGGCCTGACGGCAGAGCAGGAAGGGGAGGCGGTCCTCCGTTGGTGCACACAATGGATCGGGATGAACCGCTGAGCGGAAAAAGGCTCCATCTCCGAGGGGGCTGTCACCGTAGGTGACTGGGGGAGTTTATACAAACAAAAAGCGCCTTCCCCTTGTCATCGGGGAAGACGCTTTGCTGATTGCTGATTATTTTGAACTGGGTTGATAAAGTTCTGAAGATTAGTCGCTGACGTAGGGCATCAGAGCAACGTGACGAGCACGCTTGATGGCGACGGTCAGTGCGCGCTGATGATAAGCGCAAGTGCCGGTCACACGGCGGGGGATGATCTTTGCACGCTCAGAGACGTACTTACGCAGACGGGGCACGTCCTTGTAATCGATGGTGTCGATGCGATCGACACAGAAGCTGCAAACCTTCTTGCGGCCGCGGCGGATGGGGCGCGCGGGGCGAGAGCCTTCGGTTCTTTCAAAAGCCATTGCTTATTACCTCCTATAAGATTTTAACGGATAGACCGTTTCGGATCAGAACGGCAGGTCGTCGCTGTCGTCGATGACGGCGAAGTCATCTGCACTGCCGGCAGAATAGCTGGGAGCTGCCTCCACAGCGGCCGGGCGGGCAGGGGCTGCGTTCTGGTAGGACGGAGCAGAATTCTGATAATTTGCTCCGCCGCCCTGGTTGCTGCTCTTGGGGCCTGCAAAGTTGATGTTGTTGGCCACAACTTCCACAGCGGTGCGGTTGTTTCCCTGCTTGTCCTGATACTGGCGGGTCTGAAGCGAACCTTCAATGGCGATCAGACTGCCCTTCTGGAAATACTTCGAAACAAACTCGGCCTGCTGACGCCATGCGACGATGTCGATGAAATCAGCCTGACGCTGCTCGCCCTGGCGGGCAAAATTGCGGTCGCACGCGATCCGAAAACTGCACACATTGGTGCCGCTCTGGGTGGTGCGGAGCTCCGGGTCCGCCACAAGGCGGCCCATGATAGCAACAACATTCAACATAGAACAGACTCCTTTTTGATCACGGAGAGATTACTCCTCGTGGGCAACGATCAGGCTGCGCATAACGCCTTCGGTGATCTTGTACACACGGTCCAGCTCAGCGGGGAAGCTGGGCTCGCTGGTGAAGTTGATCACGGTGTAGACGCCTTCCTCCTCGTCGTTGATGGGGTAGGCCAGACGGCGCTTGCCCCACTCGTCGATGGAATCGATCGTACCGTTAGCCTCGATCAGGGACTTGAACTTACCCACCAGAGCGGCGGTAGCCTCCTCGTCGAGAGCGGCGCTGGTAATCAGCATGGTTTCGTACTTTGCCATTTTGTAGCACCTCCTTTTGGACTTGAGGGCCTCAAGGTTATGAGGCCAAGGTACACGATCCTGCGGTTTCACAGGACTGTGCGGTGTGTCTGTTCAGACAGCAATTTATTATAGCAAGTGTTTTGCACTTTGTCAAGCATTCCAGCAAAAAAATCTGCACGAAAATAAAACGGGTCTGCGGCTAAACTTTAGTTGGATTTTCGCTGGGATGGCTTTGATTTTCACAAGCCGACAAGTTATAATGTAAAATAGGGTAGGCCAGGACGCGCGGTCGGGCCTGCCGGGCGTGAAAAACGCAAAATTGAGTAAAGGAAGGTTATTTGAATGTATTCGGTCTTTCGAAACCTCGCCATCATCATCCTCACGGCCAAGTTCTTCGGGCTGGTGGCCCGCAAGTGCAAGGCCCCGCAGGTGGTGGGTGAGATCATCGCGGGCCTGCTGATCGGCCCCTGTGTGCTGAATCTGGTCCACATCAGCGATACCATCTCGGTCTTTGCGGAGATCGGCGTGGTGCTGCTGATGTTCTCCACCGGCCTTGGCACCAACCTGAAGGAGCTGATCAAAGCCGGCCCCATTGCCACCCTCATCGCCTGCGTGGGTGTGGCTGTGCCGCTGGCGGGCGGCACACTCCTTTATAGCATCTTCTATGGGTTTGCTGCCGTGGGCAGCACGGAGTTTTACAAGGCGCTTTTCATTGGCACCATCATGACGGCCACCAGCGTTTCCATCACGGTGGCGGCCCTGCAGGAGATGGGCCATCTGAAGAGCTTCCTCGGCACGACCATCGTGAGCGCGGCGGTCATTGATGATGTCATCGGCATCGTGGTGCTGACCTGTGTGCTGGGTGCCGGTTCCGGCACCGGCACCGGCCTGGGCAAGGTGCTCTTCAACACAGTGCTCTTCTTTGCCACGGCCATTGGTGTGGGTCTCATCGCACACTTTGCGATGAAGTGGCTGGACAAGCGCAACCCCCACACCCAGCGCATCACCATCGTGAGCATGGCGTTCTGCTTTGCCATGGCCTACGTCGCCGAGGAATACTTCGGCATCGCAGACATCACGGGTGCCTACATTGCCGGCATCGTGTTCTGCTCCATGGACGACGCATCCTATGTGGAGCGCCGGGTGGATATCAGCAACTATGTGCTGTTTGCTCCGGTCTTTTTCGCGAGCATTGGCCTGAAGACGGACATCAGCGGTCTGACGCCGCAGATCCTGCTCTTCAGTGTCTGCTTCGTCATCGTGGCCCTCATCACCAAGATCATCGGCTGCGGTCTGGCGGCAAAGGTCTGCCGCTTCAGCTGGGCCGACTCGCTCAAGGTGGGCGTCGGCATGATGACCCGCGGCGAGGTGGCCCTGATCGTGGCTCAGAAGGGCCTGGACATCGGCGTGGTGGACCCTGTGTACTTCACGGCGGTCATTCTGCTCATCGTGGTATCCTCGGTGGCAACACCGCTGGTGCTGAAGGTGCTCTTCACCAAAGCCCCGCCGACACCGCATCCGAGCCAGAGCGAAGCATAAAAATGGGAGGTCCATCCTGGGGGATGGGCCTCCTGTTTTTTGTTGGACGCGGAAAATGGCACAATTTCCGAAGAACGATGGATTCCGGCCGGAAGATAGTGTATAATGAGAAAAATGTAAAATCCGGAAAGGACTTTTTCGTATGGGAATCGTAGTCATCGGCGCAGTTTTTGTGGACATCAAGGGATATCCGCTCTCGACTTATATCCCCGGCGGACGAAACGCCGGGCGCGTGGAGCAGGTACACGGCGGTGTGAGCCGCAATGTGGCGGAAGATATCGCCAACGTGGAGCTGCGGCCCACCTTTGTGGGCCTGGTGGATGATACCGGCATGGGTCTGGACGTCATCGAGAAGCTGAACAACCACAAGGTCAACACCCGGTTCATCCAGCGTGTGCCGGATGGCATGGGCACCTGGCTGGCCATCTTCAACAACGACGGCGACGTCTGTGCAGCCATCTCCAAGCGGCCGGACACCACCCCGCTGATCGGGCTGCTGGAAGAGCAGGGAGACGAGATCTTTCGGGACTGCGACAGCATCGCGCTGGAGCTGGACCTCGAAAAGGAGACCGTCAAGCAGACGCTGCGCTACGCCAAAAAGTACGGCAAAAAGGTGTACGCGGTGGTCTCCAACATGAGCATTGCGATGGAGCGCCGGGACTTTTTGCAGCAGATCGACTGTTTTGTCTGCAACCAGCAGGAGGCCGGGCTGCTCTTCTCGGACGATTACGGCCATCTGGAACCGGAGGAGATGTGCCAGGTGCTGGCGGCCAATGTCCGGAGCGCAAACATCCCCTGCATGGTGGTCACCATGGGCGACAAGGGCGCAGTCTATGCCCAGGCGGACGGGGACTGCGGCATTGTTCCAGCCAAGAAGGTGGACGTCATCGACACCACCGGCGCGGGCGATGCGTTCTTCGCGGGCACCGTCATCGGTCTGACCTATGGCAAAACGCTGGCGGAATCCTGCGAGATCGGCAGCCGTCTGGCTGCATCGGTCATCTGCATCACCGAAAATGTCTGCCCCCGCTTCCGCCCGCTGGAATTCGGGCTGGATGTGCCGGTCGTGGATTGAAACATGGGGATTTCTTCACCGTTGTGCCATCTGACAGGGAACCTTCCACCGGGAAACAGCTTGAACCGGGAACAAAAATGAAAAGCGGCAGAGCATCTGAAATTCAGACACTCTGCCGCTTTATTTTGGAGCAGGATACGGGACTCGAACCCGCCGCCTACTGCTTGGGAAGCAGTCGCTCTACCGGATGAGCTAACCCTGCAAGCTACCCCATTAGTTTAGCAAAGGTGAGCGGGTTTGTCAACTATTTTTTTGATTCATTTTTTCTTCAGGGTACGACGCAGTGCGGCAAGTTCGGCCTCAATGTGCTCCAAAGCCTGATCCAGGGCGGCGCGGTTCAGGGTCTCGGTGTCGGTGCGGCCGACCAGATAGTCGATGCTGACGCCGAAATAGTCCGCCAGGCGGATGAGCGCTTCGCTGTCCGGGCGGGTGCGCTCCGTCTCGTAGTTGGAGATGGTCTGCTGGTCGATGCCGACGGCATTGGCAACGTCGATCTGGCGCAGGTCGCGGTCCTCGCGCAGGTCACGGATTCGGTTCATCTTAGATGCCCCCTTTTGTATTCGTTCTCTATTCTACAAAAGAATTTGTATCGAAGTGCTGTTTTACAAAAATAATAGAGCTAAATCGATACGATAAGACGAAAAAATTTGTATTATGTGAGCAAACTTACAAAGAAAAACTGTTTTTTACTCTTGCTGTACAAATATTTTTGTGCTAAAATTGGCTTGCAAACAAATTTATTTGTGCGAAAGGCTGATTGGAAGGAGAAATTTTGTATGACAGAAGTTCAGGATATCCCGGTTTCGGTTACTTATACAGGAAAGACGATGCAGCGGAACGAGGTCGTGGACTATTTACAACAGCTTTGCACCTATCACATGGCGTTCGATGAGCTTTCGGAACAGTACGAACGGCGGACGAAAGAATTCGAAGCGGTAAAAGAAAAATACGACAGCACCAAATGGAAGGTGCCAAGTGAAACGGCACCCAAGGAAAATTATATTGGGGTGATCGTCTGGGCGGGGATCATCGTGCTGATCGCCCGGTGGTTTCTGGGGTTCCCGACGGGGCTGATATTCCGGGGCGTGGTGATCGCAATCGCGGCGGGCATGATACTGCTCTTCTATTGGGGAGAAAAAGACCACGGCAAACAAGAGCGTGCCACCTGGGAGAAGGAGAAAGAAGACTATGCGCAGAAATTGAAATGGCTCGAAGAGCAGAAGGCTTCGTATGTGGACGGAAAGCCGAAAGAAGTTGCGGACGCTGAGAAGGCGATGGAGAGTGTAAGCAAGATGCGGGAGTTTGCCAGGATCCGCAGATGGCATTACGAGTCGGAGGATATCCTCCCGAAAGAACTGCTTGAATGGCCCGTCCCCGCAGTACTGTCCAATTACTTTTCCAGCGGCCGGGTGAACACCCTGTCCGAAGGCATCAACCTGTTCTATGCCGAGCTCCATAACCAGCGGATGCAGCAATTGCAGGAAGAGATGCGGACGCGGCAGGAGGCCATGATCATGCAGCAGAACCTGAATGCGGCGCGGCTCTCAGAGCAGATCAACACGGCAAAGAATGAGATCGAAATGGACAACTTCATCCAGTCGTGTTTTGTGCAGGATCGTCTGGACAGCATCTATCGTGAAGTGCTGGACCAGCGGTAAATATATTCTAGGAGGAATCATTTATGTCTGCGTATCTTGATGTCCGGGTGAAATGGAATTGTTTTGGAATGATGAGCAAGGCGGGTGTTTCAATGTTGGAATCGTTAGACCCAAACTATTTTGTACGGCTCTACATTGACAGCACAACAGAATACACGAAACTTCACGCGTCCAAGAAGGTTCATCACATTCCGGTAGAGCCGGGTGCTCATACGATTATCATTACCCGCCGGGAAATCGGAAAGACGACCTTCAGTGATGTTTGTAATGTTGCGGTTGGCGGCGTTATGGGTGCGGCACTGGGAAGTTCCGGCATGGCCGCAATGGGAACGGACATGGCACAGAAGTTTATTTCGGAGAATCATCTCGAAGGTGCCAAGGTCCTCGAATTTCACGAAGGACAGACGATTGCATGTGAAGTCAAACCGGACATGCGCGGAATGCCGAAAGTCAAGTGGCTGTAAATCTGAATCATTTTGCCGCAGGGGTTCTTTTTTGAACCTCTGCGGCTTTTCTTTGTCTGCAAAAAATGCTATACTAAAAAGGACAATCTGTTTTTGGAGAGAACCTGTATCATGATCTTTGTCCCATTGCTGCACTACTTCAAGTGCAAAAATTCATACAGCGGCAGCGAAGCCGGGATGCGGTATCTGCTCACGCCCGGCAAGCGCACGGTGCCTGACCCGGAAGGCGGGGAGGGGGCCGAAAAAGAGGAGGCCATCCTCACGGTGGACATCTGGCCGGACCCCTGGGCGCTGGACCAGACCGACCCCGCGCTGCGCCGCCGCGAAGTCTTCCCGCTGAGCGACGCGGGCCGCGCCGCTGCCGCGCAGTGCATGAAGGAGGCCTTTGAGGCCGAGCCGGAGCGCTGGAAGAACACCCCCTCCATCCTGGATTGCGAGCCGTGGGCACCGCCTGCGCCGGAGGAGGAAAAAACCGAATGATCTATCGTTTGAAAGAGCAGAAGGGCGATGCCATCGCCGTGCCGCAGCTGGTGTTTTCCAAGCTGGGCATCGCGGAGGAGTATAACGTCCGGGTGGCGCTGTATGTGCTGGCCACCGGCGTGACCGACCCGGAGAAGATCTGCGCAGACCTCAAGCTCCGCAGTAAGATGAGCGCCGAGAGCGCGCTGGCCTTCTGGGCCGGTGCGGGTCTGCTGGAACGCTACGAGGAGAACGCCGCACCGGGCGAGGAACCCAGCGCCCCGGCCCCCATGACCTGGGCCGAGATCGCAGCGGCCTCCCGCACGGACCCGATGATCTCCAGCCTCGTTGACTGCGCACAGGCCGGGTTTGCCCGTCCGCTGACCCACAGCGAGATGGAAAAGCTCGTCAATCTGTACATTGTCGAGGGCTTTGCGCCGGAGACCGTCATGCTCTGCGTGGCCTATGTGGCCAGCAGGGGCAAGCGGACGATGGGGGCTGTGAGCCACGAGCTGAAGGTCTGGCGCGCCGAGGGCGTGGAGTCCGGCGAGCAGGCAGACGCACATTTGCAGCTGCTGGTCCTCCGTGCTCAGCGGGAGCAGTACGTCAGCGGTCTGCTGGGCATTGCCGAAAGCGAACTGACCCTCGGCGGGCGCAAAGCCATCGCCCGCTGGTACGAGGTCTACGGTTACGACGATGCCATGGTGGAGGAAGCCGCCGTGCAGGCCGGTGCCAAGCGGGATCTGTGGTACTGGAACAGCATCCTCAAGACCTGGAACGCCAAGGGCTTGCGCACCGTCCACGATGTGCGCGGGCCGGTGGCCGGAGCGGGCGCCAGCCGGAACCTCCGGGTGGACCGCGAGACGCCCAGCGGAAACGACTTCCTCAAAAACGCTGTCCGCCGCCGCTCCCTGCGGAAACAGCCGGACGAAGCATCGCAGTAAGGAGAAATTATGCGTACCAAACGTGAACTGTATCAGGAGGCGATGCGGGCCGTCGCGCTGCGGCGTCAGACCGCGCGCGCCAACGCCGAGGATGCCCGCGCCGCAGCCGAAGCGGCCGTCCCGGCCCTCCGCCACGCCGAAGAAGAGGTGCGGGTGCGGGGTGTGCGCTGTGCGCTGGCCGGTGCTTCCGGCAAGGACCGCACCGCCGCTGCCGCCGCACTGGCCAAGGCAAAACAGGATCTGACGGCTCTGCTGGCGTCCAGCGGACGCCCCGCCGATGCGCTGGAACCGCATTTCACCTGCAAAAAATGCCAGGACACCGGCACGTTCGAGGGGCACACCTGCAACTGCGTCCACAAGCTCATGCAGAAACTCCGCCGCGAGGAGATCGAGAGCCTGTCCAGCCTGTCCATTTCCAGCTTCGATACCATGGAGCTGCGCTACTACCCGAACACCATGGACGACAAGCTGGGCGAGCCGGTCCGCAGCTACATGGGCGGTCTGCTGGCGGAGCTGCGCGCGTATGCCGAAGAGTTTGACCGCAGCAGCGAGAGCCTGATGCTGTTCGGCAATGCGGGCCTGGGCAAGACCCATGCGGCCCTTGCCATTGCGGGCATCGTGCTGGAAAAGGACTTCGATGTCATTTACGTGTCCAGCCCGGACTTTTTCTCCAAGCTGGAAGCACTGCACTTTGGCGCAGACCCCGGCGGCGAGGAGGAGACCCTGCTGCAGACCGCAGCCGGGGCCGACCTGCTCATTCTGGACGACCTGGGCACCGAGTTCAATTCCAGCTTCTTCCTGAGCACCCTGTACAGTCTGCTCAACAACCGGCTGGGGGCGCACCTGCCCACGATCGTCACCACCAACATCACGGACGGCGCGCTGCTGGAAAAGCTCTATACCGAAAAGATCTCCAGCCGCCTGTCGGCCTTCGTGCCCTGCCTGTTCGCCGGGCAGGATATCCGCAGCCAGAAGGCGCAGGAAGTATAAATGTTCATAAATAAGGTGTATCCTGAACAGGCTGCACCGCAGCGATAGAAAATGATCCAAAGAGATGGGGTAAACTGATATGCAGAAACGATCGCCCGCCAGGCGGATGACATACCGGGAGTGGAAGATCCGCAAATGTCTGCGGCTGGCGCGGAACTGGGTGCTTTTTCTGGCCGCATGCGGCGGAGCCGTGGCGCTGATGGCCACCGGCATCCTCTGGCTGCTGCCCAAGGCCCACGCCCTGATCGCGGGGCCGGTGCCCTTCACGGCACGGAACTACGACAGCAGCTCCTATGTGTTCGACGCCGCCGACGACCGGCTCGTGGTGGTGAACGCCAACCTCGCGCTGGAAGAAGAGCCTGCGCCGGAGCTTGCAGTGGCCGACGACGCCACCGGCGAGCAGCTGGAGGCCGAGGCCGCTTCCGCTTACCGCAGCATGGCCGAGGCCGCGCAGGCGGACGGAGTCGAGCTGAACCTTGTGACCGGCTGGCAGGATGCGGATGCCCGCACCGCCGCCTACGAGGCCCGCCTGACCGCTTACAGCGCCGAGAACAGCCGCCTTTCAGCTGAGGAAGCCGCCGACCACGCGGCCTCTTTGCAGCCTGCGGCCAGCACCAGCGAGCAGGGGACCGGCTACTGCGCCGACATCCTCTCGCCGGACTGCACCGAGAAGACGGCAGCCTTTGCCGAGACCCGCGCCTATGAGTGGCTGACGGCCTATGCCGCCGAGTACGGCTTCATCCTCCGCTGGCCGGAGGACCGCCAGAGCGCCACCGGCATGGTCTACGCCCCCTGGCACTGGCGGTATGTGGGCATGGAGAATGCCTGCGCCATCCGGGAGTCCGGCCTTGCGCTGGAAGAGTTCCTCGCGCTGGAACGCGCAAAATCATAAATCCAAAGGAGAAACCATTGAAACGAACCGAGATCGCGCCCGGCGTCCATCTTTCGTGGGACCCGGCGCCAAAATTCAACCGCTGCCGCATCAGCCTCCATTTCGCTTTCCCGGCAAAGCGTGAGACGGCCACCGCCCACGCGCTGCTCCCGCTGGTGATGGAGCGCGGCTATGCGGACTGCCCCGATATGACCCAGATGACCAAAAAGCTGGCCCGCCTGTACGGCGCAGACCTGACCGTGGACGCCCGCCCGCTGGGGGCGAACCACAACCTCTGCGTCAGCGCCACCGGCATCAAGAACCGCTTTGCGCTGGAAGGGGAGGACCTCACCCGCGAATACGCCGCACTGGCACTGGGCACGGCCTTTCACCCCGCCTTTTCGGGCGGCGTGTTTGACCCGGAGGCCGTGGCCATCGAGAAGCAGATGCTCCGCAAATCGCTGGAAGATGAAGTGAACGAAAAGCGCATCTACTGCCAGCGGCAGGCCAACCGGGAGTTCTTCGGAGCCAGCCCCGCCGGCATCCGGCAGGAGGGCTATCTGGAAGAGGTGGACGGCCTGACGCCGGAGACCCTGACCGCCGCCTACCGCGAAATGCTGGAGACTGCACAGATCGAACTGCTCATTCTGGGCTGCGGCGAGGCAGAGACCCAGGCCGTCACGCAGGCGCTGCTGGGGGAACTGGCCGCGGTGGCCCGCCGCCCGGTGCCGCTGTGCGAAAATCTGGCGATGCCCCGGCAGGAGGCCGTGCGGAAGGCAGAATGCTTCGACACCGTGCAGGCCAAACTCTGTATGCTCTTCACGCTGGGCGAGCCGATGCAGCCGGACCAGATGGCAGCTGTCCGGCTGGCCATGGCGCTTTACGGCGGCAGCGTCACCAGCCGCCTGTTCCTCAACGTGCGGGAGCGCGACCACCTGTGCTACTATTGCTCGTCCAGCTTCCAGAGCTTCACAGGCAGCATGGCGGTGAACAGCGGCGTGGAACACGCCGACGCTGCCCGCGCCGAACAGGCCATCCTGAAGGAACTGGACGACCTGCGCACCGGGCCCATCACCGAAGAGGAACTGGAAGACTGCCGCCTCTCCCTGCTGAGCGGGATGGCGGGCATCGAGGACAGCCTGGGCGGCATCGAGACCTGGTACTATATGGAGGTGCTGCGGGGCGGGGCCGTGCAGACCCCGGACGAGGCCCGTGCGGCCCTGCGCGCTGTCACCAGAGAAGACGTCCGCGCCATCCTGCGCCAGCTGACGCTGTCCGTGAGTTACCTGTTGACCAGAGAGGAGGGGCCCCATGTCTGAATTGCAGAGCAAAGCCCTCGCGGAAGCGGCGGCAGACCAGTGGAAGGTGCTTCCTTCCGGGCTGACGGTCCTCGTGCGGCCCATGCCGGGCTATTCCGGCACCCATGTCATCTATGCCACCCGCTTCGGCTCCATTGACCGGGACTTCCGCCTGAACGGGCGGGAGGTGCACCTGCCCGCCGGTGTGGCGCATTTTCTGGAGCATAAAATGTTCGAGGATCAGGACGGCGACGCTTTCGCCAAGTTTGCGAAGACCGGTGCCAACGCCAATGCGTTCACCAGCTTCGACCGCACCTGCTACCTCTTCACGGCCACCCAGCAGCTGGACGAAAGTCTGGATGTGCTGCTGGGCATGGTGGGGCACCCCTATTTCACCGAACAGACCATCGCCAAGGAGCAGGGCATCATCGGGCAGGAGATCAAGATGTACGATGACAGCGCCGACTGGCGGCTCATCACCGGCTTGTGCGAGTGCCTTTACCACAGCCACCCCATCCGCAGTGACATCGCGGGCAGCTGCGAGAGCATTGCGGAGATCACCCCCGGAATGCTCTACGACTGCTGCGAGGCATTCTATGCCCCCGGCAATATGGTGCTGGCAGCAGCAGGCAATACCACCATGGAGCAGGTCCTGGCCGCCTGTGCGCGCCACGGCCTGCTGGACCCCCGCCCCGAAGAGCGGGTGCAGCGCCTTTGGGCTGACGAGCCCATGACACTGGCGGCTGCGGAAAAGCGCATCCGGATGCCGGTCTCGAAGCCCTGCTTCGGCCTCGGCTTCAAGGAAGCGCCCCTTGCACCGGACGACCTGCGCAGCGAGATGCTGTACGACCTCGTCCTCTGCTGCATCTGCGGCGGCATGTCGCCGCTCTACCGTCGGCTGTACGATTCCGGCCTGACCAATCCCGGCTTCGGCGGGGAAGTGCTGCGGGTGGACGGCTGCTGCTGCATCCTGTTCACCGGCGAGAGCGATGAGCCCGACACCGTGAAGCAGCTGCTTCTGGATGAGATCGAACAGGTCCGCCGTGCGGGCATCGACCGGGAGGTCTTCACCCTCTGCAAGAACGAAAAGTACGGCCAGCTGATCGAAAATTTGGAAAATGTGGAGGACTCGGCCAGCCAGATGGCAGACTTCGCCCTCTCCGGCCAGACGGTCGCCCAGCAGATCGCAACGCTGGCGGCGCTGACCGCCGAAGACGCCGATGCCGCCTTGCAGACCATCCTGCAGCCGGGCCGGATGGCAGCGATGTACATCGACCCGGACGGCACGGCGGACCTGCCCGACACGGACGACGAAGCAGAACTGGAGGACTGACATGACGCATTTGACGAATCTGGTAGAATTTCCGGCACTGGGGCTCAGCTTTCCGCTGAACCGTGTTGCCTTTTCCATTGGCGGCATCAACATTTACTGGTACGGTGTCTGCATCGCGGTGGGCATGTGCCTGGCGCTGGTGTTCGCGTTCCGCCACGGGGTGGAGTTCGGCGTGGACGCCGACGCCATGGTGGACGTCATCCTCATCGGTGTCGTGATGGGCATCCTCTGCGCCCGGCTCTACTATGTGGCGATGGCACCCTACAATTACGATTCCCTGTGGGAGGTGCTGGCCATCCGGGACGGCGGGCTTGCCATCTACGGCGGCGTCATCGGCGGCTTCCTGTTCGGCGGTCTGGCCTGCAAGTGGCGCAAAGTGCCGGTGCTGCCCATGTTCGACCTGGCCGCGATGGGCTTTCTCATCGGGCAGGGCTGCGGCCGCTGGGGCAACTTCTTCAACCAGGAAGCCTTTGGCTGCAACACCACCCTGCCCTGGGGCATGTACAGCGAGGCTACCCACGACTATCTGCTCAGCAGCGTGGTCACAGCGCCCAAAGGAGTGATCATTGACCCGAATCTGCCGGTGCATCCCACCTTTCTGTATGAGAGCATCTGGTGCTTCGTGGGGCTGTTCCTGCTGGTGCGGCACATCAAAAAGCGGAAGTTTGCGGGCGACATCGCCCTGCGCTACCTCATCTGGTACGGCGCGGGCCGGTTCTGGATCGAAGCTCTCCGCACCGACAGCCTGCTGCTGGTGCCCTCCATCGGCCTGCGGGTGTCGCAGGTGGTGGCGGCCGTTGCCGTTGTGGGCGGCATCGTCGCCGAGGTCCTTCTGACGAAAAAGTACAAGGGCAAGCCGCTTATGGTGCCGCTGGCCCTTACCACCGAGAACCGCGCCCTCGCCGCAAAGGCAAAAAAGGCAGACCCTGCCTTCCGGCTGGAGCCGGAAGAATTGGCCGCGTCCAGCCCGCGCGCCCTCTTTGTGGAGCGCACGGAGGCCTACAACAAAACGGTGAAGGAGCAGCTGACCTCTGCATCCTGAAAAAACTTTGCGGGAATGCGCAAAACCTCTTGCAATCGGCTCATTTTTCTGCTATACTATTCTAGCCGCTTGGTGTGGGCACCGCAAATGGCCCCGTAGGGGTCTGCCTTTACGACCAGCGAGTACAACGAAAAGGAATGAAACAAATGTACGCAATCATTGTTACCGGCGGTAAGCAGTACCGCGTGGAGCAGGGCGA
>ERZ838483.1743-NODE-1743-length-16401-cov-24.278600_pt1 | contig 16401 bp, 16 predicted proteins | sample MGYA00519939_ERZ838483 | MGnify/ENA primary metagenome ERZ838483 (study PRJEB31850, sample SAMEA3708836) | human gut metagenome | biome: human gut; feature: human-associated habitat; material: faeces | place: China | collected 2014 ... | reverse complement strand
CGAGCGAGCCTGCGCCGCGCACCTATGCCGACATTACGGGCGAGGCGCTCAGCGCTGCCATCGAGCGCGATCCGCAGGTTGTGGGCATCACGGCTGCCACGCCCTACATCATGGGCTTTACACCTGAGCTTCGCGCCGCGGCAGGCAAGCAGTTTGTCGACGTGGGCATTGCCGAGGAACACGCCGTGACCTTTGCCACCGCGCTTGCGCGCTCGGGCGCCAAGCCAGTCTTTGGTGTGTACGGCACGTTTTTGCAGCGCGCCTACGACGAACTGTGGCACGACCTGTGCCTCAACGACGCCCCCGCAACCATCCTGGTATTTGGCGCGTCGATCTTTGGCACCACATCCGAGACGCATCTCTCGTTCTTTGATATTTCCATGCTGGGCGGTCTTCCCAACATGCGCTACCTGGCGCCGGCCTGCATGGAGGAATATCTATCCATGCTGAGCTGGTCGCTCGACCATCGCGAGCATCCTGTGGCGATTCGCGTGCCCGGCATTGGCCTGGTAAGCCGCCCCGACTTGGCGCCTGCCGAGGACGCCGATTACGGTGTCGCGCGCTACAACGTGGTGCGCCAGGGCCGCAACGTGGCCGTGCTCGCGCTCGGCGATTTCTTTGAGCTGGGCGAGCGCGTGGCAAACCGCTTGGCAGCCGAATACGGTATCGAGGCCACGCTCGTCAACCCTCGCTTTGCAACCGAGCTTGACCGCGAGTTCCTCGACAGCCTTGCCGCCGAGCATCGCGTTGTCGTCACCCTCGAGGACGGCATCTTGGACGGCGGTTGGGGCGAACGCGTCGCGTGCTACTTGGCCTGCACGCCCGTGCGCACGCGCACCTTCGGCATCGCCAAGGGCTTCCCCGACCGCTACGACCCCAACGAGCTGCTCGCTCAGAACGGCATGACGGTCGAGAACATGGCCGCCGAGGCCGTAAGGCTACTCAACGAGTAAAAAACCTCCGCAAGGGAAGCACCCCTGCGGAGGTTTTTATTTTCGCGGCGCGATTATCTCAATCTGTAACATCTATGGCCCGAATTCCCGTCTAACTGTTACAGGTCTAGAAAAGACGTCTTAGTCCCTGACCTTTGTCTCAATCTGTAACAGATAGAGACCTTCTGGCCGTCCAGATGTTACAGATTGAGACATTCGAATTCCCCTGAAGAGAAAATCTCGATCTGTAACAGGTAGAACCCATTTCCTCGTCTACCTGTTACAGATTGAGACAAAGCAGCGAGGCAGGCCACCACATCTGCAAGAACCACCACAAAGGTGCCTGTCCCTTTTTGGTAGGAAGAATTACCCATAAGGTAAGTATGTTTCTGAGTTATTTCGTGTTGACCCATTTGAGCGCGATAGGGTATAACTCTACTCAACCGCTAGGGATTTTATTGAGAAAGGTGTTCTACCATGAGCAAAAACCTCTCCCAGCAGGTCGTTCTCGACCGCCGCAGCTTCGTTGCCGCCACCTTCGCAACCGTCGCCGGCCTTGGTCTTGCCGGCTGCTCCGACACCAGCGCCGAGGCCGACAAGGGTTCCGCCGCCGGCTCCTCCAAGAGCTCCGAAGATACCGAGGCTTCCACCATACTCGATGCCAAGGCATTCGACAAACTCGTCGACAACGGCCCCAAGGCCGATGACGACGCCATCGCCGCCAGCACCTGGGCCACGGCCGTCAAGGACGCCGGTGTCTTTAAGATCGGTGGCGTTCAGACCTCCACGCTTTTCTCCCTCCTCAACGAGAAAGACGGTCAGACCCGCGGCTTCGACGCCGGTATCGCACAGCTCCTGTCCAACTACATTCTGGGCGAGAACAAGGTCGAGATCACCCAGGTGACCTCGGACACGCGCGAGTCCGTCCTGCAGAACGGCCAGGTCGACGCTGTCTTTGCCACCTACACCATCACTGACGAGCGCAAGAAGCTCGTCTCCTTCGCCGGTCCCTACTACTACACCCAGCAGGCTATCCTGGTGCTCGCCGACAACGACGACATCAAGAGCGTCGACGACCTGGCCGACAAGAACGTCGCCGTCCAGTCCGGCTCCAACGGCCCCGCCATCCTGGAGGAGTTCGCCCCCAAGGCCAGCCAACAGGAGTTCAAGACCGACGAGGAGGCCCGCCAGGCACTTCAGCAGGGCCGCGTTGACGCCTACGTCATCGACAACAACATGCAGCAGAGCGCCCTGGTCCGCGAGCCCGGTAAGTACAAGATTGCCGGCAAGCCCTTCGGCAGCAAGGAGCCCTATGGCATTGGCCTGCCACTCGATTCCGACGGTGTCGCCTTTGTCAACGACTTCCTTAAGAAGATCGAGGACGACGGCACCTGGACCGAGCTGTGGCAGATCTGCATCGGCGACCGCACGGGCGACACCAATGTTCCCGAGCTGCCCGAGATCGGCGCCTAGGCAACGCGCCTAGTAACGGCCGCAACGAAACCATATGGAAACGCACGGCGCGCTTTATTGCGCTAAACTGTTTCCTTACTGAGTTGTCGGGGCTTCCGTACACACGGGAGCCCCTTTCCTTATCGGCGGGAGGTCCGCATGAGTCTCTCCGAGCTCTGGTCGCTCTATGGCCAGAATTACATTGACGCGCTGCTCGCAACCTGGGGCATGACGCTTGAGTCGTTTGCCATCGCCATGGTGCTGGCCGTCGCCGTCACCGTGATGCGCGTGTCGCCGCTCAAGCCGCTGCGCGTCTTTGGCGACCTGTACGTCCAGGTCTTCCGTAACATCCCCGGCATCGCGCTGCTCATCATCGTCGTCTATGCGCTGCCGCCGCTCAAGGTCGTCCTGCCCTACCGCACCTGCGTTATCGTCGCCACGGTGTTGCTGGGCTCGGCCTTTGGCTCCGAAAACTTTATGAGCGGCATCAACACCGTCGGCGTCGGCCAGGTGGAAGCCGCCCGCTCGCTGGGCATGAGCTTCAGCCGTATCCTCGCCAAGATCGTGATTCCGCAGGCGCTGCGCTCGAGCGTGCTGCCCATGACCAACCTCTTTATCGCCGTCATGCTCACCACCGCGCTCGGCAGTCAGGTGCCGCTTAAACCGCAGGAGCTCACCGGCGTGGTGAGCTACATCAACACGCGCTCGCTCGGCGGCGTCGCCGCGTTCTTTATCTCGGCGCTCGGCTACCTGGGCACGGCCTTTGTGGTGAGCCACATTGGCAACTATATCGATAAGAAGGTGAGGATCCTCCGATGAGCAAGCACTCCACCTCCGCGCTCACCATGCGCGATGCGCTTTACGAGGCTCCCGGCCCCAAGATGCGCGCCAAGATTCGCGTCGGCACCGCCATCTCACTTGTTGCCGTGGCCGCGCTCATCGCTCTGGTACTGCAGCGCTTTTATGTGACCGGCCAGCTTTCGGTCCACTATTGGTACTTCTTTACGCACCTCACCACCTGGAAATTCTTGCTCGCCGGTTTTGAGGGCACCGTTAAAGTCGCACTCACCGCCGGCGCCATCGCGCTGGTACTGGGTCTGGCCCTCATGCTCGGCCGCACGAGCGACATCAAGCCGCTGCAGCTGGTCTGCCGCGTGCTCACCGATTTCTTCCGTGGCGTGCCGAGCCTTCTGTTCATCTACTTCTTCTTTTTGGTGCTGCCCCAGTACAAGATCGCACTGCCTTCGTTTTGGATGCTCACGCTTCCCGTCGCGCTCGCTGCAGCCGGCGTACTTGCCGAGATCTTCCGTGCCGGCGTCAACGCCGTGCCGCGCGGTCAGGTCGAGGCCGCCCAGGCACTCGGTCTCTCCAAGGCTAAAATCACCTTTAAAATCGTGTTGCCGCAGGCGATTCGCTTTATCATTCCGTCATTGATTTCGCAGCTTGTAGTCGTAGTCAAAGACACCACCGTCGCCTACGTGGTGAGCTACCCCGACCTCATGCAAAATGCCCGCGTGCTCATCACCAACTACGACGCGCTCGTGTCGGTCTATCTGGTGATCGCGGTCATCTACATCCTCATCAACGTCGCGATTAACAAGGCCGCTGTCCACGTCTCGCACAAGACCGGTGCGACCATCATCCGCTAACGCTTTACCATTTCGAGTCATAAGGAGCCGAGCACCATGGCACAGAGCACCTCATTCACCGGCAATCAGCCGCTGATCGAGCTCAGGCACGTCGATAAGCACTACGGCGATCTGCACGTCCTCAACGACATCAATCTCTCGGTCGACCGCGGCGAGGTCGTCGTTGTGATCGGCCCCTCGGGCTCGGGCAAGTCGACCATGTGCCGCACCATCAATCGCCTGGAAACCATCGACTCGGGCGAGATCCTCATCGAGGGCAAGCCCTTGCCGCAGGAAGGCAAGGATCTTGCCCGCATGCGCGCCGAGCTGGGCATGGTGTTTCAGCAGTTCAACCTGTTCGCGCATATGACGGTGCTGCAGAACGTCATGCTGGGGCCGGTCGACGTGCTGGGCGTGTCCAAGGAGGAGGCTCGTGAGCGCGCCATGGACCTGCTGAGCCGCGTGGGCGTGGCCGAGCAGGCCGACAAGGTACCCGCACAGCTTTCGGGCGGCCAGCAGCAGCGCGTGGCCATCGCCCGTTCTCTTGCCATGCAGCCCAAGGCCATGCTCTTCGATGAGCCCACGAGTGCCCTTGACCCCGAGATGATCAACGAGGTGCTCGAGGTCATGGTGCGCTTGGCGCAGCAGGGCATGACGATGATCGTCATTACGCACGAGATGAACTTTGCCCGCCGCGTGGCCGACCGTGTCGTGTTTATGGCCGATGGCCAGATCGTGGAAACCGGCACGCCCGACGAGTTCTTCGACCATCCCCAGACCAAGCGCGCTCAGGACTTCCTCAACTCCATCAAGGGCCACTAACCAGCCACCCCGTGGGACAAATCCATCGGAAGTGTTGTCCCACGTCTCTCATGCGCCCTGTCGCCTTTAGATTCGAAAGCAGCACCTATGATCGGAACTCGCACTTCATCGTCATACACCCCACATGTCGACGTCGCCCCCGCCGACCGCCCACTCATCCTCGTCGCGCCGCGTTGGGAAGAGGCAAAGCCGTTTTTAAGCGAGACGCTCTCCCCCAACGAGGAGATTGCCAGCGTCTTTGTCGATGCCATCCTTGCCGCCGGCGGCCTGCCGCTGCAGATGTCCATCACCGAGGACATTGAGGTCATCCGTCATTACGTCGATATCGCCGACGGTATCGCCATTCCCGGCGGCCCCGATGTCAATCCCAAACGCTGGGGCGATGATCGACCCTACGACCCCACTCTCTGCTGCGAGATCCGCGATAGCTTTGAGTTTAAACTGGTCGGCGAGGTACTCCGCGCCAAAAAGCCGCTCTTTACCACCTGCCGCGGCACGCAGTTGCTCAATGTCGCCACTGGCGGCACCCTGTGCATGGACGTGCCGAGTCTGGGCGCTCGCGAGGGCCGCACGCAGTGGCGCCATACCCACGTGCTCAACGACCCCGTGCATCCCGTCGAGGTCGTGCCGGGCTCGCTGCTGGAGCGCGCGCTTGGCGGGCACAGGCTGATCCAGACCAACTCGGCACACCATTGCTGCGTCGACCGCCTGGGTAAGCATACGCGCCTGGTCGCCCAAGCAACCGATGGCGTCCCCGAGTGCATCGAAGTCGAGGGCCAGCCGTTCTGCCTGGGCGTGCAATGGCACCCCGAATACACCTGGCAGACGCTCGAGACCGACTTTAACCTGTGGAAGTCGTTTGTCGAGGCAGCGGCAAAGGTTAAGCAGGCCCGCTAGTTTACGAACCACACAGGCTAAAGCCTCACATACTAGGGGGGCGGACACCAACTACGGTGCCCGCCCCCCCTGTATTTGATATGCTCGGTATGTTCATCCCTCACAAACAATCAAAGAAATCTCGACCGCAATCGGTCGACGGTAAAGCAGATGGCAAAAACGCTTGCTACGTTTATGAGGCAGTCAATTAAAATCGAGGTGCATTGACCATCCCCCAACGGGGTCACGCCGCAAATCCACATGAGCATCGAGGACGGAAACGGAAGCATGGAATTGGCTCCGACCTGTATGTAGAGCGTTACGACATTGACAAGCAACAGCATGCCAATAGGACCGAAGCCGGACCCAAAATAGGAAACAACGATCACGCAAGAGACCACATATGCAAGGCAGACGGCACTCGCCAGAAGAAGTCGATAGCAAAACATATTCAGGTTGAAACACTGTTGAGCATCCAAAACGATTACACAGTTAAGACAGTACAAAACGACACTTGACAGGATAAACGCGCCCAATAGGGCGAAAGAAGACAGCACCGTTCGCGCAACGGTAACGCACGCCCGCTTCCCTCCCCGAGCTTCCGACAGCCCCCACGGTTCCTCGACAAAGCCCGAACTGACAAAGCGCGGCACAATACAAGCCGCGATGAACGGAAAGAACAATGCATGAGCCAACGGGGCTACGTTGAACAGCAGACCGCGAAAAACCTCTGCATTACCAAATAGAAGGACATCCTCCGCCGATAGCAGAAGCGTCGGGTCTGGGAAAAAGCCCAAGAAACTGTTCTCACGGAGACTACAGAACCACATCGGGAAAGAATTAAGCTGCAATACCACCATGCACGCATAAATTACCGGGATTAAGGCGTACGTCCATTTACTCACGTGCTTCAATTCTGAATGGAGGAATCTTTTAATCTGACGAGCCATTGAGCACACCCCCAGCACGAAAGCTCACGAGAGCGTAAATCAATACCGATAGACAGCTGGCTGCCACGCCATAGCCCAGAAGCGCCAGTTGCCCCATATCGCTGTACCCAAGGGCACATCCGACTCCAAGGTACGGCCCAGGAAGGAAGAAGATCCATCGCAAGGATGGTATAGGTGCCTGAAGGAAGGCTCCGTAGAGCGTCAAGCTCATGACAAATCCGATTATTATTGCAGCCCCGCTCAATACAGCGCTGCCTGTAATCCGATAGATGGTCACCGTCTCCAGCGCAATCGATATCACCAATGCGGTGTTGACTATCATTGCAGGCAAAAATGCAGCCAGCATGCCATGCGCGTAGTTATGCCCTCCACGTATTATGGCTATTGCAAATAGAAGAAGGCAAAGCGCACTATATGCTGCGCCAATTATTAAAGCAGACGAAAATGCATGGGCTAGAGCCCCATAAAAGCGGGTAAGACCTCTTGCTGAAGAAATTCGGTATCCCTCTTCATAGCCGCGCTCCTGTAAAATCGCCAGGCAAACGATGAGTGGAACGAACAGAGAGGTGCCGGCAAAAGCACTGCGCACAAGGGACTCATCGGGTGCAGAAGGATCGATTACATTCCAGACGAAACCAATATCCTCCCCAAAAACGCTATTGCCACAGGCGAGCAGCGTTGTTCCGTTTTTTAGAAAGACACCGAAGAGAAGGCCGAACGCCAGCATAAGCGCAAGACCAAACTTCGCCGGAAACATCCTGTGCAAACGCATCATATCTGCCTTTATGGGATGGATCGCCCGCTTCATAGCGAGACCGCCTTCATCAAGCGCCTGTAATACTCTTTTAGGGACGACGCCTCATCCCTTATGACGGCCATCGATTCCTTTTTCAGCAGTTCGCCGTCATGAAGAAACAGGCAGCTTGTTGCAACCGATGCCAGCTCATCCAAGTCGTGGCTAGAGATAAGCATGGTTTTGCCCTGCTCCCGATTCAATCGGCCGATAAGGGTCCATATGCTCTCAATGCCCAGCGGGTCCAACCCGTTTGCTGGCTCATCAAAAATAAGCAGATCAGTGTCACCCAACAAAGCTGTAGCTATATCCAGCCGCCGTTTCATTCCCAGAGAAAAACTGCCTACGCTCTTTTTCTCATCGATGTCCAGCCCGACTAGGCCCAAGACGCGAGGAACCTCACGTTTCTCATCGAGCCCCCATTCCGCACATCGGATCCGAAGATTCTCAGCCGCACTGAGAGATTGGTATGCTCCGCAGGAATCTGGCACATAGCCGACACGCGTCCGCATCAAGCTCAGCTCTTTTTTCGACTTGCCTCCAAAGAGCTCCACGCTCCCCGACGATGGCTCACAGAGGCCCAGCACTATTTTAATAAGCGTGCTTTTGCCCGCCCCGTTTGCACCAACAAGGGCGCAAAGCTCAGACTGATCCACCTCGAAGGAAACGTCATGCAAAACGCGGCGCCTCCCATAGCGCTTTGACACCCTTGATAGCCTTATCGTCGATGCGTTCATTGGCCTCCCGTTCCGCTTGATAGCAAAACCGCTCATATCGTTCCTTCTTTACTTTATCGTTTTCCATAGTTGTTATTGTTTTTCGATAACTCATATTTGTCAAGATAATCTAAAAGAAAGAACCCGTGTTAGACACGGGTCCCTTCACGCTGATATTTCGTTTTAGTTGTTCGCCTTAAGCTACTCGTCGCTCAAATCGACAGCAAAGACTGATGTCGGAAGCGACGCCTCATTGCCTCCGCCGTCCCGCATCTGCCTCACAACGTTTTTTGCACGCTCAACAATAAGCTCCTCAAGCTCTTTCTCACTCACGCGCTGAATAATATCTCCCGGTTGACAATCAAGCTCATCACAGATATCGAGGAGCGTCTTTAGGCGAATAGCTTTTATCTTTCCGTTTCTAAGCTTTGAAATATTAGCCGGAGTATGCCCCGTCGCCCGAATCAGATCAGCACTGGTCTTTCCGGTCTTAAGCAGCTGCGTCTCAAGCTCGATGATGAGATAGCTCATGTTTCCTCCTACACAAGCTCGTCAGACTGCTCTTGGAGCAGCGAGGCATAACTCCAGATCGCCGAGATAAATAAACAGACAACTGCGCCGATAAACGACCCCGCATCAAAGGTAGCGCCTTGGCAAATCTCAATAACGAAGGAATGAGGCACGATGTAAAGCTCCAGTCCGCCAATGGTGAGATTGACCGATCCATAGGCACCAACAAGCGAAACCGCGGCGTTAACAGCAAAGGCAAGCGCGAGAACACGGATAAGCCGCACATGCGTCTTGGTAAAGGGCGAGACGCCTCGCGAGATGTTACGGCTGATCCCGCACAGAACGACAAGCGAAATACCCATAACAAGCGCCATGCACAGTCCGCTTGGGATAACGATGCACCCGCCATCGAGAAGCGTCACGACACCGAAAGAATCGACAGAAGCAACGTTTGTAACCGCATACCAGATCACGTAAACAACCAACGCGGCAAAAGCGACGAGCATCCCTGCAAAAACGGCTGCCATGCAAAAACCGAGCTTCCTGATATTTTCGCCCGCCTTGGCCATACGCTGAACGCTGTTGGACATACACTCACCCTCATCGACTCTATCGTTATTCGAACAGTTTATCGAACAACGATATGGATTGCATGCGGAAAGCCCCGACAGTGTGCATAGGCAATTCACTAATCAGAAGAGGTGAGCGTGGATTTTTGGACACGTATCGAACGAGCGTGGATAATCTCCCACTTTGAGGCCGCCACCGGGCCTAAAACGGGAGATTATCCACGCTCATAGTCATCAAGGCTCACAGCCTCTTACTCGGCCGCCTCGCGCAGAGCCGACATCGTAGCCGCATATTGCTGCTGCAAACGCATGCATCCCCTCGCGGGCGCCGTCAACGGCATCAGCGCCGCGCAGCGCTTCGGTTACCACGACCGCCGGCTCGTACAGATTATCGAATCCCAGGTTCTGGCTCACGCCCTTGAGCGTGTGCGCTGCCATAAACGCACTCTCGGCGTCTCCTGCCGCCATGGCAGCCTCCAGCTTGTCCATGCTCTCGTCATCCAAAAACTTGAGGGCAAAGCGGGCAAGCATTTCCCCGCCCATCAGCCGAGCGCACGCGTCGTCATAATTAGCGCCGATCTTCTCATACGCCTCACGCATGGAAATCATGGATTAAAAACTCCTTTGGTCAAACTAAATCGTGGGAAACGCGACGACGTCGGCGGGGCGTGCCAACGTCTCGGCAATTTGGTCTTGCACCTCGAGCAGGCAATCGAGCAGCAGCGGGTTAAAGGTGCCGCACTTACCGTCCAGGATCATCTGGATCGCCTCCTCGTGCGGGATAGCGTCCTTGTACACGCGCACGCTCGTCAGTGCATCGTACACGTCAGCCACCGAAACCACCTGCGCGGCGATGGGAATTTCGTCGCCCTTAAGGCCATCGGGATAACCCTTGCCGTCCCAGCGCTCGTGATGCCAACGCGCAATCTGGTACGCATATTCCATAAGCGCATTGCCGGCGTGATGGCTGCCCAGCTCGAGCAGCATGTTGGCGCCAATCGTGGTATGCGTCTTCATAATCTCGAATTCCTCGGGCGTGAGGCGCCCGGGCTTGTTGAGGATCGCATCGTCAATCGACATCTTGCCGATATCGTGCAGCGCCGAAGCCAGGGCGATCGTGGAGCGTTCCTCATTGTCGAGGGAGATCGTGCTGCTACGCTGGACCAGATAGCCAAGCAGCAGCTCGGTCAGCTTTTCGATGTTCGTAACGTGCCTACCGCTCTCGCCGTTGCGAAGCTCCATGACGCCGGCCATGATGTCGATGAGCATGCGACTGTTCTTGACGCGCTCGTTGTACTGTTGGGACAGCAGGTTCGTCAGGCGGCGCTGTTTGGCGTACAGGCGGATGGTGTTGCTTACGCGGCGGCGCACGACACGGGAGTCAAACGGGCGGTTGATATAGTCTGAGGCGCCCAGCTCGTACGCGCGCAGAACCGCATCATCGGAATCTTCGCTCGAAATCATGATGACAGGCAGATTATCGATACCCGATCGGCGCGACAGATCGGCCAGCACCTCAAAGCCGCTTATGCCCGGCATCACAATGTCCAGCAGCACGAGCGACAACTCATCGCCATAGCGGTCGACCATGTCGAGCGCCGCACGACCGTTATCGGCCTCGAGGATGCAATGCTCGTCCTTGAGCATCTCGCTGAGAATGGCTCGGTTCATCTCGGAGTCATCGGCGATAAGCACCAAAGGCTTTTCGCTTTGGAAGGCCTCGATGGAATCGGCATCGGTCACGACCGTACCGGCTTTTGCCTTAGCGCGGCTCAGTAACTGAGCAGCGCGGCCAACGCCCTCATCGACCGTCTCGCCATGAATGCGAACGCCACCAACACATGCCGTCAAGCTCACGTACTCATGGCCCGGAATAATCGTGGAATGAACGGCATCGGACACCTGATGCAGGCGACGGGTGAAGTCATCGGAGGGAATATTGGGCATGACAACCACAAACTTGTCGCAGCCATAGCGCACAAGCTCGTCAGTCGAACGGATTCCGCTGCGTATGGCTGTCGCCACAGCACCGAGCGCAAGGTCGCCGGCATGACGGCCACACGTATCGTTGAAGGCCCTAAAATCATCAACGTCGATCATCGCAACGCCGGCATTCATGCGGGCGCTGCGAAGCTTTTCCTCGTAATATCGGCGATTGCGCACGCTCGTCAGCACGTCGGTGTAGACAAGGTCCTCTTCCGCGGCCTCTTGCTCATCAATCGGACGCACCATCAGCAAGACGTGAGGCTCGCCCTCGACCTTCAGAGGGCGTAGACGGGCGCGGTACTCAGTGCCATCATTGAGCAGTTGCTCCGACACCTCATCGGAGTCTGCCAAAGCCTCAAGACTTGACTGACGCAGACAAGGACACCGATCACCGGCGAGCAGGCAGTTAGGCTCACTCTTAATCTGATCGGCCGACAGCAAACGCACCACGGGGTAGGTCTTCGCGACACGGGCGACCTCGGCGGCAGCCTCCTCGTCGGTTAGATTGACCTCGTGAGTATTGAGCATATGGGGCCCTTTCGATAGTTTCGCATGGTAGCGGTGGGTTCCAAATGTTACAAGGGTAACACCTTGCCGATGCAGGTAAGCACGTGAATGCTGTTACATTTTTATGAGTTGGCAGGCGGCGCGATTGAAGCCGCAGACGTGAGGTTTTGAGCACATTTGTTAACACGGCCGAAACGTTTGCGAGTGAAGACTGTTTTGATTTTTACGGCTGCTAGAGCTCCAGGATGCTACGGACAGTCTGGGCAGCCGCTGCCGGGCGATCGCGCAGGCCGTTGTGCGCGCCCGGGATTGTCACGAGGGGGCAATCGAGATATTCGGCAGCCGCTCGCGTGCCAGCCTCGCGGGATGTGCCAATCGAGAGCTCGCCCAGGAGCACGGCGGCCACCGTTTTTGACGCGCGAACGCTATCCCAATCGGGAACGCAGGTCATAGCAATCCCGTATTCGTTTGCCATGAAACTGCGGCCGTTGCGCAGGGCATGTTTGGCTTCCGCTTCGGTCGTTCCAGGAGCCTCGGGGTCCAAGTCGCCGAGGGCTCCCAAGAAAAGCCGGAGCGCCCTTGAAACCTTTCCCGCCGCAATCATATCGAGCAAAACCGGAGCTGCGCCCATACCGACGCCTTTGTCCGACACAGCCGGCTCATGCAGAATCGCACGGGCAACGAGATGGGGTTCGGTGCGAAGAAGCTCCAGCGCCACCAACGTACCGGCGCTATGCGCAAGCACATTTGCCGGAGCGCCAACGTGTTCGATCACGGCTTGCAGGTCGGCGGCCTGAGCGGCAAGATCATAGCTGCCGTCTGCCGCATCGCTGCTGCCACCGCAGCCGCGGCGGTCGTAGGCAATTACGCGGTAGTTGCGGCTGAGCTCACAAGCGATACCGTCAAAAAATGTGCCGTCGACACAAGCGCCGTGCACGCACACCAAGGCAGGAGCATCAGGCGACACATCCGGGCCGACATATTCGCGACAGGCGATCGTGGTGCCCGCATTCTCGACCGTAAAATCCATGTTGTGCCCCCGTCATCAATGCTCATCCAGTTGCACGTCAGTGAGGTTGGATAGACCCGCATTGCCTTACACCTTGTTAACAGATTAACTTTACCCGACCCGAGGCTTTTCATGGCACGGCATCATGAGCGACGTGAAAAAACGAAACTTGTAAAGCAAAAGCCCACACCTTGCTTTGGAGCCGATGCTATGCTTAGGCACAATTGTCTTGAGGAGCATATGCCTATGTCTACGTTTTTGAATGCCAGCCCCATCTTTGGGCCCGTTCGCAGCCGTCGCCTTGGTCTCTCGCTCGGCGTCAACATGATGCCGGCCAGCGGCAAAATCTGCACGTTCGACTGCATCTACTGCGAGAACGGCCTCAACGCCGAGCGCCCCTGCCATGAGCCGTATAACACGGCTGCCGTGGTACTCGAAGCGCTCGAGGCAAAGCTGCGCGAGATGGCAGCCGAGGGCGAGCTCCCCGATGTAATCACCTTCGCAGGCAACGGCGAGCCCACCGCCGCACCGGAGTTTCCACGGGCCATCGCCGGCGCCGTCGCACTGCGCGACGAGCTTGCCCCAAACTCCAAGATCGCCGTGCTCTCCAACGGCACACGCGCCGACCGCCCCGAGGTGCACGACGCGCTCATGATGGTCGACGACAACATTCTTAAGCTCGATACCGTCGACCCGGCGTTTATCCAGCTGCTCGACCAGCCTGTTGGCCCCTACAACGTCGAACACCAGATCGAGACGTTCGCAAGCTTTGACGGTCACGTTATTATCCAGACGATCTTTTTGACCGGCGAGTATCAGGGCAAGCTCATCGACAATACCGGCGAGGAGTATGTTGCCCCCTGGCTCGCGGCGCTTGAGCGCATTCGTCCGCAGGAGGCGACCATCTACACGGTCGCGCGCGAGATACCAGTCGCCGGCCTTGCCAAAGCAGCGCCCGAGGTGCTCGACGCCATTGCCGCGCGCGTGCGCGCCCTCGGTATTCCCTGCCAGGTGAGCTACTAGCGCGGCCGCCCGCCAGCAGCTAAATTAGCCCCATCCCAAATGAGCTGGTCTGCGGGTGGGCTATACTAGCTGCGGATGAAAGGAAGTTAGCCATGTATGACAAAGGACCCGTGCCCGGCCGCAACGACGCTTGCTGGTGCGGCAGCGGCAAGAAATACAAGAAATGCCATAGCGCCTTTGATGAGCGCCTCGAGCGCTTGTGGGAAGAAGGCTGGGAGGTTCTGCCTCGCACGCTCTACAAGACTCCCGCCGATATCGAGGGCATCAAGCGCTCGGCAGCCATCAACGTGGGCGTGCTCGATTATGTGGGCGAGCATATCGCCGCAGGCATGACCACCAACCAGATCGACCAGATGATCTACGACTACACCGTCGAGCACGGTGGCACGCCGGCCGACCTCAACTACGAGGGCTACCCCAAGAGCGTGTGCACCTCGATCAATGATGTGGTCTGCCACGGCATTCCCTGCGATACGGACGTGCTGCACGAGGGCGACATCATCAACGTGGACTGTTCCACGATCCTAGACGGCTACTTTAGCGACTCGAGCCGCATGTTCTGCATCGGCGAGGTCTCGGCCGAGCGCCAGCGCCTAGTCGACGTGACCCGCGCCAGCGTGGAAGCGGGCCTGGCCGCCGTCAAGCCATGGCTACCGCTATCCGTGATGGCCGAGGCCGTGCAAAAGACGGTCGAGGACGCCGGTTTTAGCGTGGTGTGCGAGTACGGCGGACACGGCATTGGCAAGGAGTTCCACGAGGACCCGTTTGTAGGCTTTACCACCGAGGCGCCCGATGTGGACACCATCATGGCTCCGGGCATGGTCTTTACCATCGAGCCCATGGTCAATGCCGGAGCGCCCGACATCAAGATTAGCAAGGGTGACGGTTGGTGCGTGCGCACCAAGGACGGCAGCGATTCGGCCCAGTGCGAGGTACAGCTCGTGGTGACCGAGGACGGCTACGAGCTGCTGAGCTGGTAGCCGTGGATGCGCCGGATGCTGACGGGCACGCTCGTCTAGCATCCGGCGTTTTTGTTTGAACGTTTTGCCTGATAAAACCCGCCAAAATAAACCTGTCCCTTTTTGGCGGGTCAAGCGGAAAGGACTGCTTGTGAACATCTTGGTTTTGCTGCCCGTCAACGACCACCATCGCGCAATTCTTGAGTCGAGCGCTCCGGGCGAGGACTTTATCTACACGAGCGCCGACGCTATCACGCGCGAACAAGTCGCCAACGCTGACGTGATCTTGGGCAACATAGACCCTGCCCTGCTTACCGCATGCGAGCACCTCCAGCTGCTGCAACTACAGACCGCGGGCTATGACGATTACTTGGCCGCCGGCACCGTGCCAGCCGACGCCAAACTGTCTTGCTCGGTGGGCGCCTACGGCCAGGCCGTGAGCGAGCACATGTTTGCCATGGTCCTTTCCATGATGAAGCGTCTGCCTGGCTATCACGACTTGCAGCGCGAGCATCGCTGGGAGGATTTGGGGCCGGTCACTTCGCTCAAAAATGCCAATGTGCTCGTGCTGGGCGCGGGCGATATCGGCGGCCACTTCGCCACGCTCTGCCGCAGCATGGGTGCACACGTCCGCGGCATCAAGCGCCATCCGCTCGTCTACCCCATCGTGTTTGAGGACATGGACGGCATGGACGCCCTACCCGAGCGCCTGGCCGAGGCCGACATCGTCGCATCCTTTATGCCCAGCACGCCCGAGACCCGCGGTCTGGCGAACGCCGAGTTCTTCGCCGCGATGAAGCCGGGCGCCTTCTTTGCCAACGGCGGCCGCGGCGACCTTGTGGTTGCCGACGACTTAGTTGCGGCACTCGAGTCCGGGCACCTTGCCGGTGCCGCGGTCGACGTCATCGACCCCGAGCCGCTGCCCGCGACAAGCCCGCTGTGGGATGTGCCCAACATGCTCATCACGCCGCACGTCTCCGGCTGGTTCCACCTGGCAGCCACGCTCAACAACGTCGTCGACATCGCCGCGGAGAATCTGCGTCACCTGCAGGCCGGCGAGACGCTACATTGTTGGATTGAGCACTAAGAATTACGCCGTTTTACAAACGGCGTAATGAGCCGACGCTGCGACTGGGGAGGCCGGGGCTATCCGTCTTCTTGCTGCGGGTGCCTGGGGCGGGGTTCGGCGTGCATTTTTGGGAATATTCAGTGCCCGAGGGGGCTGCATACCGGATTCTGGGCGAAAGGCAGGCGCCGCGGGCAGCAACCTGTGGAAAATGAGCGGTCCTCGGGGCGTTGGGGGTGCGAAATCGGGACATTCGGCGCGGTTTCGCGCGCCCGTTCTTGCGCCTGTGGGCCCCGGATGCTGAATATTCCGGAATTTGCACGGCGCCCCCAGGGGTACCTGTGGGCGGAAAGCGACCGACCCACCGAAATATGCAATCGGCGGGTCGGTTTATGCATATATCCGATTGCGGACGCGTCGGCAGCACCTCAGAACCTGAATCCCTAAACATGTCCCTTCTTGATAGGTTTTAGAGCTCCACGCTTTCGGCGCCGTTGATGGTTAGGTTGCGCTCGTAGAAGGCGGTGAGGGCGCGGATGGCGTACATCACGTCGCGCACGCCGCCGGTCTCGTAGCTCGAGTGCATGGCAAGCTGCGGCAGGC
>ERZ838483.1739-NODE-1739-length-16426-cov-18.143791_pt1 | contig 16426 bp, 13 predicted proteins | sample MGYA00519939_ERZ838483 | MGnify/ENA primary metagenome ERZ838483 (study PRJEB31850, sample SAMEA3708836) | human gut metagenome | biome: human gut; feature: human-associated habitat; material: faeces | place: China | collected 2014 ... | reverse complement strand
TTCCTTGGCGGTGTAGTCGGTGGCCAGCTCATACTTCACACCGTGGCCGACATTGGTCACGACACCAGCGATCAGGGTGATGAGGCTGGCGAAGAAGGTGTTCAGGACGAGGAGGAAAACAGTCTTGAGGCCGATGTTCTTCAGGCGGACGGAATTGCCCAGATTGGTGATGCTGGAAATGATGCTGAAGATCAGCAGCGGGATGACCACAGCCGAAACGACGTGGGCGTAGATGGTACCCACAGCGGCGACATAGGTGTGGTGGCCCTTGAACACGAGGCCCACAATGAGGCCGAGGCCCACAGCCAGAATGGTGCGCACGCCGAAGTCAACGTGCTTTTTCTTGTGCAGGTAGTACAGCAGGGCAAAAAATACGGCAGTCAGGGCCAGTGCGGCCAGATCCAGAATTTCTACAGACATAAAACGGATCCTCCTTTATTTTTGAGTGTGATGTCGTTTTTGTCTGTCAACACATTCGCTCTCTCATGATGTTCCTCCCATTTGGCACAAACCTACTTTGTATGTATGTTTGTTCGGTTGCTGTGGAGTATACTACATACAAACCCTATTGTCAAGTAAACTATGAAAAAATTTTGAACCAGATGCAAAAAGAGCCGCCGTGCATACGCACAGCGGCTCTTGCTATCTTTCGATATTTTATTTTGCGTACTCGACGGCACGGCTCTCGCGGATGACATTGACCTTGATCTGGCCGGGGTAATCCAGCGTGTCCTCGATCTTCTTTGCGATGGAGCGGGCCAGCAGGATGACCTGATCGTCGCTGATGACGTCGGGCTTGACCATGATCCGGACCTCACGGCCTGCCTGCACGGCAAAGGCCTGCTCGACGCCCTCAAAGCTGGAAGAGATCTCCTCCAGGTTCTCCAGGCGCTTGACATAGCTCTCCACGTTCTCACGGCGGGCACCCGGGCGGGCAGCGCTGATGGCGTCGCAGGCCTGGATGATGAATGCCAGCGGGGTCTTGGGCTCCACGTCGCCGTGGTGGGCCTCAATGGCGTGGATGATCTGGGTGTTCTCTTTATACTTGCGGCAGATGTCCACACCGATCTGGACATGGCTGCCCTCGATCTCGTGGTCCAGTGCCTTGCCGATGTCATGCAGCAGGCCGGCGCGGCGTGCCAGCGTGACATTGACGCCCATCTCGCCTGCCAGCAGACCGGCCAGCCAGGCCACCTCCATGCTGTGGGTCAGAGCATTCTGGCCGAAGCTGGTGCGGTACTTCAGGCGGCCGATGAGCTTGATGAGGTCGGGGTGCAGGCCATGGATGCCAAGCTCCATCACGGCTTTCTCGCCCTCCCGTTTCATCTGCAGCTCCAGGTCGTGGCGGCACTTCTCCACCGTCTCCTCAATGCGGGCGGGGTGGATGCGGCCGTCACCGATCAGGCGCTCCAGCGTCATGCGGGCCACCTCACGGCGGGTCTGGTCAAAGGAGGACAGGGTGATGGCCTCCGGAGTATCGTCGATGATGAGGTCCACGCCCGTGGCGGTTTCCAGCGCGCGGATGTTGCGGCCCTCGCGGCCGATGATGCGGCCTTTCATTTCATCGCTGGGCAGCGGAACGACGCTGACCGTGGTCTCACTGCAGTGGTCGGCAGCGCAGCGGCTGATGGCCTGGCCCACCAGATTGCGGGCGATGTTCTCGCAGTTCTCTTTCAGGTCGGTCTCATAGGCGGCCACACGGACAGCCTTTTCGTGGGTGAGCTCCTCATCCACCTTGTGCAGCAGCACCTCGCGGGCGTCTTCCTGGCTCAGGCCGGCCAGCGTTTCCAGCCGCTCCATCTCCTTGGCGCGCAGGGCGTCTACCTCGGCCAGATGGGCGTCGGCTTCCTCGTGCTTCTTTTTCAGTTCCTCTTCCTTGCGCTCCAGCGCTTCGGTCTTGCGGTCGAGGGCGGTCTCTTTCTGGTCCACGCGGTTTTCCTGGCGGCTGATCTCGGCGCGGCGCTGCTTGATCTCCTTGTCGGCTTCGGCTTTCTGGGCGTCCACTTCGGCTTTCAGCTTGAATGCCTCGTCTTTTGCTTCCAGGATGGCTTCTTTTCGTTTCTGGTCTGCGGTCTTGATCGCTTCGTTCACCAGGCGGGTAGCCTCGGCCTCGGCACTGCCGATCTGAGCCTCAGCGGTTTTTTTACGGTTGTTATAACCAATAAAATAACCCGCGGCACCTGCCACAACGGCGATCACGACTACGACCACAATCACTGCGATTGTGGGCATCGTGTTCACTCTCCTCAAAAAATCAAATTTAATGAGACGCTGCGAAACAGGGCGTGGGTTTTTGAAAAAATCCAGCTTTCAACGGAAAAGTGACAACAAAACGATACGCAGAGGAGAAAACTCCCCCTGCGGGCGGAATGATGCAGCTTTTTGATTTACAAGTTTATCTTATAAAAACGGGCAGATGAAGCCCCATTGAAATATTGGTTGCGGAATGCCCCGGCACGCAGCGTCAAGGATTCCATACTACTATCTATATTACGAGAGATTCCGGACATTGTCAAGGGAGAAGCTTGTTTGAAGGCGAATTATTTTGAAAAATATTTTACTCCAGATACATCCGGCGCAGCCGCATGAGGCGGGCGGGGGTCAGGCCGTACTCGGCTTCCAGGTAAGCGTCGGTGGTGCCGTACTGCTCCCGGATGGTCTGTAAGACGAACGGCCCGTCGTCCGGGTGGACGCCCGAGATGCCCAGGTAGAAGTATTTCTGCTCCGGCCGGGCGGCGATCTCCTCGGCGTGCTCGGCCCACAGGGCCTCGATCTCTTCCTTGCGGCAGGTGTTGGACTGGACGAAATCGGCGCAAATGGTCTCATCGGAAGCGCCGAGGGCCAGCAGGATGAGCATGGCGGCCACGCCCGTGCGGTCCTTGCCGCCGGAACAGTGGAAGAGGACGGGCGTTTCACCGGCTTCCAGCGCCCGGAACAGCTCCTTGAACGCTTTGTTGCCGTGGAGCATCCGCTCGTACATGGCCCGGGCCATCCGGTTGCCCTCGTCGGGCATCCCTTTCAGCAGGGTGAAGCGGTCTTCCGGGGAGAAATCCACTTCTTTGCCGTCTTCGAGGCAGAGGCCGCAGATCTGCACCAGCCGGGCACCGTCCGGCACATAGTCCGGGGCCGCGGCGGCTTCGGTGCCGCTGCGCAGGTCAAGGATGAGGCGGAGGCCCAGGCTGTCCAGCAGCTTGCGGTCCGCCGCGCTGGTCAGGCAGGCCGTGGTGATGCCGCGGTAGATCTGCCCCCATTTGACGTGCTTGCCCTCGTCGGCCTCATAGCCGCCCAGCTCCCGGAAATTGTGTCCGCCCGCAAAAGGCAGGGGGGTGCCGGGTGCCGGGTGCACGGGCGCGGCAGCGGCCGGGGCGGTGCTGGAAAGCACCGGGAAGTTGTAGAACGGCTTGGCCGGGCGTCCGCGGCGGGGCGGCAGGCTGGCGGCCCCGCCCAGCACCTCCATCAGATAGCTGCGGAGCAGGTCGATGTAGGCGGAACTGTGGTCCCGGCGCTGCACCAGCGAGACACAGAGTGGGGGCAGGTCTTCCAGCAGGACGTCCCGCACCCGGTCCAGCTCCCGCCGGGCCCCCGGCTCGTACCGGGTCAAGCAGGTGCAGAGCTGCTCCTGTACTAAATAGTAAGCCTGATAGAAGCTGGGGCCCACCTCCGCGTCCGGCGCAAAGCCTGCCCGGGCGCAGCTGTCCCACAGGGGGGCAAACAGATCCTGCCGCAGGCTGGGCAGCAGCACGCGCTGGCCCCGCAGCTCGGCGAGGGGAACGCTCTCTTTCTCCCAGAACGGGTGCCCCCGGGGCACCAGCAGGCAGGCGGGGTCGGCCCGGAGGGTGGTGCGGGCCAGCACCTTGGCGGCGCAGCCCAGGTCCATCACGAGACCGGCGTCCAGCTCTCCCTGCTCCACGCCATCGGCCACGGCATCGTTGGCCAAAAGGCGGAACCGCATTGCAATGTGGGGGTACTGCTGGCGGAATTTGTCCAGCTGCGTTTCCAGCCCGGGCAGGTAGTCCGGCACGAGGGACACGCTGATGCCGATGCGGACGGGCTGGGCAGACTGGATCTCCGCGTGGAGGGCGGCCTGCATCTGCTGGAACTGCTCTACCACCGGTGCGGCATGGCGCTGCAGGCTCACGCCCCGGTCGGTGAGGGAGAGCTTGTGGTGGGCGCTGACGAACAGCGGGCCGCACAGCTCGGCTTCCAGCGCGGTGATGCACTGCCGCAGTGCCTGGCGCGACAAAAACAGCCGCTGGGCGGCGCGGGTATAATTCATCTCTTCGCACAGGACCAGAAAATAGTGCAGCTGGCGGATATCCATGAGCTCCTCCTGAAAAAGTAGCGTTGATAGACCTTGAATAACTTCCTATTATATTAGTATACCAGAAAGAATAACGCGATTTTCGTGAATTGTAAAGCAGATAAAGGCAAAAAAGATGAAAAATGCGCAACCAAAACGCGTTTTTGTTGACAGTCCATCGGGAGGATGATATCATTAAAATTACCTGAATCTAAAAACGGAACAACATGCTTACTTGATAGGTTTTAGTGAGGGTCAAAAATCACGGTCAGGGTCCAGTAGGGGCCCGATGATTGTAAAAAGGAGAAAACACCATGGCTTCCAAACATTCCATCAGCCGTCGCAGCTTCCTCAAGGCTGTCGGCGCAAGCTCTGCCGCTGTTGCAGCAGGTGTCCTGACCGCCTGTGGCGGCTCTTCCAGCAGCACCGCATCCTCTTCTGCAGCATCCACTGCACCTGCTACCACGGAGCTGGCCGCGGAGCAGGTGCTGAACCTGATCTACACCGACCTGGCCCTCATTGATGTCAACGATGTCCGCAACGCCAACGAGTTTGAAGTGCTGACCGCTGTGCAGGAGGGCCTGTTCCGCACCTTTACCGATGAGAACGGTGTGGATGTGGTCGAGAACGCGGGCTGCGAGAGCTACGATGTCTCCGACGACGGCCTGACCTATACGTTCCACCTGCGTGAGGGCATGGTCTGGAGCGATGACCAGCCCGTGACCGCCCAGAACTATGTGGACAGCTGGCTGCGTCTGGTCAACCCCGACCTGGCTTTCAGCTACGCATTCCTGGCTTACGGCATCGTGGGCGCGGAGGATTACTGCGAGAACGGCGGCAAGCTGGAAGATGTGGCTGTGGAGCTGGTGGATGACCTGACTTTCAAGGTTACCCTGACCACCCCGGACCCCGCCTTTATTAAAAAGGTTGGCATGGTCTGCTTCTACCCCGTCCGCAAGGACCTGATCGATGCAGCTGAGGCCGCGGGCGGCAACTGGACCAACGATTATACCCTGCACGTTTATAATGGCCCGTTCTACATCAGTGACCGTGTGCTGGAAAACAACATGACCCTGAAGAAGAACGAGAAGTATTGGAACGCCGACGAGGTCACCCTGACCCAGATCAATCTCCGTGTCGTCGATGAGACTTCTACCCAGGCTCAGCTGATGGAGAGCCAGCAGATCGATGTGCTGAAGCTGACCGATTTTGAGTATGTGGACCGCTGGCAGAACAAGGTTGCTGACGGTACGTTCCAGTACTTCGGCAAGGACGAGCCCAGTGTGAACTATCTGGTGCTGAACCAGCACACCGAGGACGGCGCGACCGGCGGCCCCTCCGGCGTGATGCTGAACCCCAAGTGCCGCAAGGCCATTGCACTGGCCTTTGACCGCGAGGAGTTCAACGCCATGTTCAAAGAGGGCCTGGTTACCACCGCTTACGGCGTCATCCCCTACGGCATCACCGTGGGCGAGCAGGAGTTCCGCGCGGCCAATCCGGAACCCTATGCAGACGAGGATACTTCTTCCGATACCATCAAGGCCCTGTTTGAAGAGGGCATGGCCGAGGCCGGCGTGGCAGGCACTGTCTCTGACGTGACCCTGACCGTTATCTCCTACGGTGCCACCACCGAGAAGACCAGTCAGCTGGAGTGGTTCAAGCAGCAGCTGGAGGGGAACCTGGGCGTCAAGGTCCAGATCGACACCTACCCCGATTCCAGCACATTCGTGGCTGCCCGCAATGCCCAGCAGTACGATTTCTACCTGCAGGGCTGGAACGGCGACTACAACGACCCCATGACGTTCTTTGAGCTGTGGGTCACCGGCAACGGCTACGCCAAGTTCATGGGCGGCTACTCCAACCCCGAGTACGACGAGATGATCGAGAAGGCCGGCGCCAGCCAGGACGATGCCGAGCGCATGGAGCTGTTCGGCAAGGCTGAGAAGCTGCTGCTGGACGAGGGCGGTCTGGTGCCTCTGTACTATGATAACAGCCAGATCTATGTCCAGGGCTACGTCTCCGGCCTGAGCATGCCCATGTTTGGTTCTGACTTCGAGTTCTCTCGTGTCAAGATCCTGGCACACTGATCCCGATAAAACTCTCGCTTTTGGAGAGAGCGGGGAGAGCCACAGCGTTCTCCTCGCTTATTTTTGTATTCCGGGGTCACCCCGATGCCCGGATAAAAAGAGGATTTAGCTGCTATGAAAATGCTACAATATACGGTGAAACGGTTTGTGATCATGCTGTTCACCCTGTTCATCATCGCAACAGCAACGTTCTTCCTGCTGGCAGCCACCCCCGGTGATGCCCTCTCGGCCCGCGTGGAAAAGCTGCCTGACAGCGTGGCTGCCCGCATGTATGCGAAATACGGCCTGGACAAGCCCGTGATGGAGCGCTACGTCATCACCATGAAAGGCCTTGTCCACGGTGATTTTGGCGAGTCTATTATTTATGAGGGCCAGACCGTCCAGTCCATCATCAAGGAAAAAGCCCCCATCTCGGCCCGGCTGGGCATCCAGCAGATGCTGCTGGGCGTTTCCCTCGGTCTGGCACTGGGCGTGCTGGCAGCCGTGAAAAAGGGCTCGTTCTGGGATTATCTCGTCGTGGCCCTGTCCATTTTGCTCATCTCCGTGCCAAACCTGGTGTTTGCGCTATTGCTGCAACAGGTGTTTGCGGGCAAGCTGGGGTGGTTCCCGGTCATCGGCTGGCCCAGTGACCACCTGTGGACCAGCGGCTGGAACTACACCGTGCTGCCCACGCTGGCGGGCTGCTTTGGCTACATCGCGTCCTATGCCCGCCTGCTCAAGGCCAGTATGCTGGATGTCATGAATCAGGATTACATCCTGACTGCCGAGTCCAAGGGCCTCACCCACCGGGAGGTCATCCTGCACCACGTCCTGCGCAACTCGTTCATCCCCATCGTGACCAACCTCCCCATGAGCGTGGCCATGTGCATCACCGGCTCGTTTTTCATTGAGAGCGTCTTCTCCATCCCGGGCCTGGGCCTGTACTACGTCAATGCCGTGGCGGCACAGGATGTCACCATCGTCATGGGCGAGACAGTCATTCTGGCAGCGCTCTACATCATCGTGGTCTTTGTGACCGATATTCTGTACACCGTCGTCGATCCCCGCATCCGGATCCGCGGCGGCAAGCGGTAAGGAGGCGCGGCATTATGAGTGAAACTGCAAAATTCCTCACCCCGGAGCAGGCAGCCCGGGTGGACCACAGCCGCTTTGACGCGGAAAAAATCGATCGTCCCACCATCACCTACTGGCAGGGCGCGTGGCGCCGACTCAAGAAGAACCCGCTGGCTGTCGTCGCCATGGTGATGCTGGCCGTGGTCCTCTTCTTCGTGCTGCTGGGCCCCACCATCAACGGCCAGGAGTACATCAAGATCAACGCGTCCATCAAGAATACGGCTCCGAACAGTGCCAACTGGTTTGGCACTGACACCATGGGCCGTGATATCTTCTGCCGTGTCTGGATCGGCGCCCGGCTGTCCCTCATCGTGGCACTGGTTTGCTCCACCATCCAGATCGTGGTGGGCTGCGCCTATGGCGGTGTCATGGCTTACTTTGGCGGCACCGTGGACAGCGTGATGATGCGTGTGATTGAGGTCATCACCTCGTTCCCCTCCCTGCTCATCACCCTGCTCATCATGATGGTGGTGGGCCAGAACGTGGGCGGCCTGCTGTTTGCCATGTGCATCACCTCCTGGTGCGGCACGGCCCGCCAGATGCGCGGCCAGCTCATGCAGCTGCGGGAATCCGAGTATGTGCAGGCGGCCCAGATGATCGGTGCCTCCCCGGTCCGCATCATCATCAAGCACCTGCTGCCCAACACCGTCAGCATCCTGATCCTGAACCTCTGCTCCAGCATCCCCAGCTATATCTTTACCGAGGCCAGCCTGAGCTTCCTCGGCATGGGCCTGTCCAGCGATGTCATCAGCCTGGGCGTCCTCATCAGCCAGGGCAAGGCCAAGATGGATTTCTACCCCTGGCAGCTGTTCTTCCCGGCGGCAGTGCTCTGCATTGCGGTGCTGGCGTTCAACCTGCTGGGCGATGGTCTGCGCGACGCGCTGGACCCCCGCACCATTGAATAAGGAGGCTGCGACATGAGTGAAAAACTGTTGGAAGTCAAAAATCTGCGGGTCTCCTACCACACCTATGCCGGTGAGGTACAGAGCGTGCGCGGCGTCAGCTTTACGGTAAACAAGGGCGAGACGGTGGCCGTTGTTGGTGAGTCCGGCTGCGGCAAGTCTGTTACGGCCAAGAGCATCATGCGGCTGATCAAAACGCCGCCCGCTGAGATCAAAGAGGGCAGTGAAATTATCTTTGACGGCGAGGATGTGCTCCAGTTCAACGAAAAGCGCCTCTGCGCCTACCGCGGCGGCGAGGTGGCCATGGTGTTCCAGGACGCGCTGGCGGCCCTGAACCCCACCATGACCGTGGGCAACCAGATCATTGAGAACCTGCGCCACCACACCAAGCTGAGCAAAAAAGAGGCCAAGGCCCGTGCCGTGGAGCTGCTGCGGATGGTGGGGATCCCCCAGCCGGAGAGCCGGGTGGACCAGTACCCGCACGAGTTCTCGGGCGGAATGCGCCAGCGCGTGATGATCGCCATTGCGTTTGCCTGCGACCCCAAGCTGCTCATCGCCGATGAGCCCACCACGGCTCTGGATGTGACCATTCAGGCCCAGATCATCGACCTCATCAAGGCGCTGCAGAAAGAAAAGAACGCCTCGGTCATCCTCATCACCCACGACCTGGGCGTTGTGGCCAATATCGCGGACCGCATCGTGGTCATGTACGCCGGCCAGATCGTGGAGCGGGGCACCAGCATTGAGGTGTTCCACCACCCGCGCCACCCCTACACCAACGCCCTGCTGGAAGCAGTGCCCCGCCTGGACCTGCAGAACAAGCAGCAGCTGGCCAGCATCGAGGGCACCCCGCCTGACCTGATCGCGCCGCCCAAGGGCTGCCCGTTCTGCACCCGGTGCAAGTATTGCATGGAGATCTGCTGCGAGCAGCAGCCCCCGGTGCTGAATTTTGGCGACGGCCACGAGGCAAGCTGCTGGCTGTATCAGCTGGAAACGCCTGCCGCCGACGCACCCTTTACACAGGAGGCCCACTATGAAGGATAATGTTGTGCTGGAAGTCAGCCACCTGAAAAAATACTTCGATCTCGGCCATGGCCGCACCCTGCACGCGGTGGACGACGTTTCGTTCAGCATCCGTGAGGGCGAGACGCTGGGCCTGGTGGGCGAGTCCGGCTGCGGCAAGACCACCTGCGGCCGCACCTGCCTGGGCATGTACAACAAGACCGATGGACAGGTGCTCTACCGGGGCAAGGACGTTCACGCCCTGAAAGGCAGTGAGCTGTTCGCCTATAAGCGGGAGGCTCAGATGGTCTTCCAGGACCCGTACGCTTCCCTGGACCCCCGCATGACCGTCAGCGATATCATCGCCGAGGGAATGGATGTCCACCACCTGTATCAAAACAAGGCCGAGCGCGCCGAGAAAATTTACGGCCTGCTGGAAAAAGTGGGCCTGAACAAGGAGCACGCCAACCGCTTCATCCACGAGTTCTCCGGCGGCCAGCGCCAGCGCATCGGCATTGCCCGTGCCCTGGCCATGGAGCCCAAGTTCCTCGTGATGGACGAGCCCATCTCGGCGCTGGACGTTTCCATTCAGGCACAGGTCATCAACATGCTGATCCGCCTGCAAAAGGAGATGGGCCTGACCTACCTGTTCGTGGCCCATGATCTTTCCATGGTCAAGCACATCTCGGACCGTGTGGCTGTCATGTATCTGGGCCAGATCGTGGAGATCACCCGCTCGGAGGAGCTGTACAGCCACCCGCTCCACCCCTATACCCAGGCGCTGCTCTCGGCCATCCCCATCCCGGACCCCATCATTGAGGCCGAGCGGGAGACCAAGCGCATCCATCTGGAGGGCGAGGTCACCAGCCCCATCGACCCGGCTCCCGGCTGCCGCTTTGCCAGCCGCTGCCCCTACGCTACCGCCCGCTGCAAAGAAGCGACCCCCACCCTGAAAGAGGTGGGCACCGGCCACGAGGTGGCCTGCTTCCGGGTGACGGGCGAATAAGCGGGGCGGCTCCATGCAAGACAAAAAAGCTGGGAACCGCTTTGCCCTGCTCCTGAAAGACGCCGGGAAAGCTTTTCTTCTTGGGCTGGCTGTGGCAGCAGGCGTTTTCATCCTGCTGCTTGCAGTGGGCGCGGTGAGCCATGGCTTTTCCGCGCTGGCCGGGCTGGAGCTGGCCCGGCGGGGGCTGTTCATCGTGGGGGCACTGGCCCTGCTGGTGAGCGCCGGAGCCCTCCTCCTGCCTGAAAAAGCGGCCTCCGTCCGCGAAAAGGACGGCTGGACTGCCCGCTTTGGCCGCTTCGGCCTCTTCGGGGTGCTGTTCTGCGCCGCCGCGGCTATTTTGCTCGTGGCCGGTGTGCTGGATGGCTGGATGTATTCTGCATTCGTTTAAGGTTATGCCAAAGGCTCTCCCTTTGGGAGAGCTGGCGCGTCAGCGCCTGAGAGGGTAAGCCCGGTAAAATAAAACATAAAAACACAGCGATACGATGTCTCTGACAAACAGAGATCGTATCGCTGTGCTTTTTGCTTTTTGTCAGCATCCTTGCCCTCTCCGTCATTGCTTCGCAATGCCACCTTGCCCCCTTCTGGCACTTTCGTGCCACCTCCCCCGGCCGGGGGAGTCTTTCAAAGGGAGAGGCCTTGGCAAAGAAAAGAAACTATGCTACAATATCACACGGAAAAGGAGGGGAGAGCCCATGCCGCACCGCGCGCTGCAGGAAGAAGAGCGAAGCCTTTGGACGCTCTTTGGCACGTTTTTTAAGATCGGTCTGTTCACCTTTGGGGGCGGCTATGCCATGATCGCCCTGCTGGAAAATGAGTTCATCACCAAAAAGCACTGGCTGGGCCGGGACGAGTTTCTGGATATGGCCGCCATTGCCGAGTCCACCCCGGGGCCGGTGGCCATCAACAGTGCCACCTATCTGGGTTATAAGCTGGCCGGGGTGCCGGGGGCGGCCGTGGCCACGGTGGCCGTCTCCCTGCCGTCGTTTGGCATCATCTACGCCATCTCCCTGTTTTTTGACCAGTTCACGTCCCTGACGGTGGTGGCGCACGCTTTTCAGGGCATTCAGGTCTGTGTCATCTACCTCATCTTCTTGGCGGGCGTCCGGATGCTCAAGGCGCTGGAGCGCACGCCCCTCAATGTGGGCATCCTGCTGGTGGTCATGGCCTGCATGATCGCGTTCTCTCTGCTGGCGGTCAAGTTCTCCTCCATCGCGTTCATCCTCCTCAGCGGCATGGTGGGCGTGGCCGTCTGGTGGACGGGCAGAAATCAGAAAGGCGGGAGGTGAGCGGGATGCTCTGGCAGTTGTTCTGGACGTTTCTGGAAATCGGTGCCGTCTCCTTTGGCGGCGGCTACGGCATGATCTCTCTCATCCGGGAGAAAGTGCTTCTCCACGGCTGGCTGGAGGAGACGCAGTTTTTGAGTTTTATTGCTGTGTCGGAGTCCACCCCGGGGCCGCTGGCCATCAATATGGCAACGTTCATCGGGTCCTCGCAGGCCGGTATAGCGGGGGCGTTCTGCGCCACGCTGGGGGTGGTGCTGCCCTCGTTTTTCATCATCCTGCTCATTGCGGCGCTCATCCATAATCTGTTGCAGTACGCGGGGGTCAACGCGTTCCTCTCCGGCATCCGGCCCTGTGTGGTGGCCCTCATTCTGGCCACGGCCGTCACCATGGGCCTGAGCAGCCTGCTGGGCGTCTCCACGCTGGCGGATACCCCCGCCCCTGCCTGGCAGGGCATCGGCATTCTGGCGGCCCTGCTGTTGCTCCATTTTGGCTGGCAGAAGTGGAAAGGCAAAGCTCCCTCCCCCATTGCGATGATCTTAGTCTCCGCAGTGCTGGGCATGGTGGTCTATCACTGAAAATTTTGGACTTTTTCAATTGCGGACGTTTGGCGTAAATGGCATGTGGTTCTTGACATTTTGGTAAGGGTGCGTATAATAAAAAGTACGAACGAAGTATGTGTGCATGGTTCTCATGAACGCAACAAGAAGCCCCGCGGTATTGCTACTACCGCGGGGCTTCTTGCGCTTTGCAATTTAATTTTAAGATCAATCGTCGTCGCTGTCCAGCTTGAGCACGGCGGTAAAGGCCTCGCTGGGGAGCTCAACACTGCCCAGCTGGCGCATCTTCTTTTTGCCCTCTTTCTGCTTTTCCAGCAGTTTCTTTTTGCGGGAGATGTCGCCGCCATAGCACTTGGCAAGCACGTCCTTGCGCATGGCCTTGACGGTCTCGCGGGCAATGATTTTGCCGCCGATGGCCGCCTGCACCGGGATCTCAAACAGGGTGCGGGGGATGTTGTCCCGCAGCTTCTCGCAGATGCGGCGGCCCTTGGCGTAGGCGTTGTCCCGGAAGACGATCATGGAGAGGGCGTCCACGGGGTCGCCGTTGAGCAGGAAGTCCAGCTTGACAAGGTCGCTCTCGCGGTACTCCTTGAACTCGTAATCGTAGCTGGCGTAGCCGCGGCTCCGGCTCTTGATGGCGTCAAAGAAGTCGTAGACGATCTCGCCCAGCGGCAGGGCATAGTGGAGGTCCACACGGACGTCATCGAGGTATTTCATGTCAGCCAGCACACCGCGCTTCTGCTGGCAGAGATCCATCAGGGCACCCACATACTCGTTGGGGGTGTAGAGGTGGACGTCCACAAAGGGCTCCTCCTGCTTGACGATGTTGGAGGGATCCGGATAGCTGGACGGGTTATCGATCATCTCCACAGTGCCATCGGTCAGGGTCAGCCGGTAGCGGACGCTGGGGGTGGTGGTAATGATGTCCAGGTCAAACTCCCGCTCCAGACGCTCGGTGATGATCTCCATGTGGAGCAGGCCCAGGAAGCCGCAGCGGAAGCCGAAGCCCAGAGCCGCGCTGGTCTCCAGCTCAAAGGTCAGGGAAGCGTCGTTGAGCTGCAGCTTTTCCAGGGCGTCTTTCAGGTCGGGGTACTTGGCACCGTCGGCGGGGTAGATGCCGCAGAAGACCATGGGCTTGACCTGACGGTAGCCGGGCAGGGCCTCGGCGGTGGGGCGGTTGGCCAGCGTGACGGTGTCGCCCACGCGGGTGTCCTGCACGGTCTTGATGCTGGCGGTCAGATAGCCGACCTCACCGGCCTGCAGCTGGTCGCAGGGGGTCAGGCTGGTCGCGCCCATGTGGCCGACCTCCACCAGCGTGAACTGGGCACCGGTGGCCATCAGGCGGATGGTGTCGCCGGGCTTGACAGTGCCCTCGAAGACGCGGATGTAGACGATGACGCCCTTGTAGCTGTCGTAGATGCTGTCAAAGATCAGGGCCTTGAGGGGGGCGTCCGGGTCGCCGGTGGGGGCAGGGATGTCGCTGACCACGCGTTCCAGCACCTGGTCGATGTTCAGGCCGGTCTTGGCCGAGACGCGGGGCGCGTCCAGGCAGGGCAGACCGATGACGTCTTCCACTTCCTGCGCCACCTCGTCCGGGTGGGCGCTGGGCAGGTCGATCTTGTTCAGGATGGGCACCAGCTCCAGATCGTGTTCCAGTGCCATGTAGGTGTTGGCCAGCGTCTGAGCCTCGACGCCCTGGGTAGCGTCCACCACCAGGATCGCGCCTTCGCAGGCGGCCAGGCTGCGGCTGACTTCATAGGCAAAGTCTACGTGGCCCGGCGTGTCGATGAGGTTGAACTCGTACACCTTGCCGTCTTTGGCGGTGTAGTTCATGGTCACGGCGCGGGCCTTGATGGTGATGCCGCGCTCGCGCTCGATGTCCATGTTGTCAAGGATCTGGTCCTCCATGGTGCGCTCGTCCACGCTCTTGGTCAGCTCCAGAATGCGGTCCGACAGGGTGGATTTGCCGTGGTCGATGTGTGCGATGATGCAGAAATTGCGGATGTTGTCTCTTGCCATCTGTTCCTCCAACGGAAAATAGTGGGTGTTCGATTGATTATAAGATCCAGTCCTCCACGGCGATGATCCGGCCGTGTTCGAGGTAGACGCGGGGCACCCGGCGGGAGACCCCGCAGAGCACCTCGTAGGAGATCGTATCGGTCTTGCGGGCAATGTCCTCGGCGCTGTCGCTGACGGTGCCGCCCCAGAGGATGGCCTCATCGCCCTCCTGCACATCGGGCACGGCGGTGACATCCACCATGAGCTGGTCCATGCAGACCCGGCCCAGCACCGGGCAGGGGACGCCGTGGACTTCCACGATGCCCTTGCCGCAGCTCAGCAGGCGAGGGTAGCCGTCGGCGTAGCCGGTGCAGAGGGTGGCCACTCTGGTGGGGGTTTCGGCGGTGAAGCACCGGCCATAGCTGGTGGACTGGCCCGGCTGCAGCTCCTTGACCATGCTGACCACGGTCTTGAGTTTCATGACCGGGCGGAACTTCCCGAAGCGGACTTCGTCGCTGGGGTCGAAGCCGTACAAAATGATGCCGGGGCGGGCCATGCAGGGCACGGAGACCGCGCTGCTGGGCCAGTCGGGATGGAGCATGACCCCGGCGGAGTTGTCGCAGTGGACGAGCGGCGGCTCCTGCCCGGCAGCCTTTAAGGCGCGGTAGGCGCGGAGAAAGAGCTGGTACTGCTCCTCGGTGTAGGCGACGTTCCCGGCATCGGTGTCGTCGGCCACGGCGAAGTGCTGGAACAGGCCGGTCATCCGCAGGCCGGGCAGGGTGCAGACCTCCAGCATCTCGGCGACGGCCCGGTCAAAATCGGTGCGCAGGGCAAAGCCGATGCGGCCCATGCCGGTGTCGGCCTTGAGGTGGATGTCCACGATCCCGCCCGCCCGTTCGGCGGCAGCGCTCAGGGCCCTGGCCTGCGGCAGCGAGTAGCAGGCGGCGGTGATGTGCTTCTTGATGAGGGCGGAGGTGTACTCCGGCTCCACATGGCCCAGAATGAGGATGGGCAGCGTCCGCCCGGCATTGCGCAGCTGCAAGGCCTCGGTCAGGCAGCTGACGGCCAGCCAGGCCGCGCCCTCCTCGGCGAAGACACGGGAGCACTGGACGGCCCCATGGCCGTAGCTGTCGGCCTTGACGACGGCGCAGAGCGGCAGGCTGCCCGCCCGCTCCTTCACGGCCCGGAAGTTGGCCCGCAGGGCGTCGAGGTCGATCTCGGCCCAGACATGTTTTTCAAAGGTGGTTGTCGGCATGGAAGATCCCTTCCTTTTCTGTGAGCGGCCCTCAGGTCAGGGAAACGCTCTCTACAAGATTCACGATATCACTGATGGAGGCCAGCTTGGTCAGGCCCGAAACATAGACCACATCGCCGCTGTCGTATTCCACGGTGGCAAGGACCGCATAATAGGCCTGGATGTCGCAGCGCACGGCGGTGACGGTGGCCCCCTCGATCTGGAGCTTGACCTTGCGCGGGCTGATGACGCCGTAGGCGCTCTTCAGGTCGGATTCCGACTGGCCGATGTAATCCTCGTAGGTCGAGGCGTCTCCCCGCTGGAACAGCACGATCTGATAGTTCGCGTTGTCGCTGTCGGTGCCGGAGGCCAGCTTGAGGGCGTGGCCGAGGGTGTCGTCCTCGGTCATCTCGCACACGGGCCAGACGGCGCTTTCGTAGTCCAGCACGATGCCATTGTCGGCGGTGTAGTGGGTGTCGGGGGCTGCCGGGGTGCGGCGGTTGACAACCAGCGTCAGCACAAAGTAAGCCAGCGCACCGACCAGCACGATCACGCCCATGGCGAGCAGCAGCCGGGATGCCCGCTGCTGGGAAGAGTCCTGCGTGTGAATGTTCTTCGGCATGGAATAGTCTCCTTTTTACAATATCAAATATAGTATAGCACATCTCCGGGCAAAATTGTAGCGCCCCGCCCCAGAAATCCGCCCGCAGCGGCAAAAAATCAGTTGAAAAATCCAAAATATGAAATCGAGAGATTTCAAGAGATTTCAAGCGAAAACGAGAGAATGAAAAGTTTGCACTGAAAAAATCAAAAAATTCTGTTGACAGGCGCGTTTTTGTGATGTATACTGACACTCGCGCCCCAAAAGGGTGCCTGAACCGTTAAAACACTTATCAGGAGGAAATAGATATGAGCACTACTCTCGTAAAGCCCGCTGAAGTCGA
>ERZ838483.1716-NODE-1716-length-16714-cov-19.312204_pt1 | contig 16714 bp, 16 predicted proteins | sample MGYA00519939_ERZ838483 | MGnify/ENA primary metagenome ERZ838483 (study PRJEB31850, sample SAMEA3708836) | human gut metagenome | biome: human gut; feature: human-associated habitat; material: faeces | place: China | collected 2014 ... | reverse complement strand
TACGAAGGCAACGAGCACGGCAAGGCTCTGGTCTCTGCCGGCCCGCAGCTGTAATCTGAGCGATTGCTCTTAAAGTAAAGGCATAATAAACGCCCGCACGTCATGTTTTTGTGACGTGCGGGCGTTTTTTTGCCGGGGGTGAAATCAAAACACCGCGCTGCGGGTTCTCCACAGCGCGGTGTAAAATTGTACAACAAATTAAATCGCGTAGCCCTTGGCCTTGATGACGTCCACGACCTGCTGGACGTACTTTTCGCAGGTCTCGTGCTCGGGAGCCTCGACCATGACGCGGACCAGCGGTTCGGTGCCGGACTCACGGACCAGGATGCGGCCCGTGTCGCCCAGAGCCTCGCCTACGGCCTTGACGGCGGCCTGCACATCGGCGTCATCCTGCGCGGCCTTCTTGTCGGTGACCTTGACGTTCTTCAGCACCTGCGGATAGATCTTCAGCGGTGCGGCCAGCTCGCTCATCGGCTTCTTCTTGGCCAGCATGACCTCCATCATCTTCAGGCTCGTCAGGATGCCGTCGCCGGTGCTGGCGTACTTGGAGAAGATGATGTGGCCGCTCTGCTCGCCGCCGATGCGGCAGCCGTTTTTGGCCATGTACTCATAAACATACTTGTCACCGACGGCGGTCTTGGCGTAGCCGATGCCCTGCTCGTCGAACGCCTTGTACAGACCGAAGTTGGACATGACGGTGGTGACGACGGTGTTCATCAGCAGCTTGCCGCGCTCCTTCATGTAGCAGCCGTAAATGTACAGGATGTGGTCGCCGGTGATGACGTTGCCCTTCTCATCCACGCAGAGGCAGCGGTCGGCGTCGCCGTCGTAGGCAAAGCCGATGTCGAGGTGGTTCTCGACGACGAACTTCTGCAGACCCTCAATGTGGGTGGAGCCTGCGTTCAGGTTGATGTTCAGGCCGTTGGGCTTGTTGTTGATGACGTAGGTGTCTGCACCGAGAGCATCAAAAATGCTCTTGGCAATGTTCCAGCTGGAACCGTTGGCGCAGTCCAGGCCGACCTTGACCCCCTTGAAGGAGTAAATACCCAGAGAGATCAGGTATCCCATGTAGCGGTTGCGTCCGCTGACGTAGTCGACGGTGCAGCCGACATGGTCACGGCTGGCAAATGGCAGCTCGGGCCAATCCTGGTCAAAGACGTGCAGCTTGCCGTCGAGGTAATCCTCGACGAGCAGCAGCGTCTCCTCGTCCATCTTCTCGCCGTAGCAGTCGATGAGCTTGATGCCGTTGTCATAATAGGGGTTGTGGCTGGCGGAGATCATGATGCCGCAGTCAAAGTCGTCCACGCGGGCAATATATGCGACGCTGGGCGTGGTGGTGACATGCAGCAGGTAGGCGTCTGCGCCGGAAGCCGTCAGGCCTGCGACGAGACTGTACTCAAACATGTAGGAGCTGCGGCGGGTATCTTTGCCGATGACGATGCGCGGCGTGGTGGCCTCGCCGTTGCGCTGGCGCAGCATACCGTAATACCAACCGAGGAAGCGGCCAACCTTGTAGGCATGGTCGGCGGTCAAGGTGACACCGGCCTCCCCACGGAAGCCGTCAGTACCAAAGTATTTTCCCATTGTATACACTCTTTCCTTTCGGATTGAACTTGACTGGATGGAAATAATCCTTTAATATCATAGCACATATCGCACATAAATGCAATGATTTTACATGGCTTGTGAGGTGATTGCCTTCAAAAGACCGCGGCAACCTTCCGCAACGTCCCGCCAGGTGGCCGAAAAATCACCCGTGTACCACGGGTCGGCCACGTCGCCGGGGCGGGCGGTGTAGTCGAGCAGACGGTGGATTTTGCCCGCCGGGTCGCCGCCGCAGATGCGGGTCATATTGCGGATGTTGGCACTGTCCATCCCGATGAGCAGGTCGTATTTGTCGTAGTCCGCCCGCGTCATCTGCCGCGCCGTGTGCGGCCCGCAGACCACGCCATGCGCCGCCAGCTCCCGACGCGCCGGTGGGTAGACCGGGTTGCCGAGCTCCTCGGTGCTTGTCGCCGCAGAGTCAATGACGAACCGCTCCCCTGCCCCGGCTTTAGCGGCCATATCCTTCATCACAAACTCCGCCATCGGACTGCGGCAGATGTTGCCGTGGCAGATGAATAAAATCTTTTTCATAGCAAAATTCCATTTTTCTAAAATATCATTTACGGGTCAGTCTGGCATCCGGCTCAGTATAACACATTTTTCCCCACTTTGCAAAATGCGGAAAGACTGCTATAATGGGAGAAAACGCAAGGGGGCTTTGGAATGGAGCTGCAAAAGGGGCGGCCTGCGGACACGGCGGGCCGATTGGAAAAGGAGATCCGCACCTATGACCTGCTGGACCGGCTGGGTGTGGCATACGAGAGGGTCGACCACGCACCGGCTATGACAATGGAGGTCTGTCAGGAAATCGACCAGACGCTGCAGGCGGTCATCTGCAAGAATCTGTTCCTGTGTAATCGACAGGAAACAGCCTTTTATCTGCTGATGATCCCGGACACGAAGGTTTTCCATACAAAGGATCTGTCTGCGCAGATCGGTGCGGCGCGCCTGTCCTTTGCCAAGCCGGAATACATGGAAAAGTTTCTGGATATTACGCCCGGCTCGGTCAGCGTGCTGGGACTGATGAATGACACCGGGCACCGCGTGCAGCTGCTGATTGACGAGGATGTGCTGAACAGCGAGTTTGTGGGCTGTCACCCCTGCATCAACACGTCCAGCCTGCGGCTGCGGACAAAGGACCTGATTGAAAAAATCCTTCCCGCTGTGGAGCACGACTTTATCAGGGTGAAGCTGTGAATTTTACGGACTTCCGTGCGCAGAAACATTGACAAATGTCCGCTGTTTGATTATATTTTATAGTATATAAATAAAGGAAGAAGCCACCTGCCCGCCGTGGGCAGAACGGCTTACAAGGGAGATACATCATAATGGCAGAAGAAAAACGTAAACGCATTCTTTCGGGCATTCAGCCCACTGGCACACCGACCCTGGGCAACTACATCGGCGCGGTGCGCAACTGGGCCCTCTTGCAGTCCGATTACGACTGCCTGTACATGGTGGCCGACCTGCACAGCCTGACCGTGCGCCAGGTGCCCGCAGACCTGCGCCGCCGCACCCGTGAGCTGGCCGCCCTGCTGCTGGCCGTAGGCATCGACCCGAAGGAGCACGTTCTGTTTGTACAAAGCCACGTGCCCGCGCACACCGAGCTTGCCTGGGTGCTGGCCTGCAACACACAGTTTGGTGAGCTGTCGCGCATGACCCAGTTCAAGGATAAGAGCGCCAAGCACCCCGACAACGTCAACGGAGGTCTGTTCACCTACCCCGTGCTGATGGCAGCGGACATCCTCATCTACAATGCCGACCTCGTGCCTGTGGGGCAGGATCAGACCCAGCATCTGGAAATTGCCCGCGACATCGCAGGCCGCTTCAACGGCATTTACGGCGATACTTTCACCCTGCCCGAGGGCTACGTGCCCGCCGCGGGCGCCAAGATCATGTCGCTGGCCGAGCCGACCAAGAAGATGAGCAAGTCCGACACGAACGTCAACAGCTTTATCCTGATGACCGATGACAAGGATGCCATCGTGCGCAAGTTCAAGCGCGCCGTGACCGACTCCGACGGCGTAGTCCGCTTTGACCGTGAGACGAAGCCCGGCGTGTCCAACCTGATGTGCATTTACAGCACCTTCACGGGCAAGTCCAACGACGAGATTGCTGCCGAGTTTGAGGGTAAGGGCTACGGTGACTTCAAATTGGCCGTGGCCGAGGTCACCGCCGACGCGCTGGCCCCCGTGCAGACTGAGTATGTCCGCATTCTGGCCGACAAAGCCTACGTGGACGAGGTCCTCAAGAGCGGTGCGGAGCGTGCCTCCCGCCTGGCCAACCGCACTGTCAGCAAGGTCTACCGCAAGGTTGGCCTTTTGCAGCTGGATAAATGACGCTGTGCCTTGACAAATCCGTTTTGAACCCGTATAATATATAAGTTAGTGCGGCTCCCCAGTTGGTGCCGCACATCTTTTACTATCCATTTTACGTTAGGAGACACTGCTATGGCTAAAGAAGTTGTCGTTACCCGAGAGGGTTATAATAAACTGGAGCAGGAGCTGGAAAACCTGCGCACCGTCAAGCGTAAGGAAGTTGCCGACAAAATCAAGGTCGCCCGCGGTTACGGCGACTTGAGCGAGAATGCCGAGTACGACGCCGCCAAAGAGGAGCAGGCTTCTGTGGAGGCCCGCATTGCCGACCTGGAGGCTACCCTGAAGCTGGCCCGTATCATGGATGAGAGCGAGCTGTCCAACGACACCGCCTCCATCGGTATGCACGTCAAGATCCTGGCCGAGGGCGATGACCTGGAGGACGCCGAGGAGTACGACCTGACCGGCTCCACCGAGGCTGACATGGATCTGAACCGCATCAGCGACGAGAGCCCCGTCGGCGCGGCTCTGATCGGCTGCAAGGTCGGCGACAGCGTTGATGTCACCCTGCCCAACGGCAACATCATCACGTACAAGCTGCTGGAAGTCAGCCGCTCGAAGTAATAATCCGCAATAAATTCTGAAGGGGCGGATGCTTGCATCGACCCCTACAAGCAACCCATATCAACAGAATTAAAAATCACGAAAGGACGATCTCACATGGAGCAGAATAAGCCCCAGACCGAGCAGGAACTGACCCAGCAGGCCGCTGTGCGCCGCCAGAAGCTGGCAGACCTGTGCGAAGCCGGTCATAACCCCTTTGAAATCACCAAATATGCGCAGGATGCGTACTCGGCCGACCTCAAAAATGAGTTTGCTGACCTTCCTGCCGAGGCTGAGACCGGAAAGATCGTCTCTCTGGCTGGCCGCATGATGTCCAAGCGCATCATGGGCAAGGCCAGCTTTGCCCATCTGCGCGACCAGAAGGGCGACATCCAGATTTTTGTCAAGCGCGACCTGCTGGGCGATGAAGCCTACGCCGCCTTCAAGAAGCTGGACATCGGTGACATCATCGGCGTCAAGGGCGAGGTGTTCCGCACGAAGATGGGCGAAATTTCTGTCCGCATCTCCGAGCTGACGCTGCTCTCCAAGAGTCTGCTGCCCCTGCCCGAGAAGTTCCACGGCCTGACGGACCGCGAGGCGCGTTACCGCCAGCGCTACGTTGACCTCATCATGAACCCCGAGGTCAAGGACACTTTTGTCAAGCGCAGCCTGATTTTGAAGGAGATCCGCGCCTATCTGGACGAAAAGGGTTTCCTGGAGGTCGACACCCCCATCCTGACCCCGTTCGAGATCGGCGCGTCCGCCCGCCCCTTCTACACCCACCACAACACCCTGAACATGGACATGGTCCTGCGCATTGAGACCGAACTGTACCTCAAGCGCCTGATCGTGGGCGGCATGGACCGCGTGTATGAGGTTGGCCGCATCTTCCGCAACGAGGGCATGGATCCCAAGCATAACCCCGAGTTCACGACCATCGAGCTGTACCAGGCATTCACCGACTTCCACGGCATGATGGATCTGGTCGAGGAGATGTACAAGCGCCTGGCCCTCAAGGTCTGCGGCAGCCTGGAGATCACCTACCAGGGCAAGCAGATCGATATGGGTCACTGGGAACGCCTGACGATGGTCGAGGCCGTCAAGAAGTATTCCGGCGTTGACTTCAACGACTGGAAAACCGACGAGGATGCCATCGCTGCCGCCAAGGAGCATCATGTAGAGCTGCCCGAGGTCCCGACAAAGGGCGCGATCCTGGCCGAGTTCTTCGATGCCTTTGTCGAGGATAAGCTCATCCAGCCCACCTTCATCTATGACTACCCCGTCGAGATCAGCCCGCTGGCCAAACGCAAGCCCACCGACCCGGCCTTCACCGAGCGCTTTGAGTATTTCATCGACTGCACCGAGTACGGCAACGCATTCAGCGAGCTGAACGACCCCATCGACCAGAAGGCCCGCTTCGAGCGCCAGGTCGCCGAGCGCAAGGCCATTGAGCCGGACTGCAAGGCCCAGGTCGACTACGACTACGTCAACGCCCTTGAGTACGGCCTGCCCCCCACGGGCGGCCTCGGCTTCGGCGTGGATCGTCTGGTCATGCTGCTGACCGACAGCGCGTCGATCCGTGACGTGCTGCTGTTCCCCACGATGAAGCCGATTGACCAGTAAATTGTCAATTTGAGCACAAAAAAAGCCTGAAATTTCTTGATGATACGATAAATTTCAGGCTTTTTCTTTTGGCGGGTTTCTAACTGAAATCATGCCATACGCCAATCTTACGCCAAACGATGTATAAACTTATGCAAGAGAAAAAGAGCGTTGTTCCCGTTTGGCATAAAATTCGAGCTGACGAGGTGTAGATGTAGGTTTACGGTCGCTTGTATTAAGAACCAGATTCATTTGTAATAACATTTCCACCATTTTCAGACGCCTTAGGAAGAATTTTACACAGTCTGCAAAATTCTTCCTAAGGCGTTTCTATATGTTATGTCCTGCTCCTTCGTTCGCTTGGGTGTTCCTTTAGGGTACTTTCCGGCAAGGAGGAGCTTTTTGTTTTCGTGGCGGCGGAACAGCAGGCCGTCTATATTTTCGGGCGTATACTCTAAGCCGTTTTGGTTCAGCACGCGGGCGCGGCGTGCCAGACACATACTTGCCAGCCCGTAATCCTGCGTAATTACAAGATCGCCGGGGTGTACACGGTTCACCAGCGCGAAATCTACGCTGTCGGCACCTTTGTCAAAGGTCAATGTCTGTGCGCCGTCACGCTGGACTTGGTGGGCGGTATCGCATAGGATCAGTACGGGTACTTTGTACTTTGCGGCTGTCTGCACAGTCAAATCCACCACCGGGCAGCCATCGGCATCAATAAGAATCGTCACTTTATTGTTTTCCTTCCATAACCCAAACAAATGCCCTTGCCGTCCGCAAGTCTGCATCTTTGAAGTGGCCGCCTGCATTCCATTCCAGCGCGCTGTCTGTGCCGCGCCGGGTCAGGGCGGTGTGCAGGGCGCGGATGTTGTCACCTACTGATGCCATAGTCTGTTTTTTGGTGTGTTCCTCGCGGTCACCAAGGCTGAGATAAACACGCTGCGCTTGGATAGGGTGCGCCGCTTCGTATTCTGGCCAACCGGGAAACCACACGGACGGCGAAGCGGCGGCTACGCCATACAGCGCATCGTTCTGCGTTGCTGCCCACAATGCAAACAGCCCTGCCAGCGAGTAGCCGCCCAAAACAACTTTGCAGTCTTCCTTTATAGAATACTGCCGACGGATGCTCGGCACAGCCTGCGCCAGCCATGCAAGCGTATCCCCTGCCCTGCCGCCAAAGCCCTGCTTACCCCATACGGGCGGCGCAGGCCACGGAGACAAATCGTCGTTCCAATTCTCGACTTGGACAGCGGCCAGCAAAAATGGTTGTGTGGTTTGCCGATGTATGGCTTCAACTTCTCGTTCCATCCCTGCAAGGTCATGTTCATCCACCATTTGCAGCAGCAGGTATTCGGCGCTGGCAGTGCCGTAGATGCGGCAGGTTCTGTTTTGTATCTGCAATAATTGGTTATCCATAAAAATGACGATTCCTTTCCTTTGCATTATAATGCCTGTACACCAAAGAATCAAGATTGCGCCGGATGCCCTGCCTTGAAAGTTTTTTGCCGCACTTGCATTACATCTGCACAACATCCGCACAGTGATTGTATATACGTGTATAATCCCGTATGTTACAATTAGTATGTTCAAAATAGGGTTCAGCCAAAAAGGTTGGACATTTTCACCCAGAGTCGTACCTGACTTTTTTCAGGCACGGCTCTTTTTGTTTTGGGCAATTTCTGATTTGGGAGGCTTTGCAGATGACCGTAATACGTCCGCCTTGACGCAATGATTACGCAATAAAAAGTTTAATACGCAGTAGGGCGTATTGATTGCGTATTAGCGGCCTGTGGCTATGCTGCCGACAGTACCTAATACGTTTTTATGCGTCCTTAATGCGCAATAAGGATGGTGATTGTATTGAAAAACCGCGCAGCGATCTATCAGCGGGAAGCCGCTGAAATGCTGCATAACATTTCGCTGTACCCCGGTCTGACAGAAGAACAGCTTTGCCGATTCTTCACCGAAAAAGAGGCAACGGCAAAGACCTTACTCGCCCACATGCTGAAAGAGGGGCGCGTTTACCGTGCCGAAAATTTCCGCTACTACGCAAATCAAGAAGCACGAAACAATGCAGACAAGGACTTGTCCCGCTGCGTCTGGGTCTTGCTCGACTTCATAGATCAGGTGGAATACCACACTGTTGGAGAATTTCCGGCAGCTATTCTCTGTTTTGCAAATGGAGAACTGTATGAAATCGTGCCTATCCCGCAGGGCAAGGAAACTATGATTTGCCAGCTACTGCGCCAGCCACAGAAAGATGCCGGCAAGCGCATCGTGGTGGTAGATGATGCTGCCCAGATTGAGCTGCTGAACATTCCGCAGGTGGCCGGTTTCTGCACGGTGGCCGAGGACGGCACCGTCAGCTACTACAAAAAGGAGGCCGCGCTTGAATCCTGACGTACTTTTGAACCGCATCCGTTTGGAGCAGCGCGGGCTCATCGACATCCACAAAAAACTGTACGAGATGGAGCATCTTCTGCCCGTGCCCGACCCAATGCAGTTCGCCAAAACTGCCGAGAGCGCGGCGATTCTCAGTGAGAAAAGCACGGCTCATCTGCGCAATATGTTCTTTTCCGTGTCTAACGAGCCGCCGATTTATTACTACCCCAAGGCAGCCGAGGTGCAGGGCATCCGCGTGTGGGCGGACACCAATTACTTGCGTGTGTTGCTCCCTGCGCTGCTGCCGGATAAAAAGAAGCGGGACGGCTGTAAATTCCTTTTGCTGCCGCTACAGGCGGCGCTGATTCAAAGCGGGCCACTTCCCCACTTCTCCGACTGCGTGATTTGTGTGGAACATATCTATGACCACAACCTGCCAATCAAAGCGGTGCGGGATTATGACAACCTGGAACTCAAGGCAGTTATAGATGTCATTGCCACGTTCTGCCTGACAGACGATACCGGGGCGCTGTGTGATTCTTTCCAGACGACCCGGTTTGGATATTCGTCCTCTACCGTGATAACCGTGATGCCAAAAAACTGCTTTTCGGCGTGGCTGAGCACCCCCAAAATCGGCTGAAAACCGACCTCCACTTTTTCCGAAAAATTCGTAAAAATCAGACACCTGTGCTTTGAAGGGACTTTTTCGCATTGCTGTGAGCCGAGTTATACCCCAATCGGCAGCGACTTTCGCCGGAGTCAAAGAAGGCACGGTTAAATTCCGAGGTGATTTCTATTTCTTCTTCTTTCCCTGTCTTGCCCGCGCAAGATAGCCTCTATTATGAACTTTTGGCGCTCACTGCCATCTGCGGTGAGTTGCCTTGTGCGTGTGCTGACCGCCTTACCTCCAGCAAAAGTTACCGCAAAAAAGTGGTGACGAGCCTAACGCACGACAAGCTCCTGCGCATTTTCTCCAAAGATCATCTTCGCGGCTATCGGCTCGGTATCCGTGGCAAACGTCTTTTGCGGGAACGCGCGCCAGAACGGTTTCAATTCTACTTGTCAGGCCGCACCGACACCAACTCCATCAAGTCATCCCCTGCCCGCCGTCTGCGGCTGCATCGTATCGCACAAACCTACGTCACGATGATGAATGCAGGCGCGGTGATTTACCGAGATGAAAAGCCGCCTATATTTTCTCCTAACGTGAGCAAACCTCTCTATATTGATGTTCCCACTTTTTATGATTCCCGCGAGATGAAAGAACTGGTTCTTGAAATGATAAAGGTTCACGGCTCCCGCATGGTCGGCTCGCTGCTGACCCCATCCCGCACCTTTGCTGTGTTCAACGGCATGGAGGCTGTTCCGACCTTTGACACGCAAATCGAACAGCGGGGAAAAATCATGCTGCAAAATATCCGCTATACGCGAACCGGCGCAAGTCACACGCCTGATGGCATTCTGCTGTCCGATCAGTGGGCGGTGATGACTACTCTGTTGGAAGATGCAAAGACTTACAAGAAAGAACACTTCCTTTTTGGCGAGGGCTACGAACATTTCTACTTTCTCACCAATGACTACCACGGAGAGACGCTGCTGTGGCTGCTTTGTCATTCGGATGTCATCGGACGACTAAGCGCCATGCTGCTGCAAGAGCTTCAGCCGCCTTGCCGTAATGCTTTCATCGAGAACGATGCTCGCACAGATGCAGGCACGCCAATTCTATTCTGCTATCTGCCGGATTTGCCGCGTCTGTTCCGATTCCTGTCCGCCTTAGAGCTGCTGCAAATGAAAGGTGCCATCCTCTGCTTTGATTTTCAGGCAAACGCGCTGCAGCCACTCTGCGGCGACAGGGTCGAGTTGCAGACCATCGACTTTGCTGAGTTCGAGAGGAGGTTCTTCTCCAACCCATGAAACAACCTCAAAAACGAGCTCAAATTCTATTGGCAGTCGCGCTGCTGCTCTATGCCTGCGGCTACGTAACGCAGTTCATCGGCAATTATGCCGTCTGGCAGAAAAACGGCGGTATGCTGGGCGGCACTTCTCCGCCGTTTCCCTCTTTGTCGCCGCTGGCCTGTCTCAAAGGTGTTCTGTGGTTTCCCTACAATCTGTACTGCACGGCGAGCTGCGCAGCAGCAGTCGCTGTGATTTTCCTATACCGAAAGCTGTTCAGCCAGGATGCCCTAACGGATTCCGAACGCAATTTCGATTTCTCCGCAAAAGGCACTTACGGCACGTCCGGCTGGATGCAGCCGCGAGAAGTCCCCGCCGTGCTGGATATGGTTTCCGACTTATCCAAGCATACAGGCACTGTGTTGGGGATGCTCGGCGGAAAGTTTCTTTGTATCCCGGAGAAAACACGTATGAACGGCAACCTTGCCGTCTATGGTGCCAGCGGCTCGATGAAAACACGCTCGTTCTGCATGAATCGTATCCTGCAAAGCGCCGCCCGCGGCGAGTCGCTTATTATCTGTGACCCCAAATCCGAACTCTATGAAAAATCCAGCGAGTATATGCGGGATTTAGGCTACACAGTGCGTGTGTTCAACCTTGTCAGCCCCGAAAATTCCGACTCGTGGAACTGCCTGAAAGAAATTGAGGGGCAGGAACTGATGGCGCAACTTTTCGTAGATGTCATCATTAAGAATACCAACGGCACGGGCAAGAGCGATCGTTTCTGGGATTCCGGCGAGATGAACTTGCTGAAAGCGCTGGTCTTGTACGTTGACCTTACCTACCCGCCAGAACAGCGGAACATTGGTGAGGTGTACAACCTTATCACGCAATGCAGCGAGAGCCAGCTGGACAGCCTGTTCGATGTTCTGCCGCTGACCCACCCCGCCAAAGCGCCGTACAGCCTGTACCAACGGGCCTCGGATTCGGTGCGCAGCGGTGTTATCAGCGGGCTGGGCAGCCGGTTACAGGTATTTCAGTCTGAATTGATTAAGAAAATCACTGCGTATGACGAAATCAGCCTTGAACTGCCGGGGCAAAAGCCTTGTGCGTATTACCTCGTTACCAGCGACCAAGACAGTACCTTTGATTTTTTGGCATCGCTGTTCCTATCTTTCGCCTTTATCAAGCTCGTCCGCTATGCCGATGCCAACTGCCCCGGCGGGCGGCTTCCTGTTCCGGTTCATGTGCTGGGCGAAGAATTGACCGCCTGCGGTACGATTTCCGAGTTATCCCGGCGTATCAGCGTTATCCGTTCCCGCAACATTTCTATGTCCTGCGTGTTCCAAAATCTTGCTGGATTGCAAAACCGCTATCCGCAGAACCAGTGGCAAGAGATTTTGGGCAACTGTGATGTGCAGCTTTTTCTTGGCTGCACAGATCAGCTGACCGCCGAGTACGTCTCCCAGCGTACCGGCATCGCCAGTGTGGCAGTTTCCAGTACCTCCAAAGCACTGAGTACCTTGCGCGTCTCCGACTATACGCCGCAGTACCGCGAGAGCAGTGGTGTCGGAAAGCGGCCGGTGCTGACCCCGGACGAAGTGCTGCGCCTGCCGGTAGATGAAGCGCTCGTGATTCTGCGCGGACACAAAGTTCTGAAAGTCCACAAGATGGACTACTCTTTGCACCCTGCCTATAAGCATCTGCGGGAGTGCAAAGCGTCCGCCCATATCCCGGAGTGGCGGAAAGCCTTACCGGAAACGCTCAAAATTTTCCCGGAGGAAACAGCTAAAGCATCCCCCAAGGCACCGCCTAAGCGCCGTGGCCGTCCTGCCAAATCAAAAACGGTGGTTGCCACCGACAAAGAATCCATCATAACAAAACCTGAAACTGAAAAGGAGGTTTCCCATGGAAATGAACAATGATATTTTTACCCCTGACCTGCCCATCCCCGAACCTGTGGAGTTTGAAGATGCACCCATTCCTGCCCCTGTCGAAGAAGAAAAGCCTGCCGAGACTCCCCCGCCCCGCCGCAGACGCAAAGCAGAAGCTGCGGAGCCTTCAGGCAGAACTTGCGCAGAAACAGACGGAATATGCCCGGCTTACCAAACCGGTGGCGGCGGACAGCTATGATCTGGAAAAAGCCCAGCAGGCCCTGCAGGCCGCCTACCAGGCAGCGGAGAACAGCGCGGCAGCCTGGGCGGAGAAAGAAGCGAACGCCGGCAGCGAACGGGATGCCCTGCAGCGCGAACTGAACGAACGGCAGGAAAAGGCCGCCCAATATGCCCGCGAGATCGCAGAGAAGCAGGCACAGCGGGAGTTGCTGCAGCAGGAAGAATCGCCGGACGAGGAAATCATCAGCCGGATCGAAGCGGAGCTGACGCAGCTTACGGCAGAGGAAACGCAAAACCGGGAGGCACTGGCCGAAGCGGAAACCCGGCTCAACGAGGCGGACGCAGCGCTGGAAAGCGTCCAAAGCCAACGGGAAGAAGCGGCTCGCACGGCTGCGCAGGCCGCCGAACAGGCGGAGCAGGCCCGAAACGACGCCCGGCACGCCTACGAGAAAAGCGTGGAAGCCGCCAGTGAAACAGCCGCCGCCAATGCGGCCAGTGCCACGGTTCTGGCGGAACAGATCCGGGAAATGGAAAGTAGCGTGGAGACGCTGAAAAAATTGGACGAGCAGGAGGGCGTCTTCTGTGCGCCGCAGACGGGTACCGTGGAATCTCTGCAACTTATGCAGGGGCAGACCAGCGGCCAGGTGGGCGGGAGCATTTCCGACCCCGAAAGAGGGTATCAGATCCGATTTGCGCTGGAGGCCGAGGACGCGGTGCAGGATACCGCCGGCGTTACGGTGACGGTCATGCAGGGAGCAAAGTCCGAAAGCGTGAAAATCAATTCGTCCGTTTCTCAGCAGGATGGAGGCGTGGTGCTTTCCGCTGCGCTGACCGGGTCGGATTGGCAGGTGGGAAAAGCGGAACTCACAATCCGGCTTTCCGAGACGGAATATGACTGCTGCCTGCCGGTCAGCGCCCTTCACAGTGATAACGGCGGGGATTTCGTCTATTCGGTGGAGGAACGCAACACTATTTTGGGGCTGCAAAACATCGTGCGCAAGGTTTATGTGGAGGTCGTGGAGCGCAACAACGAGCTGGCGGCCCTGCGGAATTATACGACCGGTGCGCCGGTGGTGGCCGCCACAACGAAGAGCTTGCAGGAGGGCGCACGTGTGCGTACAGCGGGATGAAGATTCGAAAGGCGGTGCTGCTTTTGGCATGCGCGGTTTCCTGGGGGATCGCTGTTTGGTTTGCGGGGAGGCTGTGGGCAGCCTATCCGCTGGTTTCGGTGCGCTCCGACGTGCCGGTCACGGGGCGGCAGCTGGAAGCGCTGCGGTCTGCTTTGCGGCAGGAGGATGGGGCGAGCGCGCTTGTTCCCGCTTTTTGGAGCCAGGCAGAGGGATCGGCGGAAAGCCGCTGGGAAACCTGCGGGATCACTGCCATTCTATATTGCGGCGAGTATGACGCGGTGTATCCTGCCGTGCTTCTGGAGGGGCGGTTCCCCGCTGCGCAGGAGAATGGCAAATGCGCGGTCTCAACCGCTGCCGCGTGGCAGCTCTGGGGCAGCGAGGACGTGCTGGGGCAGGAATTGGAGATAGAAGGAGACATCTACCGCGTGTGCGGGCTCTTTCGCAGCAGCGCCAGCCTGGCCCTGTGCGGGGAAAGCCTTGACCATGGCTTTTCCAACATCGAGTTTTGGGGCGGCTACGCTGCGCCGCCGGTGGAGACGGTGCAGCAGCTTTTGCGTGCGGCGGGGATCGCACAGCAGGTGACCCTCTATTTCCCTTTCCCCTGGATGGCCGCCCTGACGGCCTATGCCCTCTGCCCGGCGGGGCTGGTGCTGCTGGCCGCCGCCCGCACCCTGGGCGGCCGGGTGCGCAGGGGGTGCCCAAAGGAAACGTGCTGGTTTGTTTTGGGCGGCGCTTTTCTGCTTGCGCTCGTCCTGCCCGCCCTGCTACGGTTGCTCCCGCCCTGGATCACCCCCGCCCGGTGGAGCGACTTTTCCTACTGGGGCGGCTTGCTGCCCGCAGTGGGCAAAGCCATAGAAACCGGCTTTTCCCTGAACCCCTGTGCCAAGGATGTCCTCGCCAAATGGAACACGCTGGGGCTTCTCATTGCCGCAACGCTCGCCAATGCTGCGGCCGGAAAGCTGATGCTCAGCAGGCAGCAAAAAAACTCCACAAATTTATGAAACCAATCCACCTTATCTTACGGATAATATTTGTAAGATAAGGTGGATTTTTATGATAATCGCAGTTTGTGACCCGAAAGGGATTGCTATCGAAGCGATAAAGACGATATTGTACCATGATAAAGGACTTTCAGACCGTATCAGTCGTATTTATGAGTTTTGGAATATGGAACAGTTGCTGGATGCCAGCAGAGATAGTTCTTTCGACTGCATTGTTTTTCCCAATTACTGCAATTCCCACAATAGTGTAGTGTGCAGTTTATCCTGCGGATATAATCGGTTCCCGCTTGTTGAACATGATCCGAGGTACACTCTCATTGTACGGGATATTCTCTATTGGGAAACGGCACGTTCCCTTTGGACGCAGTACTTGAAGGCAATTCCTGGCAAGGAGGAAAAAGTAAAGAGAGCCATCAGAGGGATACTGGCGGACTACGAAAAGGAAGAACGTGACATCATCTATTTGGAAAGCAAAAACCATTGTGTCCTTGTCCATTTGGATGGCATACGCCAAACGCCGGAAGGCTCTCCGTCGTTCTATGCTACATTGGACGAAGCGGAACATGAATTTGCTTCATCTGCATTCTTACGAATCCATAAAAGTTACCTTATAAACGGCGATCATATTCTACAAATGTCTAATTACAAGGTCCTTCTGGATACAGGAATGACATTGAAAGGATCAAGGAAATATTTCAGCAAGGCAAAATTGGAATTTTACCGAGGCCGTTAACTATATGGCAAAGCATAAGTATTCGAACTTCAAGAGGCTATTCATCAAATGATTCAAGCAGAAGCTTCCACGCACGGTGAATTCGACTTTTCACGGTGGCTTCACTGGTTTTTGTCATTTCTGAAATTTCTTTAATTGAATAGCCTTTAACGCGAAGCGTAAGCGCTTGCCGATATATAATTGGCATTGAAGAAAGAATTGAAACGTAAAGTTAAACTCGACCGTGCCAACAAAAGCATCCTGCTCCGGGCGCTGGGCGATGTCTACTACGGTCAACGCGCCCGCGGCGGCAGCGCCGAAGAAACGGGGCGGCTGATTTTGCGGGTGAACGATCTGCCCGCGGGCGGCAAACTGACGATGTCGGCGGCAGAGTATCGGCTGGCAAAAGCAGCCCTCAACCAACTGCGCACCCAGCGCTTGGCTGAGGGCGGCTATACCGATGCCGTGGATGACGCGCTGACCCGGTTGCTGCACGCGCACACCCCGCTGCTGCTCTGGTGAAGAAGATGCAGAACGGGCAAGAGAATGGAAAATGTAAATATCGGACAAACAGGAACGAAAAAAAGTGAAAAAGAAATAAAAATACTTATGAAAAAGTACAAGATGCCAGATTCGATTTGTGATAACCCAAAGCAGCAAATTGGATATTGGTTTGAGAATGGCGTGCAGTTATCGGGGGGACAATGTCAAAGGCTTGCAATTTGCAAAACAATGGCAAGAGATAATGAAATCCTCTTGTTAGATGAACCAAATGCGGCGTTAGATGCAATCACATTTAGAATGTTGTATAATGAAATTAATACTCAGGCAAAAAGAAAAGTATGTGTGATGTTATTACAACATTTTGTGAACTTCATTGGAGGAAACGAAGAAATTTGTGTATTTGACGATGGAAAGTTGATTTCTCGCGGAAAACATGATAAACTATATGATAGATGTGGCATGGACGAACGGCAACTGGGAAGCAAACTGCCGCGCAGTAACAATTGAGACATCTACTATCTAAAGGAGAATCCTGATGCGTGGCTTGTTTATGAGACCGGCTACAAGAAGCTGTTCGGCTTTACCGGCACAAGTGATGTGCAAGATGCACTTTTAGCAGGATTATTGTGCGCCCTATGCTTCAGCGGTCTATTTGCGATGGAGCGTAAGGGTGGAATGGATGAAATTCTGGCATCCACCCCTTTGGGCCGGAAATACACTGTGAAAGCAAAGCTGTGGCAAAGCACCGCGGTTGCGGCAGTAATAGCTTTCGGAACTGTTTTGCCTCATCTATGGCAAGTTCTGCGCGACTATGGCCTTCCCTCTTTGCTGGGACCGGCAATGAGTATTTCCG
>ERZ838483.1714-NODE-1714-length-16718-cov-24.904999_pt1 | contig 16718 bp, 14 predicted proteins | sample MGYA00519939_ERZ838483 | MGnify/ENA primary metagenome ERZ838483 (study PRJEB31850, sample SAMEA3708836) | human gut metagenome | biome: human gut; feature: human-associated habitat; material: faeces | place: China | collected 2014 ... | reverse complement strand
GAGCCCGCCCATCGTGGGCGGCTGGGCCGGGCGCTCCGGCGCTTCGTCCGGGTCCTGGCCTGGCGCAGCGTCCGGCCGTTCCGGCTCCGGCGGGCGGGTGGGCTGCTGGCGGCTCTGGAAGGCCCGCAGCAGCGGCACCATCAGATTCCCCATCGCCGCCGTGAGGACGAACCCCAGTGTCGATGCGACGATCAAGGCAAAACGGATCATATCACTGCTGCTCCTTGTAGAAGAGTTCCAGCACCTTTTCCAGCGCCATGCCGCGGCTGGCCTTGACCAGCAGCGCATCGCCCGGCTGCATCAGCCGGAGCAGGGCGTCGGCGGCTTCGCGGTAGGTGTTGGCGTGCAGGGTGGTCAGGCCCTTGGCCGCAGCCACCACGGCCGTGCGTCGGGCCTGCTCGCCGTAGGTGATGAGGGTGTCGATGCCGCTTTCCGCCGCCTGACGGCCCACTTCCTCGTGGGCCTCACGGCTCAGGTCTCCCAGCTCCAGCATATCGCCCAGCAGGGCAAAGCGGCGCTTGCAGGGGTACTCCCGGAACATGGCCAGCGCGGCCTTCATGCTGTCGGGGTTGGCGTTGTAGCAGTCCTCGATGACATCCACGCCGTTGCTGTGCACGATCTTCTGGCGCATCCCGGTCTGCTCAAAGTTGCTGATGCCCCGCAGCACCTTTCGGGCATTGAGGCCCAGCCGGGTGGCGGCGCAATAGGCGGCCAGTGCATTGGCCACGTTGTGGCGGCCCATCGCAGGGATGTGCACCATAAAGGTGCCCTCCTCGTGGTCTTCGAGCACGAAGCTCATGCCGTCGGCCTCCTGCTGGATGGACAGGGCGCAGACATCCGCGCCCTCGTCGCCCAGGCTGAACCAGACGGGCCGGACATGCTCCGGCAGCTCTGCCTTCCGCAGGAAGGGGTCGTCGCCGTTCAGCACCAGCGGAGCGCCCTCCGGCAGACCGGCGCAGATCTCCAGCTTGGCCTTGCAGATGTTCTCCTGACTGCCCAGGTTGCCGATGTGGGACACGCCGATGCAGGTGATAATGCCCACATCCGGGCGGGCGCAGCGGCTCAGCCGCTCGATCTCGCCCAGGTGGCTCATGCCCATCTCGACGACGGCGTATTCGGTCTCGTTCCCGATGCGGAACATCGTGCGGGGCAGGCCCAGCTCATTGTTCTGGTTGCCCTCGGTCTTGATGGTATTGCCGAAGCCCTCGATGGCAGCATAGCACATCTGTTTGGTGGTGGTCTTGCCCACGCTGCCCGTCACGCCCACGACTCTGGGGTGGAACTGGCTGCGGTAGTTGGCCCCCATCACCATCATGGCATGGTAGCTGTCCGCGCAGAGCACGGCCTTTTCCGCCGGGACGCCCTCGACCGGGTGGTTCAGCACCACACAGAAGGCCCCGGCTTCCAGTGCCTTGGCTGCAAAGTCGTGGCCGTCGAATCGTTCGCCCGGAAAGGCCACAAAGATGCAGCCGGGGCAGACCTCGCGGCTGTCGGTGGTCACAAGGGACACTTCGGCGTCCCCGGTGTCAAAGCCTTCCGGCGCAAGGCCGTTCAGCAGAATGCTTGCTCTGATCTTTTCCATACGATACTCTCCCTTTTCCTGATATCACTCGATCGTCTTCCATACGAGATGCCGTTCCTCTTACCAACAGCCCCCAGCAGATTGGATCCTCACGACCCGGCTGCCAATGGCTCTCCCTCGGGGAGAGCTGGCGCGAAGCGCCTGAGAGGGTCTACCCGCAGGTGATGGTCACGAGGGTGCCGCGCTGGACGCTGGCCCCCGCCGCCTCGCTCTGTTCCTGGACCAGGCCGTTCGCATCGCCGGCCACAATGCAGTTGAGCCCGGCTGCTGCCAACATCTGGCGGGCAAAATCTGCGCTCTTGCCCGTCACATCCGGCACCTCCGTGTGCCTGCCTTCATACGTATCGGTATACAGATACACCGTGGTGCCGTAGGGCACCTCTGCGCCTGCGCGCGGGTACTGGTAGGTGACCACCGCGCCCGCCTGGCTGGCGTCGCTCTCGGCCAGCTGGTGCTTGAGGCCCTTGATGTTCAGCGAGACCTGCGCATTGCTCCACTCGTTGCCGATGAGGTTGGGCACCTTGACGATGGTGCCGCTGCGGTCGGTGCCGTCGGTGGCGATGCCAAGGTAGGGCGCGATCTCACTGATGATGTTGCCGACGACGGGCGCAGCCAGAATGGACGAGTAGTCCGTTTTGGCATTGTTGGGGTCGTCGAGCATGACGTAGACGAGGATCTCCGGGTCGTCGGCGGGCAGGACCGCCACAAAGGAAGCGACCTTCTTGTAGTCGCCATCGCTGCGGCGGTCCATGTTCAGCTGCTCGGACGTGCCGGACTTGCCGCCGATGCGGTAGCCTGCCACGTAGGCGCGGCCGCCGCCGCCCTGGGTGCCGTCCGCCACTTCATATTCCATGATCTGGCGGATGGCCTTGCTGGCGCTCTCGCTGATGACCTGGCGGCGGACATTTGCCCCCACCTCTTCGATGACATTGCCGTTCTGGTCGGTGATCTTATCCACCACATGAGGGGTGACGAGATAGCCGCCGTTGACGGCAGCGGAGATGGCCGTGCAGACCTGCAGCGGCGTGACCGCCATGGCCTGACCGAAGGCCGACGAGGCCAGCTCGACTTCGCCCAGGCGGCTCTTGCTGTAATACTGCATAAAGTTCGTCTCGCTGGGCAGGTCCACGCCGGTGCGCTCGGTGAAGCCGAAGGCGTCGAAGTAATCATAGAACAGGCTGGAACCGATGCGCTGGCCCAGCTGGATGAAGTAGATGTTGCAGCTGTTCCGCAGCGCTTCGGCCAGATTCTGGACGCCGTGGGCCTTTTTGCCAGCGCAGTGATAAGTCTCCTTGGCGACGCCGTAGGCACCGGAACAGTTCAGCGTGGTGTTGATGGTCGCCTTGCCGGAGTCCACCCCCATGGCCACCGTGATGACCTTGAAGACGCTTCCGGGGTAGTACAGCTCGGTGATGGTCTTGTTCTTCCACTGGATGTCGCGGTAATAGCCGGAATAATCGCCCTCCGGGTCCAGCACCTTGTTGCCGTTCGCATCTGTGACATAGCTGCCGTCCTCATTCTTGAGGTAGATGCCGTAGAGTTCCGGTTCGGCGTGGACCAGCTCGTTGAGATAGGCCTCGTTGGCGGTGTAATCCAGCGCGTTATTGGGGTCGAAGTCCGGCTTGGAGGCCATGGCCAGGATGGCACCGGTCTTGACGTTCATCACGATGGCCGCGCCGCGGTTCTCGACGTTGTTGGCCGAGATGGCCTCGTTCAGATAGCGCTCCGCCACCTCCTGGATGTTCACATCCAGCGACAGCACCAGATTGGAGCCGTCCTTGGCGGCATAGGTGGTGGCGTTTTCGTCCGCGATGGCATTGCCGTAAGCGTTGCGCAGGGTGATGGTGCGGCCATTGACGCCCGCCAGCGTGGATTCGTAGGATTTTTCCAGGCCATAGGTGCCGTAGCCGTCGGCATCGCAGAAGCCCAGCACCGCCGCCGCAAAGGCTCCGTAGGGGTAATCCCGCTGGAAGCTCTTGGTGGACGAGACCGAGATGCGGCCCTTGCGGATGCCCTTGTCGGCATCGGCCTTTTTGTGGGCCTTGTTGTACGCGGTGACGTATTGTTCAATGGACAGCTTGATGGCGTTGTTCACCTTGGTGGCCAGCGTCTGGTAGGCCGAGTCGCTCTTGGACAGGGCATCGTACACCGCCTGATACTGGGTCTGGTAGGCCGCCGAGGAGGTATCCACGCTGTCCAGGCTCTCGCCATCGCCGGAGAGCAGCCGCAGGGTGATCTGGGTGCTGACCTCCTGCAATGCGGCAGGGTCAGCTGTCCTGGTCACCTCGCCGGTGTCGTCGTTCTTGCTGCTGGTGAACAGGGCCGTGCTGTAGCTGGGGTCGGCCCAGATGGTCCAGACCACGCTGGTGGAGGCCAGCGTGATGCCGGACGTATCATAGATCTCGCCGCGGGTCGCCTGAATGGTGCTGTCCAGCAGCTGCTGCTGGGCCGCATACTGGCGAAAGGTCGCGCCGTTCTTGATCTGGATATTGTACAGGCTGTGGATGACGATGCCTGCCGCCGCCACGACGAACACCACCGCTGCGCCAAAGCTGAAATGCCGCAGCCGTGCGCTCAGCCGCTCGTGCGGGTCGGCGCGGCGCAGCCGGTAAAGTCCTTTTTTGTTCTTGGAGGATGGTTCCTGCATGTTGGTTTGACTCCTGAGAAACCGAAAAAGCGTGCGCTGCCGCACGCTTTTCCTGTTTTATTTTAGTTTGCGCGGTTCACGCGGCCCATGACCATCATGGCACCGTCGTGCAGCAGGTCGGTCCACTGCCGCACAGCGGACTCCTTGCGGACGAGGACGCTGCCCTCGTCCAGGCGGATGTAGGTGATCTGGCTCTGGTCGATCTTCATCAGACCGAGGCGGGTGGCCGTCTCTTCCACGCTGGTGATGTTGGTGCGGTTGTTCAGTGCACTGTTGTAGTAGGTGTACTGGCTCTGCTCGCTGACGAGCTCTGCCTTGGCGTTCTGGATCTTGCTGTTCAGCTCCACCAGCTGGGACTCGCTCCACAGCAGGCTGACAGCAAAGCCCACCAGCAGCGCCGCCGAGAGCAGCTGCAATGCGTGCTGCATGGCAGCGCGCACCGGGTTCAGCCGGGGCTTGCCGCCTTTTTCCACCCGCAGCGGAACGTTCCGCTGCGTCTGGGGTGCTCTTCTGCGGCGCACCTCTGTCATATCATATGCTGCCTGGCCCATGGTACTCTCCTCCTCACTGATACTCCGCAATGGTTAAATTTTTTCAAGAACGCGGAGATGTGCCGACCGGCTGCGCCGGTTCTCTTCCAGCTCCTGCGTATTTGCTTCGATGGGTCTGCGGGTGATGAGTTTTGCTTTGGCCCTGCCGCCGCAGACGCAGACCGGGAACTCCGGCGGGCAGGTGCAGGCGGTGGCCCAGCGGCGGAACTTGTTCTTCACCAGCCGGTCTTCCAGCGAGTGGAAGGTGATGATGCACAGCCGCCCGCCGGGGGCCAGATGCTCAAAGATGGTGTCCATGCCCTCTTCCAGTGCGTCCAGTTCGTGGTTGACTGCAATGCGCAGCGCCTGGAAGGTGCGGCGGGACGGGTTCTTGTTCTTGCGCCGCTCGGCCGCCGGCATGGCGCTGGCCACGATGTCGGCCAGCTGCAATGTCGTCTCGATGGGGGAAGTCTCCCGCGCCTCGACGATCTTGCCCGCGATCTGCCAGGCGAAGGGTTCTTCGCCGTAATCCTTGAGGATGCGGGCCAGCTCCTCCCGGCTCTCGGTGTTCACAAGGTCGGCGGCGGTCTCGCCCTCCTGGCTCATCCGCATGTCCAGCGGAGCGTCTGCCCGGTAGGAAAAGCCTCTGGCGGCATCGTCCAGCTGGTGGCTGGAAACGCCGAGGTCCAGCAGCGCTCCGTTGATCTTGTCGATGCCCAGCTGTTCCAGAGCTTGTCCCGCATAGCGGAAGTTGATCTGCACCACGGTGGCAGGCAGCCCGGCCAGCCGCGCCCGCGCGGTCTGCACCGCGTCCGGGTCCTGATCCAGCGAGATGAGCCTGCCGCCCTGTTCCGCGTCCAGCCGCAGCGCAATCTGGCGGGAATGTCCCGCACCGCCTGCGGTGCCGTCCAGATAGGTGCCTGCCGGATCAATGGCAAGGCCGTCCAGGCACTCGTTCAAAAGCACAGGCACATGCTCAAACGAGGCCGGGTCAAAGGCTTGTCCGATCGTTTCACTGCCCATAGGGCCCAGCCTCCTTTCTGTCGTTTCAAGTTTCGTATCATCTGGCGTTTTCACGCTGTTTTTTCCGTTTTTCGCCGTGTTTTTCTGCCCGCAGGGACACACTGCCCCAAGGCATCTCTCTGATACAGTTTTATTGTAACAAAACCGCCCTGCGAATGCAAGGCTTTTCGGGCTGGTTTTTCTCTCAAAATGTCACAAAAAAAGCCCCTGCAAGCCGTCAATTTTGCTGGCAGGGGCAAATGGGTTTTTCCGACAAACTCCGCTCACTGGGGTTTCCGGGGCGTCTGGCGCAGATTGGCGCGGACGTTCCGGACCTGCGCAGCGTTCTCTGCCATGGTCTCCTCGGTGGTCTTGAGCATATTATCACAGTAGTCGGTCACGGTCTGGCGGACGGTGCGGGCCTCGGTCTGGGCGGCTGAGACGATCTCGGAGGCGCGCTGCTGGGCCGCCTTGACGATCTCCGCCTCGCTGACGAGGATGCGGGCGCGGTCCTCGGCCTTTTTCACGATGGCCTGGGCCTGGGCGTTGGCCGAATCAATGAGCTGGGCGCGGTCGCTGACAATGGACTGTGCCTGCCGCAGCTCCACGGGCAGGTTCTGGCGGATCTCGTCCAGATAATCCCGGATCTGCTCCACGTCCACGATCCGCTTGCCACCCGAAAGGGGCATCCCGGCGCTCTCTTCCAGCGCGTCCTCAATGGTATCCAAAAGCTCGTTCACGTTCATTCCGCATCTTCCTCTCCGGCAGGCTGCATGGGCTTCGTGTACTTCCACAGCAGCACCTTGCCATACTTATACTGTTTCTTCAGCGTCAGGCTGCCCACCTCGGCAGGCAGCACAAGGCCGGTCTCGCTCTCGCACAGGGCAATGCCGCCGGGCGCCAGCACCTTTTCCACGCTGGGAAGGATCTTTTCCAGCGTACCACCGTGGAACGGCGGGTCCAGCAGAACCAGGTCGAACTGCTCACGGCAAGCGGAAAGATACCGCGCCGCCTCGCCGATATTGACGCGGCTGCGGTCGAACACGCCGCAGGTCTTGCAGTTCTTCATCACGATGTTGACGGCCTCGCGGTTCTCGTCCAGGAACACGCACCGTGCTGCCCCGCGCGAGAGGGCCTCGATGCCGAGCTGGCCGCTGCCTGCGTACAGGTCCAGCACCCGTGCGCCGGGCAGGTCGAACTGAACGATGCTGAACATCGCCTCCTTGACCTGGTCGAGGGTGGGGCGGGTGATATCGGTGCCGGGCAGGGCCTCCAGCCGTCTGCCCCGTGCGTCTCCTGCAATGACTCGCATGTGGTTGCCTCCTTTTGCATTCCGTTTTATGTATCTTTATATTATTGTCAAGACACCGTACTTTGTCAAGGCCCGCGTTGCACTGCGGCCGCAAGTGTGCTAAAATCAGGGCAGAGCGCCCCCCTGTTCCGGGGCGCATGGTCAAAAGGAGAGATTCAACGTATGAAAGTCCTGCTCATCAACGGCAGCCCCCACGAAAAAGGCTGCACCTACACCGCTCTGTCCCTCATTGCGGAGGAGCTGAACCGCGCCCACATCGAGACCGAGATCTTCAACGTCGGCACCCGGCCCGTCGGCGGCTGCATCGGCTGCGGCGGCTGTGCCGCAGGCAGCGGCTGTGTCTTTGGCGGCGTGGTCAACGAGGCCATCGAAAAAGCCAGGACCGCCGACGCCTTCGTCTTCGGCAGCCCGGTGCACTATGCCTCGGCCTCCGGCAACATGACCAGCTTTATGGACCGCCTGAGCTACGCAGGCGGCAAATATCTGGCCTACAAGCCTGCCGCCATCTGCTGTTCGGCCCGCCGCGGCGGCACCACCACCACGCTGGACCAGCTGGTCAAGTACCCGGAGTTCTTCCACATGCCGCTGGTCAACGGCTCCTACTGGGCCATGGTCCACGGCTCCAACCCCGCTCAGGTCCTGCAGGACGAAGAGGGCTGCGCCGTGATGCGGGAGCTGGGCCGGAACATGGCCTGGCTGCTCCAGTGCATCGAGGCCGGCAAGGCCGCCGGCATCCGGCACCCGGAGAATCCCCGCCGCCCCATGACGAACTTCATCCGCTAAGCAGCCACGCCCGAAAAGCCTGACCGGCACTGCCCGGCCGGGCTTTTCTGCTGCCATCCGCCGCTTTTGTTCCAGAAAAAGTGAGAAATCCCGCAGAAACAGCGCCTGCATCCTTTTTTCGTTCATAACTTTGTGGTAACATGAAGATAAGTATTTTTTACCATGACGGAGAGCAGGCTATGGAACACTACGATTGGAACGACGGCTGGACCTTCACCCCGGTATTCGACCCCGCCATCGTGCGGCCGGAATGTCCGGATCTGCCCCTGACCCCGGTGCGCATCCCGCACACGGTCAGGACGCTGCCCTACAATTACTGCAATGAGAACGATTACCAGCGGCTCTGCGGCTACCGGCGGGAGTTTTTTGCGCCCAAAGAGTGGCAGGGCCGCACGGTCCTGCTGACCTTTGAGGCCGTGGCGCACGACGCCACCGTCTTCTGCAACGGCCGCCGGGTGTTTCATCATGGCTGCGGCTACACGGCCTTTACCGTGGACCTGACCGAATCCCTCCGCCTAGGGGAGCAGAACGTCGTGGCCGTCCGGTGCGACAGCCGGGAAGACCTGAACATCCCGCCCTTCGGCGGGCAGATCGATTTCCTGACCTACGGCGGCATCTACCGCGCCGTCTCGCTGGACGTGAAAGAGCCTGCCTACCTGCGGGACATCTTCATCGAGGCGCAGGCCGAGGGCGATTTCCGCATCTACACTTCCACCGTGGGCGAGACGGTCGGCTGCACCTTGCAGGCCGAGATCCGCAGCCCCGCCGGGAGCCGGGCACTCTACAACGGCGAGCTGTCGCTGCCCATCGTGGGCACCCTGAACGGCGTCCACCCATGGAGCATCGGCCACCCCTTCCTGTACACCCTCACCGTGCGGCTCATCCGCCCCGGCACCAGCGGCCTGCCCGACCGGGTGCTGGACGAAAAATCCACCCGGTTCGGCTTCCGCACCCTTCAGTTCGTGGCGGGCGGGCTGTACCTCAACGGCCAGCGGGTGGAGCTGCGCGGCCTGAACCGCCACCAGAGCTACCCCTATCAGGGCTACGCCATGCCGGACAGCATCCAGCAGCTGGATGCCCAGATCCTGAAAAAGCAGCTGGGCTGCAACGCAGTCCGCACCAGCCACTACCCCCAGAGCCAAGCCTTCCTCGACGCCTGCGACGAGCTGGGGCTTCTGGTCTTTGTGGAGATGCCGGGCTGGCAGCACATCGGCGACGAGAGCTGGCAGGCGCAGGCATTGCAGAACTGCCGCGAGATGGTCTGCCAGTGCCGCAACCATCCCAGCGTCTTTCTGTGGGGCGTACGGGTCAACGGCAGCCCCGACGATGAAGCGTTCTACAAGCGCACCAATGAGGCCGTCCGGCGGCTGGACCCCACCCGCCCCACCGGCGGTGCCCACATCCGCCGCAAAGACCAATTGCTGGAAGACGTTTACGCCTACAACGATTACTCCTACACCGGGCGGGGGGCTGGCTGCGAGAACCGCTCCGCCGTCACGCCCGACCTGCGCAAGGGCTACCTCATCAGCGAGTTCGGGGGCCAGCAGTTCCCGGCCAAGACCTTTGACGACGAACCGCACCGGCTGGCCCAGGCCCTCCACCACGCGGCCGTCCTGAACGATGCCATCGCCCAGCCGGGCGTGGCAGGCAGCTTTGGCTGGTGCATGGCCGATTACAACACCCACCGGGAGTTCGGCAGCGGCGACCGCATCTGCTACCACGGTGTGCTCGACTCGTTCCGGAACCCGAAGCTCTCCGCCGCCGTCTATGCCAGCCAGAAGACACCCCGCTCCCCCTCCGACATCGTGCTGGAAGTTTCGTCCAGCATGGCGCTGGGCGACCACCCCGGCGGGTTTGCCGGGGCCTGCTGGGTGTTCACCAACGCCGAGAGCGTCCGGCTCTACCGCGGCAACGATTTCATTGCCGAGTTCAGCCCGGACCGCCGGGGCCGGTTCGCGGCGCTGCCCCATCCGCCCATTGAGGTGCAGGATTTCGTCGGCTCCCTGCTCGAAAAGTATGAGGGGCTGGACCCCATGGTCGCGCCGCAGGTGGCCGCCATCCTCAACGAGATGCGCCGGGACGCGCTGAGCCTTTCGCCCCTGAGCCGGGCGCGGCTGCTCTCGCTGCGGCTGAGCTGGAATGACCTGCTCCGGATGTACTACAAGTACATCGGCGTCCTCGGCTCGCCCTCCAGCGTCTACCGGTTCGAGGCCGTGTGGCATGGGCGCACCGTCCGCACCGTGGTGCGGGAGCCGGTGCAGAGCGTCCGGCTGGAGTGCACGGTCTACAATCCCCTGCTGACGGACGGCCCCACCTGGGACTGCGCTGCCGTCAGCCTGCGGGCCATCGACCAGAACGGCAACTTCCTGCCCTACTGCGGCGAGGCTGTTCAGCTGAGCGTGGAAGGCCCGGTCAGGATCCTCGGCCCCAGCGTCGTGCCGCTGCGGGGCGGCATGGCGGGCACCTACCTTGCCACCACCGGCCGGGCAGGCCGCGCCGTGCTCCACTGCAAAATGGAGGGCGCGCTGGACACCGAAGCCGTGCTCACGGTGCGCAAGCGTTCTTAAATCCCGTCCTTTCATGATAGATTTGCACTCCGTTCAAAGTTTTATCATGTTTGGCTGATATTCTATGGGTGTAAAGAGTTTATGGGACGGCTTCGGCCGTCCCCTTTTGAAGAGTTTGAGGACAAAGGACTGTACGATTATGAGAGAAAAACTTCGCCGCTTTATGATCGGCCGCTACGGCACCGACGGCCTGAACCAGTTTTTGAGCATCGCCTCTCTGGTTCTGCTGCTTATCGCCATCGTCAGCCGCATCAGCCTGTTCACCTGGCTGGGTGTGGTGCTGCTGGGCTTCTGCTATTACCGCACCTTCAGCCGCAACATCTCGAAGCGGACCGAAGAGAATTACAAGTTCTACACCCTCAAAGACCGGGTAGACAACAAGTTCCGGGGTCTGAAAGAGCAGTGGGCCAACCGCAAGGTCTACCACTATTACCGCTGCCCCCAGTGCCGCCAGAAGCTCCGTGTGCCCCGCGGGCGCGGCCGCATCCAGATCTCCTGCCCCCGCTGCGGCACCCAGTTCATCAAGAAGAGCTGAGCCATGTTCGGATATGTGATCCCGAATCAGGCTGCGCTTTCGCCGGAGGCGCAGGCGCGGTACCGCTCAGCCTACTGCGGGCTCTGCCGCCGCATCGGTGCGCTGCATGGCCTGCGCGGGCGGCTGACCCTGAGCTATGACCTGACCTTTTTGGATCTGCTGCTCTCCAGCCTGTACGATGGCGAGACCGCGCTGCACACCGGCGCAGACCACTGCCCCATCCACCCCATCCGGAAGGTGGACTGGCGTTCCAGCGGGCCAACCGATTACTGCGCCGACCTGAGCGTTGCGCTCCACTACTACAACGCGCAGGACAAGTGGAACGATGACCGCAGCCTGCTGGGGCTGGGGTTCGAGGCGCTGCTCGCCGCCCCCACTGCGGCAGCTGCCGAACGCTGGCCACGGCAGTGCAGCGCCATCCGCGCCTGTCTGGACCGGCTGGCGCAGTACGAGGCCGAGGGCAGCGAAGATCTGGACGCCGTGTCCGGCTGCTTTGGCGACCTGATGGCGGAATTGTTCGACTACAAGCAGGACCACTGGTCCCCGGAGCTGCGCAGCATCGGCTTTCATCTGGGCAAATACATCTACCTGCTGGATGCCTACGACGACCTCGACCGCGACCTGAAAAAGGGAACCTACAACCCGCTGCGCAGCCTGCACAAGCTGCCCGGCTACGAAGAAGAGATGCGGGAGATCTTCGAGCTGCTGCTCGCCAACTGTGCCCGCAGCTTTGAGCGCCTGCCCTGCGTGGAGGATGTGGACCTGCTGCGGAACATCCTCTACTCCGGCGTCTGGCTCAAATACAACTGCAAACATGCAAAAAATCCCCCCAGAGCCGCCGAATGAGGCGGTTTCTCTTGATTTTTCAGGCGTTGTCCTGTACACTTAATTTTGTTCGTGCGGCAGCAAGGCCGCGCAAGTTCGTAGAGACGTGAGGAAGTTGATCCATGAAAGACCCCTATGAGGTGCTGGGCATCCAGCGCGGAGCCAGCGAGGAAGAAATCAAAAAAGCCTATCGTGCCAAGTGCAAGCGCTGGCACCCCGACCTGAACCCCAACGACCCCACGGCCGAAGAGCACTTCAAGGAAGTGCAGGCGGCCTACGACGCCATCACCAAGGGGGAGACCGGCCCCCAGAACGGCGGCTACGGCAACCCCTACGGCCAGCAGCAGAACTATGGCGGCTTTTACAGCGGCGGCTATCAGCAGGGCTACGGCCAGCAGGACGGCGACTGGGACTTCGGGTTCGACCCGTTCGGTTTTGGGTTTGGGTTCGGCGGCTACCAGCAGCAGAGCGGGCCGGGCTTCAGCAGCGCGGACACGCCCGAACTGCAGGCGGCGCGCAACTTCATCGTGAACCGCCGCTACGCCGAGGCCCGCCGTGTGCTGGACGGCATCGCGAACCGCACCGCCCGGTGGTATTACCTCTCGTCGCTGGCGAATCAGGGTCTGGGCAACAGCATCGACGCCCTGCAGGATGCCCGCCGCGCCGCCCAGATGGAGCCGGGCAACACCGAATACCAGGTGCATCTGCGCAATCTGCAAAGCTCCGGCCGCACCTACCGCACCCAGACGACCTATGCCCAGCCGGGCGGCCTGATGCGCTGGTGCTGGAGCATGATCCTGCTGAACCTCCTCTGCAACTGCTGCTGCGGCGGCTGGGGCTGGGGCTGGCGGTTCCGGGGCATCTGATCTCCGCTGTTCCTGATACAAAAGACCCCTGCCGTGCAGCTGCACGGCAGGGGTCTTATCATCGTCTGATCGTTTTACTGGATGATGATGGTGCGGGTGATCTTCTCGCAGGAGTAGTTGCCGCCCACGGTCGCGGTCTGGACATACTCGCCCGGCTGGGTGGGCAGGGTGTCGGACTTGCTGCCGAACCAGCCGCCCTTTTTATAGGTGTAGCTGATCTTGCCCTCCGGAACGGGCTGGCCGTCCACTTCCAGCACGGCGCTCAGGTCGTAGTTCTGTGCTTCCTCCACGGTCATCGTTTCGGGCACTTCCTGCGCCCAGTAGGTGCGGACGCCTTCCGTCTTCGGCTTGATGCGGAACATGGCTACACCGGCGGTGTTCACGTCGCCGGATTCCAGCGCCACTGCACCGGCCACATAGTTGCCGGACTCGGTCGGCTGTTCATCCACGTAGATGCGGCTGAAGGCGCCATCCGGCAGGAATTTTCGGATGAGTGCCAGCGCCAGCTTCAGGCCGGTGGAAACGTCCTTGATGGTGGGCATATAGAATTGCAGCACGTCCATCACCGAAACGACCTCGTCGGCCACCCGCAGCAGTACGCTCACGTCGTTGCCGTCAATGAGCTGCTTGATGTAGGCGTAGAGGTTGAACTCTTCCTGCTGATCCGGCGTAGCGGACATCTTGCGCGGCAGCGGGATCATCTTGAGCAGGGTGCGGATCTTGTCCGAGAGGACCAGCGTCACGTAGCCCTTTGCCTCGCCCTTGGTGCCGATGACCACGCCGATATACTGGGTGTCGGCGGGTTTGGTCACGACGCTGAGGGTGAACGGCGAACCATAAACCAACTCCCCCGAAGTGGTCAGGCGGATGGAAACGACATCATTGCTTTCCTCGACATCTGCACTTTCTGCGGCGGGCAGCAGATCCCCCGCCGACGCTGCAAACGCCGGGGTAACGGCCACGCTCAGCGTCAGAAGGACGGCGAGCAGCAGCGAGATCATCCTTTTGGTCTTCATAGAGCAGACCTCCTGTTTGCATTTCAAAGGTTGCGGTCGTGCGGCGGGAAACTTCCCGCCGGGCCAAAAATTGCTTTGGGCCAACTTTATTTTACCGCATCCTGCCCTTTGGGTCAATAACGGGATTCAAGTAACTCAAAATTTTGATATAAAAACTGCCGTGCAGACGCACGGCAGTTTCTTCCGCTCTTTACAACTTGCTCAGCTGGGGGCCCTGGGCGGTATCCTTGACGGCCCATCCCATCTCGGTCAGCTGGGCGCGGATGGCATCGGCGGTGGCCCAGTCCTTGGCTTTTTTGGCCGCAGCGCGTTTTTCGACCAGCTCGGTCACTTCGGCGGGCACCTCGTCCTTCCTGCGGTTGTACATCAGGCCCAGCACGTCGGTGATCTCGTCGAACGCCTTGGCGGCAGCTTCAAGCGCTTCTTTGGTGGAAGAAGCGGACAGGGTGTTGATCTCCTTGACCAGATCGAACACCGCAGCCAGCGCATCGGGGGTGTTCAGGTCATCGTCCATGGCCTTGCAGAACTTGGTGCGGGCCTCGTCGGCCTTGGCCTTCAGGCTCTCGTCGGTGCCGAACTCGCTCTTGCTCAGAGCGAAATCGAGGTTTTCGCGGCAGGTGTACAGGCGGTCCAAGCTGTTCTTGCAGCTCTCGATGAGGTCTACGGTATAGTTCAGCGGCATCCGGTAGCCTGCGGTCAGCATGAAGTAGCGGATGGGCTCATAGCCGTAGAGGTTGGCCACATCGCGGACGGTGAAGAAGTTGTGCAGGCTCTTGGACATCTTCTGATTGTCCACATTGATGAAGCCGTTGTGCATCCAGTAGCGGGCGAACGCACAGCCGTTGGCGCACTCGCTCTGGGCGATCTCGTTCTCGTGGTGGGGGAAGATGAGGTCCTGCCCGCCGCAGTGCAGGTCGATGGTCTTGCCCAGATGGGTGCGGCTCATGGCGCTGCACTCGATGTGCCAGCCGGGGCGGCCCATGCCGTAGGGGCTTTCCCAGGCAGGCTCGCCGGGCTTGGCGGCCTTCCAGACAGCGAAGTCGGCGGGGTCTTCCTTCAGGTCATCCTCCATCTGGCTGCGCAGCTCGCGGTTGCCGCTCTCCAGATCGTCCAGCTTGAGGTGGCTGAGCTTGCCGTACTCCGGGTCGCTCTTGACGCGGAAGTAGACGTCGCCGTTCTTGGCCACATAGGCGTGGCCGGAATCGATCAGGTCCTTGACGATGTCCAAAATCTGCTGGATGTGCTCGGTGGCGCGGGGCTGGACGGTGGGCTTTTTGCAGTTCAGACCGGCGGCATCCTTGAGGTACTCGGCCTCAAAGCGCTGGGCGACTTCCTTCATGGAGGTGCCCTCTTCCTGGCCCTTCTTGATGAGCTTATCGTCGATGTCGGTGATGTTGGACACATAGATGACCTTGTTGCCGCGGTATTCCAGATAGCGGCGCAGGGTGTCGAACACGATCAGCGGGCGGGCGTTGCCGATGTGGATATAGTTGTAAACGGTCGGGCCGCAGACGTAGATGCGGTACTCGCCGGGCACCTGCGGCACGAACTCTTCCTTCTGGCGGGTCAGGGTGTTGAAAATCTGCATAAAAACCTCTCCTTTTGTGTGGCAGACAGAAGCCGCAAAAACAAAAAAGCCCTCCTTGCTGTACCCTGGCACAGCAACGAAGGCGGTTCTCATTCCAAATCGCGGTTCCACTTCTGTTTGTCGCTCAAAGCCGGTAACGGCGGCGGCCGCACTGCGATACTGTCCTTCCCGCAGTGTGCTCTCCGGGCGCACTTCCCACAGTCCTCTGCAAACAGGCTCCCAGCCAACGGCCCGTTCTCTCTGTGCAGACGCTCCCTGCGCTACTCTGCCCGGATCAACGCATTTGTTCTGATACAGATTTATTATATCTGTCCAGCCTACGAAAGTCAAGGCGGCAAATCTTGATTTTATCTTGCGGAGCGTCGAATTTTATGGTATTTTAATGTTGTATCTGGGTATTCCAGATTCCTTAAGGCGCTGTCCCAAAAACGCAGGCGGCTGGCCCATACCGATTCGTCCTTGACTCATTGAGTGAAGCAAGTGTCGGGAGGGCACTTTTTGGAGTTACCTCCCGACGCTTTCGACGAAGGGAGGGATCGTTCTATGACGATTGTCGAGATTCTCACGTTGATGGCATTCTTTATCAGTTTGCTGACCTTGATCGTCACCACGGTACATGTAACATTCGATATCACATTTCGGATGCTGGAATCGCGAAAAGATAAAAACGACAAAAAGAAAAAATGACCGCCCAACGTTCCCCAACGCACGGTCATTTTCTCTTTGACGTGTCAGTAAGGAGCTAGCCGTTTTGCCGGACAGCGCCTTTTGCATCTTTATTATAGAGTTTTTTTTATGATTTGTCAATCATTTTACGGAGGTCTTCCATGCAGCTTTTTCGGCATCCCCCTTTACATCTCCCTCAACTTGTGCCATAATTTACGATATTAAAGGGAAGCGTCTCCGGCTCCGGCAATTCGGCCGGTCTGGAGCGCAAGAGAGGGGTAAACTGCCATGAGTAAAACGATCATCCCGGCAAACTACACGCCTGCGCTGAATCTGTACGACACCCAGCGCGCCATCGGCACCGTGAAGCGGCTGTTCGCAGACACGCTCTGCGCCACGCTGAACCTCTACCGCGTGTCCGCACCGCTGTTCCTGGAGGCCTCCACCGGCCTGAACGACGACCTGAACGGCGTCGAGCGGAAGGTCACCTTCGACATCAAGGACAGCGGCACCGAAGCGCAGGTGGTGCAGTCGCTGGCCAAGTGGAAGCGCAAAGCCCTGAAGGACTACGGCTTCCGGGTGGGCAAGGGCCTGTACTGCGACATGAACGCCATCCGCCGCGATGAGGAGCTGGACAACCTCCACTCCGTCTACGTGGACCAGTGGGACTGGGAGAAGGTCATCCGTGAAGAGGACCGCAACGAAGCCTATCTGAAGAATGTCGTGCGCTCCATCGTGTCGGCGGTCTGCGCCACCGAGATGAACCTCCACGCCATGTTCCCCCAGCTGCAGGACCTGC
>ERZ838483.1713-NODE-1713-length-16729-cov-8.790752_pt1 | contig 16729 bp, 20 predicted proteins | sample MGYA00519939_ERZ838483 | MGnify/ENA primary metagenome ERZ838483 (study PRJEB31850, sample SAMEA3708836) | human gut metagenome | biome: human gut; feature: human-associated habitat; material: faeces | place: China | collected 2014 ... | reverse complement strand
GTGGCGGAGGTCCCCGGCGCCAACCGCGTGTGCTACGACATCACGTCCAAGCCGCCCGCGACGATTGAGTGGGAATAGCGAGAACTGGCTTCCGGACTCGCATTTTGATGCTGCCGAGTACTGCCTGGTACTATTTCGGCATCGCCGCAAGGTAAAGCCATCAGCGAAATAACGGGAATAACGGCCTCCGAACCCTCTGGTTCGGAGGCTTTCTTTTTGCATGTCTACCTGGGGAAACGACCTAATTATTCCCGTATACCCCTACTGAGCGGTATGGCGGAGTATTCGGCGGTACGGGAATAATTGGGCCCTGCGGGAATAATTCACAATTCGGGTTCCCCGAGGGGCGATTTCGAGCGGGCGAAACTAAGTTGAAACTGCGGGGTCAATTCAAGCCCTCCTTGATTGCATTCGCCTAGGTCAACAAACGGGAATAAATAAACGCGAAAATCGGTTTACGCAGTTTCGGTAACCCCGAATGCCGCCGAATGACGCCGTGTATCTTGCCGTATTTGAGCACGCAATTATTCCCCCTAACGGTTCTTCCGGGACGTCGATTTCGTACGGGAATAATGGAACAGCTCTCGGAGAACCGGAGGCTGTTCGTAAGGAAATATCAATTTGCCTGGGGAAATGTCAGAAAGAGGTCTTCCAATCGCCACGACCAGGCCCCTCACGCTCGGGTCCAGCACGCACCAGTCCATGATCAGGTCAATGTTGGCGATGACCACGCCAAGGACTCCCTGCAAGATCGTGCGCGCCAGTCGCCAGTACCACTCGTTGCTTGCCAGAAACTCGTTCAAGTCAGCCCACCTTTCCCTTCAAGGACTCGATGTCGTGCTTCGCGACAGTCATGTCCTGCTCGAGCACGTAGGTGCGCTCCAGGACCTGGTTGTGCTTCTCGACCTTCTTCGTGAGGGCGTCGAGCTTGACCTCCATGACGGCTCTGCTCTTAGAGTTGGAAAGGATCACCCCAATCAGCGTTACGACACCAGTAATGCACGCCACGATGATTGACTCCATAAAAGAACTGCCTCCCGAGATCGACTTTTCGTCCTCGGGAGACAGTGTCCGACCGTGTCACAAGTACGCAGATTATGCTCGGAGTTGTCGCTTGACCTCACGTTCTTCTATGCATGATGTCGAGCTGCTTTCTACTCATTATCTGAGGTTATAAGGACGCGTGGAATCGCCTCTTCGCTCGGAACCATCTTCTTCACCAGTGCAAAGCACTCAGCAAAGTCGTCGCCTGGCAGGCAAAAGACCCTATGCTTCTTTGTTCCATTGGGATATGCGACGGCAAACGTCGTTGAACCTATGTCGGTAACAAACTCCTCGTCATCTAGCTCTAGGATACCGGCGACCTTCTCGGCAACTTCATCGAACAGCGCACGATAGCCAAGGCCGCTTGGCTGGTATGCCCAGCTCATCGGCAAGTTATGCTCTGACATCTTACGAGGCTTGTATTTGTAGCTGATCCAATCGGGTGTGATGACAACCATGTCGGTGAATGCTTCATCAACGCTACAAAAGCCCGATTCGCCCTTGATGACGATGCGGGACATCGTAGGCATGCTAACTACAGACAGGTGCTTGTACTCCTCAAAGAATGGATCCTCTGAGTCATCATCAGGCTCTTGGTCATAAACAGTCACGAGCCCTCGGTCCTTTAAGTAGTCAAGCATGGCTTCAATCACATCACGTTCATCCTGCCATTCCATAGTTTGGAAGTATTCGAGATTCTCCACAGGCCTCGCATGGTCAGGAAACCAGTGGTTGAGAATTCGGGTTGTTTGTCGATCTAGTTCTCTTTCGAGCTCGTGCCTCTTATTCCAGTCCAGACCCTTGTACTCAGCTTCAGAAATGCCATGGATGAGCAGCGTGTCAATAAGCTGACGATAGGAATCAAGCCGTAACTGCTCCGCAAGTTTGTATGGGAATTGCTTCGGGCTCAGATAGTGCTCGCGCCAGTAGTCAAGGACTCCCTCTTCTTTCATGATGTCGAGATTGAGCGTCCATGCGTAGCGACCCGCAAGATAGTCTGGGTAGACGTCGAGCTTCTTTGCAATCTGATCCAGCAATTCGGGACGTATCGTTCCCGACTTCACCGCACGAAGTATGGTTTTCTCTGTTCTGCCAATGTCGGCATCAGCCCCAATCTTACGTATGCTCGAGTCAAGCCGGTGTATCACCCACTTAAACCACTCGGGGTCAATTTTCTCTCCAAAAGCATCAGCCTCAGCATTGTTCATCTTGACTCCTTTAGTACGGACATTTTGGTGTCCTAATGGCTGTTCACAGAACACAGCATTTCGTACTACCGTGCATTATGTGGCCACGAGGTACGGACATCAAGCCGTGTAATCAATGCAAAACACTAACGGGCTCCATGTGAGCCCTAGAACGGAGAACTAACAATGGCGACTAACACGCTGGTACCGCATTACGAGGACAATGACATGGATCGCAAGGATCTCGCCGACTTCGCCAAGCAGAGCATGGATAAGGCCATGGACACTAATCACTCTGTTGTCATGCGCCAGATGGAAGTCCTGAGCATGCAGGCCGACGAGACACAGGCCCTGCTCCAGAGCGGCAATCTGACCGACGAACAGTTCGATAAGGTCATGCAGGAGTCTGAGAAGATTCGACAGGCAATGTCCGATACCACGACGAAGCTGCATAAGTCGAACTACGAGTTGGTTGTGGGCACCTGTGCCGTGCTGTTCTTTGGCGGTCTGTTTTTTACGCTTCGCGCTGCTTAGCCGACATGTATGAGGGGTGATTAATCCATTGTCCCTCATACATGTTTTCATGCCGAGATGTTGCATTCCAACGTGCTTGCAGCATCTATGCGGAAGTGCGCGTGTTCCGTCTTGCTGCTGGCCCACACCGTGCCATATCCGACGACAAGTCCCTCACTGGGAAAGATGGTCGCAACTCTATCGTCCGTCTTCATCGCTGTGTATCTCAATGGTGAGGCTCAAGTTGTTACTCATCGCTGCCTTTGTCATCAATCTCGCGCAGACGCAAAAGCCAGCGTCTCATGCTCCCGTCCCCAAAGAAGCCGAGCAGTGCCCCATCGCAGAAGCGTTCTGCTCTCACGGCTCCGAGCAGAAGCGCCATCACCGCCTGGCCGTCGAGTTCCGATACATCTGCCCCAGACATTGCCTGGCTGCCTCACTCGAGTCCGTTGCGTTCAAGTATGTCGCGGTAATGCGTGAGCTCGTACTCGGGATGCTCGTCGACGAAGTCGTAGATTGCTTGTTCAACGTCAGCAACCGTCGTTCCGTAATTCACGTAGGGTATCTTGATTGGGTCGTCCATGGTGCCCTTGCTCTCTCGGTCTACAACCCAGTTGCCAAATCCCTCGGCATTCTCAATCGCAGGCAGATGTTTTGTCAGGCTCTCAAACATAAGCCGCCTCTTTTGAGAAATGAGCTTCAGCAATACCGTCGAGCTGCGAACGTATTGTCTCGAAGGGCTGGTTCAGGTCCAATGTCCTCACGCTTATCTGGTTACCGCTCATCTGATACACACCATCAGGCTGCACGTCTTCGTCGGTCTTGGCGTAGAGCAGCATGCCCGACACGCTATGCTGCTCGTGAGTGCTGGCGAGCTCCGCTTCCTTGTTCTTCACGTAGGTGAAGATCTGGTATAGGTTGCCGGAGTGGACGCTTTGCTTGCCGAACTGCTGTTGCGTCGTGTGACTGTAGTACTTCGCGTCGACGATGAGGACGGCCCTCGTGTGAGCGTTATGTCGGTGTGCATGGCGGGGAGCATGTCATCGAAGCTGTCGTCGAGCGCCCAGCTGATGTACGGCGCCCCCGCGGAAAGCTCTGGGTGCTCACGTCTGTAGTACTCGAGGATGAACTTCTCGTACAGGTGGCTCATTCGCTGCTCGTCGAGGAAGTCCATCATGCGGAGACTCCCGCTCTCCCGCGTCTGGAGAAGGCCCTTCACGACCAGCCAGCACACGTTCATGAGCATGCGATAAGTCTGGTTGTTCCGGTCGAAGCGCATGTGCCAGTCTTCGCCCGAAAGGTTCACGTCTTCCACGTCCACGAAGTACGGAAGCAGCCGTCTAAGTGCCTTCTTGCGCGCCTTGTCGATGTCCGAACGAATCAAGAGCATGATCGTCGCCTTGAGGATGCGGTTCATGCGCGTGTCCGTGCTGAACTCGTCGTAGCTGCAAACCAGCTGCCTGCGCAGAATCGAGCGCGTCTTCAAGGACTCGGACAGCTCAATCTTGCCCCTCGGTGAGGAGAGCATTTCCTTGCGGTCGACGTACTCTCGGTCAAGGCCGCGCTTGAGCTGCAGGCTCACGCCCCGTGACAGTATCTCGGCGAGGAGGTCGGCGGTGTTGTCGAACTCCTCGGCTGCGATGCCGCGGTAGCCCTGCCCTTGCAGCGTCTGGAACGCATAGGTGAGCATGTGGTAGATGTTCTGTATCCGGATCACCGGATTGACCTGCGCAACTTGCCGGCCCACTCGTCGACCTTGGTAGGCTCGTCGAACCAGTACTCGCGCAACATCGGCACGAGCTCGTAGTTGACGATTGCCGAGAGTTTATCGTCCGTTACGTCGTCCGGGGACATGCGGCAGAAGTAGCTATGGCCGATGCAGAAACCGTCTCCCAGCGACTCGTCGGACGCGATCGCCTCGTTCAGCTTCACGACGCAGGAGATGAGCCTATCGAACTTCTCGCTGGCAAGTCCCTCCTGATAGGCGATGAAGCTCTCCGTGTCGAAGGCGGGACGGAGGTCGAAGAACGCGAAGCGGCGGCGCAGGGCGTAGTCGAGCATGGCGAGCGAGCGGTCCGCTGTGTTCATCATTCCAATGAGGTATACGTTGCTCGGGACGTAGAACAGCTCGTGCGAGTAGAGGAGCTGCAGCGTGTTCCTGGGCCCGCGCTTGTCGTTCTCGATGAGCATGAACAGCTCGCCGAAGATCTTCGAGAGGTTGCCACGGTTGATTTCGTCGATGATGAAGAAGTAGTCGTTGTCAGAATCGTCCTTCGCATTCTTGCAGAAGTTGTAGAACGCGCCCTTCTCGAGGTCGAAGCCCTGCGCGTTCGGGCGGAACCCCTCTATGAAGTCCTCGTAGCTGTAGCTCTGGTGGAACTGCACCATCATCACACGTTCGGCGTCCTTCACGCCCATCATGGAGTAGGCCAGGCGCTTTGCGGCGAAGGTCTTGCCCACGCCTGGGGCACCCTGCAGGATGATGTTCTTCTTCGCGCGCAGGACGTTGACGAGGGTCCTGTAGTACTCGCCGTCCATGTAGACCTCCGAGAGGAAGTCCTCGGACGTGTACGCTGGGTATTCAACCTCCTCCGTGTCTTCCTCGACTTCGCCGCCCTCGTTCTCGAAGAACGAGTTGAGCTTCTCAACGAGGTCGGGATAGGCGGTGATGTCCGTCAGGGTCTTCACGGCGAGGAAGTCTTCCGTGTGCCACTCTCCTCTGTTCGTCCAGCGTACCCTGCGGATGTTCGGATAGGAGTCGCCATTTTCGTCGAATTGGTAATCCCCCTCAACGATGCCGCGACCAATAATTACGCTGCGGCCCCGCTTAGCAAAGACAACGTCGCCCGGCTTGATTTCGCGCGAGAACTGCCAGAGCGCGAGCGCGGAGTTCTTCTGCGAGTACTTGCTACTGTACAGGGTGCGCAGGTTCTTGCGGATGTCTTCCTTGCTGGCGTATTTCTCGACGTCGCCGAGCTTGCTCCAGCCGACGCCCATTACGCCACGTGCGTAGAAGTCATCCCACCTCGCGGCACCGTCTCCCGGGGAGTAGGTCCAGTAATGTGTGGTCTTGACCCCCTCGTCTCCAAGGGAATTTTCTTCCGCCTTCTCGGCTGCAGCCTTCTCGGCAGCCTTCCGCTCCTGGTTGACGCGTTCGGACTCCACGAAGGCGGCAGCCGTCAGCGAGGGGAAGTCTGCATACGAGCACTCTTCGCTTCCGAGCTCCGACTTGATGGTGTCGCAAATGGCGAGGTAGCGATCTCCGTCATGAACTGGCGAGTCCTTCTCCTTTGGCGCTATGCCGGCAATGGTGGAGCCAGCCTTTGCCACGTCGGCCATGAACCAACGGTTGCGCGAGTCCAGGCTGATGAAGTTGTAGGGCCTCGCCCAGTAGAGGCCCATGGTGAGCTTCCAGCCAAGTGTGAACTGGATGACGGCGGTATCGAATGCCTCGACGAAGACCTTCCGGGTTTCCTTGTTGTCGTCGGCGGCCAGTGCAAGTTCGGCCTCGAAAACATGCCAAAGGTTGTCGATGTCATTCTCGCCGCGCCGGTCGTCGTTGGCGAAGGCATAGAAGGTCGCGTTGAGGTTGTTGAGCACGGGGATGCCCTCGAAGTCCGTGGGCTGATCTGCCCCAATGTCGAACACCTCGGCGATGCCGGCGATGATCTTTTGCCGGTTTGCGTCTGTGATGCCCTTGTTGAAGAGGCCGAAGACGGTGAACGGATCGATGTCTTGGAGCTCATCTGCCTCAAGCTTAGGGAGACTCATCCCGATCGATTCATAGACAGTTGCTAGCTTGTTTATCAAATCGTCGCGCCTGTCTCGATAGGTCAGCAGCTTGTCAGATAACTCTTCATAAAAGCTAATCCAAGTAAATTTTGTGCTGGTCATTATAGTCACTGCCTATCTTTTGCCTCTGCCAAGGCGCCTTGCTTTCAATGTCTTTCCATATGCGTCTACATGCGCGACAGGTATCTTTATCGAATCTAAGTACACCAACGAGTATCTCTGCATCAATGTAATCCAACGCTTCGTCGATATTGCGCCCATTTCTTACTACTCCGTCAATTATGCTGATAACGTTTCTTTTTAGCTCGGGATTAATGTTCAATAGACCGGTATTGAGAACAGGGATATTGCCAACTTTCTTGGGCAGAATCTCAAGCACACCGCCCCCACAGCTTCTGCCGTAAAGCTCCGTGAATGCGAACGCAATGCTGTTGTAATAGGCGATAATAGAACAGACGTTTGATAAAATAATTTAGTATCAGATAGCGGGCACGGTTTCAATCGAATCCGTGCCCGCTGCTGTATGCGTGCCCTTGCACGCCCAATATGCGCCGTAAAATCCGTCTTCTTCAACGTCAAAGTGAATGCGCTTCGTTTTTGCCTCTCAAAATCTTATTTTCACGATTTGCATTTTCATCCCGTTGTCACCGACCCTTGCGAGAAACCGGAAAAAGCCGCTGACAGAAGGGTCTCTCAAATCGTTGTAACCCAGCATATAGCCGCGACTTGTGACCTGCAGACGGCTGTTCCACGTGCCGATTTCCTTGGCGGCATCCGAAACCGCAAAATATGCCCCCACATCCTTGATTTTTGCAGTCTTAAGCCATGTTTTTGCGATCATCTTTACTGCCGTCCGATTGGCAGCATCAAAGACCAGCACACCGCCGGGGAAAGCGTCCGCCATCCCCCGCACCAGTTCCCGGACCTGCTGGGTCAGAAAGTAATAGAACACTCCGGAGGCAAAGAACACCGCCCCGCCGGAGGCATCGATTTTGCCAAACCATGCGGTGTCTTTCAGGTCGCAGGGGATATTTTGTTCTCGATCCCCGGCGGGCAGCAGCTGCTGCCGCAAGGCAATCACATCCGGGAAGTCCAGATTGTAGATCTTGCATCTACCGTTGTCGCAGGTTCTGCCGGTGTTGTCCAGCCCGCAGCCCAGATTGACCACCGCCGCATTGGGGTGGCCTTTCAGGTAATCTCGCACCTCGAAAGCAAGATCACTCTGCCGTGTGGCCACCTCCAGCGCACCAAAGCGCTGCATCAGGCTGCGGGAGTTTTTCTCTGCCTCTGAAAAGTCGTAGTCGATCTGGCCGAGCAGACGAACCGCTGTTTCATCCTTGTAAAGGTTCGGGTACAGCTCCGTACACAGCTTCCGGGAATACAGCGGAAGGATCAGCGTCTCCTGCACGGTGTTTTTCTCAATTTTACATTTCATAGGTTTCTTCCTCAGTGAATAAAAACTGTCATAATTGCCGCCAGCACAGCCGCTATGACCGTCATGCCTAACTCATGTGCAGGATGGATGCAAAAATGCCCGTGCTTGATGCCCTTACTTCCGCGCCGTGACGCAGAGCCACTTTTTCTTTTTGCGTATCTGCACCTCGTGAAAACCCGCCTGCTCCAGATACGCCTTTAATTCAATGTCCTTGTAGATGGTCATGCCGCCGATGATCTGCGTCCACCTCTCGTCCTTGTCCGTATCGCCATTGCTCTCGTTGCAGATGAGAATTGTCCCGCCTGGCTTCAGCGTCCGCCAGACCTCACGGAAGCATCGGGGCAAATCAGGCCAAAAATAGACGGTCTCAAAGGCCGTGGCGGCATCGAAGTAGCTATCCTCAAACACCATATCCGCCACACTGCCTTGCAGAACGGCGCAACGCCCCTCCTGAATTGCAATTCGGTTGAGCTTTCTAGTCTTCTCCACGCTGACGGGCGAATAGTCGACGCCCTTGACGACGCCATGCGGGCATTTTTTCAGCAGCTGTTTTATGTTCGCCCCGCCGCCGCAGCCGCAATCCAGCACCTTGGCATTTGGCGCAAGTCGTAGAAATCGAAGTCCCCACCGCGCCACAGGGCTGTGGCCCAGGTTCATCATGGCAACCATAAGTTTTCCGCCGAGGCCCACGGGCTTGCGGGTGTTTTCAAAGAACGACATCTGGCCCCTCCGATTTCGTGCATTCCGCATAGGTCAACGGGAACGAGGCCTTCAGCACCGCGCTTTTCCGCACCGCCCAGCCGTTTTGACGCAGGAAACGCAGGTATTCCTCGCTCGTCCATCTGCTGTGGAGGGGAAATCCCGCCATGCTCATGAAAAAGGCTTTTGCCTTGCCGGAAACCGAGTTCCCCGCGTGGGTGAAGGTTGGCGCGATGAGCGCACCGTCGTCCTTCAGCACCCGCCTGATTTCTTGCAGGGCCTTTTCCGGATGCGGCACTATGTGAAGCGCGTTGGACGCGATCACCACTTCGAAGGACTTCTGCGCATAGGGCAGGCGGAACATATCCTGCACGGAAAAGTGCAGCTTTGCGGATTGATTGTCCCGCTTTGCTTCAAGGATCATCTTTGCAGAGGCGTCCGTAGCCTCGATGCGCGCCGCCGCATCCACGACGCTCTTTGCGACAAGCCCCGTGCCGGTGGCAACCTCCAGCACGGTCTTTGCTTTCACCACCGGCCGGATCAGCCCATACATCTTCTCATACGCCGCCCGGTCGTTTCGCATGAAACGGTCATACCGACCGGCGTTCTTGTCCCAAAAACCCTCGCGTTCGTGCATGGCTGTCGCCCCCAAACAGTTAGAGCCATCTAACTATAACACACGAATCATGCAGTAAGATGAGGCTAACCTTCTTTTCTTGGCTAAGACGCATCTCTTCGGTTTTCGCTTATAACGGCGCGAATCAGATACTAGGCTGGAGCTGAAGAAAGAGCTCGGCGGACAGGTAGGTCGATACCGGTTCCCGGAACGGTGATCAAGCCAATTACACCAGGGCCCTAGTCATTGAGTGGGAATAGAAAATTCCTTAGTTATGGGGGTATAAATTTGATTTCCTTTAGGATACACCCCCATAACTATATGAATTGACCTGCTGACTCCAATGAAGATTGGAGGGCAACTGCCAGGGGTGACGGCCCAGCGAGTGTTATTTTGCGAGCTATGCGCGTTGAAAGCGACCTTTCGTGGTATAAACTGCTTGCCGGAAGCCGCGGCTTTCAGAGTACGGCTTACGTGTACGTTTAACCTCCGTGGGCGACGGGGTGCCGCAAGGCGTAGAATATCGCCCACCTGTAGGGGCCTGCAGCGATGCGGGCCCCACTTCGTATGAAGAGGCGCAACCGGTGAAGGTCGTATCCATCTCCCAGGACTTCTTCGACCTCGTCGAGGGCGACCGCGAGCTCATGCTTAAGCACAATCTCCCCTGCATCGTGGTGGTGAGGCTGCGTTTCCGCGGGAAGCGCAGGGACTTCGCCGTGCCGCTGCATTCCAACATCGCCCCCAACGTGCCCAAAGACCAGTACTTTGCGTTGCCACCCCGCCCCACGACGAGCCCCGGCTGTCGCCACGGCATCCACTACATCAAGATGTTCCCCATAACCAAGTCCTACCAGCGCCGCTTCAGGACCGAGGGCTCGGCCTACTACGAGACGCTCCAGCGCATCATCGACGGCAACACCAAGCGCATTGTCTCCGAGTGCCAGGCGTACCTCGACCGCTGCGAGCGCGAGGGAAGGCCCCGCTTCGCCGTCGACATCGACCGTATCGTGGGGCTGCTGGAGGGCGAGAAGTAGGGCACCTCGGCTCAGTCTCGAGCCATGTGGAGTCGCTCCGCATTTTTGAACGCCGCGTGTGCGTCCCAAATACTTGAGAAACTTGAGAAACAAGCTGTGAAGTGCAGTGGCTCGCCCGTGCCCGTGCATAGCCGTCACCATTAGCGTCTACGCGGCGTCGGCTTCAAGTGGAACTGGCCCCACTGCTGTATATGGTTTGCCTTGCTGCACATGGCGATCAATGCCCGCGATGCTTCTGCTTGCGCTTCAGCTTTCGCTGCTCGAAGCGCGCCTCCGCCTCATCCGCGCGACGCTGGCTTCTTGCTTGAGCCGACTCCCGCTTCATCGCTTCCCGCTGTGCTGCGAGCGCCTGTTGTGCCTTGGTGCTCACCGCGGGCCGCTTAAGGGCTTTCGCTGCCTCGCGAGCGCGTCGCTTGGGATTCTTCGCGGGCTTGCTTGTTTCCGTGGCCTCGTCACCGAAGAACGCGAGCTTCGCCCATTTGCTTGTAACGAATTGCAGGATTTCCTCATCGGACGGTTCCGCGCCGAAGACGATGCGGGCGGCGCCGTATCTGCCGTCCTCGACATGCTCCGCCAGCCCGACCCAGAATTGGCCGTCGTGATATACGGTCAGGGTGGATGACACGCTGATCTGCATGGTTGGTTCCTCCTTTATGTAGATGACCATGCAGAGAAGGGACAACCAAGGAGGCAGGTTACTGATGCGGACTCCCGCACGCCCACGACTACCCGACGGGGACTGTGTTTTCATCTCTGATGGCCGCATTGTAGCACGCGCGAATGCACCCCGACATTGTTGCCGACATGGCGCGATCGGGAACCGCCCCTCGACACATCCTTGTGTGTATTGCCTTCTCGGTTTCGAAACTTTAGAAATAATCGAGTTTCGAAACCGAGAAGGAGTGGATTATGGCTTGGGAAGACCACAATACGTACCGACTCCACCGTGTTGGAGAGGCTGGCCGAGTACATGATGGGCAATTCCGGCAACCTCAACTCGCCCAACAACATCGCCAACGCCCTCGACGCCAACAGGGTTCCCACCAACCACGTCACCGTCGGGCGCTACATCTCCTACCTCCGCGACGCCTTCGTCTTCTATGAGGCAAAGCGCTACGACATTAAGGGAAAGAAGTACATTGCTACCCGAAGAGGACTCCTCGCCGAACTCCCTTGAGCGTCGGGCGGCATTATTGAGCGTGCGCGTTTTCGTAGGCGCCTTTGATTTCTTTTGGCAAATCGTCGGGAATCAGCGCCTTCAGCCTATCCTCGCTGCCATCTTGAATCGCCTGCTCGTAGTACCAGCATTTGAACCTCAGCATATCCAGCGCGCGGTTCATGCTGGCAATCTCCGACTCCATGTGGGTCTTCCGTTCCTCGAACATTGCCTTGCGCTTGGGATATGTGGACGGGCCCTCCGCACACCATTCCATGAACAGTCGGATGTCCTTGATCTCCATCCCCGCCTTTTTCAGGCATTCGATGACCCGAAGCGCCTCGAGTTCCGTATCGCCGAATCGGCGAATGCCGGACGCCCGCTCCAGGCCCGGGAACAATCCCTGCTTGTCGTAATACCGCAGCGTGGAAACGGGCAGACCGAACATCTCCGCCACCTGTCCGATTGTGTACATGGGTCCTCCGAATAAAACTCGATTTCATCCCTTGACCTGAAGTCAGGTTTAGGTATTACCTTCATTCTCGTCAATATAAATCGCAAGTTCAAGGGGTGTTCCGTAATGGGCAAAACGGTATTGATAGTTTCTTCAAGTCCTCGAAAGAATGGCAATTCCGAGACGTTGGCGGACGCCTTCGCCAAAGGTGCGCGAGAAGCGGGCCACAGCGTGGAGACCGTGCGCCTGCGCGAAAAGCAGCTCGGCTTCTGCAAGGGGTGCCTTACCTGCCTGAAGCTGGGGTGCTGCGTCATCCAGGACGATGCTGTGGAAATTGCCGCCAAGATGCACGATGCGGACGTGCTGGTCTTCGCAACGCCCGTCTACTACTACAGCGTCTGCGGCCAGCTCAAGACCATGCTGGACCGCGCCAACCCGCTCTTCGGCTCCGATTACGCATTCACCGAGGCGTATCTGCTGGCGACGGCGGCGGATGACGGGCGCTCGACCTTCGACGGCGCGAAGAAGGCGGTGCAGGGATGGGTCGACTGCTTCTCCCGCTGCACGCTTGCCGGAACGGTATTCGCCGGCGGCGTGAACGGCGTGGGTGAAATCACGGGGCGTCCCGCTCTTGAGCAGGCGCGACGAATGGGCATGGGAGTCTAGGCGCGGCTTAGCTGCGCGGAAGCAGTTTGCACTCAAAACCATCGACAGGAGGAATCAAACATGACGATTAAGCAGACGGCGGGCAGGGATGCCCTGGGAGAATTCGCCCCCAAATTCGCACAGCTCAACGACGACGTGCTGTTCGGCGAGGTGTGGAGCCGAGAAGACAGGCTCTCCCTTCGAGACCGCAGCGTGGTGACGGTTGTGGCCCTGATGGCGCAGGGGCTGACGGACCCCTCGTTCCAATACCATCTGATGTCCGCAAAGAACAACGGCGTGACCAGGGCTGAGATAGCGGAAATCCTTATGCACGCGGCGTTTTACGCGGGATGGCCCAAGGCGTGGGCGGCCTTCCGCATGGCGAAGGAGGTCTGGGCGGATGGCGATGCCGCTGATGCAAGAGCTGAGCATCAAAACGAGATGGCCTTTCCCATCGGCGCGCCCAACGACGCATTCGCGAAGTACTTTATCGGGCAAAGCTACCTCGCGCCCCTTTCCACCGATCAGGTCGGCATTTACAACGTTACGTTCGAGCCCGGCTGCCGCAACAACTGGCACACACATCACGCCAAAAGCGGTGGCGGACAGATCCTCGTCTGCGTGGCTGGTCGAGGGATTTACCAGGAATGGGACAAGGTGTTCCCTAAAAGCGAGATGGTGGGGCACGGCAAGGTGACCTTTCATAACCGATATGGCATCACGCTGGCGGCTGATGTGTACGTGCCGAAGAACGCGGAAGGCAAGCTGCCCGCTATCGCCGTCAGCGGTCCGTTTGGCGCGGTGAAGGAGCAATCGTCCGGCCTTTATGCGCAGAAGATGGTGGAACTGGGCTTTTTCACGCTTGCCTTCGACCCGTCCTATACCGGGGAGAGCGGCGGCACGCCCCTCTATGTAGCATCGCCGGACATCAACGCCGAGGACTTCTGCGCAGCGGTGGACTTCCTCTCGGTACAGGAAAACGTCGATCCGGAGCGCATCGGTATCATCGGCATCTGCGGTTGGGGCGGCATGGCAATCAATGCCGCATCCATCGACACTCGTATCAAAGCTACTGCTGCTATGACGATGTACGACATGACCCGCGTGACCGCCAACGGCTATTTTGACGCCGAGGATTCCGAACAGGCGCGCTTCGAAAAGCGGAAAGCGCTGAACGCGCCGCCGAGGACTATAAAAACGGCAGTTATGCGCTGGAGGGCGGCGTGGTCGATCCGCTGCCGGAAGACGCGCCGCAGTTTGTGGCGGACTATTACGCCTACTACAAGACTCCGCGAGGCTACCATCCCCGCAGCCCGAACTCCAACGGTGGCTGGAGCGTGACGTCCTCGCTGTCGTTTTTGAATATGCCGATCTTGCAGTACGCCTGCGAGATCCGCTCCGCCGTGTTGCTGGTGCACGGCGAGAAGGCGCACTCGCGCTATTTCAGCGAAACCGCGTACGGCAAGCTGGCTGGGGACAACAAGGAATTGCTCATTATCCCCGGCGCCAGCCATACCGACCTCTACGATCAGATGGATATCATTCCGTTTGAAAAGCTGAAAGCATTCTTTGAGGAATATCTGAAATAAGGCGCACCTTGATTCAATACCAAGCCCACAGCAACGATTCTTCCAGTCATGGTCACAACATACGACTTCTGACCTGCGGAAACGCGCAGGGATAAAGCCGCTAGCTATGATTCCTTCCTCGAAATGGGTGAAGAGGGGCTGAAATGGCGAATTCACGCCCTCAGCCAGGATGTCTGTAACCTGTAATCCTGCCTGTTTTGTCCCCCGGGACAAAAATGAAACTGCGGGCCTTCGGTGGCCGAAAAGTTTTCTGCGTTGCCCATGTTTTGTCCCAAACGCCTACGCGAAGACACACGGCGAGATTCGGTGGCAAGATGGCCAAGACTGACGACCAACCTAGAATCAACTGGATTGGCGTCACGGCAAACGCATGTGAAAGAGTGGGAGTAGCTAATATCTAGCGTTTCCGAGCCCCTGACCCGCGCAAACAGATCAGGGGCTTTTCGTTTGGCAACCGCTGGGCAACCTTTATGGTTTCGCGCCCCGCAAGTTATCTATGCTTGCATTGTCGCAAATGCCGCAACAATGTAAGCGCGGGTGTGAACAGGGGACGTAGCCCTGTTCACATCAAGGTCTATATCAGCGCCGATCAATGCCTCAATGCTTCTGTTTGCATTTAAGCTTCCGTCACTCGAAGCGCGCCCCCAATCCCTCGTCGCCCCCCGCACAGCGTTCCGCTATACAAGCTTCTTGCGCGTTTCCTTAAGAATGCCCTTCTTGAAATCGGACCATTTGCCGAAGAACTTTTCGTCCGTTGCGGTAGCTGTATGGTCCGCGTACTTGATCGCTGTGAGCTCCGTGGTGCAGATGTAGTCCGCCGCCTGCGACAGCCGGTACTCAGAGGGCTGCGTCGAGCGGTAGACGACCGCATTCTTCGACAGCGCATACTCGATCGCGCGGTGAAGCGATTCCGCGACGGAGTGCTGTCCATTGTCGTAGTAAACCTTGACCGCGTCGTACGCCTGCAGCTCCGCAAGGTTGTCGAACAGGAAGTTCACTATATCCCTGCGCATCGCCCCCGCGAGCTTATCGAGCGAGGCGAACTGTCTGGTCGCGTATGCGAAGGTGTGATACCTCACGGGCATGTGGCGGAAGAATACTCGGAAGGATCCAAGCATCATCTTGCGCGTTCTCAGGTCGAACCCGGAATACAAATCCTTGCCGTTCATGAGCGGCGACGCGTGAAAAGGTATGTCCGGAAGCCCTTTCGCGCGGAGGGCGCTCTCATATGCCTCGATTGAGTCCGCGATGCTGTCGGATTGGTCGTGCATAACGACGGTGAGCAGGTAGTAGCGGTCGGAGAGGCCGTCGCTTCCCGACTCGTCGACGAAGATGCTGAGTTCTCGCATTGCTCTCCTGGATAAGAAAAAAGCCGGGGAAAACGTCCCCGGCACTTGGAAGCCTTCCTAACGGAAAACCAATTACCTTATATCATAGGCTGTCTGACAATTCAAGGGAGCTCGAAGACGGCGTAAAGTTGATGGGGGTTCAGATTCTCCTATCCAGGTTCGCCATGCCCTTGCGAAGGGCGTAGGCCTTGCCGGCGTCCATCCTGCCCGTGTCCGCCTGGTGCGGCGGAAGATAGCCGGAGCCGGACGTCTGCGGTATTGTACCAGCCGAGCCGCCTCTCTCGTAGAAGGAAAGCTCCTTGCTCTCCCGAAGCCGCGCCCTCCGCGCGCCCATCGACCGCTCGCGGGTCATGCGCGGCACCTCGCGGCCGCTCGCGCGCCTGCTGACGATGCGCGCCATGTCCGACGCGCCGCGCAGCGACCACGCGCATGGGAAGGAGTCCATGCGCACGCCGTAGAGGTGCTGGTTCTCGGACTCCATCGTGCCCAGGGACGGGCCGTCGACGGCTATCGCGTCGGCGTTGCCCTCGAGATAGGATATCACGCTCCTGGCCTGCTTCTCCCTGGCGAGCCCCAGGCCGAGGCACGCCTTCAGCAGCGCGATGGCGGGCCCCTTGTCGCCGTCGGCGATGCAGTCGATCACGTTCCAGGCCATCTCCGGCTCGGCGAAGCACGACAGCACCGCGCGGTTGACGTGGAAGGGGTCGAGGTGGAACGTGACCTCGGCCCCGGGGATGAACCTCGGCGCCGCCGAGCACCACGCCTCGCCGTCGGCGCCCAGATGCACGCGCTTGATCTTCGCCAGGTCGAATCTGCGGCCGATGGCGGGGACGGCCTCGGACCACACCTCGTCCGGGCTCGCGATGCAGGCGTGGTGGACGGCGTTCCTGCGCACGACCTTCTTGCCGCGGGCCTCTTTGCCCTGGTAGGCGCAGACCGCCTTCACCTCGGCGCGCCTCGGGCCGCCCTCGCCGCGGCGCTGCAGGCTGAACCAGGTGCCGTCGGCCTCCATGCAGATCTCCTCGGCGGACAGCTCCGCCTCCGGGACCACCCCGGCCCCGTACAGCGATTCCGCCGCCGACCTGTCCTCCTCGGCGCAAAGCGATCCGGCGTCCCGCATGCAGCGCATCACGGTCGTCGCCCGCACGCGCGAGCCGTGCCGGGCGAGCAGCCGGGCGGCCCTGGCGTAGGAGACGTGCGCCGCGGCCTCGACCAG
>ERZ838483.1676-NODE-1676-length-17167-cov-2.522849_pt1 | contig 17167 bp, 18 predicted proteins | sample MGYA00519939_ERZ838483 | MGnify/ENA primary metagenome ERZ838483 (study PRJEB31850, sample SAMEA3708836) | human gut metagenome | biome: human gut; feature: human-associated habitat; material: faeces | place: China | collected 2014 ... | reverse complement strand
CGGTACTTAAAATAGGCTTTGTGCATTTCATACATGATGCCGTCCATATCCTGCGGGGTCAACTCTCCGCTGGCAAATAGCTCAGTAAGCTCAAATGCGAGATGCTGGGCTTCTATTTTGCCCTTTTTTCCGTAGGCTTCGGCGGCACGTTCGATAAATAAAGACTGATCCGGCTGTAAATAGGTCAGAGGTACATGGAATATATCGGCCATCTTTTCAAGCATTTCAATACTGCGAGGGTAGCGGCCATCACGCTCCCATCCGATGATCGTTCGTTTGTTGATACCCAGACATTGTGCCAATTCGTCCTGTGTTAAAGAATGTTTCTTTCGTAGATCGCGAACTTTCTCTCCAAATTTCATGTTTGCAACCTTTCTATGGCGTAGTTATCGTGCTGTAACAATGTGCAACGGGATTTGTAAATATTCAATCTGGAAGATGCAACGAATTTTCACATTTACATCTTGACACGGCGACACGACTTGCTTATAATATATGCTATATTCTATCATCTTTTGGATTATTATACCGTAAAAATCGTAAATATGCAAGCCGAAAAAGGTGAAAAAAGAGCGGAAGTTCAAAAGGTGAAATTGAATAGAAGAAAAAAGAAACCTAAACCAACACAAAGGAGGCCGTGAGAAGATGAGCAACGGAGAACATGAAATCCGCACCCCAAAGGGGCTGCGGATCGGGAATCGCAGTGTCGTTGATGGAAAGAATATGCTTCAGATCAAGCGTGGTGGCTGTGAAGATTATATTTCTGCTGAATCTCTGGTGGAGTGCATTCACGGCCTTCCCGTGAAAAGTATCGAATTTTTTACAGCAGAGAACCAACGCAAAGAAGCCTGAAGCAGAGTGCTTCCTCGGACACTGAAAGCGCAGAGGTGGAATCTTAGGCGGCACCTGGTTAGCCGACCAGCTCCATCAGACGTTCTTTTGGGTCTACAATATAATATCTGTTTGTTAGAGCGATACCGTAGCAATATGTGATATAGGCCGGAACAGAATGAGCGAATGCAGCGCAGTAGTGCGCCTGCAAGTAGTTCATCCTGTTCCGGCTTTTTTTATTTTTCAAAATTTTTTGAAAAACTGTATTCCAAAATGGCTTTGTGGATTCCTATTAGTATAGGGACTTCCCAACAAATAGAAAGCAGCAAGAGGAATCTTAGATTCCCGTTCAAAAAAAAAACGGGTGAATCTGAGACGATTTTTGCTGCTTTTTTCAGTTCACCCGAAGCCGAAAGGCAGAAAGGTGGACAAAATGCTTACATTGAAAAAGGTCAAGGAACTGGTAGGAGCACCTTCCCATGCAAAGCGCACTCCTTCTCCCAAAATGCTTTTCGAGGAAGGTATCGTGCTGCTTCGCAGGGATTTTGATCAGGGCAGTCATCTAACGGTCTACAACAGCGGTTATGTTTTGTTTTCTGCAGGGAAGCGAAACACCGTGTTCCATATCCATGACTGCTGTGGAGACTATGCCTACGATGCAGCAGAGGGAAAGGGCGATGTGATTGAGGAAGAGTATTTTGAAAACTGCGAGTGGCATATCCGTGCTTTGTTTGAGGGTGAGCGGAAGATGGAAGATAATCAGGCAAAGTGCGAGGATGCAGGGCGAAGTAATGTGTGCGTTTCCTACCACGCATTATCGGAGGACTGGAGTGAGATTGCTGACCGTACGATCAATATGTTGGAAAAGATTATTGAGAATGAAGCTGTTCATGCGATGCTGGCTGTTCTGACAGATAAACAGCGTGACCTCATCCATCAGCAGTTTGTTCTTGGAAAGACCCATCAGGAAATTGCAGACGATATGGGAATATCGCGTGGGTCGGTAACAAGAGCGGTAAATCAGGCTCTTGAACGGATTCGCCGGAAATTTGATTTTGAAGCACATTATGAATTGGCAGCTGGAGGTTTGACATGAGAGGGGAACGTCAAATGAACAAGAACTCACAGCGGTTAGAGGATGGTGCAAGCGGTTCTCCTTATGTAAATAGGTGTGGCGAGTATACCATCGAGGTCGAATTTGCTGGTAGCAGTTCTCTGGAAAGCTGCATTGCAGCCTATCTCAATGAAAAATATCGAATTACATAAAAACAAAACTTTCGATTTTGCGTCAAAAACCGATGACCTGGAGAAAAAATCAAAAATTTCTAAAATTTTTTTGAAAATTGTATTCCAAAAAGGCCCTGCGGATTCCTATTAGTGTAAGGGGTACACAAAAGAAACCTCTCACAAAAGCTCTTTGACAACTGAATAAGCCATCCCAGAGAGATACTTCTGGCACTGAATGTGCATCCTGCGTGTCTTACCAGAGAAAACGCCGCTGAAATATGGGGCAGGAACGGGCTGGGGCAGAATGGCAAACTCAAATAACAGCAGATACACTGCGGTGGAGCAAGGAAACGTGTTCCACCGTAGGAATGTACTGTTATTTCCAATAGTGCAAATCCAATCCGACAGGGGGTGATGAATTTACATGGAGTACCCGTATTTCAAAGGTCTGGAAGCAGACCGATACAGCTTTTACCGTGTGCCGAAAACATTGGTCAAGGCTGATCTATTCCAGAAGATGTCCGGGGACGCTAAGCTGCTGTATGCTGTGCTGCTGGATCGTATGAGCCTTTCTATCAAGAACGGCTGGCAGGACAAGCACGGCAACGCCTACATTATCTGCACGATAGAGGAAGTCATGGACTCTATTCATTGTGCCAGACAAAAGGCGGTCAAACTGCTGGATGAACTGGAACAGGAGTTTCGGCTTATCGAGCGGCGCAGACAAGGACTTGGCAAACCCAATCTGCTGTATGTGAAAGACCTTTATGCGGGGCTTTCGCAATCGAACTACTGGAAGTATGAAAATCATACTTCCGGCAGTTTGAAAAACGAACTTCCGGGAGTTCCAAAATCAAACGGAAGTAATACTGAGAAGATAAATAAGACAGATAATAGTGAAACTGATCTTATCTATCCGGCTGAATTGCAGGAAGAAGAACAGTACCGCCGCTATTTCAAGGAAGTTCTGGAACTGGAAATTCTGGAACAGGGCTGTCCGGCAGATAAAGCGGTTCTGCATGAGATTCTGGAACTACTGGTGGAAACCGTCACCAGCAGAAAGAAGTTCCTGCGCATTTGCGGGGAGGAAAAGCCGAAAGAGGTGGTGAAAAGCCGCCTGATGAAGCTGGATTCCTCGCATATCCAGTACATATTGGAGTGCTTAAAAGAAAACAGCACTCAGATTCGGAACATCAAGCAATACCTGCTGGCAACACTCTATAACGCACCTGTGACCGTGGATAGCTATTATTCCGCACAGGTTCGGCATGAATTTGGTTGGGGCGGCAGAGTAGATAAAAACTAGGAGGACAACCCCATGAACATCGTATTCATGAGTATGGACACGCTGCCCTCTACGCTGTGGGCGCGTGATCTGTATGACCAGATGCACATTCGCAGCGACTTTCGCAAGTGGTTCCCGCGTATGTGCCAGTATGGTTTCATCGAGGGCCGCGACTACGAGTATATGCCCCGTGTCCGGCTGCAGGATGAGGGCGGGCGCACGGTCCAGCGGTATGTGAAAGACTACCGTATTACGCAGGACATGGCAAAGAAGCTCTGTAAGCTGCATCACACGGCAGTCGGCGCGGCGTATCGTCCGCAGCCGTTTGACTGGGATACACTGCTTGGCCTGCTGCATAAGAAGCCGCCGCGCCGGAGCAGCTACGAAGCGCAGTTGAGCGATTCGGATTCGCTGGTTACGACCACGCAGATCGCCAAAGAGTACGGCTGCGGAGCAAAGGTGTTCAATCGGCTGCTGCATCTGCACGGCATCCAGTACCGGGCCAACGGCCAGTGGGTGCTGTATTCGGAACACCACGGGAAGGGCTATACGTCCAGCCTGACGTTCCGGCTCCAGCGCAGCGATGGTTCCGAGGTGGAAAAGCTGCACACGGCATGGACGCAGAAAGGCCGGAAGTTTCTTTATCATACGTTGAAGCGGCGCGGGGTGCTGCCGCTGGCTGAACAGGGAGGTTAAGCCTATGAATTTTACCGATAATCCGTTTGAACGCATGATGCGCCAGCGTCCGGGAACGGACAGCGGCCATCCCTGCAAGCACTGCCGCCACAAATGGGAGTGCGGCTATCTGCTGCACCAGTGCCGTAAGAAGTTCCGCTCGGTGCTGGGCGATACCGCGCCGCCTATGGCTGGGGCAGTCCGCCCCTGATGCAGCGGCGATAGATGGGAGGTGAACAGCCGTGCAGGAAGAAGTCAACGAGAAAACCATTTCGCTGTGCATCAAAGGAGGGAAAATCACTGCACAGATTTTGAAAGCAGCCCTGATAAAGCTGCTGGCAGAGATGGATAAGAAAAAGCAGCAGAGAAAAGGAGAAAAAAGCCAATGTAAGAAAACAGGTCGGCAGAGCATCAAAAGCCTGCAAAAGAGCGGCGCGCAGATCACGAACATCGTTGTCACGGACAATAATATCAAGTCTTTCGACCGGGTCGCCCGGAAGTATGGCATTGATTACAGTCTGAAAAAGGTGGAGCAGGATGGCAAAACAGAGTACATGGTCTTTTTTAAGGCCAAGGATGTGGATGTTATGACCGCCGCCTTTAAGGAATACACCAGTGAAACGCTGAAAAAGCAGAAGCGTGAATCGGTGCGCCAGAAGCTGGAAAAGGTAAAAGCGGAACTATCCAATCAGCGTCAGCTCAAGAAAGAAAAGAAAAGGGAGCAGGAACCGATACGATGAAGAATCTGAAAACACCTGCCCAACGTCCGCGCAAAGCACCGTCCAACCAGACGGGCGGCACGGCATGGGGCAAAAAACTGGCTGCGGAGATCAGCAGGATGGCGCAGGCAGCAGATATGAAAAAGCTGATCCTGCTGAATTTCCCGTACATCATCGCCTTTTACATGGTGGAGAAAGCTGCGTGGCTTTACCGTCATTGTAACGGTGATTCCGTGGTAGACAGGCTCATGGTTCTTTTCATGAACTTTGGCCTGGCCTACAAAAGTGTCTTACCCAGTTTTCACCCGTTCGACCTGATGGTGGGGCTGGTCGGCGCAGCTGCGCTGAAAGCAGTAATCTACTTCAAAGGGAAGAACGCGAAGAAGTATCGGCAAGGCGAGGAATACGGCTCTGCCCGGTGGGGCAACCAGAAGGACATCGAACCTTTTATTGACCCGGTATTCGAGAACAACGTCATCCTCACACAGACCGAACGGCTGATGATGAGTGGTAGACCAAAGCATCCGAAGTACGCTCGCAATAAAAACGTCATTGTGATCGGCGGCAGCGGCAGCGGTAAGACACGATTTTATGTCAAGCCGAACTTGATGCAGATGCCCCAAAAGGTCAGCTATGTCCTGACCGATCCCAAAGGCACAATTATTGTCGAGTGCGGAAAGATGCTCTCGGATGCCGGGTATAAGATCAAAGTCCTGAACACCATCAATTTCAAAAAATCCATGCGATACAATCCGTTCCATTACATCCGCAGCGAAAAGGATATTCTGAAACTGGTCAATACAATTATCGCCAACACAAAGGGGGATGGCGAGAAGTCTGGCGAAGATTTCTGGGTCAAAGCAGAACGGCTGCTCTACTGTGCATTGATTGGCTACATCTGGTATGAAGCCCCGGAGGAGGAGCAGAACTTCTCCACGCTGCTGGAGTTCATCAACGCCAGCGAAGCCCGCGAGGATGACGAAGAGTTTAAGAATCCTGTGGATGAGCTTTTTGAGGAACTGGAACAGAAGAAACCGGAGCACTTTGCAGTCCGTCAGTACAAGAAATACAAACTGGCGGCAGGCAAAACGGCGAAATCCATCCTCATTTCCTGTGGTGCCAGGTTAGCCCCATTTGACATTGCGGAGCTGCGTGACCTGATGGCCTACGATGAAATGGAACTGGATTTGCTGGGGGACCGCCGCACAGCCTTGTTCGTTATCATTTCCGACACGGACGATACGTTCAACTTCGTGGTGTCCATCATGTACACCCAGCTTTTCAATCTGCTTTGTGACCGTGCAGACGATCAATGCGGAGGTCAGCTAAAGTATCATGTGCGGCTGCTGCTCGATGAGTTTGCGAACATCGGTCTGATCCCAAAGTTTGATAAGCTGATCGCCACCATCCGCAGCCGCGAGATTTCGGCATCCATTATCCTGCAGTCGCAGAGCCAGTTGAAAACCATCTACAAGGATGCCGCAGAAACCATCATCGGCAACTGCGATACCATGCTGTTCCTCGGCGGCAAGGAAAGTTGGACGCTCAAAGAAATATCCGAAACGCTGGGAAAAGAAACAATCGACCTATATAACACATCCGACACACGCGGTCAAAGCCCATCCTTTGGTACAACCTACCAAAAGACCGGAAAGGAGCTTATGAGCCGGGACGAGCTTTCTGTCATGGATGGCAGCAAGTGCATCCTGCAGCTGCGCGGAGTCAGGCCATTCCTGAGCGACAAATTCGACATTACCAAGCATAAGCGGTACAAGGAGCTTTCGGACTTTGATAAGAAGAATGCTTTCGATGTAGAACGCTATCTGAAGCACGAACTCAGGCTGCGGATGGATGAAGAATTTGATTGCTACGAGGTGGATGTGTCCGAAGAAAGCACAGCATAGGAAGGAGGTCATTATCCGAAGTAAATACACCCGCCCGCCTGTCCGGGCAGACCCCGTGGCAGGAAATTCACCCGACTGATCTCTACATTTTGCGATTCCAAAAGGCTGATTTTTTATGAAAATGAAAGGAGAAGCCAGAATTGCAGGAGCAGGCAGCACCGAAGATGTGGCAGCCTGTTTTTCTTTTGGAATCGTGTTTTTTATCAATGCTGCAATCTGGCGAAAAACGACTATGGAATTCTTCAATCAGGCTATTACCGTTCTGCAGACTCTCGTTGTTGCCATCGGCGCGGGCCTTGGTGTTTGGGGCGTTGTGAACCTCATGGAAGGGTACGGAAACGATAACCCTGGCGCAAAGTCGCAGGGCATGAAGCAGCTGATGTCCGGCGGCGGTGTCATTCTCATCGGCACCCAGCTGATCCCGCTGCTCTCTGGTCTGTTCGGCTAATCAACAAGCGATAGGAGGAAAACCCGCCATTGTTCGATAATATTTTCGCAGCAATCGAAAAATGGATGAGGGAACTTCTTTCCGGCATGGTGGAGTCCAACCTGAGTACGATGTTCACAGCGGTCAACCAACAGACCAGTGAAATCGCTGCTCAGGTCGGGCAGACACCGCAAGGGTGGAACAGCAGCATTTTCAGCATGATCCGTAACATTTCGGATTCGGTGGTGATCCCCATTGCGGGAATCATCATCACGCTGATCCTCTGCTATGAACTGATCTCGATGCTGACAGAGCGGAACAATCTGCACGATGTGGACACATGGATGTTCTTCAAGTATTTCGTGAAGATGTGGATCGCGGTCTATCTCGTCAGCCATACGTTCGATATTGCAATGGCGGTATTTGACATTGGACAGTCGGTGGTAAATTCTTCCTCCGGCATTATCCGTGGCAATACCGCCATTGATATTAGTTCTCTTTCCATGCAGATGCAGGCGGCAATGGCAACAATGGCGATTGGCGAACTGGTGACGCTGGCATTGGAAACCCTTGTTGTAAGCTGGTGTCTGAAAATTCTGTCGGTGGTTATCACGGTAATTATGTACGGCAGAATGATAGAAATATACCTCTACACTTCGCTTGCTCCGATTCCGTTTGCAACCATGAGTAACCGTGAATGGGGCCATGTGGGTACAAACTACTTCCGAGGGCTGTTCGCGCTGGCATTCCAAGCGTTCCTGATGATGGTCTGCGTGGCAATCTATGCAGCCCTTATCGGCAGCATCCGGGTATCTTCGGATATTCACTCGGCATTGTTCGGCACAATGGCCTACACGGTGATTCTTTGCTTCTCGCTGCTCAAAACGGGAAGTCTGTCCAAACAGATCTTCGGCAGTCACTAAATCCGGGAAAATCCAATGAAAGGAAAAGACAGCAGACAACGCCGTTTCCCGGCGGCGGTCTGGCTGTTCTGGTAATCAATGGCCTATGTAACGATTCCCAAAGACCTTTCCAAAGTGAAGAACAAGGTCTTTCTGAACCTGACGAAACGCCAGCTAGTGTGTATGGGGTTTGCGGCGGGCATCGGCGTTCCGTTCTATTTTCTTATGCGTGATACGCTGGGAACCAGCAATGCGGCGGCAGGCATGGTGCTTCTGATGCTGCCGGAATTTTTCTTTGCTCTGTACGAGAAAAACGGGATGCACCTTGAAACCATCCTGACGAATTTCATCAGCGTCCGATTCAAACGTCCGGCGGTACGCCGCTATGAGGTCGAAAACCTGTATGAGCGGGAACTGGAAACCGCAGCACCGATTCAGAAGAAAGGAGGCATCCTTGGTAAAAAGTGAACCGAAGAAGAAACCGCAGTCGGGTGGCTTCTTCCAGAAGTTCTTTCGGAAACCCGAAAAGAGCCAGAAGGAACAGCGGTTGACTGTGCAGCGTTCCATTCCATATCTGGAAATGGGGCGCGACGGTATCTGCCGGGTGGAGGAACATCTGTATTCCAAAACCGTCCGATTCTACGACATTAACTATCAGTTGGCGCAGAACGAGGACAAGAACACCATCTTTGAAAGCTGGTGCGACTTCCTCAACTACTTCGATGCCAGTATCCGCTTTCAGTTGTCGTTCATCAACCATAAGAGCGATATGAGCGAGTACAACAAGGTCATCCAGATTGAGCCGCAGCATGACCAGTTCGATGATGTGCGCATGGAATATGCGCAGATGCTGAAACAGCAGCTTGCCAAGGGCAATAACGGTCTGGTTCGGACGAAGTACATCACGTTCAGCATTGAAGCAAAGAGCGTCCGGGAAGCAAAGCCCCGGCTGGAGCGTATCGAAACCGATATTCTCAATAATTTCAAGGTGCTGGGCGTGAAAGCCTATCCGCTGAACGGCGTGGAACGGCTTCAGATCATGTACGAAACCTTTCATCAGGAGGAACAGCAGAAGTTCGATTTCAGCTATGACCGCATCCTGCAGAGCGGCATGACGACCAAAGACTTCATTGCCCCGACCAGTTTCCTGTTCAAAAGCGGCAAGGACTTTATGATGGGTGACACCTATGGTGCTGCATCCTATCTGAACATCCTTGCCCCGGAACTGACGGATAAGGTGCTGGCCGAGTTTCTGGACATGGACAAAAATCTGGTGGTCAGTATCCATGTGCAGTCGGTAGACCAGCTGAAAGCAATCAAACTTATCAAGGGCAAAATTACCGACCTGGATCGTATGAAAATCGAGGAACAGAAGAAAGCTGTGAGGTCTGGTTATGATATGGAAATTATTCCGAGCGACCTTGCAACTTATGGTGGCGAGGCCAAGAAGATTCTGGATGATCTGCAGAGTCGTAATGAGCGTATGTTCCTTGTTACGGTGCTGTTCCTTAATACAGCCAAGACCAAACAGGAGTTGGATAGTGCCGTGTTTCAGACTGCTGGTATCGCTCAGAAGTTCAACTGCACACTGAACTGTCTGGATTATTTGCAGGAGCAGGGCCTTATGAGCAGCCTGCCGCTGGCAAATAACCTCGTTCCCATCAAGCGCGCACTGACCACAACTTCCACTGCCATCTTCGTTCCCTTCACCACGCAGGAGCTTTTTATGGAGGGCGATTCCCTCTATTACGGTCTGAACGCGGTATCCAACAACATGATTATGGCAGACCGCAAACAGCTCAAAAACCCGAACGGCCTGATCCTCGGCACACCCGGCAGCGGTAAGTCGTTCAGTGCAAAACGTGAAATTACCAACGTATTCTTTACCACAACGGACGATATTATCGTTGCAGACCCGGAAGGCGAGTATTATCCGCTGGTGGAAGCGTTGGGCGGTCAGGTTATCCATATTTCGTCCACCAGTAAGGACTACATCAACCCGATGGACATCAACCTCAACTATGCGGACGATGATAACCCGCTGGGCATGAAATCGGACTTTATTCTTTCCCTGTGCGAACTGATTATGGGCGCACGGGATGGCATGGAGCCGGAAGAAAAGTCGGTCATAGACCGCTGCCTGCCGCTGGTCTATCAGAAGTATCTGAACGATCCGAAGCCGGAGAATATGCCGACGCTCGGTGATCTGTACGACTGCCTGCGGGAGCAGAAAGAGCGGCAGGCGCAGCGTATCGCCACGGCACTGGAAATCTACGTCAATGGTTCGCTGCGTGTGTTCAACCATCAGACGAATGTGGAACTGGATAACCGCATTATCTGTTTCGATATCAAGGAGTTGGGCAAGCAGCTGAAAAAGCTGGGGATGCTCATTGTTCAGGATCAGGTCTGGAACCGTGTCACCATCAACCGCAACAGCAAAAAGAACACCCGGTACTATATAGACGAGTTCCACCTCCTGCTGAAAGAGGAACAGACCGCAGCATACAGCGTCGAGATCTGGAAGCGGTTCCGAAAATGGGGCGGCGTACCCACAGGCATCACCCAGAACATCAAGGATTTGCTCGCAAGCCGGGAAATCGAGAACATCTTTGAGAACAGCGATTTCATTTATATGCTTAACCAGGCATCCGGCGATCGGCAAATCCTTGCCAAGCAGCTGAATATCTCGCCGTTCCAGCTTTCCTATGTTACGAACAGCAACGAGGGCGAGGGGCTGCTGTTCTACGGCAATACGATTATCCCGTTCAAGGATAAGTTTGATACTTCGCTGAAACTGTACAGCCTGATGACAACGAAGCCTAATGAGATGGGAAAATATAAGGAGAAAAAAGAAGCATGAACACATCGAATATTTTTGACCGACTGAGCCGCAAGATTCATCATCACTCTGACATGGAGCCGCACGAAAGCGATTCCGGCCCGCCCTTTGATGAGGTGGAGCCGCTCAACTTCCACGATGAAGAATCGGTGGTGCATACGGTGCTGGAGGACTTTTACGCCGTTGGTACACTGGCCGATGAACTGACTGACGGCTTTCACATGGAAGCCCGCGGTTATCTTGACCGTGAGGAAGTGAACGCCCGTCTGATTGCCTTTGCCCGGAAGCTGGAACAGGTGCTTGACAAGTGGGAAACCCACGCAGCCCTGCTCGCATGACGGCTCCAGCCGGAAGGAGGTGATTTCCATAGCAGACAAAAAGTTTCGGGGCAGAGATAAAATCGTCCAGAAAATGACCAAGGATGGTCTGGTGGATGAAAACCTCCGCACCGGGGAACAGAAGTCCGCAACCGCAGCAGAAAAGCCGGAGCAGGAAGATTCGGCAAAAGAAACTGCGGAAAAAGAAACCGATGAAGAACTGTGCATGGATGCCGAGGATGAGAAGGAGGAACCACCCCGGCATCACAGTACCGCCAAGCAGAGCGCAGACTATTACAAAGCCCATCAGGAGGATGGGAAGCCGAAAGATGCGTCTGCGGAATCGGATGCAGAGCCGCCCACAAAGAAAGGCCGACTTTCTTTTGAAGATGAAAAAGGCGGCATTGTCCGTGGCATGGGGATGGGCGTTAAGAAGGTGGCCAAGAAAGGAGTGGATACCGCCACCGGGTTTGCCCATCAGAAAGTACATCAGGTAGAAAAGGACAATTCCGGCGTGGAAGCTGCTCACAAGTCGGAAGAAGCCGCCGAACGCCTGCACCACTTTGTCAAAGGCAGAAAAAAGCCCAAAGACAAATCTGCCAGAGCAGAGAAAAGAGGTGGCGAGGATCAGAAGTCCAGCCGTCTGAAATTCTCCGAGAGCGAGGGCGGTACTGCAGAAAATGCAGCAGAACCGCCGCTGAAAAAGAAACAGCCACAGCCGCCACCGACTGCCGCAGGAGGTGAAGCAAAAACAGTCGGTGCGAAGTTTTACCAGAAAAAGCAGTATAAGGATGCCTATGCAGCCGCCAAGCGCGGCCAGAAAGCCGGAACTGCCGCCAGCAAGCAGGCAGCAGCGGCAACCAACACCATTACGGAAAAAGCGAAAGCGGCGGTGCAGGAGATCGTCGTGCAGAATAAAACCCTGTGGGTCAGTATTGGTGTTGGCATCCTTCTAGTGATGGTCATGCTGGGAGCCTTTTCAAGCTGTGGTGCAGCGATTCAGGGAACAGGCAGTACCTTTGTGGGAACGACATATCCCAGCAAAGATGCCGATATGAAGGGTGCGGAAGAGGATTATCTGGAACTGGAAAAAGAACTGGATCAGCAGATTCGGCAGATGGAATCCACACATCCGGGCTATGATGAATACCGCTATCAGCTGGACGAGATCGGCCATGACCCGTATCAGCTGATTTCTCATTTGACGGCAGTTTATGAGCAGTTCACCAGAGGACAGGTCAAGCCTGTTATCAAGGAACTGTTCAAGCAGCAGTATCTCCTGAAAGTGTGGGAAACTATTGAGATTCGCACTCGCATGGAAACCAGAGTAGGGGTTCGGCCAACGATTGACGCTTTTGGAAACGTCAGCATGGAAACCTATACCTATCAGGAAGAAGTGGAGTACGAGTATAAAATCCTCAATGTCCTGCTGAAAAATAAGGGTTTCGATACCATCGCGCGGAAGAATATGAACCGGAAGCAGACCGGGCGATACGATGCCTACAACCTGACCTACGGCAACCGCCCCGAACTGTTCGGCGCAGGATCACCGACTTACAGCGGCGGCACAACGGGCAGTATTGGCACGGGCGGCGGTACTGGTGGCTCCGGCGGTGGCTTCAAGTACGACATCCCCTCGGAAGCTCTGTCGGATGAAAAGTTTGCAAGGATGATTGAAGAAGCCGAAAAGTATCTCGGTATGCCGTATGTGTGGGGCGGCAGTTCCCCAAGCACCAGTTTTGACTGCTCCGGCTTTGTCTGCTGGGTCATCAATAACAGCGACAATGGGTGGAGCGTTGGGCGTACAACAGCCAACGGTCTGCGAGGAAAATGCAGCTATGTCTCTCCTGCGGATGCACAGCCTGGTGACTTGATCTTCTTTGAGAAAACTTATAACACCGTTGGCGCGTCGCACGTTGGAATCTACGTCGGCAATGGCATGATGATCCACTGCGGCGACCCCATTTCCTATACCAGCATCAATTCGACCTACTGGCAAAGCCACTTTTTAGGCTTTGGCCGCATCAACTGAAAGGAGGACCGATGGGCAAGAAATTACAGAAATATCTGGATGAAGCCGAAAAGACGGAACAGCAGATCGCGGAACTGGAAGAACGGCTGAGAACCATCCGGGCAGCACAGAAAAAGGAAGAGGACAGCGAGATCATCCGTGCCATCCGCAGCACCAAGATGGGAGGGCGCGAACTGCTGGCTCTGCTGGACAACATTCAGGCGGGCAATGTGACGTTCTTGACCGCTGTAAAGAACGCTTCGGAGGAAGCAGAAACGGAGGAAGCGATTGAAAAAGATGCTTAAACGGCTGGGAGTTGTTATCCCCAGCACAATTCTGACCCTGCTGATGGCGGTGGGCTTTTCGACCCCGGCCTTTGCCTATGTGGATACCACCGAGGTGGCAGAGGAACCTGTGCAGGTGGTCGAGGAAACAGAGCCGACCGAGGAAGAAAGGATTCCGTTCACCATCGCAGGCAACGGCGAGGTGGAGGACAACATTGTAGATGATCCCAGCAAGGAGTTCTTTACCGTCAAGACGAAGGGCGGCAATACGTTCTTTCTGGTGATCGACCGGGCGCGAAACAGCGAAAACGTCTATATGCTCTCGATGATCGACGAGTACGATTTGCAGGAGTTTCTGGACGATGAAGAGCGGAACGGCAAGCAGGAAGAAGAAACGCCTGCGGTAGTTCTGCCCGAAACCAAACCCGAACCTACCCCGGATGTAGAAATCGAAGAACCGAAAGAGGAATCGAGCGGTGGCATGAATAAGATTCTGCTGCTGGTATTCGTGGCGGCACTGGGCGGTGCAGGTGCTTTCTTCTACTTCTACATTTATAAGCCGAAGCCGAAAGAAGAAACGCCGCAGAGTGAAAATCTGGAAACCGACCAGAGCCTTGCGACTGTGAACGAGGACAGCCAGCAGGAGTAAAACCGTGAGATAAGGGGGCAGGGGTAGTCGAAAGGCTATCCCTGCTTTTTTCAAAAAGGAGAAAGCGTTGAAATATCTGGTGATTGCAGAAAAACCGAGCGTATCGAAATCCATTGCAAAAGTGATCGGTGCATATCGGCAGGAGGACGGGTATCTGGAGGGTGGGGATTGCGTGGTAAGCTGGTGTCTGGGGCATCTGGCAGAGTATGCAGCCCCGGAACATTACGATGAACGCTATGAAAACTGGCGTTTTGAGGATTTGCCGATTCTCCCTGTCGAGTGGAAACTGCTGGTACACAATACAAAGAAGCCGCAGTTCAATGTCCTGCGCAAACTGCTCCGCAGCAAGAAATTTGATTATGTGGTGAACGCCTGCGACGCAGGGCGCGAGGGCGAAGCGATTTTCCGCCGTGTGTATGCTCTTGCCGGAAGTAAACTCCCCATCAAGCGGCTGTGGATCAGCAGCATGGAGGATGCCGCTATCCAGCAGGGCTTTGAGAACCTGAGAGATGGCGCGGCCTATGATAACCTGTTTGCAGCGTCCGAGTGCAGGGCAAAAGCGGACTGGCTGATCGGCATGAACGGAACTCGTGCTTTTACGAAAAAGTACGGCAGAAAACAGACCATTGGCCGTGTGCAGACCCCGACGCTGGCGATGCTGACCGAACGGCAGACCAAAATCCAGAACTTTGTAAAGGAACCCTATTATAAAGTGGAACTGTCCGGTGGGGGCATGGTCGCAGTATCGGAACAGATGGCGCAGGAGCAGGATGCCGATACCATGCGGGCTGCCTGTGACGGGCAGTGCGCGGTGGTCGGCAGCATCGAGCGCAAGCGAGTGGAGAAGAAGCCCCCGAAGCTGTATGACCTGACGACTTTGCAGCGAGAAGCAAACCGCTATTACGGTCTGACAGCCAGCCAGACCTTGCAGGCATTGCAGGAACTGTATGAAGAAAAGCTGGTGACATACCCCAGAACAGACAGCCAGTTTGTGACTGAGGATATGCGCAAGACGGTGGAATCTCTGGTATTGGCTCTGGATGGCCAGACTGTGGATGTGAGCTGCGTTATCAATAACAACAAAGTCACAGACCACCACGCGATCCTGCCGACGATGCAGGGCGCAAAGTGTAATAAGGAAAAGTTGTCCGAAACCAAACAGAAGATTCTTTCGCTTATCATCTGGAAACTGTTGCAGGCTGTGCAGCCGCCGTTCATCTATGAGGATGTGCTGGTAACAGTGTGCTGCCAGGGCAGGAACTTCACGGCAAAATATAAGGATGTTCTGCAGCCCGGTTATACTGCAAAACCTGTTCCGTTTGCAGAGCCGGAAAAGGACAAAGATGTACCGCTTCCGAAAAAGATGGAGCAGGGAATGGTTCTTCCTGTGGTACGGGCAGAGAAAAAGCAGGGCTTTACTTCACCGCCGAAAGTCTACACCGAAGATACCCTGCTGTCGGCCATGGAAACCGCAGGCAACAAAGAATTTGAAAAGGACACAGAAAAGAAAGGACTGGGAACGCCTGCGACCCGTGCAGCGATTCTGGAAAAGCTGGTATCTTCCGGCTATGTGGAACGCAAAGGAAAGCAGATTCTTCCCAGTGCAGAGGGGGTTACGGCAATCGCAAATATCCCGGATTACCTGAAATCGGCAAGCATGACCGCCGAGTGGGAAAATGAACTGCTGCGGATGGAACAGGGCGAAACAAAGCCTGCCAACTTCATGCAGGGAATCAACGGACTTTTAGATAAGATGTTGGCAGACCTCCGGCAGATTCCGACCGTACAGGAATCGACTACTTATAATAAGGTATCTATCGGGGACTGCCCGGTATGCGGCAAACCCGTCTGTGAGGGCAGACAGAACTTTTACTGTTCTGACCGCGACTGCAAATTTGCCCTCTGGAAAGAAAGTAAATACCTTTCCGGCATGAAAAAGACGCTCACGAAGAAAATGGCAACTGACCTTTTGAAGAAAGGACGCACCCATGTAAAAGACTTCTACTCTGCCAAAAAGGATAAGACCTTTGCCGCAGACCTTGTTATGGCAATAGAAAACGGCGGGGCGCAGTACAGTCTTGAATTTCCGAAAACACCAGCTAAGAAGTAAGGAGGGAACGGTTGGCAAAATTTAACGATATTCGGGAACTTGCGCAGCAGAACGCCCGGTATGTCAGTAACTCGCCACAGGACTGGATGAGTTATCTGGATGTGGCGGCACGGCTGTACCGCTATTCGTTCACCGATGCACTCCTGATCCACGCGCAGCGACCCGATGCAACCGCCTGCGCAGAACTGGAACTCTGGAATCAGAAAATGAGCCGATGGGTCAACCGTGGCGCAAAAGGCATCGCGCTTCTGGATGATACCGGACCGCGTACCAAGCTGCGGTATGTGTTCGATATTGCGGACACCCATCTGGTGCGCGGCGGAAAAACACCGCTCTTATGGAATCTGGACAGCCACGAGCATGAGCAGATTATCCTAGACCATTTGGCAGATACCTATGGTTTATCCCAGACAGACAGCATGAACACCACCCTGCTGGAACTGGCACAGCAGCTGACCGCCGACAATCTGGATGAAGCGATGGACGGTCTAGCCTATGAGGTGGAGGATACTTTTCTGGAAGAACTGGACGAAGATAACATCCGTGTCCGCTTCCGGGAACTGATGACCAACAGTATTTTCTATACGCTTTCCCGCCGCTGCGGGCAGGAGCCTATGGATGTGCTGGACGATGATGACTTTATCCGTATCGTGGATTTCAACAAGCTGCCGGTGCTGTCGTTCCTTGGCAACGCGGTTTCCGAACAGTGTGAGGCGGTTCTTTTTGACATTGGCCGTGAGATGCGGAAAATTTACAAAAAAGAAATCACGCAGCAGCTTGAAAAATCCGTTGACAGCTTGTATAATACCAATACAGACTTTAACACATTAAAGCGTGAAACCAAAGAATACACGACCAAAGGAGGACAAGAAAATGGAGTTGACATATTACCGCAAGGGAGATTATCTGATCCCAAATCTGGCCGTGAAGGACGAGCCGCAGATTATCGGGAAGTACGGGATGCTGCGCAGGACGTACCTGAAAGAG
>ERZ838483.1666-NODE-1666-length-17250-cov-19.159639_pt1 | contig 17250 bp, 17 predicted proteins | sample MGYA00519939_ERZ838483 | MGnify/ENA primary metagenome ERZ838483 (study PRJEB31850, sample SAMEA3708836) | human gut metagenome | biome: human gut; feature: human-associated habitat; material: faeces | place: China | collected 2014 ... | reverse complement strand
AGATGAAAATATCCAGACCTGGTGGCGCGCAGCCGGAAATCAGCCGGGTGAGTGGATTTCGATGGATCTTGGTGAGGTAAAAGATGTCCGCGCCGTACAGATCAATTTTGCAGATGACAAAATCGATGCACCTCTGCCGGGCGAGCGTCAGGGCGAACGATATATCGACCCGAGCCAGCATAAGACCAGATGGCTGCTTGAGGCATCCGCCGATGGAACAAACTATTTTGTTCTGGCAGATAAATCAGACGCAGAAACCAATTTGCCGCACGATTTCATCGTAAAAGAAGAGGGTGTACAGATCCGTTATCTGAAACTCACTGTTTTTGAAGTGCCGTACAACCAGAATCCATGCATCTCCGGTCTTCGTGTTTTCGGCCTCGGCAACGGCGAAAAACCATCCGCACCGCAGTACCAGGCAGAGCGGACCGGAACTATGGATATGCGCATCACCATCGAGCCACAGACAGACGCTGTCGGATACAACGTCCTCTGGGGTTTTGCACCGGACAAGCTGTATCACAGCTGCATGACCTTTATGCCGGAGCAAAATATTGGAGCGCTGGTAGAAGGCGAAACGGTGTATGTGAGAGTCGATGCGTTTAATGAAAATGGAATTACGGAAGGAACCGTAAGGCCGCTTGCATGATACAATTATATTGAAAAAGCAGAAAAACAGCTCAGGTGCTCTTTGGAGAAATGAACATTAGAAATAAACGGATTGAACATAAGGAGTATTTATGGAAATACATGAATTACAGCAATTGCTGTCAGAAATGTCATTACAGGAAAAAATAGGACAGATGGTGCAGCTCACCGGTGTATACTTCGATAAAGAGGCAGTACTCACCGGTGTTGTTGGCGAACAGTTACCACCGGAATGGATCATTCAATATGCCGGTTCAGTGCTTGGAGTGATCGGTAAAGATAAAATTTATGATATTCAGAGCAGATATATGGAACAGCATCCCCATCATATTCCGCTTCTTTTTATGGCAGATGTTATCCATGGATGTCGGACGATTTTTCCGATTCCGTTGGGGCAGGCGTGTTCATTTCATCCGGAACTGGTGTCTGAGGCGGCTTCTATAGCTGCCTTGGAGGCATCTTCAGAAGGGCTCAGAGCAACATTTTCTCCTATGATTGATGTTTCAAGAGATCCCAGATGGGGAAGGATGATGGAATCCTTTGGAGAAGATCCATATGTAAATGGGATCATGGGAAAAGCAATGGTAGATGGCTATCAGCAGAAAGCTGATACCAGAATAGCGGCATGCCTAAAGCATTTTGCAGGTTATGGGGCAGTGAATGCGGGAAGGGATTATAATGATGTTGAAATATCCCAGCGGACATTTCTGGAACAGTATGTAAAACCTTTCCGTATGGCACTAAAAGCAAAGCCAGCTATGATCATGACAGCTTTTAATGCTATTGACCGTAAACCGATAAGCGGAAATAAGGAACTTCTTAAAGGGCTTCTGCGGGATAAGGAAGGATTTGAGGGAACTGTAATTTCAGATTGGGGCTCCATAGGTCAGCTGGAAGAACAGGGAGTGGCAGCTGATATGGAAGAAGCAGCAATTCAGGCTTCCGAAGCCGGTGTAGACATTGATATGATGAGTCCTGCTTATATGCTGTGTCTGGAAAAACTGGTAGAAAGCGGAAAAATCCCGAAAGCGTTTGTTGATGAAAGTGCATTCCGGGTCCTGATGATGAAAAATCAGCTGGGGCTTTTTGAAAATCCGTTTGCCGGTCTTGGAAAGAGTGGAAAACTGACTTTGCATAACCGGGAAAAGGCATATCAGCTGGCGGGCGAAAGCTGTGTCCTTTTGAAAAATGAAAAGCTGCTGCCATTAAGCAGGAAGAAGAAAGTTATCTGGGCAGGTCCTTATACAGCGTCAAGAGAATTTTTAAGCCGCTGGTCAATTTTTGGAGAACATGAGGCAGTTGAAACAATAGAAGATATTTTACAAAAAAAGCAGATAGAAGCAGAATGTATTACAGGATGCAATATTCTTTCTGATGAAGAGTGTAAGGTATGGCAGGTGGAACAGGAATTGTCTGACAAGCCAAGGGATGAGCAGTGGCTGGAAACGATAACCCATGAAGATACGGTTGTATGTGTACTGGGTGAACATGAGTCCCAGTCAGGAGAGGCTGCCAGCAGGGCATTTCTGACTTTGCCAGAAGAACAGCAGGTGTTATTTGAAAAAATAGCAGAACGTACAAGTAATATTGTGACTGTGGTAATTACAGGAAGACCATTGGACCTGCGGAGGATATCAGAAAGATCCAAGGCTGTCATTATGGCATGGAGACCCGGCACTATGGGAGCTGAAGCAATCATAGATATTGTGTATGGCAGATTAAACCCTTCCGGCAAATTATCTGTGAGTATCCCATGGTGTGTGGGGCAGGTGCCCATAAGCTACTGGGATGTAAAAACCGGACATATATTTACAGAAGATAATTCAGAAAATCGTTTCACCAGCAGATATATGGATATCCCAAATACGCCGTTATATCCATTTGGCTATGGATTGTCTTATACAGAGTTTGATATTTCGGACATTGATGTGCAGATAGGCCAGGATAAAAAAGTACATATACATTGTAATGTGTGCAATACAGGGAGTGTTGTGGGAGCAGAAGTAGTCCAGTGTTATTATGAAACATTATATGCATCTGTAGTACGTCCAAAGAAAGAACTTGTCCGTTTCCGAAAGGTTTTCCTGGAGCCGGGGGAAAAGAAGGATGTAGATTTCTTTATTGATCAGGAAGAATTCTCATATTATGGGAAAAACATGGAAACCGTCAGTAGCGGAATGAAACTGCGTATCAGTATTGGAAACAGTAGTGACCACCTTGTTTCTGAGAACATTATACAAGCATAGGAGAAAAGAGACATGAAGGATTTTGAAAATGATTTGATTTATTATCCTAATCCGGACCCGGTCAAGGAACCGAGATTTATTTTAAAATCTGTAGATGAATTGGAAAAATCAACAAAATACAGTGTTACCTGCAATGGAACAGAGCGTGTGGTATACCATACAGATTCGTTTGACTATGTTGTAGTAGTAGATAACGAAGCGTATGATCTGGAGATTTCAATCCATGCATCATATGAAAAACTTGAAATCCGTCCGTCCAGCTTTGGCATAGTTCCTTTTGTAAAAGGAGAAACAGTCCATATCCATCTTGATGAACCGAGAAAGTTTACTGTAGAGACAGATGGTGGTCTTCATGATGCATTGTTTGTACTTTGCTCGCACAGGATTGAGAAACCGGCAGATACCACCATCTGCTTTGAAAAGGGCAAGGTATATAATGTAGGAGTTCTTACCTTAAAGTCCAATGATACGGTTTACATAGAGGAAGGCGCTGTTGTATCAGGTTGTGTATACGCAGACCATTGTGACAATATTTCCATTGTAGGAAACGGAATTATCAACGGAGCCTGCTGGCATCTGCCGGACAGTAATGCAGACCGTTTCTTTATCTATGCCAAGTGGTGTAATAATGTACTCTTAAAAGGCTTTACGGCTGTAGACGGACCTTCCTGGCATGTAGTTCCTGCGGCGTGTGACCATGTTGTGATTGATGATATGAATATTATGTCGAGGATTGTAACGGGAGACGGTATTGATATTACGAGCAGCCAGGACGTAGAGGTAAAAAATTGCTTTATCCGTTCCACAGACGACAGTATCTGCATCAAATCCCAAAGATTGTTTGAAGATCCGTCAACGGTACGTGATGTAACAAAAGTGCGTGTTCACAATAACGTAATCTGGAATGCAGAACCCGGTAATGCCATAGAGCTTGGTTATGCCCTCCAGAGCGAAATCCACGACCTAGTATTTGAGGATTGTGATATTATACACTGCCAGTATGAAGGAAACATGGGTGGTGCGGCGATTTCCATACATCAGGCAGATGGAGGTCATGTTCATGATATACATTATAAAAACATCAGAGTAGAGCAGGCAGAACAGAAACTGTTCGATATTAAGGTTCTGCTTTGCAAATATACGGAACAGCTTGCCAAAGGAGAGATTAATGATATCTATTTTGATAATATCCAGGTGCTGAACGGAGATATCCCGGTCTCCATGATCCGGGGGTATCAGACACCGACAGAAGAAGTACGTGTCCATGATGTCCATTTTGATAACATTACTTTTATGGGGAATAAGTGTGAAACCTGGCAGGATATGCGGCTTGTTACAGAACTGGCAAATGACATTTATGTCAATGGTGCCAGAATATGCAGACAGATGAAATTCTGAGAATATCACCATATAGAGATGGTTTTATTACTTGCAGCAAGGAGGGTATTTATAGAACAAAGCAGCATGCTTTTCCAAAAAGACGGAAAAAATTATTTACAGCTGGACTGTGAAAATGCAAAAGAGCTTTCTATGAAATGATATGTACCTGGTTTTCTGGACACCGGTTCAAAATTGAATAATTAAGCTTCCATCATGGATGCTTCCCTGAATTTAGAGGGAGGCATCCATTTTGTTTTCGCTTGAATCCTGCTGTTATTGTAATAGTCGATATAATCAGCAATAGCTTTGGAGAATGCTTCAAAGGAAGGATACTGATTCTTGATGAGTCACCCAGCGGTCTTGACGGGCAGAATTATGCGCCTGATCGCAGAAAGGCTGAAAAGCGAGGCGCGGAGCGGCAGAACCATTCTCGTGATCACCCACGACAGGGAGCTGATCGAGAGCTGCTGCGATAACATTGTGGAGGTTGAAAAACAATCATCATGAAACCGCCGAGGACTATTATGGGATATCCGCGCCGGAGGAATTGTTTTTCGCCCCTGCCGGCAGCTCCACCGCAATGGTAGTGCCCTTCTCCGAACTTTTCTCTACCCAAACGGAGCCGCCGTGGAGGTCGGCGATCTCCCATACCAGTGAGAGTCCCAGTCCTGCGCCACCGTATTCCCGGCTGCGAGACTTGTCCACCCGGAAGAAGGGCTGGAAGATACTGCGCTGATACTCCTCCGGGATGCCGCAGCCGGTGTCGGAGACGCGGAGCAGGAGCTTTTCCAACTCCTGAGTGACAGAAACCCGTACCGAGCCGCCCGGCCGGTTGTACTTGACAGCATTCTCCGTCAGGTTGAAGATCAGCCGGTAGATCAGTGCATCGCTGCCGGTCATAATGCCGTCGCCCTCCGCCGTCAGCGTGACGCCGAGCTTATCTGAGAGCGGCGCAAGATCTGTGAAGATCTCCTCGATCATGGGAGCGAGCTGGATCCGCTCGTTCCGCGCCACCTGCCGCAGATTGCTCATCTCCAGCAGTGTCCTGGTCATCTGTATCAGCCGTTCCGTCTGCTCACGCAAAAGCGTGAGGAACTCCGCCGTCTCCGGTCGCATATCAGGATGCTCCGCGGAAAACAGCTCCAACTGCGCCTGCATTAGTGCCAGTGGCGTGCGCAGCTCGTGGGCGGCGTTGCCGGTGAACTGCCGCTGGGCGGAAAAGGCGTTGTTCAGCCGCTCCAGCATCTGGTTGAACGAGCGGCTCAGCTGCCGGAACTCCGAAATAGCGTCTTCATCGATCCTCATATCGGCAAGATTGTTCAGCTGCACCTGCTCCACCTGCGAGGTAAAGCTGCGCAGGGGCTTGAGAGCGCGTCCGCTGACGAAATAGGCGAGGATGCCGCTGAGCAGCGTTACCGCCGCCGTGATGTACCAGTTGGTGGTGCGGAAGCGCCCCTGCACCCCATCGACGACGATGGTCAACTCCTCGTTGGGCGCTATGAGCTGCGGGTCAAAGCTCGCCGCTCTGCTATCATTCAGGATCACCGTGCCGCCGCCCTGTAAGCTGTCCGCAATGGTGTCCATATAGTACACACCGGAGGAGCACAGCAGCAGATTCATGGCCACGCAGGTGACGCCGATGAGCAGGACGGACATCAGCGTGATGCGCCACTGCAAGGAAAGCCGCTTCATTCCTCCTCGCCTCCCATCAGGTAGCCCTCGCCGATGCGGTTGCGGATGGGGTCATAGCCCAGCACGGCCCGCAGCTTCTTACGCAGGGCGGAGATATGGACGCGAATGGAATTGCTGAAGCTGTCCACGCTGTTGTCCCAAACATGCTCCATCAACTCCTCCTGACTCACGGGCCGCCCCTGATGCACCATTAGGTATTCGAGTATCCCCGTTTCCTTGCGGGTCAGCGTCAGCATCTGCCCGTTGACGGCGGCGGTGCGGGAGCGGGTGTCAAAGGTCAGGCCTCCGCAGCTTAGCAGCACATCCTGCTGGGTGAACTGCCGCAATGTCAGGCTGCGGATGCGGGCCTCCAGCTCGGCAAGATGAAAAGGCTTTGCCAAATAGTCGTTGGCGCCCGCATCCAGCCCCTCCACCTTGTCCTCCACCTCGCCGCGGGCGGAGAGAATCAGTACCCGTGTCTCCCGGTCGGTCTGCCGCAGGGTGCGCAGCACCGTCATGCCGTCCTTTTTCGGCAGATTCAGATCAAGAAGCACCAGGTCGTATCGTTCCACGCCCAGAAGCGCCAGCGCCTCTTCTCCGTCATAGCAGTAGTCCACGCTGTAGGCCAGCCGCCGCAGGCTGCGGACGATGGTCTCACACAGGGCGCGTTCATCTTCAATTACTAAAAGGTGCATGAGAGCCCTCCTTTATATTTCTTCGTTTTTTGTGTTGCTTTCATTATAGCAGAAATAGATAAGGTTTGCGTTAAGTTTTCGTTCTTAACAGAGACTTTAACTCTCCCGTGCTATGATGGGGGCACAAAATCGGAAAGGGTGATGAAAAATGAGCTGCGGGAAAAAGGCAGCGGCGCAGATCGCGTTGCTGATAACCGGAGCCGCCATGCTGTGCTTCGGTGTCTGGCGGGGCGAGGCGGCGACAGTGCTGAGTAAAGCCATCAAATTATGTCTGGAGTGTGTGGGCATTGGGTAAAAAGTTTTCAGGCGTTTCGCAGACCATGTCCCGCTTCCGGGGCTGGATTCAGGCGGGTGCGACGCTGCTGACCAACCTGCACCTGCCGAACTTCCTCAAGGGAGGACTGTATCAGGGCGCTGGGAAAACCGTCTGCGTGCCGGGGCTGAACTGCTACTCCTGTCCGGCGGCCTCCGGAGCCTGCCCCATCGGGGCGTTTCAGGCAGTGGTGGGCTCGTCCAAGTTCAGCTTCTCCTATTATATCACAGGCTTTCTCATTTTGCTGGGAGTCCTGCTGGGACGCTTTATCTGTGGTTTTCTGTGTCCCTTCGGCTGGTTTCAGGAGCTGCTGCATAAGATCCCGACGAAGAAGCTCTCCACAAAGAAGCTCAAGCCACTGACCTATCTCAAGTACGCTGTCCTGCTGGTGATGGTTTTCCTGCTACCGGCGTTCCTTGTGAACGATGTTGGCATGGGAGACCCATTCTTCTGCAAATACCTCTGCCCCCAAGGCGTGCTGGAGGGAGCCATCCCGCTGTCCCTTGCCAATTCCGGCATCCGGGCGGCGCTGGGCAAGCTGTTTACATGGAAATTCAGCATCCTGCTGTCGGTGATCGTGCTGAGCGTACTGTTCTACCGACCGTTCTGCAAGTGGCTCTGCCCGCTGGGCGCGTTCTACGCGCTGTTCAACCGGGTGTCCCTCTTCCAGATGAAGGTGGATAAGAATAAGTGCGTTTCCTGCGGGAAATGCGCCAGAGCCTGCAAGATGGATGTGGATGTGACGAAGGCACCCAACCATACCGAGTGTATCCGCTGCGGGATGTGCATCCGCGCCTGTCCGACGAACGCCGTGTGCTTCCGCTACGGCTTCGGCAGCGGGAAAGAAACAACAAAGAAAACAACGATGGAGGAATCAAAATGAACAGGAAGAGAATTTTTGCACTGGCTTTTGCTGTGCTGATGTTGCTGGCCTTGGCGGCCTGCGGCACGAAGAACAACGACAAGATGGGCGACATGAGCGGCAACGGCTCCGCCATGACTGGCGAGTCGAAAAACGCCGAGGAGGCGCTCGCTCTGCACAAGGAGCTGCTGGAGCGGGAGAACGCGATCCTGTCGGATAATACCGAGCTGTGGGAAAAGGTCTTTATGGAGGCTGACAAGGGCATGGCCATGATCGAGGACGGGAAAAACTACGGCGAGTTCCTGCTGGATACCATCGAGGGTGCCAAAGACCAGTTCACCGACGAGGAGTATGCGTGGCTGAAGGAGTCAGCCACGGAAATCAGTAACATTGAAAACAGGCTGACCGAGTTGGAAGAGAAGTATCCAGAGATCATGCAGAAATCCATGGACGGCGATATGAGCATGCCCGCGGGCAGCGACACGAGCAACCCTCCCGACGACGGCAGTATGCAGAAGTTCCCCGCCTTTGAAGGGAAAGATCTGGACGGCAACACGGTGAAGAGCGACGAGCTGTTCTCCGCCAACGCCGTCACCGTAGTGAATTTCTGGTTCACCACCTGCAATCCCTGCGTGGGTGAGCTTGGCGAGCTGGACGCGCTGAACAAAGAACTGGCGAACAAGGGCGGCGCGCTCATCGGCATCAACTCCTTTACACTGGACGGCGACGAGAAAGCCATCGCCGAGGCGAAGGAGGTGCTTGCCAAGAAGGGCGCGACCTATCAAAACATCTATTTCGGCTCCGGCGGCGATGCCGGTAAGTTTGTGGAGAATGTCTTCGCCTATCCCACCACCTATGTGGTCGACCGCAGCGGCAATATCGTGGGGGAACCCATCGTAGGCGCCATCACGGAAAAGAAGCAGGCGGAGACGCTGCAAAAACTCATCGACCAGGCTCTTGCCGCCGATATGGGCTGACCTGAGATTTAAAAAGTGCCTGCTGCGCGCCATTGCATTGCCCTCGGCGGGCAAGGGGCGGAGTGAGCCCTGATTCCCCTGAAAGGAGGAAACGCGATGTATCAAAATGTATTGGCCCTGCTTCTCGCCGCAGTGCTGCTGGGCGGCGGCGCCGCCGAGAAGCAGACTGTGCCGAAGAAAAAGAGCGGACAGAAAACAAACATGAACGGAGCGGCTTTTGACCGGGCCGACGAGAAGATCACCTATGTGGATACCACAGACAATGTCATCTATCTGGCGGGCGGCTGCTTCTGGGGCATGGAACAGCTGATGCAGTCCATCCCCGGCGTTATCGACGTCGAGAGCGTCTACGCCAACGGCACCTGCGAGGCGGACGCCGATTACAAGACCGTCTGCAGGGGAGAGACCGGCTTTCGGGAGACCGTGCGGGTGGAATACGACCCCGAGCAGGTGAGCCTCGACGCGCTGCTGATGGCGTACTTCTATGTCATCGACCCCACGGTACAAAACCGGCAGGGCAACGACCGGGGCAGCCAGTACCAGACCGGCGTTTACTTCACCAATGAACGCGCGAGAGAAACGGTGAAGCGCATCGCGGAGATCGAGCGCGGCCGCAGCGAGAAATTCTTTGTGGAGATCGGCCCGCTCAAGAACTACTATCCCGCCGAGGAATACCATCAGAACTACCTCGAAAAGAATCCGGGCGGCTACTGCCACATCCCGCGCGCGGAGATGGAGCTTTTTTCCCGGCTGCGCATCGACCCGGGCGACTATCAGAAGCCCGCGGCGGAGTCCATCCGGGACAAGCTGACGGCGGAGCAGTACCGTGTTACGCAGGAGAGCGGCACGGAGCGTGCCTTCACGGGCGAGTTCTGGGACAAGTTTGAAAAGGGCATCTATGTGGATGTCGTCACCGGCGAGCCGCTCTTTTCCTCCACGGACAAGTACGAAAGCGGCTGCGGCTGGCCGGCTTTCACAAAGCCCATCGAGGACCCTGTCGTGGTGGTACTGGAGGACCTGAGCCACGGCATGCGCCGTACAGAGGTCAGAAGCCGTGCCGGAGATTCTCACCTTGGTCATGTGTTCACCGGCGATCCGGAGTCCCCCAATGGCGTGCGCTACTGCATCAACAGTGCGGCCCTGCGCTTCGTCCCCTATGAAAAAATGGAGACCGAGGGCTACGGATACCTGCTGTACCTGTTTGAAAAATAGGACGCAAACGGTCGGCAGTTCTCATGCAAGGAACTATCAGCACATCACAGCATATCGGACTGCCACCGGGCAGTCCGATATGCTGTGAATGGAATTTTCCGACACTCTCAATGCCGGCATAACGATCTGCGCGGAGGAGAACGAAGAACATCTCTCTTAAGGAACTAATTCAAACTTATTGCTGTTAGCCGATTGATTCAGGTGTGCCAAAGCATTGCAGGGCTGGAAGTATTCAGCTTCGGCAAAAGATATGTAAAACAGAGAAGCGCCCGTATCAGCATTTATGCTGGCACGGGCGCAAATCATTTAAGGCATGCTTTACACCCCTGTTTCTTTCATTATATCAGAAACGGGGAGGTGACTTTGTGTTTTTTTGACAGGCTGAAGAAGGCTCCGGTGCCAAAAGCGCCGGAGCCTTCCTTGAGTCTTACTTCGCTAGTACAACGGAAATTTTGATCTCTTTTTCCGCCTCGCTCAGGTCGAACGCACAGCCGTCTGCGACGCTGACACGCAGTTCATACAGTGTGCCGTCGGCCAGGGTATCCACGCCAGCCCCGGCTTCATCCGTGATCGTCCACAGCTCTTTGCTGACCTCCGCTAGCTTGCCGTCCACGCCATAGGCGTAGAGGGTCAGACCGGAGGTGCTGCCGGACAGGTTATTCATGCGGAAAGCTACCGTGGTGTTGGGATGTACGTTGCGGACGGTCACAGTGTTGCGCCAGCTTGCAACGGTGCCTTCGCCGCCGTCCTGCGCAAACTGTTCCTGCGAGAGGACATTTCTTGCTGCCTGATCAAGATCGACCTTGCGGTAGGGCATTTCGGGCAGATAAACGAAACGGTCCTGCAAACGAAGCAGTTCCAGATAACCTGTCGGGCAGTAGAGCGCATTGCCGCTGTTGCCGGCATACATTCCAATGGCCATGTTGTTATAGCCGTACTTGTTGGAAACATCCATCGTGAAAACAGTCTCGCCAGTTTCAAAATCCAGAATGATGTACTGCCACATCCCGGTGGTCACATCCTGCACATAGCCGTAGATATAGCCCGTTGCGGTGGAGAGCTTGAAAATCGAGGTATCGCTCAGGTCGTTCCGGCACCAGACGCTCTTCATCTCGTAGCCGTTGGCGGTTTTTACGGTGTCTACGCGCTCAATGCCCGGGGCAATCATGATGTTGCCCTTCGTCAGCCAGTTCATGTCATAGATGTTGGCGTAGCTCTGGATGGAAGAGTCGTTGTTGGGGTCTGCCAGACCTGCGTTGCCCGCGCCGAACCAGTTGCAGACGATGGTGCTGACGGTGCCATTGCCGTCGTCATAGACGATGGCAGAGTTCTCAACGGCTACCTGATAGCCCTCGGGCAGGTCATCCAGCACCGGGGCGCTTGCCACGACCTCGCCGGTCTTCATATCGAGCGCAAGAAGGTTTACGATATCCTGATTGTCGGTGAACAGCACAAGGTTCGGCGTCAGGGTGGGAGAGCAGCCGCCGCCCCATGCAAGACCGCCGCCGGTGGTCTTATCGCCTTCGCCGCTCACCTTTGCACCCGCGCTCTCATAGGGCGTGCACCACACAACGTCTACGCCTTCTTCTGCACGCAGAAGATAGCAGTTCTGGTTGGTGAGGATGACCGCACCGTCCTTGGAGGCGGCGATGCCGTTCTCGGCACCCTCGCCGGGGGTCAGCTCGTGGACAAAAACAGCCTTTGAAAGGTCTGTCTGCTCGCCGTTCAAAATTGCATCAATGGCGGAATGGGCAATATAGCCGATAACGCCCTGCTGCTGGCGCTGCGGATAAATGCGGAAGCCGCCCGTTGCAAACCAGAGGTTTCCATCGTAGTCAAAAACCACGGACAGAAGATTCTGGGTCAGCTCCTTGCCAAGTGCAGCCTCGGCGGCAGCCTTGATGTCGATGTCCAGCACCTTTTCAAATTCGGGCAGCACGTTGCCGCTTTCGTCTGTTGCGCGGAGCATCAGCACATGATTGTTGCTGGTGGGGCAGACGATGCGGTTGGACGCATCTAAGAAGGTATAGGAGCTTTGGATAACGTAACCGCCGCCGTCATGCTTCTTCGGGGAGAAATAGCCGAGCGTCTTTGTTTCTTCGGCGTTCAGATCCCGGATGGCGATGCCGCCAAGCAGCGGCACAACGGCATGACCGTAGCTGTCAAAGTAGATGGCGGGAGAAGCGTTTGCGTTCGTTTTCTCGTAGGAAACGTTGATCTCGGGGTAGATGCCCAGCGGCAGGATCTCATCCGTCGAGTCAGTATTGTAGCCGTCATGGTGGATGTTGGCATCGCTCTTTGCCATGTAGGGGTTCTCATCTACCTGCTTGGGGTGCAGGGCTTTCACGGGCAGTGCCGTAGAGGTGGGTTCCTCCGCCGCGGGCTGTACCGCAGCAGGCTGTGCGGGAGCTGCCGAAGCGGCGCTGCTGTCCGCAGGGGACTGCGTTCCGCCGCAGGCAGCCATGGAAAGGCACAGGGCAGCTGTCAGGGACAGGCTTAACGCAGAATGGATGATATTTCTCTTTTTCATAAACCGTTCTCCTTGTTGTGTTCGTTGCGGTCAGACCGGAGCGGCGCTTTCTTGTCCAGCCAGCTGCAAAAGCCCTGCCGTAAAGCGTCTTCGGTCACCGGCTCGAGCAGAAAGTAGTCTGCGCGCAGCCGGAAGGCGTGGAGCGAAAAATTCAGGTCACTGCACCAGATGATGCGCGTTTGGGGACAAAGTGTGCGCAGATGCTCTACCGCGTTCAAGCCATCGACACCCGGCAGGGCGATCAAGGCATTGGTCAGCGGCTCGTTGTGTGCGGCTTCAAAAAAGCTTTCCTGATCGCGGTAACAATCCATTTGGGGAAACAAACAATGCTCGGCGCAGAACCGTAGGAGCTGCTCTGCTAAAAAGGCTTCCTGCGCCATGCTGTTTGTCAGCACGGCGATTCGATGCACAACACCCCTCCTTTCCTTCTGCCGTCGTTGGGGGTTTTTCTGTCTTCAGTATACGGGCAGGCGCAGCCTTTTCAAGGCATTTGGCACGAAAGCCCGGTTTCCGGCACGAAATCCCGGTTTCTGCTGCGACAGAACCGGGCAACTGTGCTATAATCAGGATGAAAGATTTTATAAAGGAGGTTGGAAGCTGTTTGTAAGCAGCTTTCCGGTATAGCATGAGAATTGCAATTGTCGATGACCTCGATGCGGAGCGCGCGCAACTGAAGGAGCGCCTGGTGCGGCAGCTGCGCGCGCGCGGCACAGAGGCGGAGCTTCTGGAATTTGACAGCGGAGAGGCTTTTCTGGCGGCAGAAAACGAGCAGCGTTTTTCCGCCGCATTTCTGGACATTTACATGGAAGGCTTAAGCGGCATGGAGGCGGCAAAGGAGCTGCGAAAAACCGATGCAGACTGCCTTCTGGTTTTTACCACGACCTCAACAGACCATGCGCTCGAGGGCTTTCAGGTGCGGGCGCTTCATTATCTGGTCAAGCCCTTTTCCGAAGCCGAGCTTTCTGCCCTGCTGGATGAGATGCTCTCAAAGCTTCCGCGCCCCGAGCCGATTCTGACGGTGAAGGTCGATGGCAGTGACATCCGTTTGTGCTACCGGGATATCGTTTCCGCCGAGCATTTTGCCCACATGATCAGCATCCGCACCACCGCCGGCAAAACGCTTGCCACGCGCCAGAGCTTCAAGGCGTTCACAGAGCCGCTCAAAAAAGACCCTCGGTTTTTCGTCTGCGGTCGCGGTGCAATCGCCAATATGGAGAACGCTGCCGATTTTCAGGATGCCGCCTTTTGTATGACGGACGGCAGCCGCATCTATGTCAGTCAGGAGCTTTTAAAGGCAGCCCGGCAGGCATTTATGGAGTTTCTATTGCAAAGGGGGCGTGTGGGTTGAAGGACCTCCTGCGCCCGATTTTGGAGCTCACCGTGGTCTTTCCGGGTCTGCTGCTCGCGTATTTTCCGGTGCGCTCTTATTTGAAGCAGCCGCCCGCAAGGCTTGCGGCATGGGCAGTGCCGCTGCTGCTCGGGCTTTGCCTTGGCGGCGGACTGCTTTGCTATTGTTTCAACAGCCCGACTGCGCTCCCCCTGCTGGTTATCACACTTGCGGCGAGCCTTCTGTATGTCAAAACATTGCAGACCTCTCTCTGGAAGTCCGGAACGATTGCGCTGGCGGTCTGCGCGGTGTTCGCCTGCCTGAACAGCTTATCCCGCGCCATCGGCACGGCGATCACACTGCGGCAGCAGCTGCCGCCGGACAAGCCGTGGTTCTGTTTTGCTGCCTGCATCTTTTATAATGCGGTCTGCTGGCTGACCGCTGCTGCCGCCTATTATCCCGCCACCCATGCAGTGCGCGCGATGGTGGAGGATGACAATTTTGCGCAGACGTGGTATGTGTTCTGGGTACTGCCGCTGGTGTTCATCCTGCTGAACCTTTTTATAACCCCGCGCTACCAGATAACGCTCCGGACAGGGCGGGTCTTGCAGGTCTACATCGTTATGAGCATCGCGCTTTTGTTTTTGATGTTCATGTTCAATGCGATCTTTCTGCTGATGGCAACCAGCCTTAACCGGAATGCAAGATTGCAGCAGGAAAACCAGTTTCTTTCCATGCAGCAGCAGCGCTATCAAAGCCTGAAAGCCGCCATTGAAGAAGCCCGGCAGGCGCGGCACGATATGCGCCACCAGCTGAATCAGATCTCCGCACTGGCCGAGGCAGGAGATCTGGATAACCTGAAGGCTTACCTTGCAAAAACCGTCTCCCGCATCCCGGAGCTGGATATGAGCTTTTGCGAAAACCGGGCGGCGGACAGTGTTGTAGGCTATTACTGTGCCCTTGCAAAGCGTGAGGGAATTTCCTTCTGTGCCAAGCTGGATCTGCCGCAGACGCTTCCCGTGGACGAGATCGATCTGTGTCTGGTGCTGTCGAATCTTCTGGAAAACGCATTCGAAGCCAGCCTTCGCACCGCTCCCGCCCGGCGGAAGATCGAGGTCACCGCGTATGTCCATGCCGCGCGGCTCGTGCTGATCGAAGCGGAAAACGCCTTTGACGGGGAGATCAACGAAAATAGCGGAGTTTTCCGCTCGTCCAAGCGCAAGGGAAACGGCATCGGAATCCAGTCCGTCCGCCATATCGCAGAAAAATCCGGCGGGGCAAGTACGGTTACCTATCAGGACGGTCTGTTCTGCGCAAAGGTCATGCTCTGCGGGTAGTTATGCCCTGCCTTTCCAAAACGGCACGGCCACAGATTTCAGCAGTCTCGCTTCCGGAAATCCCTGTATGTACCGGATCGCCGTTTTTGCAAAGATGTTGGACGTTGTCGTGTTCCAATCTGCCAGTTTTACTATCTCGGCTGTGCCGTTCTCAAAGTCAAACCGCAGCTCGCCCCATTCGCCGTCGTTGTCCGCCTGATACAGGTAGACAGCGGCGGCTATTTTTTTGTTCCTTTTGCGGCACTCGGTCTGTTTCAGCGTCACGGTATGGATCACACCGCTTTCCAGCAGCTTCAGCCGTACTGCGTGCCACGAGCTGTTTTTCGTTCAACAGCGGAACGGACACTGTACGCCCATCAACGTGGAGGGCGCACTCTACGAAAACATGGCAGGCATTCTGACGAATCTGCTCCATGACTGCCTTGAATTCATCATCGCTTTTTCCAGTAGGGTCATCCAGACCCCAATTCTCATCAAAAGGTCTGCCAATGAACGGGCAGCTGACATTGCAGCCCATGGAAATAGCGATATCCGGCTTTGGAATTGCAGAAATCAGCTTGGAATACTGTGTCTTTTCCATGTCGATGCCATATAGCTCTTTCATCAGGCGCACAGCATCCTGATTGATCTGCGGTTTGGTTTCGATTCCAGCCGAGTAGCTTTCAAACACATCTGCGGCCAGTACCTTGCCAAAGGCTTCGGCAATCTGGCTGCGGCAGGAATTATGGACACAGATAAAGGCGATTTTGGATTTTGATATATAGGTGTTCCTTCCCCACAAACTGGAATTTATAGTGCATCTCTCGGACAATTCTTCACGCATTCAAAGCAAAGAATACATTCCGTACCGTTTTTTCGTTTTCTGGAATTATCTGTAACATCTACTTCCATAGGACACACATTTTTACATTTGCCGCATGAAACACATTTGCTTTTATCACATTTAATTCGGAGCAGCGAAAAATAACTCATAGGTTTTAAGAATATAGTGATAGGACATATGTATTTGCAAAATGCACGATTATCCTTAAAGACAAAAGCCAATATTATCCCAACTATATAGTATATGGCATTTCCAATGATAAACGCCCAAAACATAATCCTCTCAATGTTACCGATATGAGCAAGAAATAGCACCGAAACAAATATAAGAGAAATTGCAAATGTTATATACCTTATCCACCCAATCTTTTCCCGTGGTGTTTTGGGAACTTTATACGGAAGAAAATCAAGCACCATTGCCGTCCAACAGGCATACCCACACCAACCTCTGCCAAAAAGCAATGGTCCGAAAATTTTTGCCACCGCATAATGAATTGTTGCGGCTTCAAATACCCCTGTAAAAAGATAATACCAAAATCCCTCAATCTGCATATTTTCACCGCAAATAAAGCCCAACTACACCAACATATAAAGTCCGACTAAAAGCTGTGCAACTCTGCGGGCATATTTGTATTTTTTCATATAAAGAAATATCCCGAAAAAAATTGATATTCCAATATAGCTAAAATTAAAAAGGTAAAATATATTGTCCTGTGTCAGCCATAATGTTACTGCAATAGTCATAAATATTCCCAATACACCAAGCGGTAGAAAATACTTTTTCATTTTATTCCTCCAATCCACAAACTGGAATTTATTCATATTCTGAATCATGTACCAGTTCTTCTAGCTCTTTTTCATTCTTAATATCTTCAACAGGTTTCTTTCCAGTAATATCCTGATATGCTTCTTTCACACCATTCTTCACTGCCCACTTGATGACGAAATATAATGCTACCAAAATAACAATTGCGGTTCCTCCGCTTATGCCTAATTCATTCCACATGATTCAATCCTCCAAATTCCGATTTGTCGAGTTCAGTATACCACACCGAACCCCATTGTAAAAGAACTTATGTACGCCGCCTGTAGGCGGCAAAAATCAGTCCGGGGGAAATTCCAGCTCGGCAAACTCTGCATCGGTCAGCAGTTTCAGCTTTTCGATAACGCTCTCCGACAGTTCCCGCAGGGCGGTTTCATCCGGCATCAGGTAGCACTGCATGAGCCGCA